>Ga0209698_10005646_pt1 | contig 13486 bp, 15 predicted proteins | sample LitLauG_LLR_2012_FD_187203 | JGI IMG/M metagenome (GOLD analysis project Ga0209698, IMG submission 187203) | Freshwater sediment microbial communities from Pennsylvania, USA - Little Laurel Run_MetaG_LLR_2012 (SPAdes) (version 2) | ecosystem: Environmental > Aquatic > Freshwater > Creek >... | reverse complement strand
CCGCGATATATCCGGTGCAGCAGATCATGCTCGGCAGTCCCGACGCTATGGACGGGAGCGGGCTGGGAAGCCGGGAGACCCTGGACGAGTTGGCGGGGCTGACGGGCGGAAGGCCCAACACCGGCAAGGATATAGCCGCCGCGCTCCAGCAGGCGCTGACCGATGCCCGCACCAGTTACCACATCGGCTTCTCCTCGTCGGTGCGGAATCGGGACGGCAGGTTCCACCGGCTCCGCATTACCAGCACGCGCAAAGGCGTGCGCATTCAGGCGAGGACCGGCTATTACTCGTCGCCGGAATCTCCGGGAGCCCGAACGGAAAGAGCCATCGCAGCGGCGCTCTCCCTTCGATCCGACGCCGCCGAAATCGGCCTTCGCGCCACAGTAACGCCGAACCCGGTGAATCCGCAGCACGTTCATCTGGCGTTACGTATCGATGCGAACGATATCGCGCTGCCGCTAGACGCCGGCCAGTATGGTGGACAATTACGGATTGCTCTGGTCGGTTACCGCCCGGACGGAAGTATCACGAACTCGACTACGGTTCCCATCGACCTCCATTACAGCGGTGAGGAACGTGACAGGTCACTTCGGGAGGGAATCGCATTCTCCCCGGAAGTGGTGCTGGAGAAGGATATGGACAAACTTCGCGTGGTTGTATTTGACCGTGGCTCAAATGCCATCGGATCGCTCACGCTACTCGTAAACGACACTACCCGGCGTTAGCATCATGGAATTACCCGTCAAACCCTCGATTTGCTCTGCGGCCCTGCCTGCGTGTATCCGCCCGGGGCGGGGGCCGGCATCGGCCGCCAGCGGCGGTTCGGTTGGAGGCGCCAGTGGATACTGTAGGCCGGTCCGGCCTCATCGAGCCCTGTTAATGGTTCATGAAGCGTCAAAAGGATGGGCGAAGCAGCTCGCCATGGCCCTCGTCGCGTTATTCCTGTCGTCCGCACTCAGCTTCGCGGGAACCTGGTCGGGTGTCCTGGTCGATTCCGGATGCTACGACAGCAGTGAACGCAACGTGAACCCGACCGACACCATGATATTCGTTGACCGCGATACCAATCAGGAGATCGCTTATTGCGCACCGAACGCAAAAACCAAAGTTTTCGCACTTGTGCAGTCAGACGGACTCAGCTTCAAACTGGATTCCGATGGAAACGCAAAAGCAGTCGAACTGGTTCGGAGGACACCGAAGAGACCCCGCTTCAGCGTCACCATAACCGGTGAGAGGAACAAAAGCACGCTCAAAGTGGATTCGATATCAATGGCGACATAACCACAGCCGGGGCGCGCCGTTGACGTCGGTCAACGATGACCAGGCACCTGCCATGCAATCGCAAGCCCCACGGCAATGACCGTGACCGCGAAGGCGCTGCGCAGTCGCCGCTCCGGGGTGCGTCTGGCAATGGCGATGCCGAAACCCATACCAATCAGAGCGCAAATGAGAAATTCGCCGGTCAGTTTCCAGTCCCAGTGCGAATAGCGGAGTTGCCCCGCAAGCCCGGAAGCCGAGTTCACAGCAATGATTCCCAGGGAGGTGCCTATCGCTTTCCTCGCATCAAGGCCTGCGAACCACACCAGCGCCGGCACAATCAGGAACCCGCCGCCAACCCCTAAGAACCCCGTCACGAGACCGACTGCGAAGCCCGCGGGAGTACAACGGTAAGGATGACATGCGCCAATTGACGCCAGAAATGGCGTTTTTACCGCAAGCATGCGCGCTCCGACCGCAATCATGAGAACCGAAAACAGCGACATCAGGACGGAAGAGGAAACCAGGTGGGTTCCAGTCGATCCTGCATACGCGCCAAGTGTCCCCGTGGCGCCAAACAGCAGGGCAGGCCGGGCGCGGAAGTTCCCGTGCCGCCAATGAAGAAAGCAGCCGAGAAAACTGGTTCCGCCCACGATGGCCATCGACATCCCGACAGCAGATTTCGGAGGAACGCCGGCAATGTACACGAGGATAGGAAGCGTAACGATCGAGCCGCCGCTGCCGAGAGCACCGAGGGAAACACCAATCAGGACCGCCAGAAACAGCGCAATTGTTTGGCCAGGCACTATTCGTGCCCTCTGTGAAACGACGACGGACAACGTGAACGGCGACTGAGGGGCCGTGCGCAACAGCGATGCGGTCTCATCCGAATCTCGACCCTGAAAAGACTTCCGGATCGCTGACAAGCAACGGGCTTCTCGCCCTGAACGCCTCCGCATACTGCACGCCGGCGAGGCTCCCGATATAGCGATCTTCCGCCATGTACTTGTCGAGCAGGGTGGCCTGATCACCGCTGAAAACAGCCTCGTACGCGCGGAGCGCTTCCAGCTTCTTCTCGTAGGTTCCGGTGACATCCACGGCGAAATCGAAATTTGGCCATGGAGGCTCCATGCGGCAATGTCCAAAGAAGAGGTGTTTGATCTCATGTGCCTCGGTGCCCTCCAGCGCTTCCGTCTCCGGCACCTCCTCCCATTTCGGGAGACGAGCGTAAAAAACACCGTTCACGACGATGTCGGTCACGGCTTTGTGATCCGGGTGTACGCCCGATCCTGAGGTCGTGAAGACCAGACTCGGCTTATGCATTCTGATGAGACGGGCAACACCGAAACGGGCAGAAATGGTGTCCTGGATCAAACGATCCTGCAGGCTGAGCGTCGTTCGGTCGGTGCCCAACAGCTGAGCTGCCTTCTGCGCCTGCATGGCGCGCACGCCTCGGGCTGCATGCCGGGCCGGTTCGCCGTCACAGAGGTCCACGAGCAGGACGGATCGCCCCTTCTCAACCAGCTTCGCGACAGTCCCACCCATCACCGCTTCTACATCATCCGGGTGCGCTCCGAATGCGATCACATCGTAGGATTTCCAGCTCATCTTTTACCCGATTTCAGATTCACGCTAGTTCAGCTTCGTTTCCCGCCGCATCCCGCATCATGCGGAGAATGACTTCCTCCACCTCTCTTGCGACCGGGTCAATTTCAGGATTGTTGAAGACCTTCATCATTTCCGTGGGGCGCATTGTCGCCAGCGTGTATTGGCCTGGGTTCCCATATACTGAAATGCGGCAAGGCAGAGCGGTAGATATCGCACCGTCAGCGTCCAGAACTTTCTTCGCCTGGATTGGGTTGCAGACCTCGTACACCCGACACTGCTGCGCCAGTTCCACGCCCTTCTTCGCCAGTGTCTCTTTCAGATCGTGGATCGCAATGACTCCGAACCGGTTTCGCGCGGCCGATTCCTGAAGACCGCGCTCGATTTCATCGAGAGGCTTACTGGATTGAACCCGGAACAACATGTTTTCTCCTTTTCCGGCCGAAACGTTAACACTGATCCCAACCAAACTCACTGGTCTCTGTCCTGAAGATGCACGGAAAAAGAAAACGTGACACCCGCGTCACTTTGGCGCAACGTATGCATCCTTGTTTGCAGAGACAGGAAAACAACCCGGCTGGCGCTTGCGTCGACGAGCCGGGCGCGGGCCCCACGCCCCGCTGGGAGATTCACATGTCGCGAGTCGTAGTACTCGGCGCCGGTATTTCAGGCCACACGGCGGCTGCGTTCCTCCGCAGATGGTTGCAGAACAACGACGAAGTCGTCGTGATCTCTCCGCAACCGACTTACAACTGGATTCCCTCCAACATTTGGGTCGGCGTCGGCCTGATGCGCAAAGAGCAGGTGACATTCCCGCTCGCCCCCATCTACCGGAAGAATGGCATTGACTTCAGGCAGGCCAGGGCCGTCGCGCTTTATCCGGAAGGAACCGAATCCGATCGCCGGTCTAAAGTGGAAATCGAGTGGACGCTCGATGGCAAGACTGGTCAGCGCGAATTCATTCCCTACGACTTTCTCATCAACGCGACAGGACCGAAACTGAATTTCGCCGCAACCAGCGGCCTTGGGCCCGGCCGGAACAGCCTCTCCGTCTGCACTGCCGACCATGCAGAGGAAACCGCGCGTGTATTTCTGGAGAAAGTGGAGCGGATGAAGCGCGGCGAAAAGCAGCGCTTTGTGGTGGGCGTGGGACACGGCGGCTGTACCTGCGAAGGCGCTGCTTTTGAGTATGTCGTAAATCTGGAGTTTGAATTGCGATCGCACGGTGTGCGCGACAAAGCAGAGATCGTTTTCCTGACGAACGAGTATGAACTGGGTGACTTCGGCGTCAACGGGGTCCATATTCGGCGGGGGGGCTACGTCACTCCCGGCCGCATTTTCGCGGAGTCGTTGTTTGCTGAGCGGGGAATCCACTGGATCACCAAAGCCCACGTGCGCGGAGTCGAACCCGGCGTAGCGCACATTGAGACGCTCGACCGAGGTTTGTCCGAGGTGGAGTTCGACATGGCGATGCTGCTGCCTCCGTTTACCGGAGTGGGTCTGCAGGCATTCAACAGGAAGGGGGAAGATATCGGCGGCAACGTGTTCGCCTCCAACGGCTTCATGAAAGTGGATGCCAACTACAGCAGGAAGCCATACGGCGAGTGGAAGGCGGCAGATTGGCCGCGCTACTATCAAAGCCCCGCATATTCGAATCTCTTCGCGGCGGGAATCGCGTTCGCGCCACCGCATCCGATCTCCGAACCTCACACAAACGCCTATGGACTGATGATTTCTCCGGCCCCTCCGCGGACTGGAATGCCGTCCGCGATGATCGGCAAAAGCGTGGCGAGGAGCATCGTGGATATGCTTGGAGGCAGCACGGCTCCGACACACGCGGCCTCGATGGCAGAGATGGGCGCGGCGTGTGTCGCCTCCGCTGGCGCGAACCCTTTCACGGGCACTGCCGCCTCACTGACGGTATTCCCCATAGTGCCAAATTTTGAAAAGTATCCGGAATACGGGCGGGACATCAACAACACGTTCGGGGAAATCGGCCTCGCCGGACACTGGATCAAAATTCTGCTGCATCACATGTTCCTGTACAAGGCCCGCCTAAGACCCGGCTGGCAGCTGATCCCGGAGTAATTACGGGGGAGATTCTATGCCGAATTCTGACTGGTTCTATGCCACCAAACCGACCCCCATGACTTTGTTTCTGCGTACTTTTCTGCCCTACCAGGCGTGGCGGTTTATTTGGATCAACCTCAAGATGCTGGGCATCATCCGGCGCAGCCATCGGGAAAAATCCTGATCGGTGTCACGGCGGACCAGAAATTGCATCTCCAGGAACATGGCACGAAGTTGCCTGAAAGGCCGATACACACGTGAGTCTGTTTCCGTCTGCTGATCCCATTCCCCTGCCGGCGCCGGTCTGGCTGTTCAAAACACTCCATAACCTTACGCTGGCACTTCACCTCGCCGCGGTCGAACTGCTGCTGGGTGGTCTCCTGATCGGGATTGCCCTCGCCACCCTTGGCCGCATCCGGAGTTCTCCGCTCATGATCCAGACCGGCGGTATGATTGCCCACCGCCTGCCCACAGTCATGGCAATGCTCATCAACCTCGGCGTGCCTCCTTTGCTTTTTGCCCAGGTACTTTACGGGCGCGCGCTATATACGAGCAGCGTTCTGATCGGAGCCTACTGGATTTCAGTAATTTTCCTGCTGATGGGGAGCTACTACGGGCTTTACTACTCCGCCAAACGCGCCGATGCCCGCCGCGCTTGGAGCGCCACGGGTCTGGCGGCGCTGGTTCTGGCGCTGACGATCGCGTTCATCTATTCCAACAACATGACGCTGATGCTTCGACAGCCGGTGTGGTCGGAAATGTACCGTCATAGTCCTGCCGGGGTTCAGTGGAACACTTCTGACCCAACACTTTGGCCGCGGTGGTTCTATTTCGTGCTCGGCTCGCTCTCTGGTGCGGGCGCTGCGCTGATGCTGCTGGCTCAGCGGCAGCATTTCGAGGATGGCTTGCGGCGCTTTCTCTTCCGCTCGGGCGCTGTCGCCCTGGCTGTCGGCATGCTGTTCGAGGCTGGATTTGCGCGTATGGCGATGGCCACGCAGCCGGCTGGAATCACAACCGCTTTAATGGCAAACTCGAACTACGCGGGGTCGGCTGATGCATGGGCAGCGACTGCGGCGGCCAGCCTGCTGGTGGCCCTCTGGGCGGTACTGAGCCGGACTCCCCGCACCATAGCCGCAGTTTCCGCTGCGTTGCTGGTTTTTCTGAATATCGCGGCCACGGTTATGGTGCGCGACGGTATCCGCGATATCACGCTGCGGGCCGCGGGCTTTGAGGTCTGGGACCGGCAGGTGGTCACCAACTGGTCGGTTGTAGGCATTTTTCTGCTCCTGCTGGTGGCTGCCGTGGGCGTGATCGGCTACCTCATCCGTGTAGTGGCGAAAGCCCGCCGCATTGAGGAAATATATGCCTGACTCTGTTGCTTTGAACGACTCATCCGGTGCGGGCGAACCCCGGCGGCGGGATTTACTGCAAATCGGCATGGGAGCCGTGGCGGCCTGTTACGCAGGCGCTCTTGGTTTTCCTGTTTACCGTTATCTGGCGACTCCGGCCATCCGATCCCGGCTGGAAGGGGAAATCTCATCAGTCGCAATCCCGCAGAAGAGTCTGCCGGAGGCGGGAGCGGCCACGATGTTCTTGTTTGGTACGCGTCCTACTATGTTGATCCACCACCAGGACGGAGCTTGGGTGGCGTTCGACGCGGTCTGCACGCATCTGGGATGCACGGTGGGGTTTGAGCCACAAAACCAGAGGATCTTCTGCCCCTGCCACGGCGGCACCTATGACATGAAGACCGGCGAAGTGGTCGCAGGGCCACCGCCAAAAGGATTGAATGTCTATCGCGTGGAGGTGAGCGATGAGCACGTCATCGTTTCCAGAGCGTGACGCGCAGGGGCGTGTCTGCACGGAGCGCGGCGGTATATCCCGGTGGGCCGACGAACGCCTCGGGATCTCGACCCTTGTCGACCTGGCGCGTCACAAGCGCGTTCCGCAGCACAAACATTCGTTTTGGTACTACTGGGGCGGGATCTCGCTCCTGTTCTTCATCGTTCAGCTGTTCACCGGCATCCTGCTGCTGGTCTATTACCGGCCGGGCAAGGAGGCGTTCGAATCCGTCCGCCAGATCACCTATGACGTCGATTTCGGCTGGCTGATCCGCTCCGCGCATTCGTGGTCGGCGAATCTGATGGTTTTTGCGGTCTTCGTGCATCTGTTTTCCGTGCTCTTCATGAAGGCCTACCGCAAGCCGCGCGAATTCGGCTGGTGGAGCGGGCTCATGCTGCTGGGCATGGTGATGCTCTTCGGTTTCAGCGGTTACCTGCTGCCAATGGACCAGCTGGCGTATTTCGCCACCAAGGTCGGCTTACAGATTCCGAGTATGATCCCCGGACTCAGCCAGCTGGTGAACGACCTCGTGCGCGGCGGCTCGCAGGTGGGCGAGGCGACCGTTCAGCGATTCTTTGCACTGCATGCCGTGATCCTGCCTCTGCTCTTTCTTCCGTTGCTGAGCTTCCATTTGTATCTGGTCCAGCGGCACGGTAATGCACTGCCTCCGGGCGAAGCGGCCAGGCCGGAATCCGACCGCCGGATAATCCCGTTCTTCCCGAACTTTCTCGCTCAGGATCTGGCGATGTGGCTCATCGCCCTGAATGTGGTCACGATCCTGGCAACGCTGTATCCCTGGGATCTCGGCAAACCTGCGGACCCGCTGTCTCCGGCACCCGTGGGCATTCACCCGGAATGGTATTTCATGTCTCAGTTTCAGCTGCTCAAGGTAGTGGGGGCACTGATACCTGGCTTTGCGGGCGAAATCGCGGGAATGACTCTCTTCGGCGCAGCGACGGTCTTTCTCGCGATCATCCCGCTGTTCGATCCGGACAGTTCCTTCGGACAGCGGGCGCGGCTGACGTCCTGGCTTGGCGCCGCGATTCTGGGCGGCATGATTGTTCTGACGATTTGGGGGTACGCCGCGCTTTAACCGGCGCGCGAAAACTATGAACTATCCAACATGGGATGTCCCGCTTATCGGTAGTGTCTGGGTGATCGGACTGATCGCCATTTTCCACGTCATGATTTCGCAGTTCGCCGTCGGCGGCGGTCTGTATCTTGCCCTCGCGGAACGCAAGGCGCGGAGGGAAGGTCGCGAGGACTGGCTGGAAGTCATCCGCCGGCACTCGAAGTTTTTTCTCATTGTTACGGGTGTGTTTGGTGCAGTATCGGGAGTGGGAATCTGGTTCTCAATCGGCCTGGCCAGCCCGGAAAGCACGAGCGCGCTGATTCACAACTTCGTCTTTGGCTGGGCCATGGAGTGGTGCTTCTTCCTGGTGGAGATTGCCACCGCTACGGTTTATTACTACACCTGGGACCGGGTCGATGCGAAGACCCATCAGAACCTGGCATGGACCTATGCCATCAGCTCATACTGCACACTGGTGATCATCAACGGAATCCTGACGTTCATGCTGACGCCCGGCGATGCGTGGCTGGCGGTGGCGGGTACCGGGCAGGAAGCATCGCGGTTCTGGTCCGCGTTTTTCAACCCGACCTACTGGCCCAGCCTTGTGTTGCGCACTCTGGTTTGTTCTTCGCTTGCCGGCGTGTGGGCGCTAATCACCGCCAGCCGGATCAACGGGAATGAGGCGGGCGCCGCCCTCAAAGCTGAAGTCCTGCGCTGGTCTACTCGCTGGCTGATGCCATCATTCCTGCTGATGCCCGTGGCGTTTCTCTGGTACCTGTATGCGGTGCCGGACAACAGCCGCTATCTGATTCAGGCAGGCATCAGCACAATCGGGTCCGGCCTGTTTACGCAGGTCACTCGCGCTGCACTGGTCACGGCGATGACCTCGGCTACTATCCTCGCAATTGTCTACTTTCTCGCCTGGCGCAATCCGCGGGACTTCAGCACCGGGCACGCCATAGCAGTTCTCGGACTTGCTCTGGCGGCAACCGGAGCAACGGAGCACGCCCGGGAAATGATCCGCAAGCCATTTACGGTGAGTCAGTACATTTATTCCGATGGCGTTCGCCGCTCACAGCTCGCCGGTTTCAATCAGACCGGCTACACGCGAGGCAGCCCCTGGAAAGACTCAATGGATCAGGGGGAGCTGATGTTTCGCGGCCAGTGCATGAATTGCCATACCGTTGATGGATACCGGTCCATGCGCCGCCTGATGAACGGCAGGGATCGAAAGGCGATCGGCAACATGCTGACCGTTCTGCACGATACTCCGGCTTCTTCGCCCTACCGGAACTTCATGCCTCCGCTCGCCGGAACCAGTCGGGAGATGGATGCGCTCGGCGACTACCTGAACGCGCTGGTCAGCCCGGGCACCGCCCCGGTGGCCAGGCAAGCGATGCGTGCTCACTGACGGATGGGGCGATTATAGGTATATGAAACTTACCCGAAGGGGCCTCTTCCTCACCGGTGCCTCGGCGCTGCTCTCGCAGCAGTATTGCCGCCGGTCTGACAACGCTCTCGCCCAGTCCGAGATCTGGAGATGCCTGTGGAGGATTTCATCGACGAAATCACGCCTGTGGAGCATTTCTTTGTTCGTTGCCACACCATGATTCCGCAAGTCAAACTCCCGGATTGGAAGCTGGAAATTGCGGGCCTGGTCGACCACCCTCTTTCGCTCACGCTGGCCGAGTTGAAGAAACTGCCTCGCGTCGAACTCGTCAGCGTGCTGGAATGCGCTGGCAACGGACGCGCCTTTTTCCAGCCTCCGGTCGCGGGCGCCCAATGGCGCTTCGGCAGCGTCGGCAACGCCCGCTGGACAGGCGTGCGTCTCAAAGATGTTCTCGAAAAAGCGGATATTAAAGCCTCGGCCACGCAACTCCTGCTGGATGGAGCCGACGTGCCGCTCGTCAAAATGCCGAAGTTCCAGCGCACTCTCGAAGTGGCAAAAGCGATGCACCCTGATACGATGCTGGCCTGGGAGATGAACGGCAAGCCCCTTACCGCCGAGCACGGTTTCCCTCTCCGTGTCATCGCGCCCGGCTGGGCCAGCGACTCCTGGGTCAAGTGGCTCACGCGCATCGAACTGCTCGATCACGACTTCGACGGTTTCTGGATGAAGACCGCTTATCGGCATCCAGCCCAGCACGTCGCCCCGGGCACCGCCGTCGATCCGAAGGACATGATTCCCGTCACCAATCTGAACGTAAAATCCGTCATCGCGCATCCGGGCGAGTGGGCTGCGCCCGGAGTTGTCACCCTGCAGGGCGTGGCATGGTCCAATACCTCTCCCGTTGCCAAAGTCGAGATCTCCGCAGACGGCGGCAAAACCTGGTCTCCCGCGAACTTCACCGGTAAGCCCACAAGACACGGATTCCGCAAATTTGCTTGGAGCTGGAAAGCTGCTGAAGGCCACTACACGCTCATGTCGCGTGCGACCAACGAAGCCGGCCAGTCCCAGACACTCGAACCGGAGTGGAATCCCAACGGCTATCTCTACAACGCCACGGTACCGATGCCGGTCAGGATATCGAAGACACGGCCCACCTTAGTCGCCGCCGCGCCCGAATCGCAATCGCAGCCCGAACCCGACGGTTACCAAGCCGCCTGCTTCGGCTGCCATGACGATCACATGATGCGCCAGCAACATCTTACACGCGTGCAATGGGATCGCGAAGTGACGAAGATGAACGGCTGGGGCTCTGCAGTAAGGCCCGAACAGCGCGATAGTCTGCTCGACTACCTGTCGGCACACTACAAGCCATGACCGCCCTCTGGGAGATGAAAGGAAACCAAACGGTGAATTGTAAAAGAATCGCGCGGCATATCCTTCCGGGGCTGCTCCTGTCTGCCATCGCAGGAATAGCGCAGGACAATCACGAACATAGTCAAGCCATGGCCAGCCAGCATTCCGATCATATGGAGCATCGCTTCGACAACCCCACCGAGTCGGCAAAGGACTTTGACGACCCCTCTCGCGATGCCTGGCAAATGCCTGAAAGAGTGATTGCGGCATTGAAGCTGAAAGCGGGACAGTCCGTGGCCGATATTGGCGCCGGGACGGGTTACTTTTCGGTGCGGCTCGCGAGGTCCAGTGCCGACCTGCATGTGTATGGAGTCGACATCGAAAAGTCCATGGTGGACTACCTCCGGTCCCGCGCGGCAATGGAAGGACTGCCAAACATTACTGTGGTTCATGCCGGCGAGGATTCGCCAAAGCTGCCGGCGGCGGTGGACGTGGTGCTGATCGTGGACACCTACCACCATATTGGGAACCGAGTCGACTACTTCCGTCGGCTCTCAGCGTCTCTAAAACCGGGCGGACCTCTGGCTATTATCGACTTCAAACCCGATGCCCCGATGGGGCCCCCCAGAGAGTTTCGGTTCACGGCTGAGAAGATTCGATCTGAACTGTCGCAGGCCGGTTTCAGGCAGGTAGAAAAATACGGTTTCCTGCCTAACCAGCATTTCCTCGTTTTTGCAAACCCGGTTTTGCAAAACCTTAAGTAAGCGAGACGGTCTGGATGTGCCGCCAACTGTAGCCGCCGCGTGATAACATTTGTGTGTTTTCACGGATTTCAAATACGAAGCGAGGCGCACATGATCAGACAATCTCCGTCATCGCCGGAACGGCGTTCCTTTCTCACCTCTCTGAACACGCGGATGACGACGCTCGCGGCAATGGCGGTCGGCTGCGCCGCAATAGTCCGGGGACAATCGAAAGCGCCAACGCGATGGGAACCGGCGCGTCATGAGAAAGATGACTGGTGGGACACGCTGCCGGGCAAACATCGACTGGTGTTCGACACGACGACCCCCGATGGCTTTGGGGAGGCGCTCGCCTTTGCCGCCAATTTCCTGCGCGTGAACCGGGCCGAGTACGGGCTTCAAAACAACGATCTGGCGGTGGTTATCGTGGCGCGCCATCGTTCCACAGGTTTCGCCTACAACGATGCGATCTGGGCGAAGTATGGAGCACCCATGGCTGCGCGATCCAAATTTGAAGATCCGAAGAGCAAACAGACGCCGAAGGCCAATGTTTTTAACACCGGTGACTACGGTGAACTGTTGCCGAATCGCGGTACAACACTGGATTCGCTTGCGAAACAGGGTGTGCAACTGGCCGTATGCTCGGTGGCAACTCGCGGGCTTGCCGGATCGATTGCCGAGGCGGTTGGCGGGAACATCGACGCGATCAACAGGGAGTTGATTGCGAATCTGGTGGGCAGTTCCCGAATGGTGCCGGCCGGAATTGTCGCCGTTAGCCGTGCGCAGGAGCGCGGATACACGCTCGTCAGGTCTTAGCATTGTCTGAACAGGAGATTGCATATGAAACGCTTACTTCTGAGTCTCGCGCTGGCCACGGTTGGAGTTTCCATTGGCGCCGCGCAATCTCAGGTCAAAAAAACATCTGTCGAGGGAATCACCAACTTCGCACAGGTCGAGACGACTGTTGCGTGTGCCGGTGCGGTTAAGACGGGCTCAGTAGCCGGGATCAAGAAGATGGGATTCGCATCGATCATCAACCTGCGACTGGCCAACGAACCGGGTGCCGAGATCGATGCCGAGGCCGCTGCAGCCAAGTCCGCTGGCATCAACTTCGTGCACCTCCCGTTCAATGGCACTACGCCAGACCCGGCAGTCGCGGATCAATTTCTCAAGATAATCACTACGCCGGGCAATCAGCCGGCGTTCATTCATTGCGCCAGCGGAAACCGCGCCGCTGCAATGTGGCTGATCAAACGCGTGCTGATCGACAGGTGGGACAATAACCGCGCGCTCGAAGAAGCCACGCAGCTTGGCATGACCAGCCCGGCCCTGAAAAATTTCGCGCTGGATTACATCCAGGCACACAAAAAGTAAGAGGCTGCAACGCCGCAATCCCACTTTTGTCCGAATACGTGTAGTTGTTGATCGCGCGTCTGACGGCGCAGGGTCAATCTGTGTCAGCAAAAAACGAGTCGGGGTTGCGGACGTTCTCGACTTGGTGACCTCCGGCACCGAGCATTTGTCTGACACCGTGGCTGGTACCGAATCCCGAATATTCGGTGCAACTCGGTGCACGCAGTAATAGGCAAAGCCCCATGAATTATGCACGGAGTTGCAGGCCCAGTCACCTGCATCGCACTTTTAATGCGGTGGTCGCGGGTTCGAGCCCCGCCCGGCTCACCATAGCATCTTACGCAGTTTCAGCAGGTTACGGTTCTCCCTTTCGCCGTGTGTCATAGGAGTACGACACTTCGGGCGAGAGCGGAGTCTTATGCTAACGCTGTACCGCCGCCACAAAAGAACCCGTCCGCACACCGACCCTACATCAGGCTTGATGCCCATCGCTGTCCGATGTGGGTCGAGGGGATGCTCGACGGCATCTATCGCCGCGAGTCCCTCAAGGTTTCCTCGTGGGAAAAAGCGGAACAGATCCGCCGCGAGATGGAGGAGGAGAAAGCCATCCGGCAAGTGAGGAGCGTGGCGATCGAGACGCGCGCTTTGATTGCTTTGAAGTCCACGAATGGACGGTCTTGCGCCATAGCTTCCCTTCTTTTCTGGGCATTCCGGGATTTCAGTGGGTCGCTGGCATGAGGTCGAGGCCGCCGCAGTGGAAATAGATGGCGGTTTTGAAGTTGGTTTTATTGCGGAAGCCGC
>Ga0209698_10005645_pt1 | contig 13487 bp, 13 predicted proteins | sample LitLauG_LLR_2012_FD_187203 | JGI IMG/M metagenome (GOLD analysis project Ga0209698, IMG submission 187203) | Freshwater sediment microbial communities from Pennsylvania, USA - Little Laurel Run_MetaG_LLR_2012 (SPAdes) (version 2) | ecosystem: Environmental > Aquatic > Freshwater > Creek >... | reverse complement strand
ATAGCTTCGGGCGATGATGGGCCTGCGTCCGGCTGTTCTCTGACCCGGAAGTAAACAATCATGCCGCAAAAGCTCATGGATGTGTTTATGCTTGGGCGCTGCTCCCACGAGTTCTCCTGGCCGCGCCGTGGTGCCGATGGAAACTATTACCAGGTTTGCCTGCTGTGCGCCGCGGAATACAAATATGACTGGACGACCATGCGCCGGACCGAGCGCGTGGAGCATGCCAAACCCGAGACGGGGATCCGGCGGAGCCATCCGCGGGTAAAGCGTCCGTCCTGGGTGCCCCGTGCCCGTCGTTTAAAGCTCGATATCCCTCTGCGCTATCGCGTCAACAAGACCAGCTCGTGGTATGAGGGGATCATTGCGAACATCAGCCAGAGCGGTGTGCTGTTCATTGGGCCGCAAGCGCTGCCGGTGAATGCGCTGATCGAGATGGTGTTCGAGATGCCGGAAGAAATCTCCGGACAGAAAAATTCGAACGTCGTGTGCCAGGGGCGCGTGATGCGCGCTAAAGACACGCTGGAACTGGAAGAGGGCAACTTCGGGCTGGCGGCGTCGATCGTCGACTACAAGTTCATCCACTAGTGTCCCGAATCTGAGATTTGTTCGGAATAACGATGGCAGCCGGAACGAAGCGAAGGACGGCTGACCTCAGGGGCTGAAGCCCGAGTCTCAATACGCCCAGACGGCGCGTCTGAAGCCGCGCCCTTTCAAACCTGCTCCACCTCACTGGGCATGTGGTAGGCCCGGCAGGACTCGAACCTGCAACCCTCGGATTAGAAATCCGATGCTCTCTCCACTTGAGCTACGGGCCCTCGCGATGAAGCCAGTTTAACCTAAGTGGCTTTCAGGTCGGCGAATTCCCCCATTTGCATCTACATCGAAGCCCCGGAGCATCTAAACTAATTGGGACACAGGGGCTTTTCGAGGTCGGTGTCGGGAGTCTGTCGTATGAAAAATTCTCCGCTTATTGTTGGTTTATTCGCCATTATTCTGGGGTTAGGACTCGGCTGCGCGAAGAAACCGGACGACGCCAAGATATCCAGCGAGATTCAAGGCAAGTTCAGTCAGGATTCCGGCCTGGGAGCGAAGCAGCTGTCGGTGAAAGCCGAGGGTGGAACGGTGACACTTTCGGGGACAGTGGACAACGACGTGCAACGCGAAGCGGCGGGCAAACAGGCTGCCAGCATCGCCGGCGTCAAAACCGTGATCAACAATCTGGAAGTCAGCAACGTCGGGAAGCCGAGCGCGGTTGCGGAAGTGGCTCCGCCGGCGGCGACTCCTCCTGCGGCGAGCGCGCCTGCGGACAACCCTCCTCCGCCCAGTACGAGCAAGCCGGCCAAGGCTGCAAAATCGAACAAGGCCCGGCATGATTCCGGAGCAAGCCACAAATCGGCGGATGACTCCGGTGGAGGTGCGCAGGGCAACGGCGACAGCGCTCCGCAACAGGCTTCGAACGACAACATGGCGCCTCCCGCCGAGAATACCGCCTCCGCACAGGAACCGCCTCCGCCACCACCCGCTCCGAAGAAAGTTATCATCGACCAGGGAACTCAGCTCACGGTGCGGCTGATCGACCCCATCGACAGCGAGAAAAATCAGACTGGTGACACATTTCATGCGACGCTGAATGCGCCGCTGACGTCTGACGGTGAAGAAGCGGTGCCGGCGGGAGTGGAACTGGTCGGGCATCTGGTGGAGGTCAAGAGCGCCGGGAAGTTTGCCGGGCAGTCATCGGTGGTGATGCAACTCGACAGCCTGACTTCGGCCGGGAGGACGTACAACCTGCAGACGGATCAATACAAGAAACAGGGCAGTTCTCGCGGAAAGAATACCGCCGAGAAGGTCGGCGCCGGGGCGGCGATCGGCGGCATCATCGGAGCCATTGCCGGAGGCGGAAAAGGAGCGGCAATCGGCGCGGCGGCGGGAGCCGGGGTCGGTGGCGGGGTGCAGGCTGCCACCAAGGGCCAGCAGATCAAACTGCCGTCCGAGACGGTCCTGAACTTCACCTTGCAGCAGCCGATCACGGTTGTGCAGGCGCCGCCGGCTGACGCCAACCGGCAGAAGCTGCCTCAGTAGTTGGGTGTGGTTTCGAATGAGTCCGCGGCTTCGGAGTCGGCTACGAAACTTGTGCCGCCCGCTTTAAGGGGACTCGGTCCGTAGTCATCCAAAACTACAACGCGCCGAGCAGTTCGCAGCAGTAGGGCCTACTCAACTTCCTGCGGAGCTTGTAGGTCTGGCTGCGAAAGTCAAAATCCCCACCCTGTCTCTGCAAAAAACCGCAGAGACAAGGGTGGGGCACCCTGCCGTTTTTCCTAATGTTCCTTCGTGTCCTTTGTGGTTCAAGGTTTGCACTTTCCAAACGACTCTGCTATTCGCGTACACTCTGTGGCAGGCGATGCCTACCATCACGGCACTGCTGCATACACACAATGACGCCCTGCGGTTAGGGAGGGCGCTGGAGATGCTGTTTCCCTGCGACGAGGTCCTGATCATCGATCATGACTCGAGCGACGGAACCAGCGAGGTCGCGCGTGCATACGGCGCAAGGATCCTCAGGGCCAGCCCTGGCATCTCGAATCTGCAGACAACGAGTGGCGGATGGATCTTCAGCTTGGATCCGCGCGAATCCGTGACGGAAGCGCTGGCGGCCAGCTTGTTCGAGTGGAAGTCGGAGGCGATTCCTTCGAACGTCCGTGCGTTCTCGGTGTACCTACGCGAGGAGACAGTCGAGGGGTGGATCGAGAATCCGATCGCGCAAACACGCCTGGTACGGGCTGACTGGAACCGGTGGGCGGGACGCTTTCCCGAACGAGATGCGTTGGCCGTCGCGCTCGAAGGCGAGTTGCTGCATTTCGTATTTCCGTGAGGCAGCCAATTGTGCGAACCGCGGTCGCGGGGCCTGCCCAGGGGTCGCTCTCTACGCTCGCTGGACGGGCGAAAGGCGCCCGTCCCCACACACTACCCCCATAGCTGGCGGGGTGCTGGCTACATGGGTGAATATGAAATGTCTGCTTACTACTTCGTCAATGTCCGTGAGATCAAATGAGTATCGCGAATTGAAGGCGATGAGGTTGACGGTGACGGTATCGAATGCCTTTTTCATGGAAGGCAAGGCTGCAAGTCGTTGATTCTGCGAAGGGCAGAAATGTTTACTTCCCGGCTCACCCATCACATCCGATTGTGATTCCAATCACTTTCCTCTCATTAGGGCGCGCCTAGACTTCGCTGTTGTGGCAGTACGGGCGTTGAAGCCCTTGGAGGAATCGTATGCGTGTAATGAAATTCATCAGTGTGGTCGCGGCTCTGGCGATGCTGTTCACTTTCGCCATCGCGCAGCAGGCGGCCCCAGCTCAAAATGCTCCTACGGTGAAGCATGTTCCGATCACAAAAGCCTCACCGAACTCGGGCAAAGAGATGTTCAACAGCTACTGCGCGGTTTGCCATGGAACAGATGGCAAGGGCGGCGGGCCGGCGGCCTCGGCGATGAAAACTCCGCCGATAAATCTCACGGTTCTGGCAAAAAACAATGGCGGAAAGTATCCGGCGCCGCATGTGGCGGCGGTCATTCGCGGACAGGCGACGACAGCTTCCCACGGCAGTCAGGATATGCCGGTTTGGGGACCTCTGTTTTCCAGCATTAGCCAAGGGCATGAGGCTCAGGTGCAGCAACGGATTTCGAATCTGGTCGACTACATCGGTACTCTGCAGGCAAAGTAAGACTCGACACCCGGTTTCAGGCGTCAGGCGTCGGGCTTCAGGCTAGGCTTAAGCTTACGGACCTGACGCCCGACACCCTTCGCCAACGCATTCGACTAGAGGTAGCTCGCTGCCAATTCCAGGCGAGAAGTGTAACGTCCGGATGTTCAATGGCTTACTGGACCTTGGCCGCATGGACAGTGACTTCGGTACCTTAGTCCTCACCCGAGTAGACGACTTATAATCCAACCAAGAACTGAGAATTTCTGCGTTCTTCGGGAGAGGCGTGCGCGTTGGTGTATGCCCACTCCTTGGAGCGCTTTCGAGACTGCGTGGACCCTGTTATTGCAGCTGCGATTTTTGTCCTCGGGCTGGCCTTCGGCAGCTTTCTGAATGTGTGTATCTACCGGCTGCCCTTGGGGATTTCTGTCGTGACGCCGCGCTCGGCCTGCCCCAAATGCAAAAAGGGCATTGCGCTTTACGACAACATGCCGGTACTGAGCTGGCTGGTTCTCGGTGGTCGATGCCGGCATTGCAAGGCTAGGATCTCGCCACGCTATTTGATCATCGAACTACTGACAGGTTTGCTGTTTCTGACTTGCTATTGGTATTTCGGAACCACGCTTTCCACGTTGAAGTACTGCACGTTCGGGTTTCTGTTGCTGGGGCTGATTTTTACCGACGCGGAAACCAAGCTGCTGCCCGACAAGTTGACGTTACCGGGATTGGCGCTGGGGGTCGTGTTCAGCCTGTTCGTTCCGGTGAATGATCTGGTGTCGCAGTTTCTTCCGGGCGTGGTGAGCCTGCCGTTCAGCGGAGACATTTCCTCACGGCTACTCTCCGTGCTCGATTCCTTGCTGGGAGCGGGAGTGGGAGCTTCGTTCATCTACGGCGCGGGCGCCATCTATTTGCGCTGGCGTGGTACAGAAGGTATGGGCTTTGGCGATGTGAAGTTGATGGCAATGGTGGGAGCGTTTCTCGGGGTCAAGCTTACGGTATTGACGATCTTCACGGCGTCGCTGGCGGGATCGGTGTTCGGGCTGACCACGGTGCTAATCGTGTGGCTGAGGCGGACGCGTCGTTTCGCCAAGCGATTCGCCGATGCGGGCGCGGCCCGGCGGCGGGCATGGCAGTCGGCACAGGTGGTGTACCGCAATTATCAGATGCCGTTTGGGGTCTTCCTCGGCAGTATGGCGCTAGTGGCGCTGTTCTTCGGCGACCGGTTTATTCGCTGGTACGGGAGGTGCTTCTGAAGATTCTGGCGAGTCCGGTGTTTCTGCGCGCGGCCATCGTGCTGTTCTGCGCTGGGTTTGCCTTCTTCCTGGCATTGTTTCTGATGCGGCGGATGCGCAGGCACATCGCCGACGAATGCGAGATTCGCGAGGGAACCGCGCTTTCGGTAGACTCCCTGCCTCTGCACGTTTACAACACGGTGATCCAACAGTTGAAACAGCAGAAACATGAATTGCTGGTTCAGTCGCAGGCGGAACAGCAGCGGGCGCGCACCAGCGAAAACTTCAGCCATGCGGTGCTCTCGAATCTCTCGTGCGGGGTGCTGGTGTTCGGGGCAAACGGGCTGGTGAAGACGGCGAATCCGGCGGCAAAAGCGATTCTGGGGTTCGCGTCGACGACCGGAATGAGCGCGGAAGACATGTTCCGCGGCGCCGAGGTTTATGGCGCGAAATCAATGGCTGGCGTTTTTCCCGATGAAACCCAAATGCAGACGATCCGTATCGCCGATGAGATTCACACGGTGCTGCATGAAGGCATTAAACGGCGGCAAATCGAAGCCGATTACAAGACGCCGGCGGGAGAGAAGCGGTTTCTCTCGATGACGATTTCGCAAGTTCCGGCGGCCGACGGGAACCTGCTGGGTGTCACGTGCCTGATCAACGATCTCACAGAACTGGAAAATATCCGCCGGCAGCAGGAACTGCAGGGGGAGATCTCGGCAGAGATGGCGCTGCAGTTGCGCACGTCGCTGACCACGATCTCGGGCTATGCGCAGCAGTTGGCGAACAACCGCGATCCGGAGATGGCGAAAGAGATCGCAACCGATATCGCACATGAGGCAGCGCAACTGGACCGGACCATCGGTGGATTTCTGACGACGAAGCCAATGACAGGCGCGTCGGCTGCCGGGTCGAGATAGAGCTGTAACGTTCGAGGGGCACGATGCCCCTGCACTAGCAAACTCAAGTTCAGGAGAAGAGGTGGGGACCATGAAACATAACGCAGCGTTAGGAATCGGGATCGCGCTTTTCCTCAGTATGGCCGGCCTTAATGGTGGGCTGCAGGCTCAAACCGCGTCGAACCCGCAGGCATCACCGGCGGAACCGTCGCTGGGCGCATACGCGCGCCAAGTCCGAAAGGAACCTGACGCCAAGCCGAAGGCCAAGGTTTTTGATAACGACAATCTGCCCAAGGAGGACAAGCTTTCTGTGGTGGGGAATGCCACGGCACCAGCACCGGAGGCCGCCGCTACCGAATCGAAGCCGGCGGAGACCGCCAACGCTGCTTCGGGAAGTCAACCGAAGTCCGAGGCTGGCGCGCCTCCAGCGGACACCAGCAAGATGGATCAGGCCACGAAAGAGGCTGCTTGGAAACAGTGGGGCGACAAGCTCGCTGAGCAACAAAAAACCATCGAATTGCTGCAGCGTGAACTTGACGTGCTGCAGCGTGAATATCAGATTCGTGCGGCGGCGATGTATGGCGACGTCGGCAGCCGGCTGCGCAATTCGACTGAGTGGGATAAGCAGGACGCTCAGTACAAGCAGCAAATCGCCGACAAGCAGAAGGCCGTGGACGAAGCTAAGCAGAAGTTAGAGGATCTGCAAGAGGAGGCCCGCAAGGCGGGCGTGCCGAGTTCGATCCGCGAGCCGTGAGTCCACCCGTATCGATCTCTGCGCAGCGCGTCAAGCGAACTTTGTTGCGCTCTATCGGGAATCCACTGTAAGGCCTCGCGAAAGTCAAAATCCCCACCCTGTCCCGCCAAAAAGCGGGACAAGGATGGGGCACCCTCAGAATTTCTACCGCGGTGTTCAGGAGAGCTTGTTCATGATGGCGCAGGTCACTCCAGCGATGACAGCGGAAGCGGGAATGGTGAAAATCCATGCCCAGATGATGCGCCCGGCCACGCCCCATCGCACCGCCGATAACCGATGCACCGCTCCCACGCCGACGATAGCCCCAGTAATCGTGTGAGTGGTGCTGACCGGGATCCCGGCCATGGCTGTCCCAAACAGAGTCAGTGCACCCGCAGTTTCGGCGCAAAAGCCGCCTACGGGCTTCAGCTTCGTGATCTTCTGGCCCATGGTTTTCACGATTCGCCATCCGCCGAAATAGGTGCCCGCAGCGATGGCTGCATGCGCCGACAGGATGATGGGCCAATGCAGCCGTCCCCAGGTTCCCACCATGTCCGACTTGGTCATGAATCCGCCAGTGTAGAGCGCGCCCGCGATAATGCCCATGGTCTTTTGCGCATCGTTTGCGCCGTGACCCAGGCTGTAAGCGGCCGCCGAGACCAACTGCAGCCGGCGGAACAACCGATCCACGGGCTGAGGCGCCGAGCGTCGGAAAATCCAGTGCACCGAGAGCATGAAGATGAATCCCAGCACCAGCCCCATCAACGGTGCGACCACAATGAAGATCAGCGTCTTCGTCCAGCCGTGGGGAATAATGACATTCGGGATAGCCGCAACTCCGTACCGCAATGCCGCTTTCGCCATCGCGGCCCCGGCGTAGCCTCCGATCAACGCGTGCGACGACGAGGTCGGCAGTCCCCACCACCAGGTCAGCAGGTCCCACACAATCGCGCCGAACAATCCGGCAAGCACAACGTGTTGATCCACGAACTCCAGCCGGATCATGCCGCTACCGATGGTCTTGGCCACTGCCGTTCCTAGAAAGAACGCCGCGAGAAAATTAAACGTCGCTGCCCACACCACCGCCAACCGGGGAGATAGCACACGCGTCGACACCACGGTAGCAATGCTGTTCGCGGAGTCGTGAAATCCATTCACGAAATCGAAAATCAGCGCCACCAGAATTGTGATCAGGACCAGAAGGACGTCAGCATGCATGGGTGAAGTGGGTCTCGTCTCCGTGCGGATCTGGACTACGCGCTCTTGAGCACAATGGCTTCCAGGACGTTGGCGGCGTCCTCGGCTTTATCCGTCGCCATTTCCAGCACCTCGTATAATTCCTTCAACTTAATGAGCTGAATCGGGTCTTTTTCGCTGTCGAACAGCGCCGCGATAGCCCGCCGGCTCACGTGGTCCGCTTCATCTTCCAGGCGGTTGACTTCATCGCAATGCTTCAGCACCGAGCCGTTCTTCTCGAGCACGGAAACGCCGCGCGCCAGTTCCTCGCTTTGCAGCACAATCAAGCCTGCCAGTTCCGCGGCCGCCGGTGGCGGTTGGGTGATTTTATACAGCACGAGACGGTGCGCCGCCGCGTTGGTGAAATCCAGCACGTCATCCAGCGAAGAGGCCAGCCGGTGAATATCTTCGCGGTCAAACGGGGTGATGAAGCTCTGATTCAACTTAGTAATGATGGCGTGCGTCGCCCGATCCCCCTTGTGCTCGATTGCCTGTACCTGCTCGACCCGCATTCCCAAGTCGTGGGGATCCTCCAGGATGCTCCGCAGTAGTTGCGCCCCTTCCGTCAGGTATCCGGAGAGCTCGCTAAACAACTCGAAAAACTTCTCGTCGCGGGGTAAAAGTCGCAAGAATCCTCCTTCGGCGAAAACTCCAACCACACGCTACCCGCCAACACAACCAGCAAACCCCTTATTTCAGCAGGTCAATCACTCCCCAGAAGACGGCGCTGGTGGGGATGATCAGCGCAGGAATGAACGCATGACGCTGTGCTCTATGTGATCCGCGCGAGGAAGGGCCGCGAACCGGGGCTCGAACACAGAGCGTTTTCAAAAACTCTGCATTATACCTTGCGGGGGAGTCAGCCCAACACTAGCGAGCCGTCGAGCAACTCCCGCGTCTTCACCGGCAGTCCAAAGCCGTCGACCAGATTGCGTCGATGCTCGAGAATCTGCTGCATTTCTTCGGGCGTACCTCGCACAGGCGGCTGATGTGCGATGGCGTCATTGAGCATCGCCCAGCTGAGTTCTGAGGCAATCACGCTGTCGCGAGCCTGCGGAAATCCGAGATTCTTGCCGGCGATCACGGAGCGAGCAAAGACGTCGACCATCACATCGAGCTTCTTGTCATTGAACGGCGCGGTTTTGTGCAGCGTTTCGCCTACGCCATACAGTTCAACCGTTGCCATCGAAAAGTCATGGCGCATGCGGGCGACGCCCTTGGTGCCAATTGCGTCCACATAGCAGTTGTGCGGCTGCTGCCTGGCCAAGTGCCCGTATACAAACCCTTGTGTGATGTCGAATACGACCCCGTTCGCGAACGTACCGTGTACCTGCACCCACCAGGGATCCTTGTACTCCCACATCCTTATGCCTTGCGCATGCCAGGTCTTGTACTCGCTGTTGGCGTACCAGCGGGCGACGTCGACGTAATGCATGCCGCAATCGTGAAAGGGCGGCCCCTCGGGATCGTGGCCTTCCATCGGCATGTGCCCCGGCGTCATGTGACAGATGCGGATCACAGCCAGGTCGCCGATCTGGCCTTCGGCGATAAACCTTTGGATATCTTTGTGATACCACGCATTTCTATTGAAAAGGTTGACCGCAACGAAGCGGTCACAGGCTTCGATCTCATGCACCAACTGCCATTCCGTCGCCACATCGGCGGCAAGAGGCTTTTCCGCCATCACGTGTTTGCGGCACGCCAAGGCCTGGGGGATTTGCTGAGGCCGCGCGTCGGCCAAGGTGAACAGGCCGACCACATCAATGGAGGGATCGGCAAAGATCGGATCGGGAGCTTCGTAGATAGTAGCCTGTGTGACGTTTTGCCGTGCGAGTTGCCGGGCCGCCGAACTGATGTCGTACACCGCGGAGACTTCCCAAAGCTCGCTCTGTTGCATGGCAGCGACAAAACTGCGACCCATGCGTCCGTACCCCAAGATCCCCGCCCTGAGTCTATTCGCCATTCCCTGAAATTCATCTTAGGCGGTGCTAGGCGAGGCTCTCTGTGACCAGCGTCACACTGCAATGTGGTCCGAGAAACGTAGCGGGGCGTCCGCCCCCGCGTTACGCAATTCCGAACACCCCTACCCGTGACGCAGATCACAGCCCGATATCTACCTTCAGCCTATAAAGGTTGGTGAGGAATCTACGCGAATTGAGCACACTGGGTGGCAGCGCTTCGCTCATTTCGCGCCCAGATCGATCAATTTCTGACACTCCCACCGCCAAACCCCTCGCGCCACCTTGCCCGGAAAGGGGGACGTAGCCCTTGTTTACCCTGTACGTGCTTCCTTTTCTGGTAGTGGCGCTGGCTCTGCTTCTCGGATTCTGCCGGGCGCAGCATCACGAGCGCGAGAGCCTCCGCGAGGAACTCGAACAGCTCCAGGCAGCTATCCAGCAGCGGGAGAAGGAGCGTGATTCCGCGCTGCAGGAACTATTCCTGCGCTTCTCCGAGGACGGCAAGCTCAATAAGGAAAAAAGCCAGTTCCAAGCCAAACTGGCGGAATACGAGAAATATGCTGCGCTGACCCAACTCGCGCTTGGGGCCGCGCACGAAATCAACAATCCGCTGCTCGGGATTCTTTCTCACCTTGAGTTGGAACTGAATAATGCGCCCGCCGACGGGCGCCACGAGATCGAGCAATGCATCGAGGCTGCCCGGCGCATCTCGGTGACATTGCGTAGCCTGATGAATTACGCGCGGCCTAGCCCGCTGATCCTGAGCAAGCTCAACCTGCATCGCCTGGTCTCCGAAACGCTCGCTTTTCTCCAACATCAGCCCATGTTGCACGGACGCATCCTTGAAAACCGGGTGCCGACCGATCTGCCGGTCATCCGCGTGGATGCCAATCAGCTCTCGCAGGTCTTGATGAACCTGTTGCTGAATGCTGCCCAGGCCACTCCTGAAGGAGGACGCATCACCGTATTTGCCGAGCGAGTGCAGTCCGCCGAAAGCGTGGAGATTCGCATTGTCGATACCGGCTGCGGCATTCCGCCCGACGTTCTGCCACACGTGTTCGAGCCGTTCTTCACCACCAAGCGCGGGAAGGGAACCGGCCTGGGGCTGAGCATCAGCCAGACCTACGTGCGGAGCCATGAGGGCGAGATTCAAATCTCGAGCGCGCCGAACTGCGGGACGACCGTGACGATCACTCTTCCTCTCCGCCAGCCCGAAGCCGTGCACGTCGATGGCGCGAGGAGCAGCGAGGTAATCATTCAATAGCCATGGCCTACTCGGTCTTAATCGTCGATGATGAAGATCTGACACTGTGCACCATCAGTCGCGGGCTTAATGCCGAAGGTTTCGAGATTCTCACCGCCGCTTCCGGCGAGGAAGCACTGCAGATCTTCGAAGATGAGAAGCCGGATCTTGTTCTGCTGGACATCGTGCTGCCCGGGATCGATGGCGTCGAGGTTCTCCGCCAGATCAAGGCCGCCAATGCCGCGTGCATCGTGGTGATGATGAGCGCGTACCACATGGTGGATCGCGCGGTGGAAGCAATGAAGCTCGGTGCTTACGACTATCTCATCAAGCCGTTTCACTTGACCGACCTGACGGCTACGCTGAAACGTGCTTCGGAGATGCTGTCACTGCGGGTTCGAGTGCGCGACACAGTTGAGACTGCCAAGGGGCAGTACGATTTTGGACGGGTGGTGACCCAGAATCCCGCTATGCGCAACATGCTCGAAGACGCGCGCAAAGCCGCCGAGACCGATCACACTACGATCCTGATTCAGGGCGAGAGTGGAACAGGAAAGGGAGTGCTGGCGCGCGCGATTCACTACTCCAGTCCGCGGGCGAATCAGCCGCTGCTCGAACTGAATTGCGCCACTCTGCCCGACGCGTTGCTGGAAAGCGAATTGTTCGGCTTCGAGCCCGGCGCCTTCACCGACGCACGCCGCCGCAAAGAAGGTCTGCTGGAGCGCGCGCACGGCGGGACTCTCTTCCTTGACGAGATCGGCAATATGTCGCCTAGCGTGCAGGCGAAACTGCTGCGCGTGCTGGAAGAGGGAACGTTCCTGCGCCTCGGTGGGACCAAGTCCATCAAGGTTGATGTCCGCCTGGTCACCGCCACGAATACCAACCTGAAAGAAGCCGTTGCGCAGGGACGCTTCCGCGAAGACCTCTTCTACCGGCTCAACGTCGTGCCACTTTTCATTCCGCCCTTGCGCGAAAGAAAAGAAGATATTTTGCCGCTCGCACTCGATATGGTTCAGAGATTCAACGAGGAGTTGAAGAAGAACTTCCTGGGACTCACGCCCGAAGCCGCCGAGTTGATCATGAACTATTCCTGGCCGGGAAACATCCGCGAGCTGAAAAATGTAGTCGAGCGCACGATGATTCTCGCTCCTGAAGGCAACATCGACGCTATGTCTTTACCAGAAGAAATTCGCGAATCGAAGAATTCGAACCATTTGGAAATTCCGCCCAGCGACGGAGAGCCTGGGGGCGACTTCCTGGTGAGTCTGCGCGAATTAGAAGAGGACTACATCCGCAAAGTCCTTGCCGCCACTGGAAACAACAAAACCCAGGCCGCCAAAATTCTCGGCATCCACCCCACGTCGCTACTGCGCCGGCTCAAGAAAGAACCGGTCCTGAGCTAGAGCGACGTCCCGGAGGGACGACTGATAGTAGCCGGCGCTTCTAGCGCCGGGTTTCCGACGGGCAAATCCATGCGTCCCGTAGGGACGCCTGAAACTCCACCCTGCACTTGCGGTCTGACCATTCCAACGCTGCAAAACGCAGCGGCGATTTGCAAAACGCAGTGGTCCACATGTCTCGGCGAAATGATCTCGAAGGTGATAATCCGTTTCTAATCAATAATCAGCAACGTAAGCACAAATTGTTACTGACGTGCTCCCTGTTTAGTGGCGGTCGCCTGATCCAGAAGAGGCGGCTCCGCAAACCGAGGGCATCATGTCCATACTGTTCGTATTGCTGACCTTCCTCGTCGTCATCTCTGTTAACTACCTGTGGTTCCGCCCAGCGTCGGCGTTGCCGGCGACCACGCATCCCTCGCTCAACCCGGAGGCTCCGGTGATGACCAAACAGGCCGGATTTTCTATTCCTCGAAACTATTGCTTTCATCCTGGTCACACGTGGGTGCTGAGGGAGGGGCAGGAAGACGCGCGCGTTGGATTCGACTCTTTTACCGCCGATCTGGTCGGGAGGATCGATCGGATCGAAGTGGCGAAGCCGGATCGCTGGGTTCGACAGGGTCAGAAACTCATGACCATTTACGGCGACGGATTCTCGTTCGACCTGGTCTCGCCCATCGAAGGCGTCGTTACTCATGTCAACGACGATGTCATCAAAAATCCAGCGCTCGCCCTGCGCGATCCTTACAAAAATGGCTGGATCGCCACCCTCAAGGCTCCTGACTTCAATACCAACCAGCGCAATCTCATGCAGGCATCCATGGTCGCTCCCTGGATGCACTACAACCAGACCCGACTCAACGCCGAAGTCGCTACGCTCAATCCCGCCCTCGCGCAAGACGGCGGAATTCCAGTTACCGGCCTTCTGCAGCGCGTTCCCGCGGAACTGCGCCAGAGGATCATCACCGACTTCTTCCTCAACTGAACGGCTCGGGACGAAGGAGAAATGGAATGCCCAAGACCAAAGCAATCCTGATCGACATCACCAAGTGCATCGGCTGTCTCAGTTGCGAGGCGGCCTGCAAAC
>Ga0209698_10005644_pt1 | contig 13488 bp, 7 predicted proteins | sample LitLauG_LLR_2012_FD_187203 | JGI IMG/M metagenome (GOLD analysis project Ga0209698, IMG submission 187203) | Freshwater sediment microbial communities from Pennsylvania, USA - Little Laurel Run_MetaG_LLR_2012 (SPAdes) (version 2) | ecosystem: Environmental > Aquatic > Freshwater > Creek >... | reverse complement strand
CGCGCGTCCTTCGTTCGCAAACGTTGTCTTTGCGGAGCCGCGAGTTCGTCACAGCATCTCGTGTAGGTGGAGAGAACGCCTGGCGCATTATCTTTTTTGAGATTTTTCCCAATGAGATAAGCCTGGTTGTGGCTGGCTTTGGTGGCGATGTGTGGGTGTCGGGGTGGTCGGGAAGATTCGCGGACGGCGGTGATGGCGATTGAGAATTCGCCTACGAACCTGGATCGACGGATTGGGACGGATGCGATGTCGGAGAGGATTGGGGGGTTGATCTTCGACTCGCTGGTGCGGATGGACGCGCACTACGAGATGCAGCCGTGGCTGGCGGTGAAGTGGGAGGAGCCGGAGCCGCTGGTGTGGGTCTTCCATCTGCGGGATGGGGTGCGGTTTCAGGATGGGCGTCCACTGGAAGCGGAAGATGTGGTCTGGACCGTAAACTCGATGATTGACGGGAGTTTGCTGACCAGCAAGAGCAGCAACTTTGCGAGTGTGGCGAAGGCTGAGGCCAGGGACCGGCTGACGGTGGCGCTGCATCTGAAGCGGGAGGATGCTTCCCTGCTCTTCAACCTGAGCGATGGGCAGTTTGGCGTGGTGCCGCGTGGGTCGGGAAAGGAATTTGGGCGGCAGCCGGTGGGGTCTGGGCCATACAAGTTTGTGAGCGCCGAACAGGATAAAGATGTGGTGGTGGAGCGGAACCCGGAATATTGGGCAGGGCCGCCGAAGTTGGAACGGGTGCGGTTTGCGGTGGTGCCGGATGCAGTAACGGTGGCGCTCGAACTGGAGAAGGGCTCGGTGGATTTAGCGAGCAATCAGCTGACTCTGGATATGGTGCATGCGCTGGAGGGCAGGAAGGGTTTGGCGACGGAGACGGGTGAGGGATCGCCGGTGATGTATCTGAACTTCAATGTGGCGCGGGGGCCGTTGGCAGATGTGCGGGTGAGACAGGCGATTGCGTGTGCGATGGATCGCGGCGCGATGGTGCATGCGGTGTGGCGGGATAAGGCGCGGCTGGCATCGACACTGCTGCCGCTGGGACATTGGGCAGCAGCTCCGGCGGCGGAGTTGGAACAGTATCCGCATGATGTGGCGCGGGCTAAGGCGTTGTTGGAGGCGGCGGGCTACAAGACGGGTTCGGATGGAGTTCGGCTGCGGCTGGAGATGAAGACTTCGCAGGATGAGACGACTCGGCTGGTGGCGGAGATCTTGCAGGCGCAGCTTGCGGAGGCGGGGATCAAGCTGACGCTGAGAGCGAGCGAGTTTGGGACGTTTTATTCGGACGTGACCAGCGGACGGTTTGAGATGTATGCGCTGCGGTGGATCAGCAGCAACGAAGACCCGGATATCTTTCGGTATGCGTTTGGTTCAGACCGGGTTCCGCCGAAGGGGGCGAATCGCGGGCACTACAGCAACGCGCGCGTGGACGCGTTGCTGGGGGATGCGGCGAAGATTACGGATGAAGCGGAGCGACGCAGGGACTATGTAGAGGTCCAGAAGATTCTGGCGACTGAGTTGCCGGCGGTGCCGCTTTGGTATCCGAACAACGAGGTGGTGCATACGACGCGGGTGATGGGGATTGTGCCGCGGGGCGATGGCAGCTTTGATTTTCTGCGGGATGCGTGGGTGAAGTAAGTCTCCTCGAGGCATCGGCGCATGAAAGTCTGGCGGGAGTGGACCTGGGTGAACGGGTTGGTGCGGTCCTGCTTCCGTTGTAATGTCCTATCGTTGCGACCGTCGGAGGGTCAACGGGGGCTGAGATCCGCCACGGTTTCCGCCACCCAGCGAAGGGTCGGAGCCATCTGGCGGTGGGCCAATGGCAGGTCTCGGTGACGTGTCCCCGGGACGCGCGGGACCTGCTGGGCGTGGCGGCACTGTGCGACGCAATTCCATACGGTCACCGCTCACAAAGCCTTCGTAGGTGGTCGCTCCGACCTTGAACTGCACACGACCACCCTCCACAGTACCCTGGATTGCACCAGTCACCGCTGGGCCGAATGCTGCCGGAGGTCCATCGAGTGTGCCGGTCAGGACCGTGCCATTCTGGACGAAGACATACAGCGTGTCGCCCGAGACCGCCAGTTGCAGAGGATCAGGTCCGCCGGGTCCCTCCGCCACCACCGGGCGCCACAGGCCCGTGACACCTTCGCCAGCGAGTGGCGTCCGCTTCCACACCGTCACCTGAGGTTTCAACTCCGTCGCATGCGTTGTCAACGCGGCTGAAGCGGATTGCAAACCGGGCGAACTGATTTCGACTGAAATCGATCCCGCTTGCTTTGTCGACTGCACAATGCCCATGCATAATCCGGCAAACGCCTTTCGGATGCTGCCTGTGTCTGGCTCGTGCGATGTTGGGTCGCCATTCCCTGTGCCGATCACCCGCCCGACACCTGTGACGCGAAAAGTCACCTCATGATCGGTGATCGGCAGTGTGCGACCTTCGGCATCCTGCACCTCCGCGGTGACGAATGCGAGGTCCGTGCCGTCCGCTGCAATCTCTGTCCGGTCCAGGCGAATGGCCAGCTTTGCAGCCTTGCCCACGGTCTCGCGACGCGTGATCATCTGCTGGCCGTTGCGAACGCCGCGAGCCTCCAGCACTCCCGGCTTGTAGGTCACAAGCCACTGAAGGTGGCTGTCGCGCGGCACGTCTTTCGTTCCGAGGCTCACGCCATCCTGAAAGAGTTCTACGCGGTCCATATTCGAGTGCACCCACACGGCAATCTGTTTGCCCTCAAGGCCGTCCCAGTTCCAGTGCGGAAAGACGTGCAGTACTGGCCGATCCGTCCACCACGCCTGGTAGTAGTAGTAGGTATCTTTTGGGAATCCGCAGACATCGACGAAGCCATACTCCGAGTTGATATTGGGCCACTGATAGGGCGAGGGCTCGCCGCGGTAGTCGAAGCCGGTCCATACGAAGCCACCCGGCATCCACGGCCGCGTGTTCACGAAGCGCCACCAGCCTTCAGCCGATGCGCGTCCCGTTGTCGTGTAGGGATCGTAGGAGCTGACGGCACCTTTCTCAGCGTCGATAGCGTAGGCTCCGCGGGTGGCGACGGCGCTGACATTCTCGGTACCGAGGCAGGGTAGCGTCGGATGCGTTTTGTGAAACGCCTCAATCTGCGGGTCGGCATAGTTGTAGCCGATCACGTCGCTTACCATCAGGCCACCTTGGCCCAGGCTCAGGCCCAACGGGGGCGGCGCGACTGTCACTGGCCGGGAGCCATCGAGCTTCGTCGCCGAGCGCTTCATCGTGGACAGCATGTGCAACCCTGTCTCCGTGGTGGACTCACGCTCCTCATTGCCCATGTTCCACATAAAGACAGATGGATGGTTACGGTCGCGCCGGATCAGGTTCTCAAACTGTGCAATGCCTTCAGGGTTTGACGACATCATGCGCGTCTCGTCCAGGAACAACATGCCCATCTCGTCGCAGGCATCCAGCAACTCCGGAGTGGGAGGATTGTGCGCGCTGCGCCATGCGTTGCAGCCCATCTCCTGCAGCGTCTTCACGCGGAAACGCTGTGCCGCATCCGGCAGAGCCACGCCCAAACCGGCGTGATCCTGATGATTGCAAGTGCCCTTGATCTTGACGCTCTTACCGTTCAGATAGAACCCGGTGTCTGCATCAAAGCGCAGGGTGCGGATGCCGAAGCGGGTCTCGTAGTGATCGGTCGCCGCACCGTCAGCCTCTACTTCAGTCACCAGACGGTACATATTGCGTTGCTCCAACGACCACAGCTCTGGGTTGCTGACACTGACCTGCTGCTCAAACGTTCCCATGCCGTCGTTCGGTACCGCCATGGGCTTGCTTGAGACCTTCGCGACCGCCTTGCCGGATGCATCCAGCACTGTCGAGGTGACCCGCACGCCGCGCGTTGCGCCCGCGTGGTTCTCCACCTCGGTACGGATCTCAAGACTGGCGCGCCCACCCTGCACCGTGGACCGCACAAACGTGCCCCATTGTGCGACGTGTACCGGAGCCGTCTTTACCAGCCACGCGTGCCGATAGATGCCCGCCCCTTCGTAGAACCAGCCGTCGCTCTCGGTCGCATCCACGCGCAAGAGCAACACGTTCGGCGCACCCGGCTTCACAAAATCAGTCACATCATAGCGGAACCGATCGTATCCACCATGATGCCGACCAATGTAATAGCCATTGAAGACCACCAAGGCCTCGCGATACACGCCGTCAAACTCGACTGAGATGCGCTTGTCCTTATCCTCCATCGGCACATCGAACACGCGCCGGTACCAGCCCACGCTGTTCTCCGGATAGCTGCGGCCAATGGGATAAAAACCCTTGCTCGACAGGGACGCATCGTTCTTGAACGGCAGCGAGATTACCCAGTCATGCGGCAGATCGACGTCGCTCCAGCCGGTGTCGTCGTAAGGCAGCGCCGCCGCGGGCAGGAAATTGCCGGTCTTCTGGAACGAGCCATTGCGCCCGCTGTTGTAGCCGAAATCCTTCGTCGCATCGGTCCCGTGGCCAAAGTGGAATCGCCAGCCAAAATCCAGTAATAAGCGTTCACGCAGACCCACGGGTGCTATTGCAGCTGCGATCTCACCCAAGGTTCTAGCCGGAAAGAACGCGGCACCTTGGAGCACAACGCCGGTTTTCAGCACATCTCTGCGTGACCAAGTTGTCATACAACCCTTCCATTTCCAAAGCATCTGTCGTCAGAGGCACAGCAAGGGGTACGCCCTCGCTAAACGCATTCCTGAAGGCAGAACGCGAACAGGCCGTCAGCGGCTGCAACAACAATATATTGCTTTCAATGAAGCATGTACGTCCCTGGAGTGTTCGTGGCGTTTGCGACTCATGGTGTGGGCCAAAAGCTCTTACCTCTTCGAGCATCGTATGTTTGTAGTGCTGTCGGCCGGCAGAACCGCTTATACCGAGCTCTGAAATCTACCCGTCTGGGCGAAGAGCGGTGGAGGGCTCTCTGTGCCGGCGTCCAAACGAGCTGATCTTTGCCTTCAAGGCAGGTAATCCGAAGATATTGCGGCACTTCCGGGCTTCGACAGAGCTTGTCTCGGCCAAAGGACCAGAGAATTGATTCTCCGCAGCTTGGAATCGAACTTCCCTGATCAGAGCGGAAGTGAGTTTTTTAGGTTTTTGCCAGCATTCTCGCTAAGACGACCTCGAAATTCCACTATGAAGTAGCGGGAAACAATCGGGTGCGATTGCGACCCCATTGGGGCAGTCCACCCAGTTGAGTTGGTCAAATCATGAAGATCGTCGCCAGTACAAATACTCGTTCCCGCGCGGCTCACTACGTCCGAATGTCCACCGCACACCGGCAGTATTCGCCCGAGAACCAGAAAGGAAGTGTTCGCCAAGACGCCGCGAACCACAACATGGATAACGAACAGGCGTGATCGGATTATGTGCGGAATGGTCTATACATTGCCGTGTGCGGAGACGTCTCTCAGTTCACGGCCGACGTGGAGGCCGCGCAAAATCTGCGGCTGGAGTAGACATCTTTAGGTTATTGCGAGGAGGAGTTCCGACTAGCGTAAAAGCATCGACAATCGCGTCGTGAGTGTTTGCCGATACGAAGTGGAGGCAACGCACTGTTCTTGCAGTCAGCCGACACAACAGATATCGATTACTGACGATTTTGGCGGCAGAAAACACCAGATCTGAGCTCATTCGCCTCCTCGGCCGGAATCGTTTCGAGACGCCTTCTGCTGGTGAATCCCTTCGAGACAAAGACAAATTATCGATTCAGGTCACGTCCGAATTAGTAGGTCTTCAAGTATGGTTCTTGAATAGCTGGTCTGCTCCCGGCGGCGATATCGCGATTCTCTTCATGCTCCGACGCAAGCCGCAATTGTGCCTCGTCCGAGAGAGAGCCGCAGGCCAGGCGGGGCCTGCGGCGTCCACTCTCAGGATCCGGCGACCAACGCCCCTGCCGTCGGCAACTGAGCTCGCATGTCGGCTTCGATCTCGTCTGCGATTGCCTGATACTTGGCCTTGTCGTCGCCAGCCTTGTAGTTGAAGACGACTCCCAGAGCACCGACGATCTTGCCTGCCTTGTCGTGGAGAACGATCTCCGCTTCAAAGTGCTTGCCCGTTGCGTCGACCTCGAGGTTGGCTTTGCCGGTGGTGATGCAGCGCATGTCATCTTCGTCGCCAATCTTGCCGATCCGCCCAAAGTTCGACGCTACGATGACGTTCTTGTGTCCGGCCGGTTTGGCATGGATCGCCAACAGGACAACCTCTGGATGCTTGACGAGAGCTTCATCCACTAGCTTCTGCGCCAAGGGAGCCGGCTTCGTGTACGTCGGGTCCATCTCTTTTGCCTCGACTTTGCGCATCCCCGCCACAGCCTCTTCGCGGGTTTGCTGTGCAGAGAGGAGCGCGGTGGATGTGAGTGCGATAGCCAAAGCGAATGTAGTGCAGAGAGCGCGTTTCATTTATTTCCTCCAGGGTGAGTTTAGTGCGACGCGGATTCCTGCGTCTGCAAGTTGAGGTTGTTGTAGGCGGCAGTAGGCAACGGTCAGTAAATCAGCTTCAGGCCAAACTGGATTTGCCTACTGGTCGTGACGGTGGAAGTGATATTTCCGGCTGTTCCCACCGTGGCTCCCGTCGCGGTAAATACTGTGCGGTTGGCGATCGGTGGCGAGAAATTCGAATGATTCAGGATGTTATAGAGTTCAGCTCGAAATTGCAGATTTAGTCTTTCGTTGATATGTGTGCTCTTCATCGTCGAAAAGTCGAGTTCGTTCAGGTTCGGCCCGCGTAGTGAGTTGCGGCTGGCATTCCCATAGACCGTAGTGCCGTTTGCATTGGCCGTCGGGAAACTGAAGCAGGTCAGGTTGATGTATCCGATTGCGCGCCGCGGGTTGACGCCAGAGCTGCAACCCGGCGCGCCAGTGGTTCGATTTGGCACGTTATACGGCGCCGTCCCTTTGAGCCCTAGCGAGTCGCCGGCGATGGTTGGGGTAAAGGGGAGGCCATTCTGGGCGAAGAAGATTCCGCTGGCTTCCCACCCGTTCGCTATTGCGCCAAGAGGACCATGGAGGCTCTTCGCAACTGGCACCTGGTACAGGTAATTGAAGGTGAACTCATTCGGAACATTGAAGTCAGCAGGCCCGCGGCGCAACTGGGGGGCGAAGGGGAATAGGCCCGAGATGGAGTTGCCGAAAGGATCGCCCGCCAGGATGGCGGAACCCAGGTCGATCGCTTTGCTGAAGGTGTAGCTCAGCTGAGCCTGGAATCCATGGCTCATCTTCTTCGTAAGCCCGGCCTGCAACCCGTCGTAGTAGGTGTTGTTGTTGTAGTAGATGGCTGCAATTTGTCCGACATTGGGATTCAGAACCGGCGCAGATCCGGGTTTGGGAAACGTAAGTTGGCCGTTGGTATAGCCGATGGGCTGCACCGTGTTCACCTCATCCGTGCGGAAGGGTTGATGTACTCCCTTCGACCCGACAAAGCCGATCGTCGCGCTGAAACGGCGGCCCAGATCCTGCTCGACGTTCATATTCCATTCCATGAGGTAATTGCGAGCGGGGTTTGGTTGAACATAGCTCTGGCGCAGGGTGCTCGGGGCCTGAATAGCAGCAAACGATCCATGAGCAAACTTGCCGTCGCCGGGTTGCGCGGTCGTGTACGGGGCCGCAGCATTCGCGTAGACCACACTGCCGACCTGCAGGTACGGAGCTGCAAGCGCGCTGAGCAATTCAAACTGATACGGCAGCGGCAGGATATCGAAGATCCCGAAGCCAGCCCGGACCGCGGTCTTCCCAGTTCCAAACGGGTCCCAAACCACTCCAACCCGTGGCTCAAAGTTCTTCAACGTTGGATTCGAGAAGTAGGAACCGCCAAGAGTCGGTGCGGGATCCGTCAGATTTACTAAGCGGCTGATATTGCCATGCACCTCGGTGGGAACCTGCGTCGCCTCGTATCGCAAGCCGACATTGAGCGTGAGATTCTTGCGCGCCTTCCAATCATCGAGCACATACCCGGCGCCTAGAGTCTGCCGCAGACCCTTTTCCGGGATCGAACCTGGAAGTTGTGCCTGAAAGTTCTGGACGCGGCCTGCTATGAAATCAGCCGTAGAGCCGAAGGTATAGAGACCGGACGGGCTGGAAGTTGCAACGATGTCGTCCCGCATCCGTTCGACGGCTCCGCCAAAACGAATTGTGTGATTGCGCAGCGTATAAAATGCATCGTCGTACCCTTGGATTGACGTCCAGTAGAAGTTGTACTGAGAGGGCGAATTCAACCCGCCGCCAAAGTTGGTGAGGCCGCCGATCACCAGGCTGGAAGCTGCCCGGCCGGGTACGCCGCCTAGGGTTGTGTCGGCCGCCGCTGCGTTCAAACCTGAGGCAGTGTTGGTGATGTTCGCGACGTTACGACTCACTCCTCCGCGAGCCGTGTTGACGAACGACGATGAAAAGATATGCGTCTCTTCGATGAGCCCAAGCTGACGCTTTGTGTCGGATAGCAGGAAGTAGTTGTTCTCCGCGTCCGGCTGGGTAAAGGTTCCGTTGTCATACATGTAGGTGGCGTGGGCGGAGTCTTTGGCCGTGAAGATCTCATCGAGCCGTGCCTGCACGAAGTATTCGGGAGTGACCTGCTTGCCTGTGAAGACATAGGTGCCTGTGTCGGAGTTTGCGGGCTGCGTCGTGGGAACCCCATAGAACTTGAGATAGCTGGCAACGTCAGCACTGACTGGTACGGTGTATGTGCTGCCTGCAGCTGCCGGACCAGGTGTCGGACAACCGGCTTGCTGCACGCCGCCGATCGCAGTCGAGCAGTTCAGGATGCCGATCCGGGCGTTCGCGCTTGGGGCGTTCACGGTATTTGGGATGCCGGCGACCTGTCGAACTCCTTCATAGTCGGCGAAGAAAAAAGTCTTGTCCTTGATCAGGCGACCGCCGAGAGCTGCGCCGAACTGATTCTTGCGTAGCTCCCCTTTCTTGACCGGGTCGAAGTAGTTGCGAGCGTCGAGAGCGTCATTGCGAAAGAAGTCGAACACCGTGCCGTGGAAACCATTCGTGCCGGCCCGGCTTATGGCGTTGATGACGCCGCCTGCCTCACGGCCATAGTCCGCCGATGCGTTCGCCGTCACAACGGAGAACTCCTGGATCGCGTCGACCCCAAGGTTAACGCCCGCTACGCTCCCTGGAGCGCCATTCGAATAATCGTTGATGGAGATTCCGTCCATGCGGTAGTTATTCTGCTGCGGACGGCCACCGGCAACAGTCAGCTGAGCGCCATAGCCACGGTTGCCACGGTCCGCGCCAACGGCGACAGCCTTCTCCGTTCGGACGAGGCTAACGCCCGGCTGTAGCGTTGCGAGCAGGGTCCAGTCCCGTGTGTTCAATGGCAGTTCCCTCACAGTCGTCGAGTCAACAACGTTCGAGATCTGTGAGCTTGCAAGATCGATCGCAGACGTGGTCAGCGTGACGCTTACCTGCTCTGTGACGACGCCGGGCTTGAGGGCAAAGTTCTCTTCAACATTTTCGCCAACGGTCAACGTTAGCCCCTTCGCCACCTCGGTCCTGAAGCTGGCTGCCGTGACCATGATCGTGTAAGAACCCGGGACGAGATTTGGCACGGTATATCCACCGGAAACGTTGCTCATGACATCCGTGTGGGTTCCAGTGGATTCGCGCAGGAGATCGATCTTCGCGTTGGGCACGACGGCCCCAACGCTGTCTGTGATGGTGCCGACTACGGTGGCTCCTGTGACCTGCGCTGACACACTCAACGAACTGATCATTGCTCCCAAAGCCATGGTTGCTAGTACAACTGTTATTTTCATTTTCTTCCTCGTTATTCGGTGGGGCATAGTCACTTCTTTACAGCTAGAACCCAGATGGAGGTGGTGAACCAAGCTGCCCTACTCGAAACTTCAATCAGGGCATCAGACAACCTGTAGCTTCAGCACCGCAGTTTCTGACTGCCCCATCGCGAGAGTCACTCTCATCTTTCCGAATGAGGGACGACTGAAGCGAACATTAATTCTTATTCTTCAAAGCTTCTGCGATCTAGATGGCGATTCAAATAGGTTCAGCGAGCAGGCCATGACGATCACGATGCCGATGGAACGCACCAAGAATAGTCGCCTGAAGGCTCGTTGTGTTGGACACCTTGGGATTTGATTTTGCATTACCGGCATGGTGCAGATCGCGCCGCCGATGGTCATGGAAAGGTCGAGAAGGTTCGGTCGCTCGGAAGTCGCACGAGCGACCGACCACTACTGTCCTGCAGGCACCAGGAATAGCAACGACGCGCCAAAGACTACAAGCGATATCAGGAAGGTGATCACCATGAATCCCATCATGCGGCGCATTCGGATACCAGCGATCGCGAGGATGGGAAGTGCGAAGAAAGGTTGGAGCATATTCGCGACCGACTCGCCCATTGCTACCGCCATCGTGGTTCCAGCCATGGACGCGTGCAGATTCTGCGCCGCGGGAATCGCGAACGGACCCTGGACAGCCCAGTGGCCTCCTCCGCTGGGCACAAACAGAGTAATGACCAGGGACGTGAGATACGTAAAGAATGGCAGCGTGTGGGCAGTCGAGTATTTGATAAATGCCTTGGAGAAGATAGCGGCGAGACCTGTCGTCGTAATGATGCCCATCAACCCACCATAGAGGGGATATTGCAAGATGAGCGGGCCGGAGATGCGTGCCGCATGTTTGACCGCAGCGATGTATGCTGCCGGTCGCCAGTGCAGGATGAGTCCGCCGATAAGCAGCGTCAGGATCACCAAATTCAGATCGACAGTGCCCTTGGTCCGCTTGAGTTCCATCACAATGGCGAAGACGCCGAAGGCCGCGAGCAACGCGTTCAAAATCCAGGCATGGTCAAGTTTTGCTCCAAATGTATCGGCGGCTTCGAGGACAGGCTTTTGCTGATCCTCTGCACGCAGGCGATCAGGATCGGCATAGACAGAGTTAGCCTCGGTCGGCGCGAGAAAGCGAAACGCGAAAGGGAGCACGACAAGCAAGACGGCGATGGGAACGAGATTGAACACCGTGAACACCGTCTGCGAAAGAGGGACTGTGTGACCCGTGATCTTCTCCACTATGTTCAGGGCCGAGCCATGAGTAGCCTGCGAGAGCGCAATCGAACCGGACAGGCCTTCGGTCGAAATAACAAAGCCGCTGTAGGCTGCCGCAACGAGCCAGCCAAAATCGATGCGAACCCGCTTGGCGATCTCACGAGCGAGCAAAGCAGCCGTCACGAGGCCAAGTCCCCAATTGAGCCATGACGCAACCATCCCCACTACGATCGTTAGCGAAATGGCCGACGCTGGAGTCTCCACCATCGAAGCGACCCACGCCAGTGCACGATGCACTGGGGGAGCCGTCGCAAGAGCGTACCCGGCGACCAACATAATAACCATTTGGAACGCAAACGTGAACAGTGCAAAGATACCTGCGTACCAGGCTGAGGCAATGCTCGCTGGCGTTGCGTTGGGTGCAAGCGCCCAGGCCAGAAGGGCCCCCACAAATGTAAGCAGGACCGCGAAGACGTAGGGATCCGGCATCAGGTTCTCAAACATGTAGACGGACAACGCCGTAAAGCGTCCGAGCAGCGACTGTTTCGCAACTTGCGCTGCCTGCGGTGATTCTGTGACCGGTGCCATATTGGTTTGTGTGCTCAACTCATTCGCTCACGCGCTACCGGCTCGCGTCCTTCGTTTGGCCTTGTGTGCTCGACCACTACTCTGGCGGTGGCGAATGAAGAAAAAGTGAAGTCTTCATGAAGAGTTTTTCTTCTACCGACTGCACACTTTGCCTCAAACGTCGTTGCCCTCGCGGATGGTGTAGCCTGACCCTCGTATCGTGCGGATCAGCTTTGGAGTATGTCCGTCATCCACTTTGGAGCGCAGATGCCGGACATAGACGTCGACGATATTCGTGATTCCGTCGAAGCTCTGATCCCACACATGCTCGATGATCATGTTGCGGGAGAGGACACGCTCCGGGTTCTGCATCAGGTACTCCAGTAGCGAGTATTCTTTGGCGGTCAAATCGATCCGCTTCCCGCCTCGCTTCACCTGCTGCGTCAGCCGGTCCAACTCCAGGTCGCCTACTGTCAGCGTGCTCGAACGGTTTACCGGCCCACGGCGCAGCAAAGCCTTGGAGCGGACGAGCAGCTCTGCGAAGGCGAAGGGCTTGGTGAGGTAGTCATCTGCACCTGCCTCAAACATCTTTACCTTATCCTCGACCGAGTCGCGCGCCGTCAGCATCAAGACAGGGACGTGGGAGTTGGTCCGGCGGATGCGATGGAGAACCTCGCCGCCGTCCAGCCGCGGCAGCATCAGGTCCAGAATGATCAGATCGTAGGGGAACGCCTGCGCCATCTCCAGCCCTTCGCGGCCATCGGGGCAAACATCAACCGCATAACGCTCGGCGATCAAACCGCGCTGGACAAATCCAGATACCTTCGGTTCGTCTTCCACCAGCAGAATTCGCATATCGCATCCCCAGTCACACCATTCGGTCTCGGCAGTCTGTCGCTGTCATGGTGAGGCAGCGCTTCCGCATAGACCGAAAGCTTAGTCCGCTGATTCCCTGAACGCAATAGTTTCGATTGCAAGAGAGACCACCTGTGAGCGTGATGGATGCGAATGAGGAATGGGTGAAGGGGACATTAAAGAGTCTTCACCCGGTTGCCGAGTTCTGGGGGCTGGGTGGTGCCGTTGATCTGCTCCACCAAGTCTGCAAATCAGCAACTCCCGCTCGTAGATCATTTCGGGCGGTAGGTGATCGTGCAGGTCCAGAAACAGTTCTTCGTGGCCCATCACCTCACGCTTCCATGCCGCCCGCGTGACGGTCTGAAGCACAGCGAACTCCTCCTCGGCAAAGTCGAGCCCAGCCCAATGGATATCAATATATTTTGGTATCCAGCCGATCGGCGTCTCTTCCCCGAGGACACGGCCTCGAACTCGATCGACAACCCACTTCAAAACGCGCATGTTTTGGGAGTATCCGGGCCACAGAAAGCTGCCGTCATCGCCCTTCCGAAACCAGTTTACGTGAAACACCCGGGGAGTCACGGTCAGCGTCCGCTGCATCCGGAGCCAATGACGGAAGTAGTCGCCCATGTGATAGCCGCAGAATGGAAGCATCGCCATCGGGTCACGGCGCACCTTTCCTACGGCTCCGCCCGCGGCCGCTGTGGTTTCCGAGCCCATCGTAGCGCCGATGTAAACTCCAGCGGACCAGTTGAACGCCTGAAAGACGAGGGGCATAGTAGTGGGCCGGCGTCCGCCGAAGAGGAACGCCGAGATTGGCACGCCGCTCGGATCCTCCCAGGAGGGGTCCATCGTGGGGCACTGCGATGCAGGGGCGGTAAAGCGACCATTGGGATGCGCGGCTGGCGTGGTTGAATCCGACGTCCACGGCTGTCCGCGCCAGTCCAGGCACTCAGCCGGCGGAGCGTCTGTCATACCTTCCCACCACACGTCGCCGGTCGGAACACCCTCTTTCGTGACTAATGCTACGTTGGTAAAGATCGTGTTC
>Ga0209698_10005643_pt1 | contig 13490 bp, 13 predicted proteins | sample LitLauG_LLR_2012_FD_187203 | JGI IMG/M metagenome (GOLD analysis project Ga0209698, IMG submission 187203) | Freshwater sediment microbial communities from Pennsylvania, USA - Little Laurel Run_MetaG_LLR_2012 (SPAdes) (version 2) | ecosystem: Environmental > Aquatic > Freshwater > Creek >... | reverse complement strand
CTCCGGAGGAGAGCGCCCGATGACTCCCGCCAAATCCGAAAACACAAACAAGATCGAAAAGCGCGATCACCGGCGCGAGGTAACTGATTCGATCATCAAGATGCTGGAGGAAGGCGTCGCCCCCTGGCAAAAGCCATGGGAAGGTTCGGCAATGCCCTTCAATCCAACGACTGAGAGGTCGTACCGTGGCGGCAATGCCGTGCACCTCCTCGCCACCGGAATCGGGCGCGAATACGCAGATCCGCGATGGATGACTTACAAGCAGGCCGCGGATCAAGGCTGGCAGGTACGCAAGGGTGAAAAAGGAACTCACATCGAGTTCTGGGAGGTGAAGGATCGCTCAAACGACAAAGACCCCGGACCAAATCAGAACGGCGGCGAGTCTCCTGGCAAGGAAACCGGCCAGCGGCTGATACACCGGGTCTACACCGTCTTCAACGCGAAGCAGATTGACGGCATTCCGGAGTACCAGCCGAAGCAGTGGACTCCATTTGAGGCAGTCCAAGCCGGTGAGCGAATTCTGGCCAATTCCGGCGCTCGAATCGAGCACGATCAGCTCGACAACGCCTTTTACAACAGACGCACCGATAGCATCCATCTCCCGCCGAAGGACGCTTTCAGAGATGCACCAGGATATTACGGAACGGCCCTTCATGAGCTCGCGCACTGGACCGGCCACCCTTCTCGTCTGAATCGGTCCACGCTGTCGGAATCGTACCGTTTTGGCGACCTCAACTACGCGAAGGAGGAACTCCGGGCCGAACTTGCCAGTGTCTTTATGGCAGCGGAATTGGGAGTTCCACACGATCCAGCCAACCATGCAGCGTACGTAGGTTCCTGGATTACAGCTTTACGGGAAGATAAGAATGAGATCTTCCGGGCGGCGCACGAGGCGTCCGCGGCCACTGATTTTGTTCTGTCCCTGGATCGGGAGGTTTCCCGAGCGCAAGCGCTTGGATTGGCGACCTCGGCCCTTGAAGGCTCGCCGCAGTTTCCGGATTCCGGAACGGTCGGCGGGCGCGCGAAAGAGTCGGCAACGGACCGTAAGCCGGGCGACACTTCGGTCGTCAGGCAGAGAGCCCGCGAAACCGACGATAATCCAAATTGAAGCGCGGCGAACACTCAGGACTTGGCCGCCTCGTTCGCTGCCGCCAAAGCAAAAACTGCGGATGCCCTTGGCGAGTCCGCGCGAACACTCCGCGCCCAGACCGAAAGCGGTAGATACAACGGGCGAATCATTGGAGAGACGGCCCATCACGTTGTTCAACGCCTGTCTCCGCAGACTGCCGTAGCGCACATGAAACACCTGCTCGAACACCTTCCGCAGACCGGCGACAACGTCGCAATTGCGTATTCGCATGATCACGCCGTAGTGCGGGATCTCCGCGAGCGTGTCAACGCCCAGGAGCTCGTGCGTTAGCAGCCCCAACGCGCCGCCGAGCGTGCGCAGGATTTCTTGAATTCGGAGCGCTGTTTGCGTTCCGGGTCGGCCGACTGGCCCTCGAACCTTCGGCGCTATCGAGAAGTTACCCACCCCTGCTTTCCAAAAGTGACCCACCCGGTTTGATCTGAGCCGCCCGCGGCACACGCGGCGTGGCGATGATGAATCGCGATGCCCGCGCCCCGGAAAAGACCCTGCTCGATCTGCCGACACCGGTTCCGCCCTGACCCGCGAGTGGGAGCCCGTCAGCGCGCGTGCAGCAGACCGGAGTGCCAGGTGGCACGGCGACAGCGGACGCAGGCGAACTGGCGTGCCAGGAACCCGGAGTACGCGGCGGGCTACCGCATCCAGCAGCGGGGCGCGCAGGAGCAACCACCGGAACCACTGCGGTTGCCGGCACCGTTGAGCCAACTTCCCTGGGATCTGGCGAAAGACGAGTTCGGGCGGAAAGGCTCTGATTTCATTGCGGTTATGGGGGCACTGCTGGTGCGCTCGGCGAAAGACCAGTTCCGCTCGTATGTAGCTGATATAGCGAAAGTTCCGGGTCCACTTCCGGCTCCCGCGGAGAAAGACCCGATGCCGCCTGCCCCATACTGAAGCGCGACGGCAGGGAGCAAGCATGCAACTGGAGTTTCACCAACTTGATCGGCGCTGGGAGCATCTGCGGGTGCGGCATGCGGGACGGCAGCGGCGGCTGATCGCCTCGCTGGCGGCATCGGGACAGCAGATGCCGATCGTGGTGATCGCCGCCGCCGGCCAGCCGGACCGGTATCTGGTGATTGATGGCTACAAGCGGATCGAAGCCCTGCAGCAACTGGGGCGAGACACCGTGGAAGCGGTGGTGTGGCCGATGGGCGAAGCCGAGGCTCTGCTACTGGACCGGTCGTTGCGTTTGTCCGAACACGAGACGGCGCTGGAGCAAGGCTGGCTGTTGGCGGAGTTAGAGCAGCGCTTCGGCTACGGGCTGGAGGAGCTGGCGCGGCGGTTTGATCGGAGCGTGAGTTGGGTGTCGCGGCGTCTGGCGCTGGTGGAACTGCTGCCGGAGTCCATCCAGCAACAAGTACGCGAGGGTAAGATCTCGGCGCACGTGGCGATGAAGTGTCTGGTGCCGGCGGCCCGCATCAACCTGGAAGACTGCCAGCGGATGGCCGGAATCTTCGCGCAGCATCACTGCGATACGCGGCAAGCCGGCGAACTCTATACGGCCTGGCGCAAAGGTTCGGCGGTAATCCGCAAACGCCTTCTGGACGCACCGGAGTTGTTTTTCAAAACGCAGCGGCAGGTGGAGATGAAACCACCGGCGACCGCAGCCAGAGAGTTGATGCGTGACCTGGAGATGGTGGCTGCCATCGTGAACCGCGCCCAGCAGCGGTTGGCGGGGGCCGCGGCGATGGAACTGGATAGCCAACAGCGCCAAGCCGCGCGGCACCAGGTGCAGCGCATTCAGAGTCAACTCAGCCGTATGGACGAGAAGATCCTGTCGGAGCACGAGTCACATGTTGAGCCAAGCGCAGCGGACCACGATTCTGGAACTGCACAGCCAGGGAGTCGGCAAGCGGGAGATCGCGAAACTGATGGGAATCTCGCGGCCCACCGTGCGCAAAGTGCTGCGGTCGAAGGCCGCCCAGGTGCCGGAATTACATCGTCCCGAGAAGGCCGAACCGTACCGGCAACGCATTCTGGAACTGGTCAGCAGCTGCAAGGGGAATCTCGTGCGAGTCCATGAAGAACTGCTGGCGGGCGGGGCGGAGTTGTCGTATGCCGCCTTGACCGGGTTCTGCCGGCGGCATGGAATCGGCCAGGCGCCGGTGGTAGCGGCCGGACGATATGAGTTCGAGCCAGGCGAGGAGATCCAGCACGACACCTCGCCGCATGACGTCACTCTCGGCGGCAAGAAGCGAAAGGTGCAGACGGCTTCCGCGGTGTTGTGTTACTCGCGGATGTTGTTTTTCCAGTGCTATCCCACGTTTCAGCGCTTTGACTGCAAGGTGTTCCTGACCGACGCGCTGCGTTACTTCTGCGGCGCGACAGCCCGCGTCATGATCGATAACACGCATGTGGTGGTGTTGCACGGCACCGGGCGCGAGATGGTTCCAGTGCCCGAGATGGCGGCCTTCGGCGAGCGTTTCGGCTTTCAGTTCGTGGCGCACGCGATTGGCAACGCCAACCGTTCGGCACGCGTGGAGCGGCCGTTCTGGTTCATCGAGAATAACTTCCTGGCCGGCCGCACGTTCTCCAGTTGGGAGGATCTGAACCAGCAGGCACGCCAATGGTGCGACAAGGTCAACGCCACCTATAAGAAACATATCCGCGCGGTGCCCCGCGAGTTATTCGCGGTCGAGCGACTGCATCTGAAACCGCTGCCCGCCTGGATTCCCGAGGTGTACCGGCTGCATCACCGAATGGTGGATGTGGAAGGTTACGTGGCTCTCCACACCAACCGTTATTCGGTTCCTGTCGCCTGGATCGGCCGGCGGGTGGAAGTGCGTGAGACCAAGGACAAAATCGAGATTCAACTGGATGCCCGCAATCTCGTCGCTCACAGCCGGATCGCCGAGGCGCAGCATCAGCGGGTCCTGTTGGCGGCGCACCGCCCGCCTCGCGGCCAAGGGGTGGCGCGCCTGCAACCGCACCCCGAAGAGAAGACTATTCTGGCGGACGTCCCCGAAATCGCCGACTATGTCGCGGCAGTGAAACAGCGGAGCCGCAAAGTGCCTGGCCTTGCCCTGCGCCAACTGCTGCGCCTGGTCCGCGAGTATCCCCGCAAGCCGCTGCTGGCCGCTGTCGCGGAGGCCGCCCGCTATGGTCTCTACGATCTGGACCGGCTGGAACGCATGGTCCTGCGCCGCGTGGCGCGCGAATACTTTCTGCTGGACGAGGGAAGCGAGCCCCATGATGACTGAAGAACTGGAACAACTGCTGAAGAATCTCCGGCTGCGGCGCGTGCTGGAGGTCTATGACGAACAGTTGAAGGCTGCCGAAAAAGAGGAAGTCTCTTACTCGGAGTTCATCACCCGCCTGGTGCGTGCCCAGTGGTATGCACGGCAGGAAGGCGCTTTGGAGTGGCGTATCCGGCGCGCCAACCTGCCGGAACGGTTGTCACTGGAAACGTTTCCGTACGCGCGGCAACCGGGCGTGAACCGGAAACAGATCCGCGGCTTCGCCGAACTGGAATTTATCGCCAAGGCCGAGAATATTGTCCTGGTGGGGCCCACGGGCGTCGGCAAGACGGGACTATCCTGTGGCCTTCTGCTCAAAGCTCTCGAAAACGGCTACCGCTGTCAGTTCGTCCGCGCGCAGGATCTGTTCGATGAGATGTATGCGTCGCTGGCGGATCGTTCCACGCGCCAACTGCTGAAGCGTCTGGCCCGCCTGGACGTACTCCTGATCGACGAATTTGGATATTTAAATCTGAAACCGGAACAGTCCAACATCTTCTTCAAGCTGATGGAAGAGCGCTATCGCCAGCATGCCACCATCATCACCACGAACTTGGACTATGACGAATGGCCCAACTTCCTCGGGAACCGGCCCATGGTGGAAGCGCTGTTGAGCCGGTTGCGGCACTACTGCCACACGGTACGAATCGACGGTCCGTCGTTGCGCGAGCCGCAAGGCTGAGGACAAGACAGTGGAAGAAAGCCGCGTCAACCAGGAAGACTATATGCGCCAAGTTCTCGACGCCTACCGCCAAACGCCTGGGACGACGGGAACCGTGCGCCGCCCGGACCGACTGGTGGCAGCCGCACTGCATCAACGCGGGGTACCCGTCCGGGTGATTGAACATGCTTTGGTGTTGGCGGCGGCACGCCGGCTGATACGGCCAAGCGGCGCTCCAGCCCTGGGGCCGATTCGCTCGCTGGCTTACTTTGTTCCGGTAATCGAGGAAGTCCTGAGCCTGCGCGTGAACCCGGACTACTTTCGCTATCTGCGCCACAAAATCGAACGGGCCGGCCAAGCGCGGTAGGCCGACTCAGCAACGAGATTCCATACGGCCACCGCGCAGCACGCCTGCGGCGCGGATGATGAGAACGCAACCCGCACGCCTTCGGCGTGGATGATATCGCCGAACCATCTCGACACTATCTCTTCAGCGGCAATGACACCTGACGCAAGTTGCTGGTTCAAATCCTGTTCTTAGACCGGGCAAGTTCTAGCCAACACTACTGGGCAACTTCTGGCAAGCGCCCAAGGACCGAACGGATCCTGGCTGGCGACGGTTACGAAATCACTGCCTTGGATTTGCTCGTTGCGTGTGATCATTTCCTCGCGGCTGCCAGCCACCTCGGGGCGCCGGCGGAGGCGAAACTTGCGTCCGATTTCTTCAGTAGAAGTCCCACCAATTCAGGGACCTGCTCCGCCATTCCAGGTCTTCCTGCAATTCTGTCATTTGCCCGGCGACCCATGTGAGGACGCTTCGTTATTCGGATAACTGGGTCGCTATACCAAGCCCAACGCCGAGAACTGCTCCATCTTCTTGCGCGCCCAGGCGTCGTCGATGGCCAGTCGATTATAGGCCTTCAGGAACGCCGCCGCCTTGCCTGGATCGCGTAGTTGCTCGTAAACGAGCACAAGTCTCTTCAGTACCTGTGGCCGCTGCGGGAAATCGCGATTGAGGTGCATCAGGATCGAACACGCCTCCTCATACCGGGCCTGCAATCCTAGGATGGAAGCCCGCTGCAGAAGCAGCGAGGGTGAATCGCCGTCTTCGGCGAGGCATTGGTCGATCGTGCGCTCAGCGTTGCCGACCTGCCTCATCTCTAGATAGCACTTCAAGGCCAAGAATCGGACATCTCGTCGAATGGGCGACCCCAGAGCGATCATCTTTGGGTGATTTTCAATGGAATGAAGAGCGTCAAAATACCGCTCATCTTTGCACGCGGCAGACACCATGCAGAGAAACGCATGGGGCTCTCTGGACTCCTGATATAACTGGCCCGCGATTTGTTCCGCCTCTTTGTAGCGACCCTCGCCCATGAGGCGAACGGCCCGGCCGGCCCAATCTTCGCCAACCTCAGATCGCGGCGCGATCGCGCGCACACGTTGGAAGTCGATCTGGGCTCGACGCACCCGCTCAAAGCGACCCTCCATCTCCGCAACCGACGGCCATCGGTTCTCAGGCTCTGCCTCCAAGCAGCGAAGTATGAACTCCTCGGTCATCGGAGACACCGTCGAGTTCACTTCCGACGGTCGGGGGAAGGGTGTGTGCCTGGCGACCTGGCTCAACGTTTCGTGCGGGAGCCGCGACGTTACGAGGTGGTACAGGAGCACACCCAAGCTGTAAACATCAGCAGGGAACCGCTGATCTCCTCCTCGACCCCGCAAGGACGAGCCGACCACTTCTGGTGCGGAGTACAGAACTGTTCCGCCGTTTTCCCGCGTTTTGGCGTACAGGTCATCCGGCAGAAAGCTGCTGCCAAAATCCGTGAGCTTGAGAGAGTCTTTTACAACCAGGATGTTGCGAGGCTTGATGTCGCCGTGGCAGAGGCCAAGGCTGTGGAGATGGCCGACTCCGGCAAGCACCTGGGAGTAGAGGCTGAACAGCCGCTCGTAGCTGGTCGTGAAGGCCGGATCGTCGCACTCGAGAAGTTGGGCAAGCGTGGTGCCTGGGAAATATTCCATCTCGATTACAAACCACTCGTGCTGCGGGGGAACTCTACCCATCCAAAAGATCTGGATGACGTTTGGGTGGCTCGGCTTGTCAATAAGCCACTTGCCCTCCTCCAGATCGCTTTTCTTTGACGCCTGGGCTTTCGGGATCTTCAATGCGACCGTTTTGCCATCCTCGATCCGCTCACCGCGCCATACCCACCCGTAGGAACCTTCACCCAAGCACTCGACCAGTTGGTAGCGATCGCCGAGCCTCATGTCGGGCCGCGGAATAAAGAGCTTCCGGCTCGTGTTCACCTGACACCTCGTTCTTTCACCTGATCCAGGCGCCAGCAGCCAGAATCAGCTTCCTTGAGGATGAACTGATAAACCAACAAACCGCCACTGGACGATCCATCGACCGGCTCCATCGCTCTCGTCTGAAAGCCTCGGCGGAAAGCATGGGCCAAGGCATCGTGATCCGGTAGATCCCGCAGGCTCTTTGTCCAGTAGGCAAGGACAAGGCACTCGGCCATTTCGCCCCACCGATGATGGGCCAACAGCAGATTCTTGACCTTGGTCAGCAATCCGCCCCTCATCTATCTGCCCGGAGTATCTCTCGAACTCCGCCAACAAGACCGGGCACCCGGTATTGCGATCAAACCACCCCGAATCGGATCGCACGTCGTCTCCAACGTGCGCATACCGTCCCTTACGAGGTGCCGGTATCTCACAGTACGCTTCGTATCCGAGGGCCTGTCCCAGTGCCGTCAACATCGAAATGCCGGCGCTATGGATGGTCCCATCGGGTAGCCCGCGGGAAGTCCATAGCGGGAACGACTCCCGCGCTTGCTGCAGTGCCAGCAATTCGGTACTGAGGCGCCCTGTCAGTCCATCACTCACTGAACCGCCCCCACACTTTGAGAACCTCCGGCGATTCGCCGCCATGCAGCAGCGCCTTGGGCCCGATCTTCACCAACAGCGGTGCCGTGATGGAGCGACCGACAATCAGCGCCTCACCGGTCGACAGACTCGGCAATTCATCGAGGTCGGCTGAACTAATCATGTCCGATGTCTTTGCAATAAACCGCTGATCGTCCGGGTTTTTCAGTCGCATCGTGATCAGCGTGTTGCACTGCGACGTCACGTCCGGGTCCAATTTGGATGGACGCTGACTCACGATTGCGAAGCCGACACCGAACTTGCGGCCTTCGGCGGCGATTTTCTTAATGATCCGAAGGCTCACCGCCGATTCCCCGGCAGGCGCGAAATTGTGGCCTTCCTCAAAAACCACGAAAGTCGGCCGGCTCGGGTCGGTTTTGCTGGAAGCAGCGCCAAGAATCTCACTACTGATCAGCGCAGTAATGATCTGCTTGGCGGTGTCACTCAAACCCTGAAGATCAATGATTGCCAACCTGCCGCGCCGGTCGGCTGGCCGCCCAACGAGAAGACCTGCAGGAAGCCCGTCAGCGCTTTGATCAATTGCAGGCCGACTGGATCTCGGCACAGGCCGCGGTCCTTGCCGCCGGCCTCGTGGCTGGCGGTTCGTGCCCGGTGTGCGGATCGACGGAGCACCCTGCACCAGCACATTCTGTTGAATTGAAGCTTGCCTCCCTGGAGTGCTCGGCCATATTCTCCGTGAGGGTCGAATACGACCACCGTCCCGTTGTGAAGGGCCACCAGCCGCTCAATGATCCTTCCGACGGTGTACGATTTGCCAGAACCAGTCATCGCCAGGATCGCAACGTGCTCCGTGATAGGCTGTCAGTCAACGGTCCACGCGCTCAACTCCATCCCAACTAAGGCCCCTCAAGTACGCCCTGACGGGATGGAATGGCCGATCCCTTGCGGCGGTCTGCACCGCTTGCCCGGCGACTTCGACTGAGACCAGAATTCCCTGTCTTTGCAGCCAGTCCGCGGCGAGCCGGTCCTCATAGTCGGTCCATTCTCCTTTGGGTACAATGCCCCAGGGCGTCGGCTTCAGGACGACGGTGCCAAATCCGAATTCATTAAACCCCAGTACGCCACCCCACTCCGGGGCGTGACGAAATGCGGCAATGGCGTTCGCTAATACAGGCAAGACACGACCCTCCGTGGTATTTTTAGGCGGTCTGGAGCGCAGCAAGTCTTTCTTCCATGCTGTGCTGGCGAAATTGGCGTTCGCAATGGCATCGAGCACCGTCTCGGGACCGACAGTCGCGAGATGATCGTCAATTCCTTTGCCTTTGGCACCGTCCCATTCCAGAAAGCCAACGAGGGCGCCACGTCCGCGCAAGTGCGCGGTTAATTCCGAGCGTGCGATGCGGACGACCTCTTTGGTCGCTGCGTCGGCGTCATAGGCAATCACGACGTGACGCCCGTCCCAGGTGATCCAGTCGAGGTCTCGGATCGCACCCTTCACATCCTGACGGCTGCCGTCCGGCCCCACGGTCTTTCCGATCGTGCCGCGCCAGTTGTAGACGCCGGAGACGCCCAGGGGAAGAAACCTCGGTCGATTCGGTGACCCGTGATTGGCCAGGCGCCATAGGGCCAGCGTCTTGAATTCCCCCTCGGTGACGATGATGGGCACCCCGGGATCGTTCAGAAGCGATCGGCCGGTCCCAGGTACCACGTAGAGCATGTTGGACTGGCCTGGGGGACTCAGGTATTTTTGCCTGGACTTCAGGTTGCCGGCTGAATCATATTCGAGATCCGGCTGATCGCGCCGTAGCCGATACTCGCGAACCCGGTCCGAGCCGGGAAGGAAGTAGGGGATGATGATGCCGGCGTAGTTCCCGCCCTTTCGACCGACGATTTCACCGCCTGTCATAGAATCCACTCGTCGCAAATGGGCACAATCGGCCAGATCCCGGTCGATCCAACGGGCATCCAGAGCGGAATAGTCGGATGCCGTGAGATCGGACCCTACTAGGTTCGCAGGCACCAGTGGGGTTACTCCAGGTAGGTGTTGAGGCTGGAGAAATGGACTGGCGGCGAAAATATTTTCGTCTTCTATTTGCCCGCCGTTTTGGTTTATGCTCTGATTGAGGGAAGTCAATTTTAGCCCCTATGGGTCGATGGCTCGCGTTGACGCGCGAGCCATTGCTATTTTGTGACTAGGCAAGATAGATCCAAGCCAGATCAACGGGCCTCAGACCTGCATGTACCGCCCAATATCGTTGCTCCCAAGAGACCGGTTCGGTTTTCCTAGTGCTGATTCTGATGGAATGCCGCGCTATTGTTGACCTGGGGGTGCTCGTTCCTGAACGCTGGTGTTTGGGTCATAGGTCACCGTGCTACGCTGGTGCGTTTCGGAGGCAGCGGCAACGCGGACGTCGGTTGAGGGCTTCATCGTGTGCTCTTGGAACGGGACCTTGCGTGTGCCCAAAAGTGTGCCCACCGAGGGGCACGCAAGGGTGCTTCGAGGGGGACCGTGCCCCTAATAAATCAATGGCTTGTATGCACTGAGTCCCCCCGAGTCCCCTCGGGTTTGGACTCATAATCCGTTGGTCGTAGGTTCAAATCCTACAGGGCCCACCACCATCTCCTTTTAATTCAGTGGCTTGCCAGGCGTCTGGCGCGTGTCCTCAACTGTTCGTCGACCGTCCGGTGTGCCCACTCGGCCCGGCTCTTCCGGCTTTGGCTCCGCCTTTTTAGGCCTTTGGGCCTTGATTGCCGCGCAGCGAACCGGGCGCGCGCTTGGTAGGCAAGTATGATTCGCGCATTTCATATGGGCAGGACGGGGTCCAGGTTGCATGGGACAGAATTATCTTCCCAGACGCGTCGTCGGTAGACTTTAATAGCATGGTGGGCCTCGATTCCCACGGCACGAACGCTGGGCCTCCCTCGCATACAGGGCCTCATCAAAAACAACCTCCAAAAGCGCACGCCGACATGCTGCCGCGTCGGCGATCTCCTTCTGTACGGACGAGCCGAGCGGCTATTCGCCCATCACTGTGCGAATAGTAATTGAGAGTCAACGGCCCTGCAATCACCAGTGTCATACTTCCAGTCCACTTACTGTAGGAAACGCGGCACCGGGTCTCGCCTAACGGCCCACTCATCGACGATCCGGCACGTCTGTTGCGCCGGCTGCGGCCGGATTGCGCATAGCCTTGCCGATTCAGATAAGCTTCAGGCGGCCAGCATTTCGCATATCTCAGAAGGTGTCGCATTCTTGAAATCGAAGGGAAGCGAAGGAGGAAAGGACAATGAGGCGCACTTCCGGAACGACGGTGTTTGCAAGGATTAGTCGGCCTTTCGTTGCGGTACTGCTGCTCCCGCTGTTAGCTGGCGCCGAATGTAAATCGGTCTGGTATTCGATCTCGCCACAGGTACCTTCATCGGGAAACGGGAAGATGCTTTGTTTCTGGGCCCAGGTGGCACCGGCAAAAGCCACCTGGCGCAGGCTATCGGACAGGCTGCCATCCAACAGGGCTACCGCGTGCTATACCGCGAAACCCACATCCTGTTGGATGATCTGGCCGAGGCCATCACCGAAGGCACTCGCAAAGAGTTCATGGAATCGCTCACGACAGTGCCGCTGCTGATTATCGATGATTTCGGCATGCGCCGTACGCCTCGCCTCCAGTAATGATCCGTCCCGTATGTATGGCGGACCTGTTCTCCTTCACCGTTGTCCGATCGTGTAGAAATCGTAAGTGATCCGCCAAGTGAATTCATGTCCGGGCTCGATACGTCCCTCGATGAACGGCTCGGCGCAGGCAGTGGTCCGAATCGACCAAAAAACAATGCGCGCTAGCGGACGGTCGGCCGTGATGCGCACACCGGCGTTCGCGCCTTGGTTCTCGACGCGAATATCGTAATCCGCCAGATTCGTTCCGAAGCCTTCCAGCGGTGTGCTTGCAATCTCACCCTTTTGCAACTCCCTCAGATATGCGATTTGACTGCCCCGCACGTCGGCCAGGGGCGCCATGCTGCGCGCAGGCTTGAGAGCGAAAGGGAAACGGATTGACACATCGGGTCCGATGGGCCGGCCATCAATCGTAAAGAAGTTATGATCGTAAACGCTGGTATTGATCACCTTGCGGCCGGTATTGCTCAGGCTATGCTCCAGCACCAGTTGCGCCTTACCGGGAGTGAGGCGGACGGTTTTGCGATACAGGTAAGCGTAGCCGCTGGAGGGATCGGTCACTTCGTGGGTGAACACGACCGCATCGGGGGTGCTCTTGACAGTCCACTTGCCGTTGTCCACGATGGCATAGTCGGTGCGGAAGGTGTAACGCTGTTCTTCCGGCTTGCGGAGGACACCCACCCCGATCTTCACGAAGGTCTCGCCCGGTTTGGCATCGGCATAGTTAAGAGCCGAGTCGCCGGTGCGAAACTCCTCGACCGGTCCCATGATCGCGTCATGTAATTTGGGGTCGTACCTGGGGAACCACTGTCCGAAGTAGCCGTGGCCGGCGTATTCGAGGCGGGAAATTACGCCCGACCAGTCGAAGCGCGTGCCGCGGTAATAACCGTTTTTCGCATCGGGAAGGTAGAGCGTGGCTTTCAGGATGCCATTGGAAATTTCGGCCTGCGGTATGTCGCCAGCCAAGAGGCAGCCGGCCGTCAAAAAAGCAATAATGAGACTTCGCAAGATTACCTCGCTCGCTCAGCGGAACAGCCTGGGCGCGAAATCGTAGAGCGCCTTCCGCCAAGTCTGCCATTCGTGGGCTGTGCCCGGAAATTCGACGAACACATTCTTGACGTGGAGTTGGTCGAGCGCCTCGTGGAAGGACTTGACGGAATCGTGAATCTCATGTTCCGCAGTTCCAGCGCCGAACCACAGCAAGTGGACTTTTTTGTTGAAAGCAGCGGCATCCTGAAATACACCGTCGTAGGCCGATGCGGGATCAAAATCGCGGGCCGGCGGACGGCTGAACGCTCCTATGAATGAGAACTTATCCAGATTCGTCAAAGTGATCTGGAGGGTTTGGCGGCTGCCCATGGAAAGGCCCGCCATTGCGCGGTGCTCCCGGTCCGCGACGGTGCGATACGCAGCGTCGATGTTGGGAATGAGCTCAGTAATGATGACCTGTTCGAGCGTGGAACGCGCCACTAGCGGCGCTCCGGCAGCCGGCGGTTTTTCGCCGGGTCTGAGTGCATAGCCGGTTTCCATTACCACGATCATTGGCTTGGCCTTACCGTCCGCGATCAGGTTATCCAGAATGAAATTCATATGGCCCTGCCTCGGCCACCCGGCAACATTTTCTCCGCCGCCGTGTTGCAAGTACAAAACCGGATAGCGGTCTCGCGGATGGGTGTCATATCCCGGCGGCACGTACACCAGTGCGCGGCGCCACTCTTCCGTGATTTTCGAGTGGTACCAGTGCTCGCGAATCTCTCCGTGCGGGACGTCTTTCGGCAGGTAGAAATCTACGCCCCGCTCAGGCACCTCAACGCCGCTTGTTTCCTTGTTATACCCGAAGAAGGTTTCGCTCGATGGGTCATTGGCTTCGACTCCATCAATCAGAAG
>Ga0209698_10005642_pt1 | contig 13493 bp, 9 predicted proteins | sample LitLauG_LLR_2012_FD_187203 | JGI IMG/M metagenome (GOLD analysis project Ga0209698, IMG submission 187203) | Freshwater sediment microbial communities from Pennsylvania, USA - Little Laurel Run_MetaG_LLR_2012 (SPAdes) (version 2) | ecosystem: Environmental > Aquatic > Freshwater > Creek >... | reverse complement strand
CCCCGCCCCGCGAAGGATGACCTGTGTCCGACCGTCTCATCGTGCGGGGGGCCCGCGAGCACAACCTGAAGGACGTGTCGCTGGACCTGCCGCGTGACGCCCTGGTGGTGTTCACCGGCCTGTCCGGCTCCGGCAAGTCCTCGCTAGCCTTCGACACGATCTTCGCGGAGGGGCAGCGTCGGTACGTGGAGAGCCTGTCGGCGTACGCACGGCAGTTCCTCGGCCAGATGGACAAGCCCGACGTCGACTTCATCGAGGGCCTGTCCCCGGCGGTCTCGATCGACCAGAAGTCCACCTCCCGCAACCCCCGGTCCACCGTCGGGACGATCACCGAGGTGTACGACTACCTGCGGCTGCTGTTCGCCCGCGTCGGTCACCCGCACTGCCCGATCTGCGGCCGCCCGATCGCGCGGCAGACCCCCCAGCAGATCGTGGACCGGGTCCTGGACCTGCAGGACGGCGCGCGCTTCCAGGTGCTGGCCCCGGTGGTGCGAGCCCGCAAGGGGGAGTACGGCGAGCTGTTCCGCGAGCTGCAGGCCAAGGGCTACTCCCGGGCACGGGTCGACGGCGTCGTGGTGAGCCTGGCCGAGCCGCCCACCCTGAAGAAGCAGGAGAAGCACACCATCGAGGTGGTCGTGGACCGCCTCGCGGTCAAGGCCAGCGCCCGGCGACGGCTCACCGACTCCGTGGAGACCGCCCTGGGGCTGGGCGGTGGTCTGGTGACCCTGGACTTCGTGGACCTGCCCGAGGACGACCCGGGGCGCGAGCGGCTGTTCAGCGAGCACCTGGCCTGCCTGTACGACGACCTGTCGTTCGAGGAGCTGGAGCCTCGCTCGTTCTCGTTCAACTCTCCGTTCGGCGCCTGCCCCGGGTGCACCGGGCTGGGCACGAGGCTGGAGGTGGACCCCGACCTGGTCGTGCCGGACCCGTCCCTCAGCCTGGACGACGGCGCGCTGGCCCCGTGGTCCACCGCGTCCACCTCGGACTACTTCGGCAGGCTGGTCACGTCGCTGGCTGACGCGCTGGGGTTCCGCACCGACGTCGCGTTCGAGAAGCTGCCCGCCAAGGCGCGCAAGGCGCTGCTGTACGGCCACGACACCCAGGTGCACGTGCGCTACCGCAACCGCTACGGGCGCGAGCGCTCGTACTACACCAGCTTTGAGGGTGTCGTGCCGTTCATCACCCGGCGCCACTCGGAGGCGGAGTCCGACACCTCCCGGGAACGCTGGGAGGGGTTCATGCGCCAGGTGGCCTGTCCGGACTGCGCAGGCGCCCGGCTCAAGCCGTTGGTCCTGGCCGTCACCGTCGGCGGGCGCAGCATCGCCGACATCGCCGCCCTGCCGCTCGGGGAGTGCGCCACGGTGCTGCGGGACCTGGAGCTGTCAGCGCGCGAGGAGCACATCGCCGGACGGATCCTCAAGGAGGTCCATGAACGGCTGCAGTTCCTGCTCGACGTCGGCCTGGACTACCTCAGCCTGAACCGGCCGGCCGCCACGCTGGCAGGGGGCGAGGCGCAGCGCATCCGGCTGGCCACCCAGATCGGGTCCGGCCTGGTGGGCGTGCTGTACGTCCTGGACGAGCCGTCGATCGGGCTGCACCAGCGCGACAACCGCCGCCTCATCGACACCCTCGTGCGGCTGCGGGACCTGGGGAACACGCTGATCGTCGTCGAGCACGACGAGGACACCATCCGCTCCGCGGACTGGGTGGTCGACATCGGCCCGGGGGCGGGCGAGCACGGCGGCCAGGTCGTGGTCAGCGGCACGGTCGCGGACCTGCTGGCCGCGCCGGACTCCCTGACCGGTCAGTACCTCGCCGGCACCCGCGAGATCGCCGTGCCAGCGCTGCGCCGTCCCGCCGACCCCGCCCGGCAGGTGCGCGTGGAGGGGGCGCGGGAGCACAACCTGCGTGACGTGACGGTGGGCTTCCCGCTGGGCTGCCTCGTGGCCGTCACCGGTGTGTCCGGGTCCGGGAAGTCGACCCTGGTCAACGACATCCTGTATGCGGCCCTGGCCCGCGACCTCAACGGGGCGCGCACCGTGCCCGGGCGGCACCGCCGGGTCTGCGGGGTTGACCAGCTGGACAAGGTCGTCCACGTCGACCAGAGCGCGATCGGGCGCACCCCGCGGTCCAACCCGGCCACGTACACGGGGGTGTTCGACCACATCCGCCGGCTGTTCGCCGAGACGACCGAGGCGAAGGTCCGTGGCTACCTGCCCGGACGGTTCTCCTTCAACGTCAAGGGCGGACGCTGCGAGGCGTGCGCGGGCGACGGCACTATCAAGATCGAGATGAACTTCCTGCCCGACGTGTACGTGCCCTGCGAGGTGTGCCACGGGGCCCGGTACAACCGGGAGACCCTCGAGGTGCACTTCAAGGGCCTGACGATCTCTGAGGTGCTGGACCTGCCGATCGAGGAGGCGTTGGAGTTCTTCTCCGCCGTGCCCCCGATCGCCCGTCACCTACGCACCCTCACCGACGTGGGCCTGGGCTACGTGCGGCTCGGGCAGCCGGCGCCGACGCTGTCCGGCGGGGAGGCGCAGCGGGTCAAGCTCGCCTCGGAGCTGCAGCGCCGCGCCACCGGGCGCACCGCCTACGTGCTCGACGAGCCCACCACCGGGCTGCACTTCGAGGACGTGGCCAAGCTGCTGGGTGTGCTCGGCCGCCTGGTGGACGCAGGGAACACCGTCATCGTCATCGAGCACAACCTCGACGTGATCAAGACGGCGGACTGGGTGGTGGACCTCGGGCCGGAGGGGGGCACCGGTGGCGGCCTGCTGGTCGCGGAGGGCACCCCGGAGGACGTGGCCGCCGTCCCCGCCAGCCACACCGGGCGCTTCCTCGCCGAGATCCTCCCCGGCGCTGCCCGTCGGCCGGCCCGCCGGCGGGCCGCCCGGCGCTAGCCCACCTCGCGCGGCACCGGGCGGACGGGGGCGCCTCGTAGGGTGGGGCGGTGGGTGACCCGGCGCGCTACCGACCGGCGCCGGGGTCCATCCCGGACGAGCCGGGGGTGTACCGGTTCCGCGACGCCCACGCTCGGGTCATCTACGTCGGCAAGGCCAAGAGCCTGCGGTCGCGGCTCAACTCCTACTTCGCCGACCCCGCGACGCTGCACCCGCGCACCTACACCATGGTCACCACCGCGGCGTCGGTGGAGTGGACGGTGGTGGGCACCGAGGTCGAGGCGCTGCAGCTGGAGTACAGCTGGATCAAGGAGTTCGACCCGCGGTTCAACATCCGCTACCGCGACGACAAGTCCTACCCCTACCTGGCCGTGACGCTGGACGAGGAGTACCCGCGGATCCAGGTGATGCGCGGGGCCCGGCGCAAGGGGGTCCGCTACTTCGGCCCCTACGCGCATGCCTGGGCCATCCGGGAGACGATGGACCTGCTGCTGCGGGTCTTCCCGGCCCGCACCTGCAGTGCCGGGGTGTTCCGCCGGGCCGCGCAGGTCGGCCGGCCCTGCCTGCTCGGCTATATCGACAAGTGCTCGGCGCCGTGCGTGGGGCGGGTCAGCGCGGCGGAGCACCGGGAGATCGTCGAGGAGTTCTGCGCCTTCCTGTCGGGGGAGACGCAGGCGTTCCTGCGCCGTCTCGAGCGGCAGATGCGTGAGGCCGCCGACGAGCTGGACTTCGAGCGGGCCGCCCGGCTGCGTGACGACGCCGGCGCGCTGCGGCGCGCCATCGAGCGCTCGGCGGTGGTGCTGCCCGACGCCACCGACGCCGACGTGGTGGCCCTGGCGTCGGACACCTTGGAGGTGGCGGTCGCGGTCTTCCACGTCCGCGGCGGGCGGGTCCGCGGCCAGCGGGCCTTCGTCGTCGAGCGGCTGGACGACGACGACGACGGCGCGGTCGTGGAGCAGCTGCTGGGCCAGCTGTACGCGGGGGAGCTCGCCGACGAGGTCCCCCGCGAGGTGCTCGTGCCCGCGCTGCCCGACGACGCGCCCGCCCTGGCCACCTGGCTGTCGGAACGGCGTGGTGGCCCGGTCGCCCTGCGTGTGCCGCAGCGCGGGGACAAGCGCGCCCTGCTGGAGACCGTCGCCCGCAACGCCGCCGAGGCGCTGGCGCAGCACAAGACGCGTCGGGCCTCCGACCTCACCGCGCGCAGCCGCGCGCTGGCCGAGCTGCAGGAGGCCCTGGGCCTGCCCGAGGCCCCGCTGCGGATCGAGTGCTTCGACGTGTCCCACCTGGCCGGCACCGAGGTGGTGGCGTCGATGGTGGTGTTCGAGGACGGCCTGGCGCGCAAGTCGGAGTACCGCAGGTTCGCGGTACGGGGCGGCGGCGACGACACCGCAAGCCTGCACGAGGTGATCACCCGCCGGTTCCGCCGCTACCTGGAGGAGAGCCTCGCGGAGGCCGAGCCGGCCGCACCGGACGGTCCGGCTGACACCCCGGTGGACGTCCGCGCCGGCGCCGGCGCCGGTGACGACGCCGGCGCCCTCGCCGACACCGTCACGACCGGCCCGCTGCCGGGCATCGACCCCGTCACCGGTCGACCCCGTCGCTTCGCCTACCCTCCCAACCTGCTGGTCGTGGACGGCGGCGCCCCGCAGGTGGCGGCCGCCGCCCGGGCGCTCGCCGAGCTGGGCATCGACGACGTCTCCCTGGTCGGCCTCGCCAAGCGCCTGGAGGAGGTCTGGCTGCCCGACCGCGACGAGCCGCTGATCCTGGCCAGGACGTCGGAGGCGCTGTACCTCCTGCAGCGGCTGCGCGACGAGGCCCACCGCTTCGCCATCAGCTACCACCGCCAGAAGCGTTCCCGGTCCATGACGGCCAGCGCGCTGGACGGCGTGGCCGGGCTGGGGGAGACCCGTCGGGCCGCGCTGCTGCGTCACTTCGGGTCCGTGCGGCGGCTGCGCGCCGCCACTGTGGAGGAAGTGGCCGAGGTGGCGGGGATCGGACCGGCCACGGCCGCTCGGGTGGTAGCCGCCCTCGCCGCGCCGTCCAGCGCGGCGGCGCAGCCGGCCGTGAACACCGCAACCGGTGAGATCATCGAGGCGGTGGGGCCAACGGTGCCCCCGACGGCGGAGGGGGCGCGGTGAGCGAGCCGGCGACGCCCACCCAGCTCGCCGTGGTCACCGGCATGTCCGGGGCGGGGCGGTCCACGGCCGCCCGGGTACTGGAGGACCTCGGCTGGTTCGTGGTGGACAACCTGCCTCCGACCCTGCTGCCGACGATGGTGGAGATGGGCGCGCGGGCAGCCGGGGCGCTGCCCCGCCTCGCGGTGGTCGTCGACGTGCGCAGCGGGTCGTTCTTCGCCGACCTGCGCACGGCGCTCGAGGAGGTCTCCGCCCAGGCCGTCCAGCCGCGGATCCTGTTCCTGGAGGCCAGCGACGACGTGCTGGTGCGCCGCTTTGAGTCGGTGCGCCGGCGCCACCCGCTGCAGGGCGACGCCCGCGTGCTGGACGGCATCGCGCGGGAGCGCACGCTGATCGCGGACCTGCGCGAGGCCGCGGACCTGGTCATCGACACCTCCGACCTCAACGTGCACGAGCTGCGCGGGCGCATCGAGGAGGCGTTTGACGCCACCGTCGCGGACCAGCTGCGTGTCGCCGTGGTCAGCTTCGGCTACAAGTACGGGCTGCCGGTGGACGCGGACCTGGTGCTGGACGTGCGGTTCCTGCCCAACCCGCACTGGGTGGCCGAGCTACGGGATCGCACCGGCAGGGACCCCGCCGTCGCCGGCTACGTGCTCGGCCAGCCCGACGCCGAACCTGCCGTGGCCGCGTTCACCGCCCTGGTGGCAGCGCTGGCCCCGGGGTACCTGCGTGAGGGCAAGCGGTACCTGACCGTCGCCGTGGGGTGCACCGGCGGCAAGCACCGCAGCGTGGCGATCAGCGAGGAGCTGGCCCGGCGGATGGCCGCCGACCCGCTCCTCGCCCCGCGGGTGAGCCACCGCGACCTGGGGCGGGAGTGAGCGGGCCCGTCGTCGTCGCGCTCGGCGGGGGGCACGGGCTGGCCGTCACCTTGGAGGCGTGGCGCCGGGTCACCCCGGCGCTGACCGCGGTCGTCACCGTCGCCGACGACGGCGGCTCCAGCGGCGCCCTGCGGGCCAGCTACGGCTGCCTCCCGCCGGGGGACCTGCGGATGGCGGTGACCGCCCTGTGCGCGCCGGAGGGGCCGCCCGCCCGGTGGGCGCAGCTGCTGCAGCACCGCTACCCCGACGGCCCGCTGGCCGGGCACGCGGTGGGCAACCTGCTCCTGCTGGCCGCCTGGCAGCGCCAGCCGGGCGACCCGGTCGACGGCCTGGACACCCTGGTCGACCTGGTGGGTGCTTCCGGTCGGGTGCTGCCGATGAGCACCCGACCCCTGCACATCGTCGCCGACGTGCTGGCGCCCGGGGCCCGCGACCCGCACGAGGTGCGTGGGCAGCACGCGGTCGCGGTGGCCCCCGGGCACGTGGTGGAGGTGCGGCTGGACCCCGCCGCACCGCCCGCGTGCCCGCAGGCGGTGGACGCGGTCGCCGCCGCGGACGTGGTGGTGCTCGGTCCCGGCTCGTGGTTCAGCTCGGTGCTTCCGCACTTGCTGGTGCCTGACCTGGCCGCAGCCCTCGCTACGACGAAGGCCTTGCGCGTGGTCACCTTGAACCTCGCGGCCCAGCCCGGTGAGACCGATGGGTTCTCCCCGGAGACCCACCTGGAGGTGCTGTCCGCCTACGCCCCGACGCTGGGCGTGGACGTCGTGCTCGCCGACGACGCCGCCAGCGCCGGGCATCCGCGCCTGGCCGACGCGGCGGCCGCGTTGGGAGCCCGCCTCGTGCTGGCGCCGCTCGCCCGCGGCGACGGCACCGCCCGTCACGACCCGGACGCACTGGCGGCCGCGTACGGGGCCCTGGTCGGGCATGGCAGGATCCCCCCATGGCGATGACTGCCGCGGCGAAGGACGAGCTGTCCCGCGTGGTGGTGACGAAGCCCTGCTGCCGCAAGGCGGAGGTCTCGGCCATCCTGCGCTTCGCCGGTGGCCTGCACCTGGTGGGCGGGCGGATCGTCGTGGAGGCCGAGCTGGACACCGGCTCGGTGGCGCGACGCCTGCGCCGCGAGATCGCCGAGGTCTACGGCCACCCCAGCGACATCAGCGTGCTGGCGGCCGGCGGCCTGCGCCGCGGCAGCCGCTACGTGGTGCGGGTCAGCCGCGACGGTGAGGCACTGGCTCGCCAGACCGGGCTGATCGACGGGCGTGGGCGCCCCGTGCGAGGACTGCCACCGGCGGTGGTGTCCGGGTCGCTGTGCGACGCGGAGGCGGCCTGGCGGGGGGCGTTCCTGGCGCACGGCTCGCTCACCGAGCCGGGCCGGTCCTCCGCGCTGGAGGTGACGTGCCCCGGCCCCGAGGCGGCCCTGGCGCTGGTCGGCGCCGCCCGACGCCTGGGTATCCCGGCGAAGGCGCGAGAGGTGCGCGGGGTGGACCGCGTGGTCGTCCGCGACGGCGACGCGATCGGGGCTCTGCTGACCCGGCTGGGCGCCCACGAGGCGGTGCTGGCCTGGGAGGAGCGGCGGATGCGTCGCGAGGTGCGGGCCACGGCCAACCGGCTGGCCAACTTCGACGACGCGAACCTGCGACGCTCCGCGCGGGCCGCCGTCGCGGCCGGTGCCCGGGTGGAGCGGGCGCTGGAGCTGCTCGGCGACGACGTCCCCGACCACCTGCTGGCGGCGGGACAGCTGCGGCTGGCCCACCAGCAGGCCAGCCTGGAGGAGCTGGGTCAGTTCGCTGACCCGCCGCTGACCAAGGACGCCGTGGCCGGGCGCATCCGGCGGCTGCTGGCCATGGCGGACCGCCGGGCTGTGGAGCTGGGGGTGCCCAACACCGAGGCGAACCTCACCCCGGAGATGCTCGCCCCCTAGCGCGGTGCGCGCCCGGCGGACAGGGGCGAGTGGACCCCACCGCGGCGGCCATACGGCCGGCGAGGCCAGCGGGGGACTTCGGTAGGGTCGTCGCTGCGGCGGCCGAGGGTGCCCGCCCTCCCCATCGGACACACCCACCCGGCCTGACCCGGGTGAGGCAAGGAGACAACGTGAGCATCCGGGTAGGCATCAACGGCTTCGGTCGCATCGGGCGCAACTTCTACCGCGCGCTGCTGGCCGCCGACGCGACCGACATCGAGGTCGTCGGCCTGAACGACCTGACCGACCGGGCCACCCTCGCCCACCTGCTGAAGTACGACTCGACGCTGGGCCGGCTGGGCCGCCCGGTGGTCGCCACCGACGAGGCGATCGTGGTCGACGGCCGCCCGATCCGGGTGCTGGCCGAGCGTGACCCGGCTGCCCTGCCCTGGGCGGACCTCGGCGCGGACATCGTCATTGAGTCCACCGGTCACTTCACCAACGCCGCGGACGCGGCCAAGCACGTCGCCGCCGGCGCCAAGAAGGTGCTCATCTCCGCGCCCGCCAAGGACGAGGACATCACCATCGTCATGGGCGTCAACGAGACCAGCTACGACCCGGCGAGCCACACGATCATCTCCAACGCCTCGTGCACCACCAACTGCCTGGCGCCGATGGCCAAGGTGCTCCACGACTCCTTCGGCATCGAGCGCGGACTGATGACCACCATCCACGCCTACACCAACGACCAGGTCATCCTGGACTTCCCGCACAAGGACCTGCGCCGGGCCCGCGCCGCGGCCATCAACATGATCCCGACGACCACCGGCGCCGCCAAGGCGATCGGCCTGGTCCTGCCCGAGCTGAAGGGCAAGCTGGACGGCTACGCCATGCGGGTGCCGGTCCCCACCGGGTCCGCCACGGACCTCACCGTCACCCTCGCCACCCCCGCCACCGCCGCGGAGATCAACGCCGCGATGCGGGCCGCGGCCGAGGGGCCGCTGGCCGGCTACCTCAGCTACACCGAGGACCCGATCGTGTCCACGGACATCGTCACCGACCCCTCGTCGTGCATCTTCGACGCCTCCCTGACCAAGACGATGGACAACACCGCCAAGGTGCTCGGCTGGTACGACAACGAGTGGGGCTACTCCAACCGCCTGGTGGACCTGGTCCGCTACGTCGGCGCGACCCTGTAGCCGTGCGCGGCATCGACGACCTCGACGTCACCGGTCGCCGGGTCCTGGTCCGCTGCGACCTCAACGTACCGCTGAGCGACGGGGTCATCGGCGACGACGGGCGCATCCGGGCCAGCGTCCCCACGCTGCGCGCCCTGCTCGACCGGGGCGCCACCGTGGTGGTCTGCGCGCACCTGGGCCGCCCCGACGGGACGGTGCAGCCGCGCTACAGCCTCGCCCCCGTCGCCCGGCGGCTGTCCGAGCTCCTGGACACCCCGGTCGTGCTGGCCGAGGACACCTCCGGGGAGTCCGCGCGGACCACCGTGGCCCGGGCCGGCCCGGGCCAGGTGGTCCTGCTGGAGAACCTGCGGTTCGACCCGCGAGAGACGTCCAAGGACCCCGCCGCCCGCACGGCGTTCGCCACCGAGCTGGCCGCGCTCGCCGACGTCTACGTCGGGGACGGCTTCGGCGTGCTGCACCGCAAGCAGGCATCGGTGTACGAGGTTGTCGCCATGCTGCCGCACGCGGCCGGACTGCTCGTCCAGGCGGAGGCGGAGGCGTTCGCGGCGGTGTTGGAGGACCCCGCACACCCCTACGTGGTGGTGCTCGGCGGGTCCAAGGTCTCCGACAAGCTCGGGGTCATCGGGCATCTGCTGGAGCGCGTCGACCGGCTGCTGGTCGGCGGCGGCATGTGCTTCACGTTCCTGGCCGCCCAGGGGTACGGCGTGGGCGACTCGCTGCTGGAGGCCGACCAGGTGGACACCTGCCGCGGCTTCCTGGCCCAGGCCCAGGAGCGCGGCGTGCAGATCCTGCTGCCCAGCGACGTCGTCGTCGCCCGCGAGGTGACCGCGGACGCAGAGACCCAGGTGGTGGACGCCACCGCGATCCCGGACGGGTGGAAGGGCCTGGACGTCGGCCCCGCGAGCGTGGCTGCGTTCCGCGCAGCGCTGGCCGACGCCGCGACGGTGGTCTGGAACGGCCCGATGGGCGTCTTCGAGCTGCCACCGTTCGCCGCGGGCACCCGGGATGTGGCCGAGGCAATCGCGTCCTGCGCGGGCACCACGGTGGTCGGCGGGGGCGACTCCGCGGCCGCGATCCGGGCCCTGGGGATCGACGACAGCCGCTTCACCCATGTCTCCACCGGGGGCGGTGCCAGCCTGGAGCTGCTGGAGGGCAAAGAGCTGCCCGGGCTCACCGCGCTAGCCGCGCTGGACCCGGCATGAGCGCGCGGCGCCGCCCGCTGGTGGCGGGCAACTGGAAGTGCAACCTGAACCACCTCGAGGCCATCGCGCTGGTGCAGAAGCTGGGCTGGACGTTGAGCAGCGCCGAGCTGGCCGCCTGCGAGACCGTGGTGCTGCCCCCGTTCACCGACCTGCGCTCCGTGCAGACCCTGGTGGACGGGGACGGGCTGGGGCTCCGCTACGGCGCCCAGGACATCTCCGAGCACGAGGCGGGTGCGTTCACCGGGGAGGTCTCCGGGCTGATGCTGGCCAAGCTGGGCTGCTCCTACGTCGTCGTTGGGCACTCCGAGCGACGGGCCTACCACGGGGAGGACGACGCCACCGTGGCGCGCAAGGCCGCCGCGGCGCTGCGGCACGGCCTCGTGCCGATCGTCTGTGTGGGGGAGGAGCTGGCCGCCCGCCACGCCGGGGACCAGGTGGCGGTCACCCTCGCGCAGCTCGACGGCTCCCTGGCCGGGCTGCAGCCCGCACAGGTGGCCACCGTGGTGGTCGCCTACGAGCCGCTGTGGGCGATAGGCACCGGGGAGGTGGCCACCCCCGAGGACGCCCAGGAGATGGCTGGAGCGGTGCGCGGGCGGATCGCGGCGCTGGCGGGCGCCGGTGCGGCCGCGACGGTGCGGGTCCTGTACGGCGGCTCGGTCAAGGGGTCCAACGCGGCGGGCCTGCTCGCCGGGGCGGACGTGGACGGCGCCCTGGTCGGCGGCGCCAGCCTGGACGCCGACGGCTTCGCCGCTATCGCGCGAGCGACCGTAGGCGATCCGCCAGCCGCGTGAATACGGAGAATCTGCGGCGGCCGACCTCCTGGGCAGGAGAACATGGCGCCCGGCTGCGTCCCCCGCCGGACGCCACGCCGATAACCGTTCGGTCACGATTGACGCGGAGGGGCCAGGCGCGTGCGGGATTACCGGGACCGAGTCCGTACCCTTTGCCACTGTCCGTCCGCTCGGTGGACCCGGGCGGACACCCACAGGTCGGCGCACGTCGAGGAGGGAGCAGCCGGTGAGCATGCCGTCTGACCCGACCTCCAGCCCGGGTGCGGACCTGGTCAGCGACGCCAACGGCACAGGCCGCGCCGACGCGATGGGTACCTGGATCAGCGCGCCCACCGACGCCGCCGTCGACCTCGCGGACGCACCTGCCGCTGTCAGCTACTCCCTGGAGGGCCAGGCCGACATCGAGGGCCGCTCCCTGTTCCGGCTGGCCATCCACCAGCTGCGCAAGGACAAGGGGGCCATGGTCGGGCTGGTGATCGTGGCGTTCGTCGTGCTCTGCGCGGTGTTTGCGCCCGTGATCTGCGCGATCCTGGGCGTCGACCCGTACAAGCTCTACGCGAGCACGGTGAACCCGAACCTGGCGGGCATCCCGCTGTTCGGGCCGAAGATCCTGTCCAACTACCCGTCCGGCATCACCGCCGCGCACCCCTTCGGCGTGGAGCCCGGCATCGGCCGCGACGTGCTCGCCCGGATCGTCTACGGCGCGCGGGTGAGCCTGATCTTCGCCCTGGTGGCGACCGCGATCTCGGTGGTGCTGGGCACCGTCGTCGGTGTGGTCGCCGGCTTCTTCGGCGGGGCCGTCGACGCGGTCCTGGCCTTCGTGATGGACGTGCTGCTCGCCTTCCCGTTCCTGCTCTTCATCATCGCGGTCACGCCGGTGCTGCGGAACCAGCCGTTCCTCGAGGCGCACCTGGGGACCAACGGCAACGGCGGACGCGTCAGCATCCTGATCCTCATCGTGGGCTTCTTCGGCTTCCCGTACTTCGGGCGCATCATCCGCGGCCAGGTGTACTCGCTGCGGGAGAAAGAGTTCATCGACGCCGCGAAGGTGGTCGGCGCCAGCACGCGTCACATCCTGTTCCGCCAGATGCTGCCGAACCTGGCCGCGTCCATCATCGTCTACTCCGCCCTGGTCATCCCGACCAACGTGGTCCTCGAGGCGACCTTGAGCTACCTCGGCGTCGGGGTCGACCCGCCGACGCCGTCGTGGGGGCGGATGCTGAACGACGCGGTCGCCTGGTACCAGGTGACCCCCACCTTCCTACTCATCCCGGGCATCGCGCTGTTCATCACCGTCTTGGGCTTCAACCTGTTCGGTGACGGGCTGCGTGACGTCCTCGACCCCCGCACCACCGGATGAACAGTCTCGACCAGGCCCGCACCGCGGGTCGACCACGGTCGGCGTCCGCCGACCGTGCACCGGACGCAGGTCCCCACCTGCGGCAAGAAAGGTAGGAGCGCATGACGCTCACACGAAGGGCCGTGCCACTCGTGGCGGCCACGGCCGCGGTTGGGCTGCTGGCCGCGGCCTGCAGCAGCAGCGGCAGCACTTCCCCCTCGGCTTCCGCAGCGACGTTCACCAAGGGTGGCACCGTCACCGTCTACCAGACGGGCGACTTCGAGTTCATCGACCCGGGCCGCATGTACGTGACCAACGCCGATGACTTCGGGCAGCTGATGTTCCGCCAGCTGGTCAGCTACAAGGTGGCCCCCGGCGAGACCACGACGATCGTCCCGGACCTGGCCACCAACCTGGGCGTGGCGAGCAATGACGACAAGACCTGGACCTACACGATCCAGCCGGGCATCAAGTACGCGAACGGCGCGGTCATCACCACCGCCGACATCAAGTGGGCGATCGAGCGGACCTACTCCCCGCTGATCACCAGCGGCGCGTTCTCCTCGGGCGGGTACGGGGCGTCGGTCCTCGTCGGCGGCAGCAGCTACACCGGCCCCTACGGCGGCAAGCAGCTGGCCTCGATCGAGACCCCGAACTCCACGACGATCATCTTCCACACCACCAAGCCGTACCCGGACTTCCCGTACCTGATGGCCCTGAGCGGCGTCAGCGCGCCGGTGCCGCAGACCGCGGACACCAAGACCGCGTACAACAAGGACCCGCTGGCCAGTGGCCCCTACATGATCCCCAGCGGCGGGTACGCCAAGGGCAAGTCGCTCACCTTGGTGCGCAACCCGTACTTCGACCCGAAGACGGACCCGAACAACCCGGCCTACCCCAACGGGTTCCAGTTCAACTTCACCGAGGACCCCAACGTGGTGGACCAGCGGATGATCGCTGACCAGCCCGCGGACCAGGCCTCCCTGGAGCTGACCAACGGCATCCAGCCGGCCAACATCCCCCAGGTGCTGTCCAGCCCGCAGCTGTTGAAGCGCGTGGTCCAGGGCCCCAACGGGTGCGAGTACTACATCGCCATCAACATGAAGAGGGTCCCGAACCAGACCGAGCGTGAGGCGCTGCAGTACG
>Ga0209698_10005641_pt1 | contig 13493 bp, 10 predicted proteins | sample LitLauG_LLR_2012_FD_187203 | JGI IMG/M metagenome (GOLD analysis project Ga0209698, IMG submission 187203) | Freshwater sediment microbial communities from Pennsylvania, USA - Little Laurel Run_MetaG_LLR_2012 (SPAdes) (version 2) | ecosystem: Environmental > Aquatic > Freshwater > Creek >... | reverse complement strand
CCAGCGGTCTGGTGGCGACCGTGCTGCTGTACCGGGGCATCGTGCGTGCGCGCGATTAAGACGGAGGTCCGCCGGCCGCGCCGCGATGCTGCCGGCGCGGCGCTCGATCGGCCATTGCCAGGACCTGGCGCAGGAGGCTTCAGATGCAAGTAACGGGAATGCTGTATGGCGCCCAGATGCTCCGTTTCGTCGGCTATCCGACCACCGAGGTGCTCGGTCCGGGTGCGAGCGAAGAGGAGATTCGCGCCCTGATCGAGCGTGCGGGCATGGTCTTCATCAAGCCGGTCTTCAAGGGCGGCGTCGGCAAGAAAGGCAAGGCGGGTCTGGTCGGGCGCGCAACCGACCTGAAAACCGCGCTCAAGGAGAAGGAGCGCCTGTATTTCGTCGAGCATCGTGTCGGCAATACGATCGCCAAGGCCAACGGCGTCACCTTCGAAGCGGGCGTTCCGGCCGAGCACGAGGTGTATTTCTCCATCACCGATTCGACCCGCTTTCGCGCTCCGACGATGACGCTCACCCACCACGGTGGCGTCGACATCGAGGAGCTCGACAAGAGCCAGGTTGCCAGCGTGCCGTTCGATCCGTTGACCGGCCTGAAGGCGTTCGTCGTTGCCAACGCGCTGTCGACGCTCGGAGCACCCAAGCAGCTCATTTCGCCGCTGGTCCAGCACCTGCCCAAACTATGGGAGCTGTACCACGACTTCGGCATGACAACACTCGAGCTCAATCCGATCCGGATCAGCGAGGACGACAAGGGTCGGATGCTGCCGGTCGCCTGCGATTTCAAGTGCGGCTTCGACCGCGACGATCCGCGCTGGCAGCGCCTGAACCTGCCCAGCCACATATTCGCGGACGACTATTCCAACTTCGAGCAGGAGATCAACCAGCTGCGCACTTACCAGGGGCAGAGCGACGTGTTCGTCATCAATCCGGCCGGCACCATCCTGGCGCCGACCTTCGGCGGCGGCGCCAATTCGCTGGTGACCGAGATGCTGGGCGACGACGCGATCATATCGACCGACTTCGGCGGCAACCCGCCCTACGAGAAGATGAAGCAGGTTGCCGGCATCTGTTTCAAGCACTGGCTCAAGCAGGCCAACGTCCTGTTCATCATCGGCGGCAAGTCGAACAACACCGATATCTTCGAGACATTCCGGGCGATGGCCGACGCGCTGCGCGAGTATTTCAGCCGGCGCGGGCCGACGCCGCTGTACGTTGTCATCGGACGCGGTGGCCCGCACCTGGTGCGCGGCATGGGCGCAATGCGCGACACGATGGACGCGCTGGGTCTGCCCTACCGGATCTTCGGTTTCGATTCGGATATCAGCGAGGTGGTCGGCTATGCCCGCAGCGCCGACGCCTGGATGAAGTCCGGTGGCCGCGAACAGATCGCGGCCCGGCTCGGCATCGCCGCCATGCGTGGCGCCTGATACCGGCACGAGATCGTTCGACCAACAGCCACTCGGGACACCAAGGGGAACGCGATGTACAAACGGGGCGTGGGCGATTTCAAGTACTACGTCGGGGTCAGTTCGCTTGCCCAGGTCGCGACGCGCGAGGACCGGGTCTGCGTGCTGAACATACTCGGAGGCGAATCGCGCGAAGTCACCCCGGTCGGACACGCCTACTCGGGCGGCAATGTCGTGTTCGGCACGTCCCCGGGCCGGCGCGGCCAGCCACTCGAGACGCCGCTCGGGCCGGTTCCGGTCTACAACAGCGTGCTGGAAGGATTGAATGACGGACACCGGTTCAACTGCGGCGTGGTCTACCTGCCGCCGGCGGCGGCGCGCGACGGCGTCGCGGAGTTGATCCGGGTCAACCAGGACCTGCAGAAGATCTTCATCGTGACCGAGAAGCTCTCGGTGCATGATTCGCGCGAAATCCGCGCCATGGGCCAGACGAACGGGGTGGACATCTTCGGCGCCAACAGCCTGGGGGTTGCCGATGCGTGGAACCGGGTACGGATCGGCGGCGCGCTGGGAGGCGATCATCCCGAGGAGGCGTTGCGGCGCGGCTCGATCGCGATCTTCTCCAACTCGGGCAACTTCACGTCGACGATCGCAACCTACCTGCGCATGGCGGGCTGGGGCACGACGACGCTGATCTCCAGCGGAAAGGACGTGTACGTCCATTTTGCCGCGCCGGAATTCGCCTTCGCCCTGGCCAACGACGCCCGCAGCAAGGCCGCGGTCCTGTACGTCGAACCGGGTGGCTACTACGAGCTGGACGCGGACTTCACGAAACCGGTCGTTGCTTGCGTGGTCGGGCGCTGGAAATCACGGCTGACGCGAGCGGTCGGCCATGCCGGCGCGATGTCGGGAGGATCCGACGATGCCCTGGCAAAGGAACGCTGGTTCATCGAGAAGTTCGGCGTCGATGGCGTGTTCACGCCCGCATGTCCGGCGGTGTCGGCCAAGGGCGCGGTCGTCACGAACATCGCGCACATTCCGGCGGCCTTGAACGCGGTGATGCGGGAAAACGCCGCCCGCCCCGACTTCGAACCCGAGGGTAGTCTGGCGTTGAAGCCGTGGTTTGGCGCCAACCAGGGCATTTCGCTGTCGCCCGAGCTGGACTTGCCGGTGGTCGCCGCGATGGCGCCTTACGACGAGCAGATCCTGGCCTTGAACCGCCAGCTCGGTGCCATTGCGCCTCGTCAATCGATGAAGGACGCCTCGGGTGCCTCCCAAATGAATCCGGGCACTCAGATCACAAGCCTGTACGGGGTCTCGATGCTGGATGCCGCCCAACATCCGCTTGAAGCCAACGTCGCACTCGCGCTGCTGCACGAGCCAGGAGGAGAGAACGACCGCCGCCTGATCAACGTCGCGATCGGAGCGGGCCTGAACCTGCACGGCCACCCCGCACTCGCCGCCGCGCAGGCCGCGCGCGATGCCGGCAACGCCCCCAATAGCGTGCTGGCGGCCGCAGCGGCCCTGATCGGGCCGCGTTGCCAGGAAGCGTCGCGTCAAGCGCTGCGGGTGCTGATCGACCAATTCGCAGCGGCCGGACTGCGGGACGCAAGCAATGAAACCTTCGACACGTCGGCGATCAGGCTCGATGCCGCGGGTCTTTTCACCGGCAAGGCGGTCGATCCCCTGGCGCAGGCAATGCTGTCCGGCCTCGAAGCGCGCGGTGCCAAGTCCGTGTTCGTCCGGACCCTGCGCGGGCTTCCCGGGCATCCGACTGCCGATGCGGTGCTGGCCGCCATCGCAGCCACGCTGGCCTGGGGCCCACTGATGCGCCGGCGCATCTCGCGCCTGACCGCCGAGAGCCTGCCCTGGTGGATGCGCCTGTTTGGCGCACTGATCGGCGCTTCGGTGCCGGCGGAAAGGCATGCCGCGGACCGTTTTTGCGGCATCGACATGGCCGACCTTCTCGAGCGCCGATCGCTTGGCGAGATTGCATTCGTCGCGCTGCTCGGATTGGAGCCGAAACCGGCCGACCTGTTCGCGTTCCAGGTGCTGGTCGGACTGCTGCTGTCCAACGGCCCGGGCACGATCTCGGCCCAGGGAGCCAAAGGAGCCGTCTCGGCGGATGGGCCCGAGGACCCGGAGCGCGTGCAGTTGAACAAGTGCCTGATCGGGTTCCTTTCGCATTCCGGATACACGCATGGCGGCAACGGCTACGAAGGCATCTCGTTCCTGATCGAACAGTTCAAGCTGACCGGCCTCGCCGATGCCGGTCAGAGCGATCACGGCATCGACCTTAAGCAGCTCGCATCGACCTACGTCGAAGGCTATGCGCGCTACAAGTCGGACAGGAAGTCGGTCGGCAGCCTCGAAATCCAGAAGATCCCGGGCGTCAATCATCCGGTCTTCAAGGACAAGCCGGTCAATCACGATCCGCGCGAGGTGTTCATGCACGAGCTGTTCCAGGGGCGCGGCGAATACAACGCATTCCACGAGTTCTATCGCGCGCTGGTGCAGTCGCTGTACGACAACGGCGTATCGCGAAACGTCTACTGCGTGAACATCGACGCGGTGATCGCGGCCCTGCTGCTCAAGATGCTGTGGCGTCCGTACCGTGCCGGAACGTATCCGGCGTCTGCGCTGGAGTCGGCGGCGTTCACGGTGTTCCTGTATCCACGCATGCTCGGCTGCGCCGCCGAGATCGACGATCACCTGAACCGCGGCCGCAACATGGACACGCGCACGCCGGCTTCGCAGTGCCAGTTCGTGGCATAGGCGTCAGCGGCGCACCGGCGCGATGATCGAGCGGATCGATCCGCTGCGCCTGACGCAGTTCGGGATCGCCGTCCTGCGCGCCCTGGACGTGCCGCAGGACGACGCCGCCCTGGTAGCGGACTCGCTGGTGCAGGCCGATCTGTGGGGCCACCAGTCGCACGGCATGTTGCGGCTTCCCTGGTATGCGCGGCGCATCCAGTCGGGCGCCATGCGCGCGGTGACGACCCCGACTGTTGCGGTCGATGCCGGGGCGGTGGCGGTGATCGACGGGCACGACGGGATCGGCCAGGCGCTGGCCGGACGCGCCGCGCGTGAGGCGATCGAGCGCGCCGGGCGCCACGGGATCGGAGCGGTGGCGGTGCGCAACTCGAATCACTTCGGGGCTGCGATGTACTTCAGCCTGATGGGCCCGGCGCGGAGCTGCGTGATGCTGGTTGCGACCAATGCCAGCGCCGCAATGGCGCCATGGGGCGGGCGCGAGAAGCGGATCGGCACCAACCCCTGGTCGATCGCAGCGCCTGCGGGGCGGCATCCACCACTGGTGCTGGACATCGCCAATACCGCGGTGGCGCGCGGCAAGATCCACCTCGCCAGACAACGCGGTCAGCCGATCCAGCCCGGATGGGCGATCAACGCGGCCGGCGAGCCGACCACCGATGCTGCCGAAGCGATCGCCGGGGTCCTGCTGCCGATGGCCGGACACAAGGGCTACGGCATCGCGGTGATGATGGACGTGCTGGCCGGCGTTCTGAGCGGCAGCTCATTCGGTGCCGATGTCGGCGGGCCCTACGAAGCCGGCCGGCGCAGCGGCTGCGGCCACCTGGTGATTGCACTGGACATTGCCACGTTCATCCCGCGCGCCGAGTTCGATCAGCGGATGGAATGCTTGATCGACCGTTTGAAGGCGACCCCGCTCGCCGCGGGCGCCAGCGAAGTGCTGATGCCGGGAGAGCCGGAGGCGCGCTGCGCACAAGAAAATCGCCGGCGCGGGCTCGAACTTCCCGCGCAGACTCGCGCGGACCTGCAAGCCCTGGGCCAAGAACTTGGATTGCCGACCGGGGCGTGGCCTGAGGCCGCGTCGTGACGAGTCGCGGCGCTACGCCTTTGCCGCCCGATTCTCCAGGACCTCCGGGTTCACGACGTTGATCGGCCGCCCGCACGCGTAGGCGATGATCTGATCGAAGACGTCGGAAAACTGCAACTCGTACTCGTCGCGCGTCACGTACCCGATGTGTGGCGTGCACACGACGTTGTCCAACCGGAGCAGCGGGTCGCCCGGGTCGATCAGAGGTTCCTCTTCGTAGACGTCGACCGCAGCCATCCCGGGACGCCCAGCCCGCAGCGACGCGACCAGCGACCCCGGCTCGATCAGCCCCGCGCGGCTCGTATTGACCAGCAGGGCACCGGGTTTCATGCGGCCGAGATCTGCGGCGGTTACGATCGAGCGCGTGGCCGGCACCAAGCGCATATGCAGAGACAGAACGTCGCTTTGCTCGAAAATCGCCTCTTTCGAAGGCGCAACTGCCCAGCCGTCGTCGGACGCACGCTGTAAAGACGCTTCACGTGCCCACACCAGCACGGTCATCCCGAACGCCTTGCCATATCCGGCGACAGCGCGACCGATCCTGCCGTATCCGTAAATCCCAAGCGTCTTTGCGCGCAGCGTGTGGCCGACACCGATCTGCCAGCGGCCCGAGCGCAGCGCCGCCATCTGTTGCGGGATCCGACGGACCGCCGCGAGCACCAGCCCCCACGTCAGTTCGGCAGCCGCGTAGGACGGTGCGCCGGGATGCAGGTCGGACGAGACGATCACTCCACGTCGGGTGCAGGCGTCGATGTCGATGTGCGGATAAACACTGCGCTGGCTTATCAGGCGCAGCGCCGGAAGCCGGTCGACCAGCGCCGCGCGAACCTGGGTGCGCTCGCGAATCAGCACCAGTGCCTCGGTATCCCGGAGCCGAACCGCCAGCTGGTCGACATCGTCCAGATGATCGTTCCAGATCGTCACCTGATGGCCGTCCAACTTGCGAAAGCAGTCCAGGGTGCGAAGCGTGTCGAAGTAGTCGTCGAGGATCGTGATCTGCATGCGCTCTACTCGCGGCTGATCGGACACGGGACAGTGTAATTCCTCGGGGTGAGGGCGAACACGCGCAGGAGCATTCCGGCATCGCAGGAATTCGGCATCATCAAGCCCTGCCGCTCGGGTTCTCCGCTTGTTTCCATCGGGGGCGTCATGGCTGCATCCTGCCGAAATGCACGGCCGATCCTGGGCGGCGGCATTGGCTGCAACGGGTCGCGCCATCCACAGACGGGCATGAGCCGGTGCGCCGGTGCGGCCAGACGCCGCCTGGCATGCGGCCTATTGCGTCGTCTGTCATCCGAGTCTAGGCTTCGGCGAGGCGCCGCGAGTGGCCTTGGGGTATGGCATGGCTGAGCTCCCATATCCAGGACTTCAGCGATCGGCTGGCGTGTCTGCCGCCGAGGCGAATCATGGGATTGTCAACCAGCTTCGCGACGGACAAAGCGCGTTAACAAAGCCGGACCGCCGCGGACCACGGCCGGCATCCGTTGGTGTCGCAGACGTTTCGTTTGAAGATCGAATGCCGACGAAACATCCGTGGCGAGTCCGCCCATTGGCGGCTATGCTTCCAGCGCGAACCGCGCCTCCAGTCTTCGGCGCGTCGTCAAACCGGAAGGAGAAGGCGTCATGGATCTTCTGATCGAAAAGGTCGACGTCTGGGCCGCACCCATCCCGGACCAGCCCGGCGCACTGGCGGCGCTCCTGAAGCCCCTGCACCGGGCGGGAGCCGATCTTCAGTTCATCATCGCCCGCCGTGCCCCGGACAAGCCCGGGACCGGCGTCGTGTTCGTCACGCCCCTGCAGGGTGATCGCGAAGTTCGTGCCGCGTCGCAGCTCGGATTCAACGTGACGCAGTCGCTGCAGTCGATCCGGGTCATGGGACTCGACAAGCCGGGCGTCGTCGCCGAGCTGATGCAAGCGCTTGCCGATGAGGGCATCAACCTGCGTGGACTGTCGGCGTCCGTGATCGGCCGGCAGTTCGTCGCGTACCTGGGATTGGACTCGCTCGAAGATACCAACAAGGCGATCGACATCCTCGGAAGGCTGTGAGAAGGCCGATCCTTCGAACGGCATCTGACGGCAAGCAGCGGGGTCCGCCGGCGCACGGTCCGAATTTTCCCGCCAGCCGCCGGGCGCGGTCAGCGAGACGGCGCAGCCGGGGATGCCGGGATCAGCCAGCGGGCAAGCGTTGCGTACAGCGCCGCGCTTTCGGCCGGCTTCGAGATGAAGTCGTTCATGCCGGCCGCCAGGCACCGGCGTCGATCTTCCTCGAAAGCGTTGGCGGTCATCGCGATGATCGGCGTGTCCTGCCGGTCCGGAAGGGCCCGGATCGCTGCGGTCGCCTGCAGGCCGTCGATGCCGGGCATCTGCATGTCCATCAGGACCAAGGCGTATCGCGTTGACCGCGCAAGCTCGATCGCGTCGGCACCGTTGCCGGCACAGACCACCTGCAGACCCACACGTTCCAGCAGCGTGCGCGCAACTTCCTGGCTGATCGGGTCGTCCTCGACCAGCAGGATCGGCCCGGCGCCGGGGTTGTGCCGCAGCGCCGCCTCGGCGTCGATCTTCGCGACACCGGCCGCCGCGGGCGGCGTGGCGGATTTGCCGAGGCGGGCCGTCAGCCAGAAGGTGCTGCCGCGGCCGGGCTCGCTTTGAACCCCGACCGAGCCGCTCATCATTTCGGCCAGCCGCTTCGTGATCGCCAGTCCAAGACCGGTACCGCCGAAACGGCGGGTGGTCGAACTGTCGGCCTGCACGAACGGCTGAAAGATCCGGGCCTGCTGCTCGGGGGTCATGCCGATGCCGGAGTCCTCGACGGCGAAGCGCAGCAGGCAGTCGCCGCTGGTCTGCTCCAGGACGTCGCAGCGCAGGAAGACGTAGCCGCGATCGGTGAACTTGACCGCGTTGTCCAGGAAGTTGACGAGCGCCTGCGTCAGCCGTGTCGCGTCCGCGTGCAGCCATGGCGGCGCGCCCGCGGCCTCGATGATGAGCTGCAGCCCCTTGGCCCGCGCCCGCTGGCCGACCGCGGACGTGGCCGCCTGGAGCACCTGGGCGAGCGCGAAGTCCTGGCAGTCGAGACTGAGCTTGCCGGCCTCGATCCGGGACAGATCGAGTATGTCGTTGATGATCCCCATCAGGTGGCGGCCCGACGCCTCGATCTTGTCCAGGTACTGCTGCTCCTCGGGAGCCCGCGCGCTGTTGCGCATCAGCTCCGCCATGCCGAGCATGCCGTTCAGCGGCGTGCGGATCTCGTGGCTCATGTTGGCAAGAAACGTCGACTTGGCCTGGTTGGCCGCTTCTGCAGCCACCCGGGCCACTTCGAGTTCGATGGTGCGCTGCGTCACCTGCTCTTCCAGATGATGGCGATGGCGGTCCAGCTCATCGAGCAGGCGCCTGCGCTCAGTCGCGTCACGCAGTATCGCGGTGAAATACTGTCTGCCGTCGACCGTGCTCTTGGAAATCGAGGCCTCGAGGGGAAATTCGGTTCCATCCGAGCGCAGGCCGCGTACTTCACGCAGCGCCGACACCGAGCGCCGCGTAACCCCATCGCGCGCAAACTGGCGCATATGCTGGATGTGATCGACCCTCAGTGAGGCCGGGATCAGCAGATCCAGACTCCGGCCTCGTATCTCGTCCGCCCGGTGGCCGAACATCGCCTCGGCAGCCGGATTGAACAGGCTGACGCGCAGGCGATCGTCGACCATGACGATCGCATCCATTGCCGAGTCGACCACGCTGGCCAGGCGCGCCTGAGCCTCCGCCAGAGCGGCATTGGCGCGGTGCGTTGTGGTCACGTCGCGCGCGAACGTGATTTCGGCGATCAGTCGGCCCGCATCATCGAACATCGGCGCAGTCCGGTTCGAGACGAAAATGACCTCGCCGCCCTTCTTGCGGCGCTCGACCGTGGCGCTGGTCGGCACGCCGGCGCGGATGCGCTCCATCAGGCGAGAGTACGCCTCGTCGGAAAGATCGGCAGCGTGCAGCTGGCGCAAAGTGCGGCCGACCGCTTCGTCTGCACGGAACCCGTACAGCGCAGTCGCCTCCCGATTCCACAGCAGGATGACGCCGTGCAGGTCTTTGACGAAGATCGCTTCGCCGGCCAGATCGATCACCAGTTCGAGGGAGCGCAGGCGATCAGAATCAAGTATCGACCGACCGTCGCCGGGAGCGTTGGCGAGCGTCTGGACTGCCATGGCAGCGTGCCTTCGATGCCCCACCGGGCTGGAAATGAGATCCTTGCGATTATCAATCACTTGGCGCAACGCGACGCCCCGAATTGCCCTCGAAAGTCGCGCAGGCTTTTTCGCATCGACGGGCCGAGGCCAGCGAAGGTCCCTTAATCTTGCAAAAATGCGGTTCGACCCCGATGGTGAGGGACTTCGCGCAGCGATCCAGTGCCAGGTTGGACCGAGCGAAGGCCGACCGAAGGCCGACCGATGTCCGGGCGATGTTCAAGTGACCGACGATCTCGACTTTCGTACAGGATCAGCCCGGCAACCCCGTTGCCAACGCCGCGCTCGCCGCTGTCTTGCCGACCTGCGCGGGCCGTCGTCGCCGCAACGAACGTCTTTGCTACGGATCAAGCGCGGTTTGGACGCCCCCACTCGCAACGGCATCGGTGTGCCAGAGTGGAAGCGTTGTTCAACCACCTGAATCGAGGGGAGCGTCCACGGTGAAGATTACAACCCCCGGCATCGACCTGGCAAAGAAGCCCTCACGGATTCATGTCGACAATGGGCGGGGCCCCGCTCGATGCAACGATACCCGGCGCCACCCCGGCCTGGTTCCGGCCTGCCAGCGCGCCCGCGCCCATCGACTCGTCGAGGAGTTGCCATGACAATGATTCAGATCGAGGACGTCTTGCTGTGGTGCGTCGCGATCAATTACGTCTTGCTGTTGAGCTGGGTGGCGATCATCGCCCTGGCCCATGACTGGTTCTACCGGCTGAACAGGCGCTGGTTCAAGGTCGAGGCCGGACCGTTCAATGCAATCAATTTCGCCGGAATCGCCTTCTACAAGACCGGCATCATTGTGCTGAACCTCGTGCCCTTGATCGCACTTCATCTGTCGACCTAGCGGCAGGTCGACGGCTGCCCGGGCAGTCTGTCCGGAAATGGCAGCCACCTTGCGCGAACCGACCGATCGGCCCAGGCCCGTGTGCGCGAAGCCGCCCCTGGCGTGACGCCGCCAGGCCCACCGTTCATCGCTCCGAAATCGCCCTGAGGGTTTCCGGCGTATAGAACTCCGGCCTGAACTCGGGATCGGCCGCTTCCGGGTCGCCCGCCCTGACCCACTTGATGTCGTGGTGCGTGCCGATCAGGCTGAAGTCGGATACGTAGCGCCCGCCCAGCAGGTCCCAGATGAGGTAGCTGCCGTAGCTGCAGCTGCCGCCCAGTTCCCAGATCGGCATCAGCGCCGATTCCATCAGCTTCCAGGTGCGCCCCTTTTCGTCGTATTCGGTCACTGCGGCGATGGCCCAGCTGTCCTCGTCCAGGTAGTAGACGCGGTGCGGCACGACATGCTTGAAGCCGGGTTTGAGCTTCGCATCGACCACCCACACCCGGTGCAGCTCGAAGCGCCGGTAGTCCGGGTTGACGAACGACTTGCCGTAGACATCGGCGACCTTGGCGTCGAAGTCGTACATCTTCAATGCGTTGTAGGCGATGTAGACCTCCTGCTTGCCGACCAGCTTGTAGTCGAAGCGGTCCAGCGTCGACCACAGCAGGAACTGCTCGTCGTTCAGGTACTGGTTCTCGTAACCGACCACCGGCGTGTCGAACACGTAGTTCGGCAGGCGCCGCACGCGGCGCTGCCCGGGGAAGTAGTAGTACTGCTCCGGCGCCTTGTTCACGAAGCTCAGCGCGATCAGGGCCTGTCCCTTCAGCGCGGCGGGTTCCTGGTACTTGTAGTGCAGGTAGAACTCGACGCCGCTGTCCGACTCGAGCGATGCCCGTGCGACATTCTGTGCGGCCGCGTAGTCCACCAGGTCCCACACGTACGTCGTGAATTCCTTGTTGCCCGGGATCGGGCTGATCACCGTATTGGCGCCTTCGACCCGATAGCCGATGCCCTGGGCCTTCATGCGCGAGTTGTACAAGGCCTCGACGCCGCTCTTCGGCACCGGGAACGGCACGCCGCCGGACTTCGCGTGCTGCAGCGTCCAGCCGTCGGCACCGATCAGGGCCTCGGTGGCGTTCTGGCGCGAGCGCTCGGCGTAGCCCGGGTCGATGTTGCAGCTGCGATGCGACGGGTACACGTCCATCCGGTAGCCGGCGATCGTCCTGATGGCGACCCGTTGCGCCACGGTCAGGCGGGCCGCGTATTTTTCGAGGTTCGACGCGTCGATCGAATACAGCGGCTTCTCATCCTTGTAACGGGAAAAACTCCAGCGCGGCGCCTTGCCCCAGTGCCAGCCCGGCGCTGGCGCTTCGCCCCCCTCCCAGGCAGGAATGCTGCCGTCGGCGTTGCCGGCCTTTTCGGCGCCGATCGCAGTCAGGTCCTGGCCCAGGTGGTCCGCTTCTTCCGTGGTCACCGCCGCGCGCGACGGGGCTGCCGCCTGGACCATCAACCATGCCATGGCCGCACAGACGGCCGCGCTACGTGAAAACTTCATCGCTGCTCCGATTGCCCTTCAGGTCCGATTGCCGACCATCACCGCTGAGCCCCCTCCGGCCGCAGGCCGGAGGGGGCTCAGCGGTGATGACATCCCGTGAGGCCCGACTCCCTCATGCATAGCGCGGCACCACCGCGAATTCGCTGGCGTCCGCCAGCCAGCGCCACAGATAGTCTGCGAAGCTGCGCCTGACGATGACTTCGAAGCACGGGCCGTCGCCGGCATGATCGACCTGCGCGATCGTCACCAGCGCCCGCGCCAGGCGCGACTGCGCGCAGCTGCCGGGGCCGAACACGCGCGGGTGCAGGTCCAGCGGGCAACCCTTCGCCAGGGTCTCGCGTGCCCGCGGGCCCGACAGTTCGATCACAGTCTGCCCCGGTCCCAGTTCGTTGACCGCCACGAAGGCCTGTCCGGCCGCCTGGCGCAGCGCCGCGGCCAGCGCCGCCTCGCGACCGTCCGGCGAGTCTGGCGTGATCGCAAGAAACTCGTCGGGACCCAGCCACAGAACCTTGCCGCCGTCCGGCGCCAGCGTGAACGTATTTGGTGTGCGCGGCAGCGCGCAACCCAGCGCGGCTTCCAGGCGGGCGGCCGTGGAGGCATCGTCCGGATCGCAGCGCAGGTTCACGTGCCCGTGGAAGGCCCGTTCCTGCAGCGACAGGCCCTGCACCGCCAGGCGCACCGGCAATCCGGCGGTCAGGTGCGCGATCAGCGGGCTTTCACGCCGCATCGCATCAGACATTCTGACGCTCCCCTTTCGGATCGTAGAACACCGGCTCGGCGATCTTCGCCGCCGCCGTGCAGCCGTCGCCGAGCCAGACCTGGACCGTCTCGCCGATGCGCGAGCGACCCGACTTCACCAGGGCCAGCGCGACCGATCGTTCCAGCGCCGCGCTGGCGTAGCTGGACGTGACATGCCCGATCATCGGCAGGGGTTCCGGTCCCGCCACTTCGTTCAGGATCTGCCCTCCCTCGGGCAGCACCTTCATCGGGTCGTCCGCCAGCAGTCCGACCAGCTGCTTGCGATCGGCGCGCGCCGTGTCGGCCCGGGCCAGCGAACGCCTGCCGAGGAAGTCCTTCTTTTTCGACACGAAGCGCTCCATGCCAAGGTCGATCGGCGAGACCGAACCGTCGGTGTCCTGGCCCACGATCATGTAGCCCTTTTCCGCCCGCAGCACGTGCATCGTCTCGGTGCCGTAGGGCGTGATGCCATGGGCCGCGCCGGCAGCCATCAATGCCTCCCACACGGCCCGCCCCAGGTCGGCCGGCACGTAGATTTCATACGCCAGTTCGCCCGAGAAGCTGACGCGCAGCACGCGGGCCGGCACGCCGGCCAGCGTGCCCTGGCGCAGGTGCAGGAACGGAAACGCCTCTTTCGAAAAATCGATGTCGCCCGGGACCGACTGCAGCACCTGGCGGCTTGCCGGCCCGCCCAGCGCGATCGCCGCCCAGCGGTCGGTGATCGAGGTCAGGTGCACGCGCATGCCGGGCCACTCGGTCTGGCGCCACTGCTCCAGCCAGCCCAGCACGCGCGCCGCGCCGCCGGTGGTGGTGGTCAGGTGAAAGCGGTCGTCGGCGAGCCGCGCCGACACGCCGTCATCGGTGATGAACCCGTCTT
>Ga0209698_10005640_pt1 | contig 13495 bp, 13 predicted proteins | sample LitLauG_LLR_2012_FD_187203 | JGI IMG/M metagenome (GOLD analysis project Ga0209698, IMG submission 187203) | Freshwater sediment microbial communities from Pennsylvania, USA - Little Laurel Run_MetaG_LLR_2012 (SPAdes) (version 2) | ecosystem: Environmental > Aquatic > Freshwater > Creek >... | reverse complement strand
CTATCCGAGCCTCGTCGAACAGGGCTGGGCGGAAACGCCCCCCGATTTGGACCGGAAACAGCTGTTCGAAGCCGAGAAGCGCAACCGCGTCACGCTCGACCCGATTGCGCGAGGCATTTCCCGCATGCGAAAGCAATTCTCGCTCGGCGTGGAGATCCTGATGGCAGCCGTCGGCGCGCTACTGCTGCTGGTCTGCGCGAATATCGCCGGACTCATGCTCGCGCGCGGGGAAGCGGCGCGGAAAAACATTGCCGTGCGGCTAAGCCTCGGCGCGACGCGCTTCAGCATCGCGTCCCAGCTTGTTGCCGATGCGCTCGTTCTCTCGATTTTCGGCGCTGCCGGAGCCCTTTTGATCGCTCGCCTGGGAGGGCCGTTGTTGCTCGCGTTCCTGCCCGCGAGGCATCCCCAGTCGATCGAACTGCTTCCCGATGCGCGCGTGATGTGGTTCGCGGTGGGCGCATGCGTGTTGACGGCGGTCGCGATCAGCCTCGTGCCCGCATTGCATCTTTTCCGCGCGGACCTCACGTCTCTGATGGGGCGGGGTGGGCCGCGCGAGCGCCGGTCGCGACTTGGCATCGCGCTGGTCGCTCTGCAGGTGGCATTGTCGGCGATCCTGCTCGCGGGCGGAGGAGCGCTGGTGCGCACGCTCGATCATTTGCGCGCCGCCGATCCAGGTGTCGACCGCCGCAATCTGGTGGTCATGCTGATCAATCCCGCCATTTCGGGAGTGAAATACGCCGACGTGCCCGCCGTCATCGATCAAATCGTGCGCAATGCGAAAACTCTGCCCGGCGTCGAGGCCGTCAGCGTGGCGTCTTTTCCGCAGATGCGCGGCATCGGCCCCAAGACCACGGTCCAACCCACCGGAACGCCCCTGCGCGAGGCCGATTTTCTTAACACCACGTTCGATTCGGTGAGCGTGGATCATTTCAAGAACGCCGGCATGCATATTGTGGCGGGCCGCGATTTTACGCCGGTCGATTTGAACGCCAAGCCTAAACCGTCAATCGTCAGTCAAAGTTTCGCGCGAATTTTTTTCCCGAACTCGGATCCCATCGGCAAGACGTTTGGGCAGGGAATGAATAAAACCGCCGGCGCGGATTACCAGATCGTCGGTGTGGTGAAAGATATCCGCTTCCGTTCCATGCGTGAGGAAGCGGCTCCCATGTTCTACAGCGTGCAGGAGAAGTTCGACAGCTGTTCGTTGTACATCCGCTCCAGCGCCGATCCTGCGACGGTCATCTCCGAAGTGCGCGCCATGCTGGCGAGCGTCGGCCCTGGGCTGGCTCCCTCTGAAACCGGAACCATGGAACAGGACATCGAAACCTCCCTCTGGCAGGAGCGCCTGATCGCCGCGCTTGCCTCCGTCTTCGCCGCCGCCTCGGCGATCCTGGTCGCCATCGGACTTTACGGTATGCTCGCCTACGCCGTCGCGCGGCGGACTCGTGAAATCGGCATCCGCATGGCCCTCGGCGCGCGTCCGGCGAACGTGGTCGAACTTATTTCTTTGGACGTCCTGCTCAGCGTCGTACCCGGACTGATTCTTGGCCTGGCAGTCTACGCCGCCTCCGCACGCGTGATCGCCCCGGTGCTTTACGGCGTCCGTCCAATGGACGCATTCTCTATCGCCGCCGCCCTCGCGATCGTCATCGGCGTCGCCACAGCCGCCGCGTTCATCCCCGCCCGCCGAGCCGTCACCATCGAGCCCGCCGAGGCTCTGCGGCAGGAATAGTAGAATAGGGGCAGCCTACACATGCAGTCGCAACTCGATCTTAACCGGCTCAGCGTCCGCCAGTTTGCGGAGCGATTCCGCGGCGAAATGATCCCGCTCAGCAACACGTTTTCCTATTTCTGCGCCTCCGTCCCTATGACGGAAGACGATTTGAAGGAATATTTGCAGGAGCCCGTGGCGGCGCTACCGCCGTCCATTGCCGCCGCGCTGCCGAAAATCACCATTTTATTAGTGCCCTACATCGAACGCGCCAACGGGCACGGCGCAAAGAGCCGCGCCAAGACGCCCGCATCCGATTTTGTGTCCATTGAAAAGCCACCGGAGGGCAAGATCGCCAAATCCGCGCAGGTGCGTTTCGGCGAAGAAACCGTGCTGGCCTTCGCTCTCAAGGACCAGGAGGTAGCCGAATATCACTACCTGTTCTACCATCTGCTGGCCGCTTTGCTGGGCGATCAATGGTCCGATGAAACCGAATCCGCCTACGCCCGCGTCCTTCGCGAAGAGTTAAATGCCGAAGCTCACGGCGAAGTGGACGAACCGAGTTGGCGCCTCAAGCAAACCCTGCGCCGCAATCAAAACGCCCGCGGCGGAGCGGTGCAGAACAACCGCGCGTTCCGCGAATATGCGCGCCAGTCCTTCGTCGATACGCTGACGCTCTATTTGCACGGCATCTGCTGCGATATCGACGTCGACACAGGTCCGCGTCAGCTGCCCAGCCGTTATCTGCGCAAGCGGTTAATGGCTCTGGAGCAAATGTACCCCCCGCCGTCCGGCTATGCTGTATTTCCGGAGCAATTGGAACCGTAGGTGGCTCCGCTCCGCGTTGCCATCGATGCCACCTCGCTCCTGGTTCGCAGCGCGGGAGTCAAGAATTACGTCTGGCACTGGCTCAAGCACCTTCGCGCCCAGTCCGGCGATGTGGAAATCAGCGCGTTTCCTTTCCTTGCTGCCGATTTCAACAGCCTCGACCATGAAGCAAGCGCGCTCGCCCGTCCGCAGACCATTGCCCGCTTCGCGCTGATCAAATTCATGAACGAAACCGGCCTACCACCGGTGGACTGGACCATCCACGGCGCGGATATTTTTCATGCAACGAATCTCATGCGCCGCGCTCCCCGCCGTGCCAAGCTTACCGCGACCGTTCACGATTTGACCTGCTTCCTGATGCCGCAGGTTCACTCCGAAGGCAACATCAAGGCCGACCGCGAGTTCGCCGCAGCGATCCTGAAGCGCGCCGCCGGCCTGATCGCCGTCTCGGAAAACACGCGCCAGGATGCAATACGCGTACTCGGCATCCCACCGGAGCGCATACGTGCTATTTACTCCGGCATCGCGGACGCGTATTTCGAAGCCCGGCCGACGCCGCGCGCCAAGCCCTACGCGCTGTACGTCGGTACCATCGAGCCGCGCAAGAATATCGACGCGCTCCTGGACGCCTGGGCGCTGCTACCCGCATCGCTGCGCGCCGAATGCGACCTGCTGATCGCCGGACCCAGCGGCTGGAAGTCGGAAAAAACGTTTGCGCGCGCCCAACGCGAAGCGGTCTATCTTGGTTACGTGCCGGAGGCGGATTTGCCGGGGCTCACCGCGGGCGCGTCGGCGTTCGTCTACCCGTCTCTCTATGAAGGCTTTGGCTTTCCGGTGGCGCAGGCCATGGCCGCGGGCGCGCCTGTGATTACGTCGAATAATTCCTGCCTGCCGGAAATCACCGGTGGCGCTGCGCTGTTGATCGATCCCCGCAGCGCCTCGGAGATCGGGTCCGCGCTGGAAAGAGTTCTTGAATCGGCCGATTTGCGCGCCGATCTTGCCGCACGAGGCCGCAAACGCGCCGAGCGCTTCCGCTGGGAGACGTGTGCAACTGAATCGTTACAATTTTTCCGTGGCATTGCCGGGTCCATTTAAGGTAGCCTCGGAAAAGTGTCGAAGAACGTTCCATCGCGCCGCCCCACGGGCTTCGCCGCCATGCGGTGGAGGCTGGTTGCTCTTTTTGCCATCCTCGGCCCGGGCTTCATCACCGCCAACGTCGATAACGATCCCGGCGGTATCCTCACGTATTCGCAGGCGGGCGCGGAGTTCGGCTACTCCATGCTATGGGTGCTCATCCCCACCACCATTGCGTTGATCGTGATTCAGGAAATGGCCGCGCGCATGGGCGCGATCACGGGCAAAGGCCTATCCGATCTGATCCGCGAAGAGTTCGGCCTGCGCGCCACGTTTATCACCATGGCGATCCTCGGCCTGGCCGACTTCGGCAATATCGCGGCGGAGTTCGCCGGCATCGCCAGCGGGATGCAAATCTTCGGCGTCAGCAAATATATCTCCGTACCCATCGGCGCGTTCATCGTCTGGTTCGTCATCGTCAAGGGTCGCTACAAGCCGGTCGAACGCCTGTTGATCATCTTCTCGCTCATCTACTTCGCCTACCCCGTTTCGGCATTTTTCTTCAAAGCTGACTGGCCCCAGGCGCTGCGCGAGACGCTGATGCCGCACCTGTCCAGCTCGCCAGATTACACCATCATGGTGGTTGGCTTGATCGGAACTACCATTACGCCGTGGATGCAATTTTATCTCCAAGCGTCCATCGTAGAAGCGGGCATCGACAAGCGCCGTTACTGGATGAGTCGTTGGGACGTCATCATCGGCTGCATCATTACCGACGTCATCGCGTTTTTCATCGTCGTCGCCTGCGCCGCGACGATTTTCAAGGCGGGCGGCGGCAAATTGACCGACGCCGCGCAAGCAGCCGTCGCCTTGAAGCCCCTAGCAGGACGCTTCGCCGCCGCGTTGTTCGCCATCGGCCTAATCAACGCCAGCGTTCTTTCCGCCGCGATCTTGCCGCTCGCAACAGCCTATAACGTTTGCGAAGGTCTGGGCTTCGAATCGGGCGTCGAAAAACGCTTCTCCCAGGCCAAGGTATTTTACGGTCTCTACACGCTGCTGATCGTCTGCGGCGCGGGCTTCGTCCTGATCCCCAACATGCCTTTGTTCAAGGTGATCATCCTGTCGCAGGTGGCCAACGGAGTGCTGCTGCCCTTCGTGCTGTTCTACATGCTGTCGCTGATCAACAACAGGCACGTCATGCACGAATACAAGAACAACATGCTTCAAAACGCCATCGCCGGAGCCACCAGCGTAATCATGATCGCGCTGACAGCCCGCATGCTCTGGGGAATGTTCTAAGACGAAGCCAGGGCCCAGAAGCCAGAAAAAGTTCCTCAATCATGGCTGCCTCGGCTTCAGGTGGGGCGGGCTTTACAGCCGGCAGCCGCCTTTTAGGCGGCTTCTGTCCTCGATCCGGTGCCGTTACTGCGCCTCCATCGCCGACACCTTAATCGTCTTCGTCTTCGCATCCAGCGTCCCGGTCACCTTAACCTTCTGCGCCGCGAACTTTGCTGGAGTCTTCTGATCGCTCAGCTTGTACACGTTCTGCCCATCGAAGAGCGCATACTCGCTCGACCCCTTGACGCACATCTGGACGCACTTTTCATCCGGCTGACCCATGGTGTGCTTCGCTCCGCACATCGTATCCGTCACCACCCCCGTAAACGTCTCCGCCGACGCAAGCGTCGCCACCGTGAACAAAATATATTTCATTTCTTGATCCCTAATCGAATATAAATATTGCCGCCCACGGGACGGCAGCCGTAATACTGCTTGATCTCGTCCGGCAAGGTATACACGCTGAAATTTGCACCCACTCCGGTTTGGATGCGCGCGAACAGCGCCACGTAGCGCGTATATCCAGCCGTGTACGCGCCAACGCGAAACACGCGGCGCTCTAATCCCGCTACGCCGCCGAACAACTCGTCCTTATCGGCGATCTCAACGCGTCCAGTGAACGAATCGCGACGCGACACGGGCACAACCGTCTCCGCCAAATAGCCATCTGTGTTTCTGCCCGTGGCGGTGTCATGATTCCGTCCCCATGCCAGCGTCGAGGACCAACCTCCTCGTGCATACGCAAGCGACGCAGTGGATCGCACCCGATCTCCCGGCTCCAAGGCCTCGGGATGCGCCAGCCGACCCAGTGACACCTGCGCCGCCCAATGCTTCGTCGGTAGGTACCACACCCGCGCCGCCCACGAATCGATCGCGCCCTGCTGGACGATCCAGCGATTCTCGCCCGGCTCCGCGCCATGGAACCCGCTGGCCTCGACGCGAAATTGCTTGTGCGCGACGCCCACCGTCAGCACATCGTCCGAGATGTGCGTCGAATCCATCAAGTGATGCGTGATGGTGGCCTGCGGCAAATCCGCGGCCGATGCGCGGTGTGGATAGGCCACCGGACCTAGCGCCGGATCGCCCACAGGAGCGCCGTAAAAATTCAGCGTCGTGTCGTCAGAAACCTGGTATGCATAATGGACCCCTAGCGCCATGATGAAATTGTGCGGATGCTGCCCGTCTTCAATGGCCCGTCCGTATGCGGTTTCTCCAGTCTGGAACAGCAGAGGATAGCGCTCGCCCGTGATCGTCGCCGGGTCCAGGCTCAACATCACGTCCGCCTGAAACGACCCTTTCGCGCCGGCGCGATGCTCGGCGGAGGCCATAAACCAGTTCGGCGAATAGAGCTTATCGCCGCCGCGCGGCCCCGATTGCTGCGTGTCCACGACAAACGCCTGCCCCATCAGCATCAGGTTCCAAGTCCGGATGCGCGTCATCCACATCGGCATCGCCCACGCGGCCGGATTCGCGGACGTTCCGGAGGCCAGGTTCATCAACGACATGCCCGCGCCATTCATGTCGCCCATACTCTGGGCCTGCATGATCGATGCGACCAGGAATACACACCTCTTCACAAGCTTCTCCTTCCAATCAAAACTTCAAGGGGGAAAGAGAGCGATCAGATGCGGAGGACGGAAATACTTCGGCCCGGCGGAGGCGAATCAAACGCCTGTGGTGTGGCTGCGCGCGCGATCATGCGTGAAGCGTACTCAAAATGGCAGGGTTCAGTCGCGGTACCAGGCGCGGTGAACCACAACTGCGCTGGATTCGCCGCGACGAGTTCGTTCGAACACGCCTGCTTCGGCGCCTGCTTGTGATGATGGCAGTGCGGCATCGCGTTGACCGCAGGTGTGCACGCCGCCGCGCACTGCACCGATGCGGCCAGAACCGCCAAAATCAGGATCAACGAAATCTTCACCACTCTTTCTTCAGACTACCATCGTTATTCGTCCGGCAATCTTTGCCGTTCGCCGGTTTTGGCGCCCGCCCGCGCCGGGAACCGGATATTCTCGATTTCGATGAATCCTACAAAACCCGAAGGAAGCTTCGAGCGGACCCTCACCGTTGACGCTGCCGGCAGCGTCCGGCTCGACGTCAGCATCAACTCGGGCGTCATCCGTGTGCGGCAGGGCGAGCCCGGCCAGGTGCATATTCGGGGAGTCCTGCGCGGACGCTCCAATTTATTCCCTTGGGGCGACACCGGCTCGCGCATCCGGCGCTTGGAGGCCGATCCTCCGATCGCGCAGGATGACAACGCGATCACTGTCGGCGACGCCATGGACCGCTGGCTGCTTCGCGGCGTCAATTTGTTGATCGAGGTGACGGTTCCGCAGGCCACCGAGGTCCGCGCCCTCGCCGATTCCGGCGACATCCGAATCCATGGCGTGGATGGCCCGGTGGAATGCGAAGCCGATTCGGGAGAAATCAGCATCGCGAACATCGCCTCTGAGGTGCGCGCCAAAACCGACTCGGGCAGCATCCACATCCGCGGCGTCAACGGACCTATCGACGCCCACACAGATAACGGCGGCATTGAAGCGCTGGAGATCGCGGGCACCATCGACGCCGTCACCGATAACGGAGAAATCGACGTCTCGCAAACCAAGCCGGCAACCATTTGCATCCATAGCGATAATGGCCGCGTCCGCGCGCAACTCGCGCCCGAAGGCGGCTATAGCCTCCACGTCCGCACCGATAACGGCCAGATCGAAGCGCCTCCGCTCACAAAGCAACGCTCCACGGGCCACGAACTGGAAGGCGATATCCGCGGCGGAGGCTCCGTGGTGGATATCGAAACCGACAACGGCGATATTGAAGTCCTGGTGCGGTAGTCGCCCGCGATCGGCTCATATGCCATCGGCCAAAAGTCGTACGAATAAAGAGTCCGAAACGTTCTTCCCGGCAACTTCATTCTTACTTCGGAGGACAAAACATGCCACCCCATGTTCCGTTGAATGAAGTCGGCGTCGCGATTCAAAGCGCGATCGAGCGAATCCTTGCCAAGCACAACGACGTACCGATCGACAAATTGTGGATCGGTTTCGTGGCGCCTGAAAACGTCGCCACGCAGGCCAACGCGGCGAAAATCGCGTCGGAGATCGGCCACGAGGCGGGCGTTACCGCACACGCGTCCGTGGGAACCCTGGCTGCGCCCGCGCCCGTGGCGGGAGGCGTGCAAACCGAAGCAATGAAGCTTCCCGGCCATATCATCGGCCTTGTTTTCCAACCTCGAGCGGAAAAATAGGGCTCTGTCATGTCCGAAAAATCGCGTCCGATTTTGTGCCCCAGCGCCCAACCGTGGATGGAAGGGAGCGTGGCCTTCGGCGTGGTGAACGGTGATCGCGTAGCCTGGATCGAAAAACCGGTGCCGGTGACCGAGGAACTGCTCGCGCTCACCGGTCCGGTTCCGCCCACCCAGGTGCTGCGCATCGCCGCCCCTTGCCAGGAGAAACTTTGCTGCCACTTCGATGGTACCGATTGCCGCCTGGCCACCAAGCTGGTCCAACTGATCCCGGCCGTGGCGGACGCTCTGCCGCCCTGCCAAATCCGAAAAGACTGCCGCTGGTTCGTCCAGGAGGGCCGTCCGGCCTGCCTGCGCTGCCCACAGATCGTTACTTACAGCGTGGACCCGACGCCCGAACTGAGCCTCGCCGCGAAGCCGTAGCGGCATCGGCGGGCACCTTTCTGTTAGCTTAGAGATAGTGTTCGCAATGGCGTGGTTTACACGGCAAAAACCTGGCGTAGAAGGCACCGCGGAAGAGGACAAGCGCGTGCGCACAGAAGGCCTATGGCTGAAGTGCGAAAGCTGCGGCCAGATCATCTGGAAAAAGACCCTCGACGAGAACATGCAGGTGTGTCCGAAATGCGACCACCATTTCCGCCTGGACGCCCGCGCGCGCTTGGGGCTCCTGTTCGACGACGGCGCCTATCAGGAACTGGACGCCAGTCTGGTCTCCACCGATCCTCTGCATTTTGAGGACTCCAAGACCTACGCGTCACGCCTGGACGGCATGCGCAAGAAGACCGGCATGTCCGACGCGCTGATTTCGGGCGTGGGCACGCTCGAAGGCCGCCCGGTGCAGATTTGCGCGATGGAACTCAGTTTTATCGGCGGCAGCATGGGCGCCGTGGTGGGTGAAAAACTCACGCGAGCTATCGAACGCGGACTTGCTCGGCGCGAGCCCGTGATTATCGTCTCCGCATCCGGTGGGGCGCGCATGCAGGAAGGCGCTATTAGCCTGATGCAGCTCGCGAAAATTTCCAGCGCGCTGATGCGTCTGGACGAAGCGGGTATTCCCTACATCAGCATCCTGACCGATCCGACCACCGGAGGCGTAACCGCCAGTTTTGCCATGCTCGGCGACCTCAACATCGCCGAACCTGGCGCGCTCATCGGTTTCGCCGGACCTCGCGTCATCGAACAGACCATCCGTCAAAAACTGCCGCCCGGGTTCCAGACCAGCGAATTTCTGCTCGACCACGGATTCCTCGACGCGGTGGTGAAACGCAGCGAAATGAAGCAGTACATCGCGCGTTCGCTGGCGTTTTTTTGTGACTAAATGATTCAACTGCAAGAGGCCGGAAAACGCTTCGGCCACAAACTTCTTTTTGAAAACTGCGACTGGCTGATCACGCCGCGCGAAAAAACCGGCCTGGTCGGGGGCAACGGCACCGGCAAGTCCACGCTGTTGAAGATCATCTGCGGCCTGGAATCGCTCGACTACGGCTCCATCAGTTACACCAAGGGCATCAAGATGCGCTACCTGCCGCAGGACGGCCTTTCGCTGTCCGGCCGCAGCGTCTTCACCGAATGCATGACCGTCTTCGCCGACCTTCATGACATGGAGCGCGAGCTCGAATCCCTCCACCGCAAGCTCGCCGAAGAAGATCCGTCCAGCCCCGAATACCACGCCGCGGCCGACCGCGCCCATTCCATCGATACCGAGTTCCGCAATCGCGACGGCTACGCCATCGAGGCTCAGGTGGGCACCGTGCTCGACGGCCTCGGCTTTCGCAAAGAAGACTGGACGCGCCGCACCGAGGAGTTTTCCGGCGGCTGGCAGATGCGCATCGCGCTCGCCAAATTGCTGCTCGAAAAGCCGAATCTGCTGCTGCTGGACGAACCTACCAACCACCTGGATCTCGAAGCCCGCAACTGGCTGGAGCAGTATCTCATCAATTATCCGTTCGGATATGTGCTGATCTCGCACGACCGCTATTTTCTCGATACCACGGTCAATCGCACGGTCGAAGTTTGGAACAAGCGCGTCTGGTTTTACTCCGGCAACTACGAAAAATACCTGACGCAAAAGAATGAGCGCCAGACCCAGCTCGAAGCGGCCTATAAAAACCAGCGCGACCGCATCGAGGCGCTTGAAGCCTTCATCAACCGCTTCCGCGCGCAGGCCACGAAGGCCAAGCAGGTGCAGTCGCGTATCAAGGAACTGGAGAAAATCGAGCGCATCGAGGTTCCTCCGCAAGAACAGACCATTCACTTCTCGTTTCCCCAGCCCAAGCCCAGCGGACGCATCGTGGCAGAGTTCAAGGACGTATCGAAGAGCTATGGCGCGAAGCATGTCTTCAGCGACGCCAACTTCGTGATTGAACGCGGCGACCGCATCGCGCTCGTCGGCATCAACGGCGCGGGCAAATCCACGCTGATCAAGCTGCTGGCCGGAACTGAGCCGCTCACCTCCGGCAGCTACACGCTGGGCCACAACGTCCTTCCCGATTATTTCGCCCAGGATCAGTACAAGGAACTCGACCCCGAGCGCCGCCTGCTGGACGATCTGGGCGACGCCTCGCCGCGTTCGACGAACACCGAACTGCGCACGCTGCTGGGCTGCTTCCTGTTCAGCGACGACGACGTTTTCAAGAAGATCAGCGTCCTCAGCGGAGGCGAACGCAACCGCTACGCCCTGGCCCGCATGCTGCTCGCGCCCTCGAATTTCCTGTTGTTAGACGAGCCCACCAACCACCTCGACATGCGCGCCAAAGACGTTTTGCTCGAATCGCTGCGCGAGTACACCGGTACGGTAGTATTCGTTTCGCACGACCGCTATTTCATCGACAACCTGGCCGCGCGCGTCTTCGAAATTGAGGATGGCCACGTCCATGTCTATCCAGGCAATTATGAGGATTACCTCTGGCGTAAGGCGGGCGGCCCGGAGCAGTTGGCCGCGCGCACACCCGAACCGGCGCCAGAACCCGAGCCCGTAGCGGCCGTCTCCGATCAGAAAAAGCGCGTCAATCCCATGAAGCTCAAAAAGCTCCAGGACCACGCCCGCGAACTGGAAAAAGAAGTCGCCACGCTTGAATCCGAGATCGCCCAGCACGACGCCGACATGGCCGACTTCAAGAGCGTAGACGAAACGCTGCGCCTTTCGGAGCTGGTAACAGAAAAGCGCCAGCGCCTGGAGCAGCGCGTAGCCGAATGGGAACAAGTCTCGGCGGAGTTGGAAGAGGCAGGCTAGGGGATCTGTTGTTGCAAATTAAGGATCTGTTGGGTTCGTTTCGTAATTTTGCAAGTGCATGCGGCCCTTCCTTTCATTTCGGCGACGTTCCCATTCCGTTGCCCAGTGTCTGTGGCAGGGAGCGAAGCAAGCGGCCGTCGAACCCCTAAATTGAGGATTGGGGATGAGTTAATCTGGCGCATCCTAGCGGCACGCAGCGGGTAGGGGCAGGAGGTTCCGCTCGCCAAACATGCCGGTTCCTTGTTTCGCGGATGCGAATGTGCCTTTTTCTTTCTGATTTTGGCGCTTTCACTCGCGGCGCTGCGGCGATTTCACCACGCACACTCCGGGCGTGAGGAAATCATGGGTACTTTAATCACTACGCCGCCTGTTCCCACTCCGGGCCAGGTCTCCGCCGCCAATGCGTATCAGGCGCTGTTCAACAAAACGTACGAGGCCTCCAAGCCTCCCGCATTTCAGCCGCTGTATGCCGGCTATGCGGGGCAAACCGGAACCGCCATCAGCCAGGACGCGCGCAGCGCGCTGATCGCGCAGCTGATCGCGCAAGGCTACACCATCGACGAACAGATTGAGTTCTGGGGCTGGGATCCGTATATGACCATGTTCATCCGGGAACAGTACGGCTACCAGTGGGTGATGCCGGGCCTCGGCTCGGTGGGAACCACCAACCCGGATCAGCCGTCTTATACCGGACCCGCGCCCGCGGGCTCGATCAAGGTGAGCACGCTGTTGTCGGATTACCCACCGTATCCGGTGCCAGTGAACAATGCTCCCGTGCCCCCGCCGATTCCGCAGGCAGCGGACCCAGTGGGACAGCGTATTATTCCGCAGGTTCCGCAGCAGCCGAACTACGTGGGTGACATCTTCCGCTGCGCCGTGGCCAACGACGGCTACGCGGTGGGCGATACGTGGAGCGGAACCTCCGGCGCGTTCACGGGGACGTGGACCAAGCAGGCCCTGGAACTCGGCCTGATGATCGTGTGGACCAAGACCGCTTAAAACAAGGAGAAACTATGAAAATTCAACTTCACCAAGCCATCGCGCAAATCCAGGCCGGCATCACGGCCTTCGGCGGCGTCAACCAACTCAGCGGCAACATCGACAACTCGATCTTCAATCCGCTGTTCGCGTTGATGCAGCAGACCGAGGACCCCAACGGCGCGATCAATGCCTTCATCGCCGCGGCGACGCCGGCCGTCGATGCGATTCCCGACGGTATCTAGACTCTCTTGGCGCACGACTCGGTCGTGCGCCACGTTTCGATTCAGTGCGACCGCACCGCACGGCCGGAGACGGCTGCAAACAGCATCAGGCCAAATAAAAGCATTCCGAGGAGCCCCGCCGCGATACCCAACAGGCTATTCACGATTATTTTCAGCCTACCGCCCAAGGTATCAAGGTCCCGCTCCTTAACGCCTCGCCATCGCCCTCGGATGCCATGCCACGAGAAACTCATCCAGGCGGTGGGTGAGATTAGCGCGAAGACTCCGTTCGCAACAAACGCCGCGGCCATAAGAAAGCCGCCTAGGCCTACCGCTGCGATGTACAGGTCCATTCGAGGAATTGCTGCGCCTAGGCCACGCCCTTGCGGGTCTTGATCTCAGCCAGCAGCTTGTCGATCTCGTCTTCTTTGCCGAGCGCGGCCAGGCGCTCTTCGATGTCATCCGTCGCGATGCTCGATTTGGCTTGGCCGACCGCTTCGGCGTGGCGCACCTTGTCCTTCACCCGATCGAACGCCGCGGCTTTCGACCCGTCGCCGATGTTGATCTGCGCGTCGCTGGCCCGTTCCAGCGCCCGCGCCCTGCGATGCTGCGCAATCAGCACGTCGCTCTTGTTCTGCGCCTCAGCCAGCTTCAATTCCAGCTTGCGCAGCGCCGTTTTGAGATTCTCGACTTGTGCCGTTTGATCCGCCACCTGCTCCGCGAAGCTGGCCGCCACGTTCTTCGCCGTCATGGAACGCTCCAGCGCCGCGCGCGCCAGGTCGTCCTGCTTCTTTTCCACCGCCAGCTCGGCTTTGCGAACCCATTCTTCGGCGGCATCCTCATGTTCTTTTTGCTTCTTGATCAGC
>Ga0209698_10005639_pt1 | contig 13496 bp, 8 predicted proteins | sample LitLauG_LLR_2012_FD_187203 | JGI IMG/M metagenome (GOLD analysis project Ga0209698, IMG submission 187203) | Freshwater sediment microbial communities from Pennsylvania, USA - Little Laurel Run_MetaG_LLR_2012 (SPAdes) (version 2) | ecosystem: Environmental > Aquatic > Freshwater > Creek >... | reverse complement strand
GGTTACGACACCGTCCGTCTCTTCGAACACCGCCTCACCAAGGTTCCGCCCGACGACCTGGGCCTGCCCGATATCCAGCTGCTGCTCACGGAAGAGCTCGCGGTGGTGGACAACCTGAGCGGCCGTGTTTATCTCATCGTCTACGCGGACCCCAGCCTGCCCGAGAGCTATCAACGCGGCCGCGCCCGCCTGCGTGAGCTCAAGGCGCGTCTGCTGCGCCATGTGGAACCGCCGCACACCCGGGCCAGCGTGCGGCGCCCTGAGCAGCGCGATTTTGCCAAGGAGGATTACCTCAAGGCCGTTGCCCGCGCCAAGGAGTACATCGTCGCGGGCGATGTGTTCCAGGTGCAGATCGGCCAGCGCATCCGCAAGCAGTTTGCCGACTCGCCCCTGTCCCTCTACCGGGCACTGCGCACGCTCAATCCCTCGCCCTACATGTACTACTACGATTTCGGCGACACCCAGATCGTGGGCGCTTCGCCGGAAATCCTGGTTCGCTCCGAAGCGCGTGGTACGGAGCGCAGCATTGCCATACGTCCGCTGGCGGGGACGCGGCCCCGCGGGGGCAGCCCCGAACAGGACGCCCAACTCGCGGCCGAACTTCTGGCCGACCCCAAGGAGCGGGCCGAACATCTGATGCTCATCGACCTCGCGCGCAACGATATCGGCCGCATCGCGCGTACGGGCAGCGTACAGGTGAGCGAGCAGATGGTGGTTGAGCGCTATTCCCACGTCATGCATCTTGTGAGCCACGTCGAGGGCGTCTTGCAGCCGGGCCTGACCAATTTCGACGTGCTCCGGGCTACCTTCCCGGCCGGAACGCTGTCGGGCGCGCCCAAGGTGCGGGCCATGGAAATCATCGATGAACTCGAACCGGTGAAGCGCGGGGTCTACGGCGGGGCCGTGGGCTACGTGAGTTTTGCGGGCGACATGGACCTTGCCATCGCCATCCGCACCGGGATCATCCGGGAGAACGTGTTGTACGTTCAGGCGGCAGCCGGCATCGTGGCCGACTCCGTTGCCGAGATGGAGTGGCGCGAGACCGAAGCCAAGGCGCGCGCCGTGTTGCGCGCAGCTGAGCAGGTCGAAGACGGTTTCGATCTCGAATAGCCCGCCGGACTCCGCCGCCCATGACCACCGACCCGCAACCCGGCAAGATTTCCGCTACGAAAGTTCAGGCTGCGGGTAGCGCCCGCGCTGCGCGGACGCGATGGTCCTGGCTGCGCTGGACCGTTATCGGCCTGACCCTGGTTGTAGCGGCGGTGCTGCTTTTTGCCAGCTACGTCCTGCCGGGCATCATCCGCTCGCAGGCCGAGCACATCGTCGCCGAGAAACTGCACCGGCAGATGACGATAGCCGGCATTGATATCCACCCACTGACCCTGTCGCTATCCGTGTACGGCCTGCATCTGATGGAGGCCGACGGCCGCAGCGTGTTTGCCGGTTTTGACCGGCTCGACGTGAGCGTGTCTGCGGCCTCGCTGCTGCATATGGCCCCGGTCGTGAGCACGGTTCACCTTGGCAAGCCCTATATCCGCCTCGTCAGCACGGCGGCGCATCGATATAACGTCGATGACATCCTGGCGACGCTTGCCGCAGAGCCACGCAAGCCGGCACCGCCCGATGCGCCGCCGGCGCGATTTTCCGTGAACAACATCGAGATCGAAGCCGGGCGCTTTGTGTTCGAAGACGTGCCCAACGGCGCGCACCATGAAATTGCCGATTTCTCCCTGGGCGTGCCCAGCATCTCCTCCTTCCCATCGGATGAGGAAGTGTTCGTCCAGCCGCGGCTGAGTGCTGTGGTCGACGGCGCTCCCTTGCGCCTGACCGGCGAGGCGCTGCCCTTTGCCGCCACGCGCGAGGCGACGCTGGCGCTGGACGTCGACAACATCGACCTCACCCGGTACCTTGACTACCTGCCGTCCCCGCCGCCGGTGCACCTGCCCACCGGCACGCTCGACCTGCACCTCAAGCTCAAGGCCGAACTGGCCAAGGGTCAACCGGCGAAACTTGGCGTGACAGGCAAGGTGACGCTCAAGTCGATCGATATCCGCACGACCCAGGGCAAGCCGATGGTGAAGCTCGCGGAGGTGGAGCTTGCCATCGACCAGGTCCATGTTCCCGCCGGACCCCTCGCGGCCACCATCACGATCAACCACACCGGCACCATTTCCCTCAACGGCGACACCGCCTTGGCGCCGCTGCATGCCAACCTGGCCTTGCGCGTGGACAAGCTGGACCTGCTGCCCTTGCAGCCACTCTTTGCCGATCGCGTCAATTTGCGCGTCACGCACGCCGTCCTCGCGGCCAATGGCAAGCTGCTGGTGGACCAGGGCCCCAGCGGTCCGCTCAAGGTCAGCTACACCGGCGACCTTGGCCTCGACAAGCTGGCAAGTGTCGATTCGATCAACACCAACGATTTTCTCAACTGGGACGCGCTGGATTTCCACGGCATCCGGTTTGACCTCGCGCCGCTGGCCGTGCATGTCGACCAGATCGTGCTCGACAAGGTCTATTCCCGTGTGATCATCAGTCCCAACGGCCGCATCAACCTGCAGGACATCGTCAAGCAGCAGCACGAGGCCAGCGTCAGCCTTACGGACAACGCCCGCGCGGGAACTGCAGCCCCGGAAAAGCCCGCCCTGCCGAACGGCGCCGCCGCGGAGCGAGGGCGTGCACCATCGCTACCCGTTTCCGTTGGCAAGTTCGTCGTCAAGAGCGGGCATGTGCGCTATAGCGACAACTTCATCAAGCCGCGCTACAGCGCGGACCTCGTGGACCTCAACGGCTCGGTTGCCGGATTGTCATCCGATCCCGCATCGCAGGCCGACATCGACATCCGCGGCAAGGTCAACGACGCGCCGCTCCTGGTGGGCGGCCATATCAACCCGCTGGCCCGCAACCTCACGCTGGACATCAAGGCCAGCGTCCACGACATGGAGCTTGCCCCGCTCAGCCCCTATTCGACGAAGTACGTGGGCTACCGCATCGAGCGCGGCAAGCTCAACTTCGACGTTGCCTACCAGCTGGCGGACCGGCAACTGCACGCCGAGAACCGCCTCGTGCTGGACCAGCTCACCTTTGGCGAAAAGGTCGACAGCCCCACGGCCACCAGCCTGCCCGTGCAATTGGCCGTGGCGCTGCTCAAGGACCGTAACGGCGTCATCGACATCAACCTGCCCATCGGCGGTTCGCTGGACGATCCACAGTTCTCCGTGGGCGGTGTGATCGTGGGCGTGCTGGTCAACCTCATTACCAAGGCGGTGACCGCACCCTTTGCCCTGATCGGCAATCTCTTTGGCGGCAGCAGCGAGGAACTATCGTCCGTCGAATTCGATCCGGGCAAGAGCGAGGTTGCGGTTTCGCGCGAGGCCAGCCTCAAATCGCTGGCCAAGGCGCTGGCCGAGCGGCCGGGGCTCAAGCTCGACGTGACCGGCTGGGCGGATCCCGTAGCCGACCGCGCCGCCCTGGGCCATCTGCGGGTGGACGCGCTGCTGCGGGCGATCAAGCGCAAGGACCTGGCCGACCGCGGCGTTGCCATGAAGCCGGCTGAAGTTGTCGTGTTGCCCGCGGAATATCCAGCGCTGCTGGCACGCGCATACCAGGCCGAGGTCGTGGCCAAGCAAGCGCTGGCCACGGGCGAGAAATCCAAGCGTTCGCAGCCCGCCGCAACAGCAGCGGCGCCGCCGGTAACGCCCGAGCAGATGGAACAGGCCCTTTTCCTGCAACAGCAGGTCAGCGATGACGATCTGCGAACCCTGGGTAACCGACGTGCGCAGGCGGCCAAGGACTGGCTGCGCACCATAGGCCTGGTCCCGGAAGAGCGCATGGCATTGGTCGATGCCCATATCGGGCCGGAGCAAGCGCCGGACGCCGCCAGCGCTGCACCCGCGGCAAAATCGAATCGCGTGGAATTCGGCCTGCGCTAGTTGAACGCCGCGGGGACCTTGCGCCGTTGTGACGGAATCCGCGCGGCCCTGCTCGCCGCACCTTGTCGGCCGCTCGCCCCGGGGCGGCCGCTGGGGTGGGATAATCGAATCCAGCGGCGGTCCAGAATGCCGTCGACCCGCTTAAAGCATCGCTAAATCAACCACCTGCCCAACGCCATGTTGCTGATGATCGATAACTACGACAGCTTCACCTACAACCTCGTGCAGTATTTTGGCGAGCTTGGTGAGGAGGTTCGTGTCTTTCGCAACGACGAAATCACCCTTGACGCCGTCGAGGCACTGGCCCCGGCGCGCATCTGCATCTCGCCCGGGCCCTGCACGCCCAATGAAGCGGGCATCACCCTGGGGCTAATCGAGCGGTTTGGCGGCCGCATACCCATCCTGGGCGTTTGCCTGGGCCATCAGGCCATCGGTCAGGCCTTCGGCGGCAAGGTGGTGCGGGCCAAGGAGCTCATGCACGGCAAGACCTCGCGCATCGAACACAACGGCGAAGGCGTATTTGCCGGACTGCCGCGCGCGCTGGTGGCAACGCGCTACCACTCGCTGGCGGTGGAGCGCACGGGTCTGCCCGATACGCTGGAAGTAACCGCCTGGACACCCGACGGTGAGATCATGGGTCTGCGCCATCGCAGCCTCCCGGTGGAGGGCGTGCAGTTCCACCCGGAATCCATCGCCACGGAGTACGGCCACGACATGCTCCGGAATTTTCTCGCGCGCCACTGAGGCGCGTCGGTGAACACGGGCCGATACCGGACCACTCCATGAGCATCACACCCAGCGAGGCCCTGGGCCGTTGCATCGATCATCGGGAAATCTTTCACGACGAGATGCTCTCGCTGTGGCGCCGCCTCATGAGCGGCGACCTGAGCCCGGTGCAGATCGCCGGGCTGCTGATCGGCCTGCGCGTCAAGAAAGAGACTATCGGCGAGATCGCCGCCGCGGCCCGCATCATGCGCGAGTTCTCCACGCGCGTCGTCGTCGCCGATCACACCCATCTCGTGGATATTGTCGGCACGGGTGGTGATGGCGTGAAGACTTTCAACATCTCCACGGCGGCCATGTTCGTTGCCGCGGCTGCCGGCGCGCGCATCGCCAAGCACGGTAACCGCAGCGTTTCCTCCAGTTCCGGCAGCGCCGACGTCCTGGAGTCACTGGGCGCAAGCATCACCCTCGCGCCCGCGCAGGTGGCAGCCTGCCTGGAGCAAACCGGTATCGGATTCATGTTCGCGCCCAACCATCATGCCGCCATGCGCCATGCCGCCCCTGTGCGCAAGGAACTGGGCGTGCGCACCATCTTCAACATCCTGGGCCCGCTTACCAATCCGGCATCCGCGCCCAACCAGCTGCTGGGCGTATTCCATCCGGACCTGGTCGGCATCATGGTTCGAGTGCTGCAGCAGCTGGGTAGCCGCCACGTGCTGGTCGTGCACGGCAAGGATGGCATGGATGAGGTGTCGCTGGGTGCGGCAACCCTGGTGGGTGAGCTGCGCGACGGCGAGGTGCGCGAATATGAAATACACCCCGAGGACTTCGGCATGGCCATGGTGTCGCACCGCGGCCTGGCCGTGGCCAACCCCGCGGAGTCGCGCGCCAAGCTGCTCGACGCGCTGCGCGGCGTCCCGGGACCGGCCTGCGAAATCGTCAGCCTCAATGCCGGCGTGGCGCTCTACGCAGCCGATTGCGCCGGCTCCATTGCCGCGGGCATAGCCATGGCCCGCGAAACCATCGCCAGTGGCGCCGCACTGCGCCGCCTGGAACAGTTCGTCGCCTGCACGACAACGCTGGCGGCGGCCTGACGTGAAAGGCCATCCGGCCGAAGGAGCCCGGCCCATGTCCGATATTCTCGAGAAAATCCTCGGTGTAAAGGCTGCCGAAGTGGCCCAGGCCCGGGCGCATGAATCGCTCGCGGCCGTGCGCTTTCGCGCCGAGCAGCGCCGGGACGTGCGCGACTTCATCGGCGCACTTGAGCGGCGCATCGCTGCCGGCAGCGCGGCCGTGATCGCGGAGATCAAGAAAGCCTCGCCATCCAAGGGGCTGCTGCGTGCCGCATTCGATCCCCCGGCCATCGCCCGCAGCTATGCGGCGCATGGCGCTGCGTGCCTGTCGGTTCTGACCGACGTGCAGTTTTTCCAGGGCGAACTGGGCTACCTGGAGGCTGCGCGCATGTCCGTGGAACTGCCGGTCCTGCGCAAGGATTTCGTCATCGATGAATATCAGGTGTACGAGGCCCGGGCCGCGGGTGCCGACTGCATACTCCTGATTGCCGCGGCGCTCGACGACGCCCACATGCGGTCGCTGGAACAGTGCGCGCGTGACCTCGGCATGGCCATCCTGGTCGAGGTGCACAACGACGCTGAACTGGACCGCGCCCTGCGGCTGGACACGCCGCTTATCGGCATCAACAACCGCAACCTGCGCACCTTTGCCGTTTCATTGCAGACCACCCTGGATCTGCTGCCGCGCATCGGCGCCGGCCGCCGGGTCATCACCGAAAGCGGCATCCTCGCTCCCGATGATGTCGCGCACATGCGGGCCCGCGGCGTGCATGCCTTTCTGGTCGGCGAGGCCTTCATGCGGGCCGACGATCCGGGTACGGAGCTGGAACGCCTCTTTGGATGAGCCGGGATAGTTCCCGCGCGGCCACCGTGCCGCCCGCGCCCGCGAGGCCGGCCCTCTGCCTCGACGCACCCCTGGCCAATCACTTTGCCGCCTTGCCGCCGCAATGGACAGCCGTTGGATCAGCCGGCCTGGACCCCGTGCGGGTGGCCCGCATCGCTGCGTTCGTCGACGCGCGCCGCGCCGCCGGCGCGCGCGTTTTTCCGCCCGAGCCCCTCGCAGCGCTGCACGATTGCCTCCCGGCCGCGGTCCGCGTCGTCATCCTGGGACAGGACCCTTATCACGGGCTCGGCCAGGCCCATGGCTATGCTTTTTCGGTTCCCGAGGGTATCCGCGTGCCACCCAGCCTGCGCAACATCTTTCTGGAGGTGGCGCGTGACCTGGCCGACGGCCGTTCACCACCGGGTAACGGCAACCTGTTGCGTTGGAGCCGCCAGGGCGTACTGCTGCTCAATACCGTACTGACGGTGGAGGAGGGTGCCCCCGCAAGTCACGCGGGCCACGGTTGGGAGGCCTGCACCGACGCGCTCATCGCCGGCCTGGCGCGAACCGCCACGCCCAAGGTCTTTCTGCTGTGGGGTGCCCACGCCCAGGCCAAGGGCCCATGCATAGCCGCCGCGGCTGCCGATCTGCCACCCGCGCTGCGGCCGCTGGTGTTGACGGCAAATCACCCGTCACCGCTGGCGGCACGGCGGCCGCCGATACCGTTCATCGGCTGCAGCCATTTTTCAAAAGCGAATCGCTATCTCGCAGGACAGGGTGTTGCGCCCATAAACTGGTAGTGCAGGGCCGGACCGCGCGGCCGCGCGCCTTCAGGCGGGTCCGAGCCAGCCCGTGCGCAAGCGCCGGGCGCGCACACCCGATTTGGCGTCAACAGCCAGTTTCCATTTGACGGGTGGCTGACTTGCCAGCACCACCTCCATGCGCAGCAACTCGTCGCGCCGGAAGGCCAGGATCTCCACCCGATCACCCGAGGCATACCGCGCCAGCACAGTGTCGAGGCGCGAACCTCCCGCCCGCAGCCCATCGAGCGCAACGATCTGGTCGCCCGCTGAAAGGCCGGCCTCCTGCGCAGGGCTGCCGTCGAACACCTGGCTGATGCGGCCGTCGGGCCCGGCAGCCAGGCGGCAACCCAGCATGGCAAAGTGGGCGGACTCGAGCGCCGGGCCGCGCTCTGCGACGACGCCGAAGGGCTGCAGCAAGGTGATGAAATCCGGATCCGCGGTTTCGCGCGTCCAGGCGCGCAGGGTGCGCGAGACGTCAACCCCGGTAGCTTCACGTATGGCGGGAGCGAGCTCTTCTTCGGTCACGCCGGAATAATCGGCCCCCGCTGCCTTGAAGCGCCGCCAGAGCAGGCGCATCAGGTCGTCCAGCGAACGGCGCCCGCCACTGGCCGAGCGTATCGACAGGTCCAGACCGGCCGCTACCAGTGCGCCCTTCTGGTAGTAGCTGACGATGCTGTTGGGTGCGTTTTCGTCGGGCTTGTAGTACTTGATCCAGGCGTCGAACGAACTCTCCGCAAGGCTCTGCTTGCGCCGGCCGCTGCGCTGCGACACCGCGGTGATGGTTGCCGCCAATTCACCCAGATACTGGTCTGGCGTGAGCAGCCCGGCCCGCCGCAGGCCCAGGTCGTCGTAGTACGAGGTGAATCCCTCGAACAGCCAGAGCAGGGGCGTGTAGTTTTCCCGCGTGAGGTCGTAGGGGACGAAGGCCGCGGGCTTGATCCGCTTGACGTTCCAGGCATGGAAGTATTCGTGGCTGGCCAGTCCGAGAAAGCGCCGGTAGGCCTCGGTGGCGGACTTCATGCCCACATGCGGCAGGTCGTCCCGCTGGCACAGCAGTGAGGTGGAATTGCGGTGCTCCAGGCCTCCATAGCCGCTGTCCACCGCCATCGTCAGGAAGGCGTAACGGTCAAAGGGCGGGCGGCGCGTTCGCGGCTCGAAGAGGCGCGCGTGCGTCGCGCACACCAGGGCCAGGTCCCGCGCCAAGCGCTCCGCGTCCAGGCGGGCGACACGGCCCGTCACGGTGATGCTGTGTGGCACACCTTCGACGGCAAAGGTCTGCTCCACAAACGAGCCCATCTCCACCGGACAGTCGATCAGTTCGTCGTAGTTCGCGGCAAGGTAGGTGCCGAACGCACCGGCCGTGGTACCGCGCGCCGGTTGGAGGCCGGTGGCCACGCGCCAGTCGCGCAAGCGGCGCTCGCGGGGAGCGAAGATGTCGACCCGGCAGGCGTCGCGCTCGCGCCCCACGGGAAGGAGAAAGACGCTTGCGCCGTTGAAATAACCATGCGTGGTATCGAGATGCGCTGCGCGCACGGAAAGGTCGTAGGCATAGACCTCGTACGCCAAGGTCAGGGATTGTCCGGCTGGTATCGGCGCGCAATGCCAGGTGTGCTTGTCCGTTTTGGCGATGCGGACCCGCGCGCCCGCGGTGGTGAGCGCGCGCACCCGTACAAGGTTGCGCGCGAAGTCGCGGATCATGTAGCTGCCGGGTATCCAGGCGGGCAGCACGTAGCGCTGTCCCAAGGGATCCGGATCGTCGATCTCGACGGTAACCTGGAAGATATGCGCGCCAGGATGCGCGGGAAGGATCGCGTAGCGGGTGGTCATGCACCCATTATTACGGAAAGCCGCGGCCGCCGGTACCGCAAGGGATCTCTTGTTGGCGCAGGACCCGATGGGCAGGAACTGGACACTAGAGGTCGTCGGTGGTGTCCACGTCGAGCAGTATCCCCGGGTCGTCAACCGCCACGCGTACGGGCGGGTAGCGTTGCAGCACGCTGCTCCCGCCGGTGTCTCCCCGCAGGGCTGCCAGGTCGGGACCACAGGCGGCGCTGAACCCCACCGGATGGCCCCGGCGTCCGTTGAAATACGGCGCTGCGCAGGACGCGCCCTGCTCGATGGCCGTTCGCACGGCGACAATAGTGGCGGGTGCTATTGCCGGCATGTCAGCCAGGGCGACGATCCAGCCGGCCGCGTCCGGCCGGGCGGCAACGCCGCGGGCCAGGGACGCGCCCATGCCTTCTTCCGCACGGCTGGCCGTGCTGCAGTCGACCACCGTGCACCCGGCGTCCTCGAGCATCCGCCGCAGGGTTTGTTGATGGGGTTCGTCCCCGGGGCGCACCACGGCGATCACGGTTGTCAACGCGCTGCGCAGCTTGCGTGCGGCGGCCAGAGCGATCGGTTCACCCTGGCCCGGCCCCGAGCGTCGCGCCTGCAGGAGCTTGAGTTGTTCACCCGTGCGGTCGAATCGCGCCCCCCGCCCTGCGGCCAGCAATATTCCAACGAGCTCCATGGTCTGCCCCCCTTGCCACGGCGTCCGCCGCAGCCTCTGGTGAAACACCGCGCCGGCCGGGGCAATTCGCGATGTTGGTCGGGCTGCCGAGGGCACGCCGGGAATTTTCTGTGCCGTGACACTGTGCGCGGCCTCGCTGGCGTGGCACAATACTGGGGAAAATATCATGCGCGCCCGGTATTACATCCTTGGGTCCGGGCAGCGCTTGGGTAGGTAGGGGACACGTTGGTCACAGCAGTGATACCGCTGCGTCTGTCGGCAGTCGAATCGGCGCTCAAAAATGAAGCGTTCGATCACCTACCGGCGCCAACTTTGTGTCTCAATGCCTCCGCTCAGATACTCGCCGCCAACCGCGCCTTCGCCCGCCTCGTGGCCATGGATGCCCCGGAGCTGGTCGGCCGCAACATCTCGGAACTCGTAGCGCTGCCACGGCAGTCGGTGCTGGTGCACCGCTGGACACGCCTGTGGAACCGCCTGCTCGAGCGCCGCTCGGTCTCCCAGCGCACGCGTATCCGCCTGTCCGGCTTCGAGCACCGCATTACGCTGGATGTGTCGGCGACGCTGCTGCGCGCCGATGACGATGCCATCGCGGTGCTCTCGCTGCGCTTGATCGACAACGACATCAGCGCCCGCTTGTCCGCTGCGCGTGCAGCCGCGCTCGGCGATGGCATCGCCGAAGGCGCGATGCTGCTGGCGCCCGACCGGCGCGTGGTCGCCAGCAGCGGGCGCATGCGCAACCTGCTGGGCGTCAATGCGGCTGGGGCTGCCGGCGTGCCTTTTGAATACCTGGTCGACGAGCCGACAGCGCGTGAATTCGTCGCTGCCGTCGAGCGCCTCGCCGGAGAACCCACCCGATCCAGCGTCAGCTTCTCCGGCGCTGCACGTGCCTTCTCCGGCCACGTGCCGCCGCGCCGCCTTGCCATCACGCTGGTCAATTTCCTGGCCTATCCGCGCGTCCACGGCATCCTGGTGCGCGTGGTTGAACACAACGAACGCATCAGCCTGCAAGACCGCGCCGATCACCTGCAGGAGCGCTTGAGCGGCTACGCGGAAAATATTTCCGATCTGGTCATGCTGACCGATGCGGCCGGGTCCGTCGCGTACCAGTCGCCATCGGTCCATGCCCTGCTGGGCCGCGCGCCCGTCGACACCCTGGGCAAGCCCGCGGCTGCGCTCATCATCGAGGAAGACCGCCCGGGCTTCGGGCGTGCGCTGCGCGCCGCGGCCGATAGCCGGGCCGCGGAGGGGCGGCGCAATTACCTCGGGCGCGCACGCGCTGCCGACGGCAACCCCCGCACCCTGTGGTTCAGTTTCCGCAACTGTCTCGATGATCCGCAGATCGGCGGCATGATCATCACGGCAGCCGATGTCTCCTCGCTCATTGCCGAGGCGGGTCCCGATGCCCGCCAGGCGCGCCAGCTCGAACTGCGCGATCGCCTCCTGCACCTTGCCATACAGTCCCGCGCCGATTTCGTCCAGTCGCTGTCAGGTGTGCTCCGCTCCAGCGCCGACGCGCTGCGTGCCGCCACGGCGGGTTTCTGGCGCTTCGACCGCGGTACCGATTCCCTGGTGTGCGAGTCGATCTACTCGCGCACCGACCAGCGTTTCCTGCGCGATTGGATCGGTACGGACTTTCCGGAATCCGGCGTCATCGAGTCGCTCGATCGCCTGCAGGAACGTACGCCGCTGGCCCTGACCGATTCCTGGGTGGAAGATGTTCCGCGCGACCCGCGCTGGGAAGGTGTGCGGGCATTTCTCAGCGCTCCCGTGATGCTCGAGGGCGAGGTCATCGGCGTGATCAGCGTTACCGACACCGTCGCGCGGCACTGGGAGGCCGATGAGATCGGCTTCATCGCCACGGCTTCGCTGATGATCGCGCTGGCGGTAGAGGCCGCGCAACGCGTCGAGGCCGAAGGCCGCATCGAACAGCTGGCGTGGTACGACCCGCTCACGGGTCTGCCCAACCGCAATATGCTGCGTGAGAACCTGCGCGATGCACTGCTCTCGGCCGCTGCGCGCAACAAGCGCCTGGCGGTCCTGCTCATCGACCTCGACCGTTTCAAGGATGTCAACGACACCCTCGGCCACCTGGTCGGCGATTCGCTCATCAAGTCGGCCGCCGATGTCCTGCGCGACGTGGTGGGTCCCATGGGAACGGTGGCTCGCCTCGGCGGTGACGAATTCATCATCCTCGTCGAGAAATTCGACCACCGGCAGGAGGTCGCCGAGCTTGCGGCGCGTCTCGCGCAGGCCATGCACCGCAGCGACCTCGTGCCCAATGTCGTGACCCAGGTTTCCGCGTCCATCGGTGTTGCGCTCTTTCCGGAACATGGCCGCGAGATCGGCACCCTGCTCAAGAACGCCGACGCCGCCATGTACCAGGCCAAGCGCGACGGCCGCAACCAGGTGAGTTTCTTCAACCCCATCCGGTACGAGCGCGCGGCGCGCGAAGTCCGGTTGGGCATAGAGCTCATGAAGGCCGTCCAGGCCGAGACGGCGCAGTTCTTCATCGAGTATCAACCTCAGGTTGAGATCCAGACCGGCAAGGTCGTGGGGCTCGAAGCGCTCATCCGCTGGCGCCATCCGATCCACGGCGTGCTCACCCCCGATCGCTTCATCGACGTTGCCGAGGTGAGCGGCCTGTCGGATCGCATCACGCGCTGGGTGCTGCACGAGGTCTGCGAGCAGATCCTGCGCTGGCGGCGCATCCGTCCCGAGTTCGACATTCCCATATCCGTCAATGTGGCAGGGCGCGAACTCGGTTCCAACTCGCTTCCCATCCTGGTTCGGGCCGCGCTCAACCACTATCGGATCGAGCCGCGCATGATCGCGCTGGAGATCACCGAGCGCACCCTCGTCAAGGATGGCGAGATCAACAACGATGTAATTGCCGAACTCGCTTCGCTGGGTGTGAGCCTCGTTCTTGACGACTTTGGCACCGGCTATTCCACGCTGGGCTATCTGCGACGCATGCCCATCCGCGCCATCAAGATCGATCGCAGCTTCATAGAAGGTCTGCCCGGCGACGCCGACAGCTGTGCGCTGGTCACCGCCATGCTCGGTCTTGCGCATCACTTCCACCTTGGCGTCGTCGCCGAGGGTGTGCAGACCTCCGCGCAGGCCGCCTACCTTCGCGGCATTGGCTGCGAGTACGCGCAGGGCCACTTCTATGCGCGCGCGCTGCCCTCATCCAAGATCGTCGAACATCTTTCCGCGGGACGCGCAGTCCCCGACGAGAGTCCCCTGAAAGTCTGAACCGGGAGCGCCCATGTCCGCGCAGTACGTGCTGGTCGAGACGCGCGATCGCGTCGGACTTATCACCCTGAACCGGCCGCAGGCGCTCAACGCGCTCAATGACGCCCTGATGGACGAACTCGGCGCCGCGCTGCTGGCGTTCGATGCCGATGATTCGGTGGGGGCCATCGTCGTCACGGGTTCGCCGAAGGCCTTCGCCGCCGGCGCGGACATCGCGGCGATGAAGGACCTGGGCTTTCTCGAGGCCTATCGATCGGAATTCATTACCCGCAACTGGGAACAGATACGCAAGGTGCGCAAGCCGGTCATCGCCGCGGTCGCCGGCTACGCGCTGGGCGGTGGCAATGAACTCGCCATGGCCTGCGACATCATCATCGC
>Ga0209698_10005638_pt1 | contig 13504 bp, 16 predicted proteins | sample LitLauG_LLR_2012_FD_187203 | JGI IMG/M metagenome (GOLD analysis project Ga0209698, IMG submission 187203) | Freshwater sediment microbial communities from Pennsylvania, USA - Little Laurel Run_MetaG_LLR_2012 (SPAdes) (version 2) | ecosystem: Environmental > Aquatic > Freshwater > Creek >... | reverse complement strand
TATCTCGACGGCTCCACCAGCGACGTCGTCAGCCTCTACAACACCAATAGCACCTGGGACACCCTCTACGGATCGAACGCGACCGCCTACGTGACCAGGTCGCAGGCCAGTTTCGTCGGCGGCGCAGACACGATCTATCTCGATGGCTCCGCTAGCGATTTCGTCAGCCTCTACAACACCAACAATGCGTGGGACTCCGTCTACGGATCGAACGCGACCGTCTTCGTGACCAATGCGCAGGCCAATATCGTCGGCGGCGCGGACACGATCTATCTCGACGGCTCCGCTAGCGATTTCGTCAGCCTCTACAACACCAACAATGCGTGGGACTCCGTCTACGGATCGAACGCGACCGTCTACGTGACCAAAGCGCAGGCCAATATCGTCGGCGGCGCGGACACGGCCTATCTCGATGGCTCCGGCGGCGACGTCGTCAGCCTCTACAACACCAACAACGCCTGGGACTCGATTTACGGATCGAACGCATCCGTCAACGTGACCAATGCGCAGACCAATGTCGTCGGCGGCGCGGACACGGTCTATCTCGACGGCTCTAAAAGCGACGCGGTCAGCCTCTACAACACAGGGGCGGCGGCGGATAAGGTCCACGGAGCGAACGCCACGATCAATCTGACCAACGCCCAGGCTAATTTTTTCGACGGCGGCGAGACAATGTATCTCGGCGGCGCGGACACGCTCGGTTTTCAAGCCGCCTTCGGTCTGGACACGATCAACGGCTACGCCTCCGTCGATACTTTGGTCTTCAGCATTGCCGATCAGGGCCGGCTCGCTTTTTCGCAATCCGGCGGCAACACCTTGATTACCCTGGACCCCAACGACGTGCTCACCCTGACCAACGTTCCCCCATCAAACCTTGGCGCGATAAAATACGTGTGAAGGCGTCGGAACCCCCGCACTCTTTGCCCTCGCGGTGTTTCGCGCGCCTTGCCCCCAGGCGGCAATTCAGGCGCCAGCGCAGAGCGCCGTGCGGCAATGCCCAAAGGAACAAGCCGTCGCCGAGCATGCGCAGCGTTTCGCCGGGCGCGCTCCGGCGCAGATTGGCGTCGTACGATCAAACGCCTTAACCTTTCAGCCTTCTGATGACGTTCCGGGATACGAGAAAAGGGGTGATGGGCTCGCCGAGTTGGACTCACGCTTTCCATTTAAATAGCTGAAATACATCGAATCGTTTCGCGGCGTTTCATACAATCAAACGCACCAACAAAAACTACGCTCTGGAGCGTCGGATTTCGACCCTTAAAACACCTCCACCGCCACCGCCGTCGCCTCTCCGCCCCCGATGCACAGCGAGGCCACCCCGCGCCTCAAGCCTCGCGCCTTCAAAGCCGCCAGCAGCGTCACAAGAATCCGCGCCCCCGACGCCCCGATGGGATGCCCCAGCGCGCAGGCGCCGCCGTTCACGTTGACCTTGTCATGCGGCAGATCGAGATCGCGCATGGCCGCCATCGCCACCACTGCGAAGGCTTCGTTGATCTCGAAAAGATCAATGTCCCCCGCACTCCAGCCGGTTTTCTCAAACAAACGTTTGAGCGCGCCGACGGGCGCGGTAGGGAAGCGCGAAGGCGCGTCAGCGAAAGTCGAATGCGCCACTACGCGGGCGAGCGGCGCCAACCCCCGCCTCTCGGCGAAGCTGGATCGCGTAAGAACCAGCGCCGCCGCGCCGTCGGAGATGGACGAGGAATTGGCCGCCGTCACCGTGCCGCCCTCGCGGAACGCGGGTTTGAGCGACGGGATCTTGTCGGGCCGCGCCTTGGGCGGCTGCTCGTCTGTCGAAATCACGCTCGCCTTCACCGTCACCGGAGCGATCTCGCCAACGAACGCCCCCTCGCGGATCGCCCGATTGGCGCGCTCCAGCGAGGTCAGCGCATAGGCGTCCTGCGCCTCGCGCGTGAACTGGTATGCCTGCGCGCAATCCTCCGCAAAAGTCCCCATCAGCCGCCCCTTGTCGTAGGCGTCCTCCAGCCCGTCGAGGAACATCGAATCCATCACCCGGCCGTGGCCCATGCGATAGCCCGAGCGAGCGCGCTCCAGCAGATAGGGCGCGTTGCTCATGCTCTCCATGCCGCCCGCAACGACGACGTCGGCGCTGCCTGCCACAAGCAGGTCATGCGCGAACATCGCCGCCTTCATGCCGGAGCCGCACATCTTGTTGATGGTGGTGGCGCCGACGCCTTTGGGCACGCCCGCCTTGAGGCTCGCCTGCCGCGCCGGCGCCTGGCCCTGCCCGGCCGGCAGCACGCAGCCCATCACGACCTCCTCGACATCGGCCCCCGTCAGCCCCGCGCGCTCGATGGCGGCGAAAATGGCGCGCGCGCCGAGGTCGGCGGCGGGGGTGTCCTTGAAGTCGCCAAGAAAGCCGCCCATGGCCGTGCGCGCCGCGCCGACGATGACGATAGGGTCCATTGCGCTCCTCCCTGAACACACGGAGTTTAAGGCGTCGGACTGCAAACGCAAAAGGCGCGCGACCGAAGCCGCGCGCCTTTTGCAAATGCGTGGAAGCTTTACGCCGCCTGCGCGGTCGCCGTCTCGGCGTGCTTCTTCATGATATCGCCCTTGATGCCGAGCGCGCCCTTCGACAGCGTCTCGTCATGCGATTTCATCAGGAAGGCGTCGAGGCCGCCGCGATGCTCGACCGTGCGCAAAGCCGCCGCCGCGACGCGCAGCTTGAAGCCCTTGCCGAGCGTGTCGGAGATCAGGGTGACGTTGACGAGGTTGGGCAGGAAGCGCGTGCGCGTCTTGCGGTTGGAGTGGCTGACCTTGTTGCCGCTCTGGACGGCCTTGCCCGTCAGCTCGCATCGGCGCGACATCGTGAATTCCTTACAATCTCTGGTTCAGCGTGCAGTAAAAGGATGCCGCACGCCGTAACCGCTGGCGTCTAGGGTTGCGGGTCTATAGGGGAGGGCGCTCGGACCGTCAAGCGGAGTTCAGCTCATGGAGATCGCTGGAGACACGCCCCTCGCAAGGCTTGCAAGCCTCCGCGAGGCGATGGCCCGCCGCGCCCGCGACTGCGGGCGTTCGCCCGACGCCATCACCCTCGTCGCCGTTTCCAAGACCCATGCGGCCGACCAGGTCTGGCCGACGATCCGCGACGGCGCACAGGTCGTGTTCGGCGAAAATCGAGTGCAGGAGGCGCAGGCGAAATTCGCCGATTTGCGCGCCCGCGCCGCCGCGCTGGGGCGCTCGCTGGAACTCCACCTGATCGGCCCCCTGCAAAGCAACAAGGCGCAGGACGCCGTCGAGACCTTCGACGTCATCGAGACGGTCGACCGCGACAAGATCGCCGCCGCACTCGCGGAAGCCATGGCCAAGACCGGCCGTAAGCCGCGCCTGCTGGTCGAGATCAACACCGGCGCCGAGTCGCAGAAGGCGGGCGTTCTGCCCCAAGACGCCGACGCCTTCCTCCAGCGTGCGCGAGACGTCCACGGCCTGACCATTGAAGGCCTCATGTGCATCCCGCCCGCCGACGAGTTGGCCTCGCCGCATTTCGCCTTGCTGGGAGAGATCGCCCGCCGCAACGGGCTGAAAATCCTGTCGATGGGCATGAGCGCCGACTGGCCCCTCGCCGTGCCGCTGGGGGCGACGCATGTGCGCGTCGGCTCGGCGATTTTCGGCGCGCGGGGTTGATTGCAAACAACGACGAAACGAATCGGTGAGATTAACGTCGCGCCTATGGAACATGGCCCGCAGGGCCGCGTTCCCTCCCTGAAGACCGGAGCCTCCGGTCCAGCCAGGAGGGCGTCATGAGCTATCAGGAACAACAGGAAGCCATCAAGAACAAGGTGTCGGGCGTCGTCAGCGATCTCTCCGACCGCGCCTCTGATTTCGCCGACCGCGCCAGTAAGCAGGCCGACGGCGCGCGCAAGGATATCTCGAAGACCGCCTCCGACGTCGCCAGCCGCGCCAAGGGGGCGCTTGAGGACGCGGGGGTCGATACGGACTCGCTTGGAAAGGCGCTTAGCTCAAGTTTCGACGCGATCGGCAAGAGCCTGCGCGACACCGTGCGCGAGCGTCCGCTCGGCGCCATCGCCGTGACGGCCGCCATCGGCCTCATCATCGGCGCGATGTCGAGCCGGTAATCGATCATGCTCGGGGGGCTCGTCACCGTTCTCGCAGGCCATCTGATCCAGACGGCCAAGCTCAGGGCCGTCGCCTTCGCGCTTTATGCGGCGACGGCGGCGAGCCTCCTCTTGGCGGCTTTGTTCGCGCTGGTGGCGCTACGTCACTGGATCGCGATCACTTACGCGACCCAATACCCGGACTTGTGGATCGCGCTGGGGTTCGTCGTGCTGGCGATCCCGCTGTGGGGCGTCGGCTATTTTTTCCACACCCGCCCACCCAAGACCAACCCCATCGCGGATGTGGCGTTGATCGCGGGTCCGTCGCTGCTCGGCGCAGCGGCGCGAGGCGCGCGCCGCATCAGCCCGCGCGCCGTGGGACTGGGCGTCGTGCTGCTTGGGGCCTTGGCCTTGGGCCGCAGCTTCCTCAGCCGCCCCGCTGACGACGCTTAGCCAGCGTCCGCAAGCGCAGCGCGTTGAGCTTGATGAAGCCGCCGGCGTCGTTGTGATCGTAGGCGACGGCGCCTTCCTCGAACGTCACGAGGTCCTGATCGTAGAGCGAATAGGGGCTTTCGCGCCCGATGGTCCAGGCCGAGCCCTTGTAGACCTTGAGCCGGACTTTGCCCGTCACAAACTCCTGGCTCTTGTCGATAAGACCTTGCAGCAATTCGCGCTCGGGGGCGAACCAGAAGCCGTTGTAGATCATCTCCGCATAGCGCGGCATCAGGTCGTCTTTCAGATGCGCCGCGCCGCGGTCGAGCGTGATCGATTCGATGGCGCGATGGGCGACGAGCATGATCGTGCCGCCGGGCGTCTCGTACATGCCGCGCGACTTCATGCCGACGAAGCGGTTCTCGACGAGATCGAGCCGCCCGACGCCGTTGTCGTGGCCGATTGTGTTGAGCGCGGTCAGCATCCGAGCGGGGGAAAGTTTCGCGCCGTTGAGCGAGACGGGATCGCCCTTTTCGAAGCCGATCTCGATGATGGTCGCCTTGTCGGGCGCGCTCTCGGGATCGACAGTGCGCGAATAGACGTAAGCCGGCGTCTCCTCCGCCGGGTCCTCTAACACTTTGCCTTCCGAAGAGACGTGCAGCAGGTTGGCGTCGGTCGAAAACGGCGCCTCGTTGCGCTTGTCTTTCGCAATCGGAATCTGATGCTCCTCCGCGAAGGCGATGAGCGCGTTGCGCGAGGGGAACGCCCATTCGCGCCATGGCGCGATGATCTTGATGTCGGGGTTCAGCGCATAAGCCGAAAGCTCGAAGCGCACCTGATCGTTGCCCTTGCCGGTCGCGCCGTGGGCAACCGCGTCTGCGCCCGTTTCCCGCGCAATCTCCACGAGCCGCTTGGCGATCAGCGGCCGCGCGATCGACGTGCCCAGCAGATATTGGCCTTCATAGACGGCGTTGGCGCGGAACATCGGAAACACGAAGTCGCGCACGAATTCCTCGCGCATGTCTTCAATGAAAATGTTGCCGGGCTTGATCCCCAGCAGCTCCGCCTTCTTGCGCGCGGGCGCCAGCTCCTCGCCCTGCCCGAGATCGGCGGTGAAGGTGACGACCTCACACCCGTATTCGGTTTGCAGCCACTTGAGGATGATCGAGGTGTCGAGCCCGCCGGAATAGGCGAGGACGACTTTCTTGACGTTTTGCTGCTTGGCCATTGCGCGCTCGGGAGTTGGACGCGCTCTCCCTAAGGGGACGGGGAAAGCGGCGCAAGGGCTCGATTTTGGCCGTGAAATCGGCGGTTTGCGGCGCGAAATCGATCCGAAGCGGCGCGGATCGGCGGGAAATGTGAGGCGTGGACCCGTGAAAGGCGGCGACGCGAGACGTTTCTCACACGCAATTTTAGCCGCTAGTCATGAAAATCGCGCCGCCGGGGTCAGGGGGCCACCTCGCGGGGGACATGGGCGTCGCGCGCGATCTTTTCATAACGCATCGCCAGCGGCATCAGCTTCGACAGCGCATAGACGCCATTGATGTCACCCTGCGCGATGCGCGCGTCGGCGAGCTGCAACGCCCGGCGCGGGCGTTCGCGCTGCAAGGCGGCGTCGGGTCGCCCGTTTCCGCGCGGGCGTTCCGAGGCGGCCACTTTAGGCGCGCGCTGGAGGGCGCGCATCGAGACGCCCTGTCGCGCGGCGACAGCGCGTTGGCTTCAGCCCACCCTTGCCCACCCACCACGGTGGCGCTGTTGAAAGCCTCCCCGCCTCTTACGCCGTCCCGCGACTGAACCTGTCAAAAAACCCGCGCCGCAGCCATTCCATCGCGCCCGCCTTGAACGTCGCGACCAGGCCCTCGGGACGCGGCGCCGGGCGGCTCAGGCGGTGAGCGTCCTCGGCGACGAACAACCCGCGCGCTCGCGTCGCGGCCCAGGTCATTGGCGCGGCCTGCTTCAACAGCTCCTCGGCCTCTTGCGCCAGAAAGCCGCCGACGATCTCGGGCGGCGGGCCGAACACTTCCGGCATCGTGTCGCCCAGGCCCTTGTCGTGCAGCACGTCCCAACGCGAGACGCCGCCCATCACCGGAGAGCCCAAGGCGAACACCACGCGGGCGATGCGGGATTCGCGGATGGCGTAGGAGCAGAATGCGCAGGGCTCGACGTTGGTGTAGAGCGTGCAGCCGTCAAGGCTGGGACGGCCGAGCTTCTTTTGCGCAGCGACGATGGCGCACAGTTCCGCGTGACGGGTGACGTCGCCCGACGCGCGCACGCCATTGCCCTCGGCGGCGATCACGACCCCGTCGCGGGCGATCACCGAGCCGAACGCCATTTCCTTGCGCCGCGTCGCCTCGCGGGCAAGGTCGAAGCAGCGGCGCATGAAGGCGTGGTCGTGCGAATCGGCCAAGCGAATCTCCGTTTTGCGCAACCTACGCCGCAAACGTGGCGCCAGCCTTAAGAAAACAAAACTTCATATCAGCTTGAGCCCGCGCAATGAGGCGTGGCCCTGGCGGCCGACGATGATGTGGTCGTGCACCGTGACCCCCAGAGGCGCGGCGATGGCGATAATGTCGAGCGTCATCTTCACGTCCTGTTTGGAAGGCGAGGGATCGCCGGAGGGGTGGTTGTGGACGAGGAGGATCGCCGAGGACGCCAGTTCCAATGCCCGCTTGACCACCTCGCGCGGATAGACGGGCGTGTGATCGACGGTGCCGGTCCCCTGCGATTCATCGGCGATAAGGCCGTTCTTCTTGTCGAGGAACAACACCCGGAACTCCTCGTGATCCTCGAACGCCATCGCCGTGCGGCAATAATCGATCACCTCGCTCCACGAGCCCAGTGACCTTCGCTTCTTGACGATCCCGCGCGTGAAGCGGCGCACCGACGCCTCGATCACCTTGAATTCAGCCGCCACCCCCTCGCTGACGCCCTCGACTTCTTTCAGTCTGGCGACGGGCGCCGAGACCACATCGGCGAAGGAGCCGAATTTTTGCAGGAGTTGCTTGGCGAGCGGCTTGACGTCGCGCCGGGGGATGGCGCGGAACAGGATCAGTTCCAGCAATTCGTAATCGGCGAGCGCGTCTTCGCCGGCTTCGAGAAAACGCTTGCGCAGCCGCTCCCGGTGGCCGTGATAATGCGCGGCCTCGTCGTTCATGAGGCGAGCGGCGGTTTGTCGAGCCCGGCGGGGGAGTGGGTGAAAACTTCGACGCCGGTCTGCGTCACCGCCACCGTGTGCTCGAACTGGGCGGAGAGCGAGCGGTCGCGCGTCACCGCCGTCCAGCCGTCCGACAGCACCTTCACCGAGGGGCCGCCAAGGTTGATCATCGGCTCGATGGTGAAGAACATGCCGGGCTTCAAAGGCGCGCCGTCGCCGCGCTTGCCGGCGTGCAGGATGTTGGGCTCGTCGTGGAACAGCCTTCCCAAGCCATGTCCGCAGAAATCGCGCACCACTGTGCAGCGCTCGGCCTCGGCGTAACTCTGGATGGCGTGGCCGATGTCGCCGACGTGGCCGCCGGGTTTTACCGCAGCGATTCCGCGCTGCAGGCATTCGTAAGTGACGTCGATCAGGCGCTGCGCGCGGCGCGGCGCTTCGCCGGCCACATACATGCGGCTGGCGTCGCCGTGCCAGCCCTCGAACAGCAGCGTCACGTCGATGTTGAGGATATCGCCGTCGCGCAAAGGCTTGTCGTCGGGAATGCCGTGGCAGACGACGTGGTTGATCGAAGTGCAGATCGACTTACGATAGCCGCGATAGAGCAAGGGCGCGGGATAGGCGCCGTGGTCCCTGGCGAATTCGAACGCGACCTTGTCAAGCGCGTTGGTGGTGACGCCGGGTTTTACCAGCGGGACCAGCACGTCGAGCGCGCGGGCGGTGAGTTGGCCGGCCCGGCGCATGCCCGCGAAGGCGGCGACGTCGTGCAGCTTGATGTGACCGTTGCGGCGGCTGGTGAGCGTGTCGGAGTCGATGAAGGTCATCGCCCACAATTATGCGGGATGGCGCCTGCGTTCAATGGCCGCGCTTCATCGGCGCCGGCTTTGCGTGCTAGGTCGCCTGGTCTGAACGAACGGGAAAGCCCATGACCGAGACCGTGACCGCCGCCATATTGGTGATAGGCGACGAAATCCTCTCCGGCCGCACCAAGGACCGCAACGTCGGGTATATCGCCGAATATCTGACGAAAGCGGGCGTGGAGTTGCAGGAAGCCCGCGTCGTGCCGGACGTCGAGGACGAGATCGTCGCCGCCGTCAATGCGCTGCGCGGGCGTTACGATTACGTGTTCACCACCGGGGGCATCGGGCCGACGCATGACGACATCACGGCGGACGCCATCGCTGCGGCTTTTGGCGTCGAGATCGGCGAAGACCCGCGCGCGCTGGCGATCATGGGCGAGCGCTACAAGCCCGACGAGTTGACCCCTGCCCGCCGCCGCATGGCGCGCATTCCCGCCGGAGCGACGCTTATCGACAATCCCGTGTCGAAGGCGCCGGGATTTCGGCTCGGCAATGTCATCGTGATGGCGGGCGTGCCCAGCGTCATGCAGGCGATGCTCGACGACGCCATTCTGGGCGTGAAGACCGGGACGCCTGTTCTGAATGCGGCGGTGGAGGCCGACAATCTGCCCGAGGGCGTCTATGGCGAGGCTTTGCGGGAGATCGCGGAAGCGCGGCCTGCGGTGTCCATCGGCTCCTATCCGTCCTATCGCGACGGCAAGTTCCGCAACCAGATCGTGGTGCGCACCAAGGACGCGGCGGCTTTGGCCGAGGCCAAGGCGGCGGTGGAGGCGATGGTGGGCAAATTGCAGGGAGACGGCCGTCCGCTCTAGGAGCGGGACAAACGAATTGCTACAGGGGCGTGACGTTCAACCAACGAGGGCGCCATGGCCAGCGACAAAGCCTTTCCCGTTTCCTGGGAGCAGTTCCACCGCGACGCCCGCGCGCTCGCGTGGCGGCTGGCGGGGTTCGGGCCGTTCAAGGGGCTGGTGGCGATCACGCGCGGCGGCCTTGTGCCCGCCGCCATCATCGCGCGCGAACTCGATCTCCGGCTGATCGAGACGATCTGCATTTCGTCCTACGACGACAAGAAGAACCAGGCGGGGCTTAACCTCATCAAGCCGATCTCGCCGGACCTCGCCGGCGACGGGACGGGTCTTCTAGTGATCGACGATCTCGTCGATACCGGCAAGACGGCGCGCGAAGTGCGCGAGATGCTGCCCAAGGCGCATTTCGCCACCGTCTACGCCAAGCCGGCGGGGCGGCCTCTGGTGGATACCTTCATCACCGAAGTGTCGCAGGACACGTGGATTTATTTTCCATGGGACATGGGCCTGACCTTCCAGCCGCCCATCGCCAAGGAGGACGTGCGCGGCTGAGCCGGGATTTTCAAGCCGCCCCGCCTGTGGCAAGACGGGCGCGAGTGCGGACGTGGCGAAACTGGTAGACGCAAGAGACTTAAAATCTCTCGGCCCATGGCTGTGCGGGTTCGATCCCCGCCGTCCGCACCAATCTACGTCTTCACGCTCCGGTCCCTGCCCTCGGATTTCACAATAAGCGCGCGAGATCGCGGCGGCCGTCGACAACGCGAATAATGTCGATACGCGCGACACGTTGGTCATCGAAATCGGGCGTCAGTCGGTAAACCAGGAGATATGGCCGCTCGACGAGCACGCGTAAACCCAAGCGGATGTCGTCGCGACGAGGCCCCAGCCGGGGGTGATCGGGCAGGACCGAAACTCTGGCGCGCAACCTATCGAACACGGCCTGCGCTGCGCTGCGGTTTTCAATCACTATCGCCAGATAAATGTCCAACAGGTCGCCGCGCGCCTGTGCGGTCCAATGGACCTGCAAACTCATGACCGGTCGAGCAGCGCGGCCAGACGGACATCCGCTTCCGCCTGCAAGGCGTCGAAATCGACGGGTCCGGCGTCGCCGCTGGCGACGCCCTCATCCCAAAGCGCGCCCAACCGTTCGATTTGCTGGCGACGTCGCTCCCGGTTACGCCGCCATTCCTGCAACGCCTCGCGCAACGCGGCGCCGTTGGTCTCATACTCGCCGGTTTCGACAGCGGCGCGAAGCTCCGCCAGATCTTCCGGCGGAAGGGCGATAAGGATCGTCTCCATGTCAACGCTCCTGAGGTTCGGGGGCCAATCTACCCCGTCGCGCGCCCCTTTCACAGGCGCCGTTCAGCCCCCGACCGCGCTCTTGCCAAACTCCAGCAACCGCCTGCCCTCCTCCGCCCGCGCGCCTTCGGACTTCAGCCCGTTCATCACCAGAATCAGCCGATGGCCGCCGAATAAGCCGGAGGCTACGATGCCGAAGCCGCTGGCGGCCAGATGGCCGGTCTTGAGGCCGTCGGCGCCTTCCGCCAACAACGGGTTGCGGTTCTGCTGCTGGACGCCCTGCCAGGTGAACGAGGGCATGCCGAAGTATTTGTAATATTGCGGGTAAGTCCCGATCACGTAGGACGCCAGCTTCACCATGTCGCGGCACGTCACGCGGTTGCCTGCATGGCCCCACGGATTGGTGAAATGCGAATGGCTCATGCCTATGGCGCGCGCGTGCGCGTTCATCAGGCCCGCGAAGCCCGACTCGCTTTTGGCGACGCCCTCGGCTAGCGTGATCGCCGCGTCATTGCCGGAATCGACCAGCAGGCCCTGCAACAATTCCTCGACCTTGATGCGCTCGCCCACCTTGGTCAGCATCGAGGAGCCGCCCGATTCCGCGTTGCCCTCGGTGGCGGCATGGCCGGAGACGGGGAAGGACTGGTCGAGCGACAGCTTGCCGGAGGACAGCAGGCTGAAGATCACCTCCGCCGTCAGGATTTTTGTGGTCGAAGCCGGGGCCATCGGCTTGTCGGGGTTCTTTTCGAACAGAACCTTGCCGGACGAGGCGTCGACCAGCAGCGCATAGGGCGCCGGGGTCTCGAAGGCGGACGCAGCGGTAGCGGCGAGGGCGAAGGCGAGGCTGAGCAGGATACGCATGGCGGGAGGCTTAAAGCCCCTGCGGCGCGGCTTCAAGGCGGGACGCTTTGCGAATCGGCGCCCGAAGCCTAGATTCAAGCCATGTCCGGCGACGATATCCTGCCCGAAGACGAAGATTTCGAACTCGACCTTGACGACGTCCCCGCCGACGCGGGGCCGATGGCGCGCGGCGCGCAGGTCATCAAGGCGTTCTGGAAACATGCGCCGATGGGGCCCGGCGTCTATCGCATGCTCAACGACGCGGGCGAGGTGCTCTATGTCGGCAAGGCGCGCTCGATCAAGAAGCGGGTGCTCTCCTACACGACGCCGCAGCGGCTCTCGACCCGCATCGCGCGCATGGTGTCGGAGACGGTCTCCATGGTGTTCGTCACCGTCGAGACCGAGCCGGAAGCGCTGCTCTTAGAAGCCAACCTCATCAAGCAGCTTAAGCCCCGTTACAATGTGCTGCTGCGCGACGACAAGAGTTTTCCCTATATCCTCGTCACCGGCGACCATGAGGCGCCTCGGCTCGTCAAGCATCGGGGGTCGCGCGAGGGCAAGGGCGATTATTACGGGCCGTTCGCCAGCGTCTGGGCGGTGACGCGTACTTTGTCGGCGCTGCAACGCGCGTTCCTGCTGCGCACCTGTTCGGATTCCTATTACGCCAACCGCACGCGGCCCTGCCTGCTCTATCAAATCAAGCGCTGCGCGGCGCCCTGCACGGGGGAGATTTCGCTGCCAGATTATGCGGCGTTGGTTGATGAGGCGCGCGCGTTTCTCTCGGGCCGCAGCCGCGCCATGCGCCAAAGGCTGGCGCGCGAGATGGGCGAGGCTTCCGAGGCTTTGGAGTTTGAGCGCGCGGCGCGGCTGCGCGACCGCATCGCGGCGTTGTCCGCCGTGCAGGGCGAGCAGAGCGTCAACCCGCAATCGGTGCCGGAAGCGGACGTGTTCGCGGTCTATGAGGACGGCGGGCAGTTCTGTATCGAGGCGGTGTTCTTCCGCACCTATCAGAACTGGGGCAATCGCGCCTATTTCCCCAAGGCCGACCGGGCTCTCGGACCTGCCGAAGTTCTCGACGCCTTCCTTGCGCAATTCTATCTCGACCGCCCCGCCCCGCGTCTGGTGCTGCTTTCGCATGAGGTGCCCAGTCAGGCGACGCTCGCCGAAATCTTCTCGGCGCGGGCGGGCAAGCGGGTGGCGGTCGGCGCGCCCAAGCGCGGCGAGAAGAAGGAGTTGGTTGACAACGCGCTGCGCAACGCCCGCGAGGCGCTGTCGCGCAAAATGTCGGAGACGGCGACGCAGCAGAAGCTGATGGCGGCGCTCGGCGTCACCTTTGGTTTGAGCGCGCCGCCGCGCCGCGTCGAGGTCTATGACAATTCGCATATCATGGGGACCAACGCGATCGGCGCCATGGTGGTCGCGGGGCCGGAAGGGTTTGTGAAGAACCAGTACCGGACCTTCAACATCAAGAGCGAGGGGCTCACGCCCGGCGACGATTACGCGATGATGAAGGAGGTGCTGACGCGCCGCTTCGCCCGGCTGAAGCGCGAGGGCGAGACGGGCGGCGACTTCCCCGACGCCCCCGATCTCGTGCTGATCGACGGCGGGCGCGGGCAGTTTGAGGCCGCGCGCGCGGTGTTCGCCGAACTCGGCGTCGAGGGCGTGAAGATCGCGGGCGTCGCCAAGGGGCCGGACCGCGACGCGGGGCGCGAGACGTTCTTTGTCGAAGGCGGCGAGGCGTTCAAGCTGCCGCAGCGCGATCCGACGCTGTTCTTCATTCAAAGGTTGCGCGACGAGGCGCATCGCTTCGCCATCGGCACACATCGCGCCAAGCGCAAGAAGGAGTTCACCAAAAGCCCACTCGACGAAATCCCCGGCATCGGGCCGGCGCGTAAACGGGCTTTGTTGCAGGCGTTCGGGACGGCCAAGGCGATTGCGCGGGCGGGGCTGGCGGATCTGGAGAAGACGCCGGGGCTCAATGCGGCGACGGCGAAGCTGGTTTATAACTTCTTCCATGATAACGGCTGAGGGGCTAAGCTG
>Ga0209698_10005637_pt1 | contig 13505 bp, 10 predicted proteins | sample LitLauG_LLR_2012_FD_187203 | JGI IMG/M metagenome (GOLD analysis project Ga0209698, IMG submission 187203) | Freshwater sediment microbial communities from Pennsylvania, USA - Little Laurel Run_MetaG_LLR_2012 (SPAdes) (version 2) | ecosystem: Environmental > Aquatic > Freshwater > Creek >... | reverse complement strand
GGACGCCTTGAAATATTCCCCGGCGGCGGCGGTGCCGGTGAGGACAAAGATTCCCGAGCCGATAATGGCGCCGATACCCAGCGCGGTGAGCGACCAGGGCCCGAGTGTTTTCTGCAGGCGCTGGCCGGGGGCTTCCGATTCGGAGATCAGCTTGTCGATCGACTTGCAGCAGAAAAGCTGGCTGTTAGAGGTGCGGACGGTGTTATTCGTAGGAGGTTCGGTGGTGGTTGGTTGCGACAAAGGATCTGGTTCTCCTGGGAGCGCGCAAATTCGCGATCGGATACTGCTACTCAGCAGTCAGCCGGACCTTCTCGAACTGTGAACGATTCCGGCTGAATGCCGAGCGTTAGAGCGCTGCCTCTTACCGCTTTGCCTGGCCGCGAGCCATCTTCTTTACTTTTGGCTTTTTCGAACCGCGAGGATAATCGCGAGGCTTGAGCGGCTTGTCCGCCTTGCGCTTTTTGCGCGCGGTACGTTTGACTTTCTTGCGTTCTTCTCGGCTGAGCTTGCTTGTATTGGCCATGATTCCTTTTGAATTTTGTAGTTTGGTAATTGAGAAACTTAGTAATTGGAAAAACGACAGGGACTGGGCCTGCCCAAATTCCCCAATCACTCAATTTCACAATTGCTCAATGGTTTTCAGATTCGCTCCAACTGGGCGTACTTCTCCACCAGCTTCTTCAAGCCGAAGCGTGGAAATTGTACCGTAATCTTGGCTTCTTCGCCTTCTCCTTCGCGCTGGTAGACCGTGCCCTCGCCATATTTTGGGTGGCGTACTTTTTGGCCCGGGCGAAATCCGCGCTTGCCCTTCGGCTCTTCCACTGGTGTTTTCGGCGCCGTGAACTTTTTTCCGCGGCTGGCGAAGAACTCGGCGATATTTTCGATCGAATTGTAGGGACGCGCCGGAACCGTCGGGCGTGTGGGGCGAGGTGTATCACTCCGGTTATCCCCACTGTGCCAGGAGGCGCTTTGGTCTTCGTCCTCGTAGGAATAGTGCGATGATGCAGCGTCATACGCGGGCCTCCGCCGCGTTGCGCGGTCGAGGGCGGCCGTTCCCACCCGGGTTGTCGAGCGTTGGCGATTGTTTCCTAATTCTTCGATTAACGCGCCGGGGACCTCTTCCAGGAAGCGAGATGGAACGCTGGCTTCGGGAAGGTCGGTGCCGTAACGGCGGCGGTAGACTGCGCGGCTCAGGACTAGCTGGTCCATGGCGCGGGTCATGCCCACATAGCAGAGCCGCCGTTCCTCCTCGATGTCGTCGGGCATGAGCAGCGTGCGCGAATGCGGGAACAGGCCTTCTTCGAGGCCGGTGAGAAATACCAGCGGAAATTCCAGGCCTTTGGCCGCATGCAGACTCATCAAGGTGATCTGGGCGCGAGCGTCGTAGTCGTCAGCATCGGCGATGAGGGCGGCGTGATCGAGGAACTCGTCGAGCGTCTCGGCACGATCGCGAGAGTCCATGGCGGCATTTACCAACTCGCGCAGGTTCTCGATCCGCGAGAAAGCTTCGGGAGTGTCTTCCTCTTCGAGCAGCTTGATGTAGCTAGTGCGATCGATGAGGAATTTCAGGAGGTCAGCGGTACTGACAGTGGGGGCGGGAAAAGAGTCTGCCGCATTTTGAGGAGCGTCAGCTCCAGCGGCTGAGGTTGCGTCGAGTGGTTCGCCCTCCGTGTCGGAAGCACTATGCTCCATTTCAGGCGCTCCGAAGTCGAACGAGAAATTCCCAAATTCTGTTGGATCGAAAGCGGTGGCGTCGTCGGGACGTCCATTGCCGTCCCTGGCGGGACTCGCCTCCAATTCGCCATCCCGGGACTTACGTTCCGGGCTAATGAATTCCGTCGCTTCGGGACTGGGAACGGTTCCACTATCGACGTTACCATTTGCGCCGGCTGCGAGTTGCTCGACGAACGTTCCCCCTCGCATCGCTCTGGCATCTTCGATCAACTGCTGAAAACTGTTGAGTGAAGCTACGGCGCGAGGCGGCAGTAGTTGGCGCTTGATGGCTTCGCCGATCGCGCCCCAGAGCGAAAGCCCCGCCTCGAGGGCAAGCCTTTCCAGGGTGTCGATTGTGCCTTTGCCAATGCCGCGGGCGGGCGTGTTGATCACACGCAGCAGCGAGATCGAGTCATCGGGATTCTGGATGACTTTCAGATACGAGATCAGGTCTTTGATCTCAGCACGTTCGTAGAAGGAGAAGCCTCCGACAACGTGATACTTCAACCCGTAGCGGCGCATGGCCTCTTCAAACAGTCGCGACTGTGAGTTGGTGCGGTAGAGTACTGCGGCGCGCGGGTCATCGCCCCGTTCGACCGCTTCGCGCAGATATCGAGCTACCCAATCAGCGGCGAAGAGCGCTTCGTTCTCACCGTCGGGGGCTTCGTAGTAACCAATCTTGGATCCGCCCTGACGCGAGGTCCACAGGTTCTTGCCCTTGCGGCGAATGTTGTTCGCAACGACCGCCGATGCAGCCTGCAGGATGTTCTGGGTTGAACGATAGTTCTGTTCAAGGCGGATGATTTTTGCTTCCGGGAAATCTTTTTCGAACTCGAGAATGTTGCGGATGTCGGCGCCGCGCCAGGAATAGATGGACTGGTCTTCATCTCCGACGGCGCAAACGTTGTGGCGATCGCCCGCCAGCATGCGCATCAGTTCGTACTGAGGGCGGTTCGTGTCCTGATATTCGTCGATCAGCAGATACTGAAATCGGCGGTTGTAATACTCGCGTACTTGCGGCGCGGATTTCAGCAAGCGCACCGCTTCCAGCAAGAGATCGTCGAAGTCCAGCGCATTCGCCTTGCGCAGTTCCTTGCGATATTCCTCGAACAAATGCGCAACGCGTTCGGTCTTGGGATCGGCGGATTGCAAGTACAGCTCCTGCGGATCCATCATGTGATTCTTGGCCCAGGAAATCCGGCCCAGGACGATGCGCGGGGTGAGTTGCTTGTCGTCGAGGCCAAGCCGCTTCATGACGCTCTTCACGACGGACTGCTGATCCGATTCGTCGTAGATCACGAAGTTCTTTGTATGACCGATCGGAGGCCGGCCGGGCACGGACGATGGGATGCGCAGGGCTTCAATGTCGCGCCGAAGCATGCGTACGCAGAATGAATGAAACGTGGAGATGACCGGCTTTGCAATGCTGAGGCCGCCTACCAATTTTTCGACGCGCTCTCCCATCTCGGCAGCGGCTTTGTTGGTAAAGGTCATGGCGAGGATGGACTCGGGCATCACGCCCTTGTGGTCGATCAGATAAGCGATGCGGTAGGTGATGACGCGCGTCTTTCCGCTGCCGGCACCCGCGAGGATGAGGACCGGTCCTTCGGTGGTTTCGACAGCTTCACGCTGCTGAGGATTCAGTTGGTCGAGAAAAGACAATGCTGAAGCGGCTCCGGAGTTTGTCCTTCAATTCTACAGGGAACCGCGCGTGCGGCGGCGGATCAGACACAACATCGACGAAAGAACCCTCCCAAATCCGAACCGGGGGCGGACGCACCAGAGGGGATTCTGCTACTTCTCCATCAGCAGGACTTTTTCCGCGTCGTCGATTTCAGTCAGCTTGACTTCGATAACTTCATTCATTGTGGTCTGCACATTGCGGCCGACGAATGTAGCCTCGACGGGGATCTCGCGGTGCCCGCGATCGATCAAGACGCAAAGCTGAACCCGGCGTGGACGTCCGTGGGCAAAGAGCGCGTCCAAAGCGGCGCGAGTGGTGCGGCCGGTAAAGAGGACGTCGTCGACCAGCACGATATTTTTATCTTCGATGTCGAAGCCGATTTCTTTTTCTTGCACGACCGGCTTGGGCCCTAACGTGGACAGGTCGTCGCGGTAAAACGTGATATCGAGAGTCCCTACGGGGACCTTCGCATTCTCAATGCGCGCAATAATCTTGCCCAGGCGCTCAGCCAGAGGCACGCCTCGACGACGAATTCCGACTAATCCCAAAGCGTCGACACCGCCGTTCTTTTCGACAATCTCATAAGCCAGGCGCACCAAGGTGCGCTCGATTTCGGAGGCCGACATCAGTTGTGCCTTCTGGCGAAGGCCTGTTTTGCGGGAGGGGCTCTTTACAGTCATTGATGGGTATGCCTCGTGCGCCGAGAAGCCGGCTACTCACTGTAGACAAGGGGCTTGCGAGAGGTCAAGCGCGGAGCTTTCGTGCGAGGGAACTGCTGTGGGTACCGAATACGGGATCAGGGGTTTTGATTGTCGGTGGACTCGGCGGTTTCCAGGTGGAGTGCCGCAGCCTCACTGGCCGCAGGGCATGCCGTCTTGACAATCCGAACATAGGGACAGGCGCTGTCTCGGAGCGAGATGACGTCGATGGCCTCAGGAAATGCGTGCGCAGCTTCGTTAGGCAGAATGCCGACTCCTTGATTTCTTCCCATTGCTTTTGCGCGATACAAGGCGTCGTCCGCGAGTGCGATGACCTCTTCGGCACAGATGGCCTCATAAGAATTTCTGCGCCAGGGATAGGGAGCCCAGCCTACGGAACAGGTCTTGCTCACGCGAATGCCGTGTCCGAGATCAAAAGGTTCCGATGACATGACTTCTAGAACCCGGCTGCAGAAGGCGGGGGTTCCCGAGGGATCCGTCGATCGGCTCATAATCATGAATTCTTCCCCACCCCATCGCACCAGAACATCCGATCTGCGCACGACCGTCGAAAGCCTCTGCGCCACCAGCTGCAGCAGCCGGTCTCCGGCAGGGTGGCCGTAGAGATCGTTGACCTGCTTGAAGAAATCGACGTCCACCATGATGAAGACCAGGTCTCTGTGGTCGAGGCGGCGAATGTCGCCGCCTCGAGCTCGCTCATAGTTGCGCAAGACCTGTCCGGCTTCTGCTGTGAGAATCTCCTCGAGGTACCGGCGATTCCAGATGCCGGTCAGGACGTCTGTGAAAGAAATTTCCTGCAACTCGAGATTCTTCCGCTGCAGTTCCAGGCTGTGCCAGCGTAGCGAATGCTCTTTGCTTTCGAGTTCGTCTTTGAGGCGGCACATTTCGTCCAGGTTATGGCGCGACAAGCGCAGCAGGCTGAGCAATTCCTTGTCGAGGAGATGCTGCTTGAGAAAAACGAGTGCGCCCATCACGATCATCACGGCAGACGTCAGCAAGAGGCGGTACGTACGGACCCGCTGTGGGACCTCTCCACCGAACTGCGACCAGGCCACCATCAGCGGGGTAACAAACACAGTCACCATGGCCAAGCGCGCCTTCCAGATCTCGTAGCTGCGCGTGACGGGTTGCGTGGACGAATCGTCCTTCGTGAAGTCGCGGGTTAAGAACCCGATTCGTATGAACCACGCCATGGATGCAACCAGCGGCACGTCGAACAAGCTCCCCGTGTAGTACAGGTGCAAGTCGATGGCCTCGCTGGCCGCGAGCGAGGCAACGCAGTACAGTAACGTGGCCCCGAACAAGTGGAAGTAGATTCTTCGCCACGGGTCTTGGCTCCGGCGCCAAACCAGGATCAATCCTGCGGCGAGCACGAGTTCTTCGCATACGTAGAGCAGGTCAAAGCTCCGGCCGTATACCGTCTCGGAGGGGGCCACATACTGCCAAGGAATGACAACGAAGAGATAAAGGAAGAGCCACCACGTGAACAGAAGCGCAAAATCAAGCGTGCCGGCGCGGATGGTTCGATCGTTCTGCTTGACGTGTGGCTGGAGCGCGACGGCCGCCATCATGGGGACGATGTGGAGAAACAGGATGACGTCACCGACAAATGGGTTGGGCGCCTCATGCCGCAGGTACACTTCGATGTACGTCCACATGACCTGCGAAATGAGCCACATGGCTAGGCCAAGACCCATCAGCGACCAGAACAGCCGAGCTTTGGCAGTCGTGTTTCGTACGTTGAGGAAGAAAGCTACCGCTCCGCCGAGAAGGACAAGGTTCTGGAGAATATCCCCAAAGGCTGTCAGTCCGAATCCGCGTGGCGCAAGAATTGAAACGGCAACGTGCCCGCACACGAGTGCGCACACGATGACTGTCCACCGGCGACCGGGTTGGAGTGGAGAGTTCCCCACGTTACAGATTGTAGGTTTCTTTGCGGTGAGGCGGTGCGTTACCGAGGTAACCCGGCTGACGTTTACGAAAGCGCGTCTTTGAAACTTTGCGCAAAGCTGTAAACATCGTGAAATGAGTTGTAAAGCGGAACGGGTGCGACGCGGAACGTATCGGGTTCGCGCCAATCTCCGATGATGCCTTGGGAGGCGAGGCGATCGCAAACGGAGCGTCCGTTGTGTGCGATGCGGATGGAAAGTTGAGCCCCCCTGCGGTGAGTCTCCCGCGGGGTAGTAACGGAAAATTTCACCGAGGCCTGCCGCTCGAGAAGAAACTCCATATAGGCCGTCAAGGAAACACTTTTTTCGCGAAGACGTTCTATTCCAGCTTCGGAGAAAATGTCGAGCGATGCGCGCAGGGGAGCCAGAGCGAGAATGGGAGGATTGCTTAACTGCCAGCCCTCTGCCCCGGCGATGGGATGGAATTCAGGTCCCATTTGAAATCGAGTTGCTTCGTCGTGTCCCCACCAACCGGCAAAGCGCGGCAAATCGGCGTGCGCGTGCCGCTCGTGAACAAAACAGGCGCCGATGCATCCGGGCCCACCGTTGAGATACTTGTAATTGCACCAGACCGCGAAGTCGGGATTCCAGTCATGAAGGCGAAGTGGAACGTTGCCGACAGCGTGTGCCAGATCGAAACCAACGACGCATCCGCGCCGATGCCCTGCTTGCGTGATCGCAGGCAAATCGAAGAGCTGGCCGGTTACGTAGTTCACGCCGCCAAGAAGAATCAGGGCGATGGAATTTCCTTCTCGGTCAATCACCGCTTCGATGTCCTCATCCTGCATACAAGATTCCCCCGGACGCGGAGTCAGTTCCAGAAGTGAGACGGAGGGATCGAATCCGTGAAAGCGAATCTGCGATTTCACGGCGTACTGATCAGATGGAAATGCACCGCGCTCGACCAGGATTTTGTGACGCTGTGCAGTGGGGTGGTAGAACGAAACCATCATGAGATGAAGGTTCACCGTCAATGAGTTCATCACGACCACTTCAGAAGGTTTGGCGCCGACCAGGACAGCCGACTGATCGGTGAGCAGGCGGTGATACGGCATCCAGGGATTCTTTCCGTGGAAGTGACCTTCGACGCCGAGGTTGGCCCAGTCTCGCAGCTCCTGCTCGATGTATGCAGCAGCGGTATTCGGCTGCAGGCCCAGTGAGTGACCACACAGGTAGATCGATTCCTTACCCGTTTTTGTCTTAGGGAGGCTAAAGCGCGTGCGGAAATGCGCGAGAGGATCGGCGGCATCCATGGCGAAGGCGAACTTCTCGCCAGGTTGAAAGGGAGCGACGGTCACGATGCGAGCTCCAGCGGCGTGAGTTCCCTGCCAACTAATTGATCGGCTTTGTGCCAATCGAGGTCCTCGACGCGGTCGATTCCCGCGCATAAGTCTGTGAGGATTCTCTCTTGGGTACGGCCCCGGCGCAGTGCAATCGAGTACGGAATGCGATGAAAGGTGACCATGGCATATTTGGGGACAAAGGTTTGTGGATATCGCGCTTCGAGAGCGAGCTCCACTTTCTTCTGGAGAAGGAAGCGCGGATCGGCAACGCGATCTCGCATCTCGACGAAATTCTCGACGGCCAAGTCGGCGATCGCGTCGGTGTTGACCTTGCGCGCTGCCTCAAAATCTGAGAAGACCTTGCTCCAATCCGCTCCGTGCCGGTCCAGGAGATCAAGGAGAGAAGTACAGTCTTCAAAACCGCAGTTAATTCCCTGTCCGAAGAAAGGAACGATCGCGTGAGCCGCGTCTCCGAGCAGAAGCACTCGGCCCTCCACGTGCCAAGGCGAGCATTTTATGGTCACCATGGATCCGGTTGGATTTGTGAAGAAACTGTTTGCGAGATCCGGTATTAGCCGCAGGGCATCGGGAAAACGCGAAGCAAAGAAGTCCAGCACCTCTGGTGCAGCGTTTAACTGCTCGAAGCTGTCTGGCCCTTCAAAGGGTAGAAAGAGAATGCAGCCGAATGTGCCATCGATATTCGGCAATGCGATCAGCATGTAGTTGCCGCGCGGCCAGATGTGGAGGGCGTTGGTTTCAAGCATGTGCCCGCCGCCGGGTCCAGCGGGAATCGTGAGCTCCTTGTAGCCGTAGTCGAGATATTGCTGCGAGAAGTTGAAGCGGTTGAGTTTCAACATCGCGTTTCGGATGGCGGACGCCGATCCATCACAGCCGATGACGACGTTGCCCTCGACGACCTGGTTTGCGTCAGCGCTCTCGTCGCGAAACCGCACAGCGCTCGTCTTCAGGTCAATGCCGGTGCAACGCTGTTGAAAGAGGATTTTCACGCCGGCCGCTTCCGCGGCATCCATCAGAGCAATATTCAGGTTCGCCCGGGAAATGGAATTGATGACCTCGGATTCGTCCTTGCCGTAAGGCTGGAACGTCAGCTCGGAACTGACGGAATGCATCATTCTTCCCTTCATCGGGATGATGATCTTCCGCATGTCGTCCCACAAGCCGGCTTGTGCGAGAGCGTGAATGCCGCGAGTCGACAATGCCAGGTTGATAGAACGGCCCGCGCTCATCTGGACGCGACGCATGTCGGGCCGCCGCTCGAATATCTGTACCTTGAATCCGCGTTTGGCCAGTTCGAGTCCGAGCAGCGGGCCGTTCAGGCCGGCGCCGATCAGGGTGATGATTTCGGCTTTGGTCATGTGAGCCAAGGTGGGCCTACTCCGTCAAAAGTGTGCGGGCCTCCCACAGCTCAGGGAAGAACTTCTTGTCCAGTGTGAGCTTCAGGTACGACGAGCCTGGGCTGCCTCCAGTGCCCATGCGCGCGCCGATCACCCGCTCGACCAGTTGAATGTGGCGCAAGCGCCAGCTCACGACTAACTCATCAAATTCGGTGAGGCGCTCGCAGACGTCGATCCAGTCGCGGTTGGTGCGCTCGTCGCGGTAGAGAGAGAGGATCGCCCGAGCACGAGCGTCGAACTGTTCACGCTCGGTTGCATTCGGAATCGATTGAAGTTTACCCATCGCGCGCAGGGCGCTGAAGAGAGCGTCGTGCAGCGATGGCTCGCGCAGGCGTCGGTCCAGCGCCGCGTGAGCTTCGGGCGTCGGCCGATGGTAGCGCAGCATCTTTTCATCTTTCAGGCCGCAAAGAAATTCCAGCTCTCGAAATTGCTCCGATTGAAATCCACTGGCAGGCTCAAGCTTTCCGCGGAAAGCGAGAAAGTGCGTGGGAAGCATGGTTTCGAGGATGGTGAACTGCTCGACCAAGACCCGGGTGATTTCGGTGCAGCGACGCAGCAGACGCGCTGCTTCGTAGACCTCGTCGCGAGTATTGGGATTTTCGACGGCGCGGCGCAGGTTGGTAACCACCGCATCCAGATCGTGAAGCAGTTCTTTGAACCATAACTCGTAGGTCTGATGAACGATGATAAACAGCAGTTCGTCGTGATGTGGCGGCGAAGACTGCGGGTGCTGCAATTCGAGAAGTTCCGGAACTCTCAAATACGAACTATAGGTGAGTTGCTCGTGCTTGGGAGTCGGTGATGGATCAGGGGACGTTGACGTCTCTTTTGTCAGCTTTAAGAACTGCTGCGCATTTTCGCCGAGCAGTCGAGACTTGGCGTGCGGTGGAAGCGAACTTGATCGAATCAGTGAGCCAATGCGTTCTTCGCCGAGAGGAAATGGGTAGTCTGAACCCAGCATCACACGCTCCGTTCCCATTGTGCCGATCAGGAAGTGCAGGGCTCGATGGTCGAACACGGCCGAATCCACATAAAACCGGTTTAGATATCGGCTTGGAGGCAACTCGCAAACTCCGCGAGCGACGGGATGATGGCTCCAGGCATTTTCCAAACGTCCAAGCAGAAATGTGAAACTGCCGCCCCCGTGGGCAAAACAAATCCGCAAACTGGATGGAAGCTTGTCGAATGCCCCACCAAGAATCATCGCGACGATGCCGAGTTGGGTTTCCGCCGGCATGGCGACGGTCCAGGGCATCATGTATTTCGGCATTCGCTCTGGGGCAAACATGTCCCAGGGATGCACCAATACGGCCGCTCCTTCGTCCGCACAGTGGTGGAGAAACGTGACGATGCCGGGATCGTCGAGATTCTTGTCGCCGATATGATTTCCGATCTGCACCCCGAGGTGGCCCGCGCGGATGCAGCGCGTCAGTTCTTTGCACGATGCATCGATGTCCTGTAGAGGGACTTGGCACAACGACTTCAGGCGGCCTTTACCCTGCGCGCACAATTCGAGAGCAGCGTCATTGAACAACTGAGCGCAGTCGAGGGCGTGACTGGCCGGGCGATCGTAGGCGAAGAGCACGGGCGTCGCCGAGATGACCTGAATGTCGATGCCGTCGCGATCCATTTCCGAGAGGCGAACATCCGGGTCCCAACATGCTGAATAGATTTTGCGAAAGAAACGGTCGCCGACCAGAATCTCGGCCTTCCCCGGTTCAGTGTGCTTGATCCGCGGCCAGTCAGGCGTACCGTAACGGGCGGCCAAGTCGGGCCACTCGCGCGGGAAGAAGTGATTGTGAATATCAATGACAGGCATTTACTGTTTGCCGGGATGCATCGCGCCGCAGTGCGTGCACTTGCGCAGACTGTCGTTAGAGTAGAACTGCTCAAACAGCGGCGGCAAGTCTTTCACAATGCTCTTTAACTTGACCTCGGCGCGATGCACGAGCTGATGACAGTTCTGGCAATACCACTCAAACCCGTCGAGAGCGCCTTCCGGGCGCGGCATTTCAACGACTACCCCAATGCTGCCGGCCGAACGCTGCGGCGAATGGCGCATATGCTTCGGCAGCAGGAAAATGTCACCTTCCTTGAGCGGAATCTCAACCGGAGGCCTACCGGCCGCCTCCATGATTCGAATGAAAACGTTGCCCTTCAATTGATAAAAGAATTCTTCGGTTGGATCGTCGTGATAGTCGCGACGTTGGTTGGGGCCGCCGACGACAGTGACCATCATCTCCCCGTCTTCCCACACTTGTGCGTTGCCGACCGGCGGCTTGAATTTCTCCTTGTTCTCGTCGATCCAAGCTTGGAAATTGAAAGCTTTCAGATTCTTGATGGACGGCACAGCACCTCCTATTTCTCCGGTTTGTAGGCGACGGCCCGGATTTCAATCAACAAGTGTGGATGCGGCAACTGATGCACAGCCACCGTGGTTCGGGCGGGCCCGTCGTAATCAAAATACTCACCGTAGACCTCGTTGTAGCCTGCAAAATCATTCATATTCACGAGATAGGTTGTGATCTCGACGACGTCGGAAAGTTGCGCACCTGTGCTACGCAGGATATCGCGGATATTCTCGATTACCGCTTTCGTTTGCGCGCGAATATCGAGATGCGTGGTACCCATCTGGTCAGCGTCGGCGCCAGCAATGGTGTTGTCGGGACGACGTGAACTAGTGCCGGAGACGATGAGAAAATCCCCCGCGCGTTTGATGTGGGGATATTTGCCGCGCGGCTTGGCTTTCCCCTCGAGAACCTGACTTTCGATTTTCCCCATGCCCACCCGCGTCACTTTAGCAGATTCAGAGTCGAATGCAGATGTTGTTCAACTCGGAATAAAAATTCAGCGAATGCATACCGCCTTCACGGCCGATTCCCGATAGGCCCACGCCACCAAAAGGGGTGCGAAGGTCACGCAAGAACCAGCAATTCACCCAGGTGATGCCGACATTCATCTGCTGCGCGACACGATGGCCGCGCTTGAGATTCGTCGTCCAGATCGAGGCGGCAAGTCCGTACCTGGTGTCATTCGCCATCACGATTGCTTCGTCTTCCGCATCGAACGGCGCAACGTGGCAGACTGGACCGAAAATCTCTTCTTTCACGCACCGCGCCGACTCGCGCAGCCCAGTATAGATTGTGGGCTGGACGTAGCAACCGTGATCCAGGGCGTTACCGAATTGCGGGACGCCTCCGCCGGCGACGACGGTTGCGCCTTCTTCGCGAGCCAGTTTGTAGTAGGAAAGAACTTTCTCTCGATGCTGCTTCGAAATGAGCGGCCCGATCTGCGTGGATTGCTCCAGGGGAGACCCCATCCGCAGAGTCTCGGCCTTGCTCTTGAGAGCGCCCACAAACCGATCGAAGATGGGGCGTTCCACGTAAACGCGCTCGGCACACAGGCAGACCTGGCCGGTGTTGAGGAAGACGGCGTCGGAGATTCCGCTTAGTGTTTCTTCGAAGTCACAATCAGCGAAGACGATGGCTGCATTCTTGCCGCCGAGTTCGAACGAAACGGGTTTCACCGAGGCGGCGACAGTCTTCATAATGGCAGCCCCGGTCTGTGACTCCCCCGTGAAGGTCATCGCATTCACGTCGGGATGCTGAGTCAGGAATTCTCCGGCGGAGTTAGGTCCGAATCCATGGACGACGTTGTATACGCCATCTGGAATACCTGCTTCCTTCATCACCTCGGACAGCAAAGTCGCAGTCGCTGGAGTTTCTTCCGACGGCTTGACCACGACGGTGTTTCCACACGCCAGGGCGGGTGCGACTTTCCATGTCAGCAGCAAGAGCGGCAGGTTCCACGGTGTGATGATTCCTACAACGCCCCGCGGCTTGCGAACGGCGTAGTTGAGAGCATTCTTGCCATCTGGAGTTTCAGTCTGGAACGATTCGAGCGGCGCAGTCTTGATGAGATCGGCGAACACGCGAAAATTCGCGGCGGCGCGGGGGACATCGAGACGCGAGGCGAGCGCGATTGGTTTGCCGGTATCGGCGACCTCAGCAGCGACGAAGCGGTCAAATCGGGCTTCAATCGCGTCGGCGATTTTGTGCAGGCACGCGGCGCGTTCGTGAGTGTTGAGGCGGCCCCATGATCCCGCAAATGCTTTGCGCGCGGCTTGCACTGCCTGATCGACGATATCCCGGTCGGCCTCGGTGACTTCGGCGATTACAGTGCCGTCGGCCGGATTGATGTCGGGGAATTCGCGGAAACCACGCACGAATTGTCCATCGATGTAATTGCGGAAAGACTTCACTGGCGTGAACCCCGCCGCATCCTAACAGTCCTTGTCCGGCCGAAGCAATGACCGCAATCCTTTAGCCGTTTCGTTCTCGCAGATAGCGCTGTAGCGCGTCCTGCCACGAGGGCGTTGAGATGCCCCAGTGACGGAGACTCTTCGGCGAAAGCACAGAGTATGCGGGACGTGGTGCAGGTCGCGCCATCTGCTGAGAACTGACGGGGCGAACTTCAGTCGGAAGCCCAGCACGGCTGACGATCTCGTGCGCAAACTCAAACCAGGTACAGTTGCCAGCATTCGTGGCGTGTACGATTCCCGTCGCGTTCGCGCGACAAAGCTGGACAATGGCTCGCGCCAGATCGACGGAGTACGTGGGGCACCCGCGCTGATCGTTGACGACATCGAGGGCAGGACGAGTCGCCGCCAGCTTCAAGATCGTGTCCGGAAAGCACTTTCCGCCCTTTCCGAAAAGCCAGGACGTGCGGGCGATGCAGCAACC
>Ga0209698_10005636_pt1 | contig 13506 bp, 5 predicted proteins | sample LitLauG_LLR_2012_FD_187203 | JGI IMG/M metagenome (GOLD analysis project Ga0209698, IMG submission 187203) | Freshwater sediment microbial communities from Pennsylvania, USA - Little Laurel Run_MetaG_LLR_2012 (SPAdes) (version 2) | ecosystem: Environmental > Aquatic > Freshwater > Creek >... | reverse complement strand
ATGCAGCAGCTCGCCGACGCTCTCGCGCAGTTCGAAGATGCGCGAATTCGCGAGGCTCACGCGCACGACTCCCCTGCCCTGCATGAGCGCCGGATCGAGTCCCGCGAGCACATTTGTCTCCGCGGCGTCCACTCGCTGCTGCTTCACCTCGTGCAGCAGCGGCGCGGGGAAAGTCACCTTCAGCTTCGTCTCCACCGCGTCACGGAACTTTGCGCCTCCACCCGTGAACTCCGCCGTCCACAGCCATTTCGCATCGCCCGTCTCGCGGACCACGATCGGAAAATCCACCGCGACGGATCCCTTCGCCGGAATCTTCACCGTGCGCCCGGTCTCCGCGGCCGTCGCGGTCGCGTCGAGTTCGATCCGCACCGTCGCATCGCCCGCCTGTTCGGTCGTGTTGTGGACGACGGCGCCCAGCACCATCTGGTCGCCGACATTGGCGAAGCGCGGCATCGCCGGCTCCAGCATCACCGGTTTGTTGATTTCAAACGCGCTCTCCGCGTTGCCGAACTGATCGCGCTTCGTCTGCACCACCGCCATCACGCGGTAGCGCGTGAGGCCGTCGGGCACCTTGAACTCCGCGCGCACCTTGCCCTCCACATCGCTGCGCAGCGAGCCGGCCCAGTATGCCGTGCCGAGGAAATTCCGCCGCACGCCGGCCTCGCCGCCTTTGCCAAAGCCTCCGACGAGGTAGCCCTTGTTCTCGAACAGCCCTTCGGCAATCGCGTCCGGCCCCTCCTTCAGCAGCTTCTCGATCGTGAGCCCCGTCGAGACATCAAGCCTCAGCAGCTTGCTGAAAAATGTGAGTGGGTCGGGCGTTTCAAATCCCGTGAGACTCAGCACGCCCTCGTCCGCGGCCCACAGTGTCACCTCCGCGTTCGCTACCGGCTTGCCGTCCACGTCGCGCACTTCGCACACAACCGACGCCTGTTCGCCGGGCTGATACTGCGGACGTTCGGGCTTCACGTTCACGTAGAGCTTCGCGTCGGGCCGCGCGATGCGCACCTGCGTGTAGCCGATGCGGTACTCGGGCATCTTGAATTTCTTCGGGCTGTCTTGCGAACCGCGCAGCACGAGCACCGACACGAACACATTCGGCGCGTCCATTTCCCCGATGGGCACATGAATGGCCGGCGCATTGCCTTCGAGCTTCGTGAAAAAATAGCGCCTCACATTCTCGCGCTCGACCGTCACGAGCGCCGGGCCGCTGATCGGCGTCTTCACGAGAATGGTCGCCTGCTCGCCGTCGCGATACTCGGGCTTGTCGGCGACGAGTTCGATTTGGAAACGGTTGCGATAATTCCACGCGAGCGCATCCTTGCCGTACACGCTCACGGAAGTCGTCGTGATCACATCGCGCCCCGACACATCGCGCGCGACTGCGGACACGATGTAGAGCCCCGGCTTTTCCACCTTCAGCGAAGTGTCACTCTTGTCCGGATCCGCGAGCAGCCACTTGCCGCCCTTCTGCACGACTTTCGCCGTCCGCACTTCGGCCTGTCCGATGAGTTGCGTGATCGGCTCGCTGCGGAAATTCTCCGCCTCGTCCGCATCCTCCATCCGGTTCGTCTGCCACTCGATGCGCGTGAGCTTCACCGTGGCCTCGACGGCGTCCGGCGTCGGCGTGCCGTCCGTCCGCACCGCAACGACTTGCAACGGCAGCGCGTCACCTTCGCGCATCACGTCGGGCATGCGACGGATGCCCAGATAAAAGTCCGAGCTGTGCGCGAGGAACTCCGAACGCTCCGCGACAGTCTGCTGGTTGATGTCCGTAATTTCCGAGAGAAAGCGCACGCGGCGCGGCTGCGGCAGCCGCGTGTTCTGCGGCACGCTGAACGACACCCTCGTCGTCCCATCCGCGCCGATGTCCGCCCGGCCCTGTGCCGAGAAGCGTGGCTCGCCGCCGAGCTTTTGCTGGAGCCGCCAGTCGAACAGCGCCTCGGTGAAGACAAAATCCTCAAAGCCCGTCGGGGCGAAATGTTCGTCCATCGCGCGCACCGACCACGAGAGCTGCGCTTTCGAGAGCGCCCTGCCCATGTAGTATTTCGCGGTAACCGGCACTTCGATGGGCCCGGCGAGCATTGGCGTCTGCGGCGGCGTGACCTTCACCTCGAATGCGTTCGGCGAATACTCCTGCACCTGCCATCCGCACGAGATGTCGCTCCAGTCCGAGTCCTCATCACTGGCGAAAAACAACTGCGCGAAAAATCCGCCGACCGTTTCCTTCGGGAGCTGGATGTCCGTGTCGAACGATCCCGTGTCCGAGAGCGTCAGCTTGCGCTCGGAGATCGCACGCCCGCGCGGGCCTTTGATTCGCAGCTTCGCACCCACGCCCGCGGCCTGATGCGACTCACCCGGCATGTAGCTGCGGACGATGCCCTTCACATGCACGAGTTCGCCAGGACGGTACACGGGCCGGTCGGTGAAAAGAAAACCGCGCCGCTTCCCGCCATCCACGAGATCTTCCTGCCGGATGTCCTCCTCCTCGCCGAAGACGTTGATGCGAAAGCGCCCGAACTCAAGTTCGCCACGCTCGGAATCGAAACGCATGAGGTGCTGATCCTCGCCGTGCGAGACGAGCAGCCACTTCGGCGTGTCGTCCTGCTTCGGAATGCGCACCGTGCCGTCTGCAGCGGTCTTCATCTCTGCGATCTTTGCGCCGGCCTCGCCAAGCATCCGCACCGTTGCGCCGCTCACCGGCTGCGCGGTCGTGAGCGAAAATACGTGCAAAAATGAATCCGTGCTTTGCTTCCACATCACGCCGAGATCGGTCACCTGCACGAGCGCCTGCGTGCCGACGCGCTTCACATTCGGCGCGGGCTTGTTCGGCTGCTCGGCGGTGAGGAAAACAGCGCCCGTCTTTCCCGGCCCGAGGATTTCGTCCCAGTTCAGATTGATCAGCTTCCGCTCGTCCACCTGCGCATCGGGCGAGAAATCCTTCTGCCACACGACCGTGCCCGGCATTTTTGCATCGTCCACTTTTTGGTAAAACTCGTCTTCCTTCTGCTCGTCACGGTTGTACTTGGCGTACGCATCGAATGCCGCAGTCACCCCCTGCGCCGGGATACGCTTCGCGGTCACGTGGAGCTTCGACACGTTCACGCTAATCAGTCCAAATTGCCGCGTCCCCGCGCGCTGCTGTTGCGCCGCGAAACCCTGAAAATACAGCCGCGACGGCACGGGTGCGAAGCTCACCTTCCGGCTCGCAGGCCGCCCAAGCGTGAACGGCTCGAACGCCGCCGTCTCGCCCGCAACTGTGATCGTGTAATCCGTGCCGAGCGCGAAATCGCCGCGCAGGACGATCATGTTCACGTCGCTGAAAACGCTGTCGCCCATGTCCGCTTTCAAGTTCGTGGGTGCGGGCTCGACTTTCACAAATTTCGCCGGCTCCTTCTTCACCGCCTTCGCAAGCCGCTTGGAAAAAGTCAGCGTCACCTTCTTGCCCGACACTGCGAGATTTTCCACCGCCGTGCTGTCCAGCATGAATGGCTTCACGTCGCCCACGGGCGCGAAGTAAGCATCGTGCAATTTGAATGCGCCATCCGCCGACGGCGCGCCTTGGCTCACGACAAGCCGCCAGTTTTTTCCAGGCAGCAGCGGCTTCACAGGAGTCACGATGATCTGGTTTTTGAAAACCGGCGCTGCCTTTGGAGCCGGCGGTGCATCGTCGTCGTCCTCGTCCTCCGCCTGGGACTTTTTCGACGGCGCACCCGCGAGATGCTCGCGCACCTGCGCGTCCCACGTGAACGCGTTCCGATCATCGCTGCGATACGGCGGAAAGAACCCGTCTTTCCCAGTGAGCAGCCGAATCGTGGCCTCGATGCTCCGTTTGTCGGCGTCCACAAACTTCATGTGCGCCGCGAGTGCCGCGGGATCCACGTTCGCATTGAAAAGCAGCATCATTTTCGGCTGCGACGGCGCGTCCTTGGCGTCGAAATAATCGGTCATGTTCATGCCCTTCACGTGGAACGTCGGCGTGCTGAACGTCTCCTGCAGTGCACCGCGAAACGCCCTGCCATCCGCTGTCTTGAGCCCGGACGCTAGCGTCACCTGATACGTCGTCCCCAGCGGCGGCGGCTCGCTCGGCTGGAAGATGCCGCTCTGCGTAGAGGCCCAGCGCCACTTGCCCGTCATCGCCGGCTTGATCACAAGCGGCACCTCGCGGTCCGTCTTGCCCGCCGCATCATCCGCGACCATTGGCTCCGCGAAACGAACCTCGAATGCCGACGACGGCTTGAGCACGTGATTCTCCAGTGTGTCCACGAGGAGCGTGACGGGTGCTTCCTTCGGCACGGCAAAGATCGGCAGTGAGAGAAACAAGGCTAGTGCAACGGAGAGTTTCATGGCGATGGAGAGGGTAACGTTTCCCGACATCCAATTCTTTCAACGAAATGCGCGGAGATCGAGCATGGGTTTTCAGCCGAAATCCGACCCCTTCCAGTGCGTGCAGAATATGCCCGGCACTTTCCCCGCAACCTCGCCACATCGCGCGTGTTTGAATGAGCACACGATGCCGGATGCGTAACCAAGCGCGGACGGCGCGCGTCCTTCACTTCACACACCTCTCACATGAACCCGACTGACTCGAACACCTGCGGAGACATCACGCCACTGTTCACGCGCCGCTCCGTGCTGCAAAACATCGCGTGCGGATTCGGCTGGCTCGCATTCGCCGGGCTGGCGGGAAAAAATGCGCTCGGCGCGGAGACGAGTCCGCTCATGCCCAAGCTGCCTCATTTTCCAGCGCGGGCGAAGCGCGTGATTTTTCTCTGCATGAGGGGCGGGCCGTCGCATGTGGACACCTTTGACTACAAGCCGAAGCTCACCGCGGACACGGACAAACCCGGCAAGCGACCCGGCACAAAGCTGCTCGGATCGAAATGGAAATTCGCGCAGCAAGGCCGGAGCGGGCAGTGGATTTCCGAGCTGTTCCCGAATGTCGCGAAGCACGCGGACGAACTCGCGCTCGTACGCTCAATGCAGACGGACCTGCCGGCGCATCCGCAGGCGTTCGTGAAAATGCACACGGGCAATTCGCAGTTCGTGCGCCCGTCGCTCGGCGCGTGGACGCTCTACGGACTCGGCACGGAAAACCAGAACCTGCCCGGCTTCATCACGCTTGCGCCGCCTTCGGGCTTCGGCGGCTCGCAGAACTACGGCAGCGCGTTTCTCCCGGCGATTTACCAGGCCACGCGCATCGGCGCGGACAACCGCTCGGTCGCCGGCGCCCAGGTGCGCAACATCCAGACGACGCTCGGCCCGACGGCGCAGCGCGCGGAACTCGAACTGATCCAGACGCTGAACCGCGAGGCGCTGCGCCGCGACAAATACAATCCCGAAGTCGAGGGCGTGATCGAGAGCTACGAGCTTGCGTTCAAAATGCAGAGCCAGATGCCCGCGGTGATGGACCTCGACAAGGAATCCGAGGCGACGAAAAAGCTCTATGGCATCGGCGGGACCGGGCGCGGCACCGGCGGATATTTTGCCGGCGGCGGTCCCGGCGGCAGCGGCACCGACGACATGGGCCGGAAGTGTCTGCTCGCGCGAAAATTCATCGAGGCCGGGGTGCGATTCGTGGAGATCAACCACGGGAATTGGGACCAGCATTTCAATCTCAGCACCGGGCTCGAAAACAACTGCAAGTCCGTGGACCTGCCCATCGCGGGCCTGCTCACCGACCTCAAGCAGCGCGGACTCTTGAAAGACACGCTCGTCGTGTGGAGCGGCGAATTCGGACGCACGCCGCACGCGCAGGGCGGCGACGGACGCGACCACAACAACAAGGGCTTCACGCTCTGGATGGCCGGCGGCGGAGTGCGCGGCGGCCTCAGCTACGGCCAGACGGACGAATACGGCTACGAAGCCGTGGAGAACAAGGTGCAGATTCACGATCTGCACGCGACCATTCTGGCGCTGCTCGGGCTGAACCACGAGAAGCTGACCTTCAACTACGCTGGCCGCGATTTCCGGCTCACGGATGTCGAGGGCAATGTGGTGAAGGCGATCATGGCCTGACCGATCGGACGCCGGGCGAGGCTACGGCTTCGGCGAAACGATCTCGACCATCAGCACAGTAATCTGCCCATCGTCGGTCTTCACGGTGACAGGTTTAACGAGCGGAAGCGGTTTCTTTTCAACGTCCACCTTCACCACGACCGCGCCACGCTCGCCTGGGCCCAGCAGTTTCTTCGTAGCCGTGGCGGAAGTGCAGCAAATGCACGCACCGCGCACGCTTTCAAATCGGATGGTTGTCTTTCCCGCGTTGCGGTACGGAAACTCGGCGCGAATCTCCCGCTGGCCCGCATGAGCCTCCACGCGCTGGGTGGTCGCTTCCCACTTCAGCCCTCCCGCGAAAGTCGTTTGCACGAGAAGGAGCAGCAAGGCGAAGGCTTTCATCATTGGCGATATTCAAAGGATGTGGAAACGGATTCCAGCCTGCGGGTCAACCGTGTACAGCCATCGCGCTCGACGAATTGCGATTCCATCGTGCGGCTGCGGACTGACAAATTTCTGTTTGACTTCAGCTGGTTTTACAACATATCATGTAATCATGATTCGTGAATGCGTTCATTGCATCCGCCGATTCATGCCAAACGAAAACCCACAAAACACACCTCAATGTCCCGCAGTTTCATCTTCTCCTCAGAATCCGTCGGCGAAGGCCATCCTGACAAAGTCGCAGATACCATTTCCGACGCGATCCTCGATGCGTGCCTTGCCGTCGATCCGAAAAGCCGCGTCGCTTCCGAGACTTTCGTAAAAAGCAACGTCGTCGTGGTCGGCGGCGAAATCACCATTCCTAAGATCGGACAGAAGCCTATTGGTGAAGTCATCAATATTGACAAGACCATCCGCGACGCCGTGCGCGGCATCGGCTACACCAACGATGACGACGTCTTCCACGCGGACCGCATTTTCATCAATAACTACCTCACCACGCAGTCGCCCGACATCGCGCAGGGCGTGGACGCCAAGAAAGCCGCCGGCAAGAAGACCGCCGAGCAGGGTGCGGGCGATCAGGGCATCATGTTTGGCTATGCGTGCGACGAGACGCCCGAGCTAATGCCCGCGCCGATCATGTTCGCGCACCGCCTTGGCCGTGAGCTGACTAAGATTCGCAAGGCTGGAAAACTGGCCAAGTGGCTGCGGCCCGATGCCAAGTCCCAGGTCTCGGTGGAGTATGTGAACGGCAGGCCGACTCGCATCGTGAATGTCGTCATCTCCACGCAACACGCAGCCAGCGTCGAGCACGCGGAGATCGAGAAGTTCTGCATCGAGCAGGTGATTAAGAAAGTCCTGCCTAAGTCCATGCTCACTAAGGACACTGAGTATTTGATCAACCCGACAGGCAAGTTTGTCGTCGGCGGACCCCAGGGCGACAGCGGCCTCACGGGGCGCAAGATCATCGTGGACAGCTACGGTGGCACGGGCCGTCACGGCGGCGGCGCATTCTCCGGCAAGGACCCGAGCAAAGTGGACCGCAGCGCCGCCTACATGGGCCGCTGGGTCGCTAAGAACATTGTCGCCGCGGGCCTCGCCTCGCGCGTCGAGATCCAGTTCGCCTATGCCATCGGACATCCGCTGCCCGTCAGCGTGCATGTGGATTCCTTCGGCACCGGCACCATCGGCGACGATAAGATCCTCGCGGCTGTGCAGAAGGTGTTTTCCTTCAAGCCCGCCGACATCGTGAAGCAGCTCAACCTGCTCCGCCCGATCTATTCAAAGAGCACCAACTACGGCCACTTTGGCAAAATCAACGACAAGGACATCACCTGGGAAATCACCAACAAGGCCGACGCACTCAAGAAGGCCGCCAAGTAACTGACATAATCAACTAACTAATATCATGGCTAAGATCAAACTCTCACCTCCGCGCGCAAAGGCCGCGGCCAAATCCAATGGCGCCAGCAACGGCGCGAAGCACGACTACAAGGTCCGCGACATCTCGCTGGCCGAGTGGGGCCGCAAGGAAATCGTCATCGCCGAGCACGAGATGCCCGGCCTCATGTCCGTGCGCCGCAAGTATGCGAAGGAAAAGCCGCTCAAGGGCGTCCGCATCACCGGCTCGCTGCACATGACCATCCAGACCGCCGTGCTCATCGAGACCCTCGTGGCGCTCGGCGCGGATGTCCGCTGGGCGAGCTGCAATATTTTCTCCACGCAGGATCATGCAGCCTCGGCCATTGCCGCGACCGGCACGCCGGTCTTCGCATGGAAGGGCGAGACCCTCGAAGAATATTGGGACTGCACGCTGGATGCCGTCATTCATCCCGGAGACAAAGGCCCGCAGCTCGTCGTGGACGACGGCGGCGACGTTACTTTGCTCATCCACAAAGGCTATGAACTCGAACAGGGCGACAAGTGGGTGAACAGCCCGAGCGGTTCGCACGAGGAGCAGGTCATTAAGAACCTCCTCAAGCGCGTGGCTAAGTCGCATCCCGGCATCTGGACTAAGATCGTGAAGGACTGGCGCGGCGTTTCCGAGGAGACCACCACCGGCGTCCATCGCCTCTATCAGATGAAGGAAGCGGGCAAGCTGCTAGTGCCCGCCATCAATGTAAATGACTCGGTGACTAAGTCGAAATTCGACAACCTCTACGGCTGCCGCGAGTCACTGAGCGACGGCCTCAAGCGCGCCACCGACGTGATGATCGCCGGCAAGGTCGCGGTCGTCTGCGGTTACGGCGACGTGGGCAAAGGCAGCGCGCACTCGCTGCGCGGTTTCGGCGCGCGTGTCATTGTCACGGAGATCGATCCCATCAATGCACTGCAAGCGGCGATGGAAGGCTTTGAAGTCACCACCGTGGAGGACACCCTCGGCTGGGGCGACATCTATGTCACCACGACGGGCAACAAGGACGTCATCACGCTCGAACACATGGTGAAGATGAAAGACCAGGCCATCGTTTGTAACATTGGTCACTTCGACAACGAAATCCAAGTGGACCGCCTGAACAAGCTCAAGGGCGTGAAGAAAAACACCGTGAAGCCGCAGTATGACGCCTATGTCCTGCCCAATGGCCGCACCATTTACATGCTTGCCGAAGGCCGCCTCGTGAACCTCGGCTGCGCCACCGGCCACCCGAGCTTCGTGATGTCGAACTCCTTCACCAACCAGACGCTCGCCCAGCTCGACCTCTGGAGGAACAAGGACAAATACAGCGCCGAAGTCTATCGCCTGCCCAAGCACCTCGACGAGGAAGTGGCGCGGCTGCACCTCGAGAAAATCGGTGTGAAGCTCACCAAGCTCAGCAAGGAACAGGCCGCATACCTCGGCGTGAATGTGAACGGTCCTTACAAGCCCGAGCATTACCGCTACTAAGCGTTAGTTATTGGCCAACACTTCAAAGGCGCGCGGCCGAAAAGCCGCGCGCCTTTTGCTTTCTTGCGGAGCTATTGATGCGTCCGGGTCAGTCGCTGCCGGCCTTCTTCTTCCGCTTGCCTGTGTTCGCGGCCCCCTCGTCGAGTTTCTTTTGCAAGTCCTTTAGCGGTCCGGCATCCTGCTCCTTGAGCCAGGTTTCGTAGCCCTTCGCGCGACCGCCGACATACTTGAGCGACTCGAAGTCGTCACCTTTTCCGAAGGCGCGCGGATCACCGTCCTCCTTGAGCATCCGCATCATCGTATAGCGCATCTCGTCGAGTGTCTGCGCAAAGGCGAGGTCGTTTGCGAGGTTGTTGAGGCACTCGGGATCGCGGTGGATGTCATACAGTTCGTCCGGTGGACGCTTTCCAAAGCTGATGTCGAAGTAATATCCGCCGAGCGACTTCACGACTTCCTTTGTAGGGCCGGGATCGCAGTTGCCGAAATCCGTCTGCGGATCGCCCACAGGCCACCGTTCGGGATGGAAGTTATGCACGTAGAGATAGTCCTTTGTGCGCAGGCATCGAACAGGATAGCCGGTGTCGTGGGGCCGGCCGATGTCATGGCGTTCCTTTCCCGCGAGCATCGTGGTGCGATTCTCGATCCAGCCGGATTTCTCCGAGCGCAAAATGGCCGCAAGACTCCTGCCAGTCATCTGCTCGTGCGGCTTCAGGCCGGCGAGTTCCATGTAGGTCGGCGCGAGGTCTCGCACGTTCACGAAGTCTTCAACGATCCGGCCCGGCTTGATGCCTTTTCCCCAGCGCATGGCGAGCGGGAGATGGAATGCGTCCTCGTGAATCTGCCCCTTCACGTACGGGAATGGCATCCCGTGGTCGGAGGTGACGATGACCAGCGTGTCGTCGAGCACGCCCTCGTCTTCGAGCAGCTTGAGCGCGCGACCGATCTGTGTGTCGCCCCACTCGACCTCGACGGAATAGTCGAGCAGGTCGCGGCGGACGATTTCGGTGTCGGGCAAAAATTTCGGCACCACGACGTCCTCGAGTTTTTTTCCGAGGCGCACGCCGGAGTTCCATTCGTAGGGCCTGTGCGGTTCGTGGAAGCCCATCCAGAAACAGAACGGCTTCGACTTGTCGCGCTGCGCGAGGAACGCGCCGAAATTCGCAGGGTAGTCGTTGCGATTGATGCCCGTGGTCGGCGGTGCCAGGGTTACCGCGTCGAACGACGGCCCGGCGGGATTGCGCGTGCGCTTTGCGACTGTCTTAAAATCACCGGGCGCCCAGCCTTTGCCCGTGAGTCCGACGGAGTAGCCGCCTTTTTCCAGCAAGTCGGGATACGTCTCGAAGTCCGCCGGAAAATATCCGCCGTGCGAAACGGCCTCGTGAAGCTGCCAGGTGTTGCGGCCCGTGAGAATGCTCGCGCGGCACGGGCTGCACTTTGGGTTTGATGTGAACGCGTTCTTGAAAAGCACACCCTCGCGCGCGACGCGGTCGAAGTTCGGCGTCTTGATCCATGTGCAGCCGGCGACGCCCGCGTGCGTGCTGCCGTTCCAGTCGTCGAAGATGATGAAGAGGATGTTGGGCCGCGGTGCGTCGGCGGAAATGGCACGCATCGCGAGGATGCAGAGCAGCGGGAGTAAGAGTAGGGGAGCACGCATGGCGGCAATCGTAGATCGCGGAGGATGGCGGAAGAAAGATCGGAATCGAGCGCCGCCCGTCCCGGACGCTTCCAGCACTCCAAGTCGAAAGTTTTTCCACTTTTTTGAAAGAGCGTGCCCGCCGCTCCCGTTTCCTCCCCAATGATGTCTCCGTCTTCTCCGCTCCGGCCTTTCGCAATCGTCGCCCGCATTTTGTGCCGCGTGTTCCAATTTTCGTTCGGCTCGCTGAGCCTTGCGTGGACGCCGCCGCGGTGGCTGCTCGCGATCGTTCAGCATTGGCGCGTCGCAGCCGCATCGCTCCTGCTGCTCGCTTGCACGGCTTACGCCGGGCGTCTCGGATTGTTTCGCGAGCCGCACAGGCTGCAGCACCGGGCGAACGGGACGACTGGCACGCGTGCCGCGCTCGTGGAGGAGAGGAGTGCAAAACTGCGGCCGATTCGTATCGCCGCAGCGGCTGCGCCCGTTCAGCCGGCTCCGGATGCCGACGTGCGCGATACTTCCAAGCGCCAGCGCCCGGCAACCGCCTCGGTGCATTGGATGGCGCCGTCGTGGGATGAACGACAGCAGAAGCCGACGTGCGCGCCGCTCACGATCCATTTCAATGCACCCGCGGCGCCCGCCGGGCTCATCGGAAAAGCGGCCGCCGCGAACACTGTGAAACTCACGCCCGAGATTCCCGGCGTGTGGAAATGGACCACATCCCAGCAGCTCACCTTTGAGCCGCAGGGCGGATGGATGCCGCCGGGACAATACAAATTCGAATTCGGCACCGGCACGCTCGCGCCGGATTGCACCGCCACGTGGGCTCCGCACGACTGGAGGGACTGGCGCGCGCCGCGGCTTTCGGCGTTGTTCGACGGGCAGTCGTTCTACGTGGACCCGGCGACGCCCGCGCTCCAGCAGGCGGTGACCACTGTCACATTCAGCCAGCCGGTGTCGCGCGAAGAAGTGCTTCGCCAGCTCCGCGTCGTGAACATGAGCGAGACACCGCTGTTCGTTCCCGGCGGAAAACCGCAGGTGGTCGCGGATGAAAAAAGCCCGCTCCGGTTTTTCCTCCGCTCGCCGCTCATCAAGCCGGGTGACAAGGAGGATCTCGTGCGCTTTGAACTCGCGCCCGGACTGCGCGCGCTCGCCGGCGGCGATCCGTTGGACAGTGAGGCGGTCGCCAAAGTCGTGTCGCCGTCGCGATATTCCGCGTTCTTCTTCAACCGTGCCCACTCGCAACTCGTGAACAATGCGGACGGCGAGCCGCGGCAGTTCGTGTTCCTGGAAAGCACCATCGCCGCGCACGGCGAGACCGTCGCGAAGGCGGCGCTCGCGTGGCAGCTCCCGCCGCCTGTGAAAAACAAGGACGGCAAAATCGAACCGTGGGCACCGCACAATGTGACGCCCGCGGTGCTCGCGAAATCGCTGCCCGTGCGGCTTGAATTCGTCCCCGGCGAAAACGCGCCGCCGACCGCGTCCGTGTTCGGCTTCCGCCTCGCGCCGCAGCCCCCAGCGCGTCTGTTCGTGCGCATGCCAAAGGAAACGCCCGCTCCCGGCGGCTTCGCGACGCGCGAAGAGTTCACGGCGATCGTGGATGTTCCCGGATTCCCCCGCGAAGCGACGATTCTCGGCAAGGGCGGCATCCTCGCCCTGAATGGCGAGCGCAGACTGAACATCAAATCCCGCGGCTTCGAGCATCTCCGCTTCACGCTCGCACGCGTGCCGGCGGGCCAGATCAATCATCTCGTCTCGCAGACGAACGGAACCTTTGCATCGCCCGGTTTTCCCGGCGACATGACCTTCGACGATCTCGCGCACTATCACTCGTCGGTGCAGACGCTCGTGAAACAGAACGACCACGAGGCGAACTACTCCTCGTTTGATTTTGCGCCGGCGCTCCTCCGAGTCGAGCCGGGCGGTGACGACGCGCAACGCGGTCTTTTCTACATCCAGGTGGACGGCGTACGCCGCCGCACCGCGGACGACGCAAAGCCAGACGACGGCGATCCTGATCCCGAATGGATCGCGCTCCTGCAAAATCAAAGCCGCCACAGCGACGACGAGGAGGGCGAAGACAATCGCGGCGGAGCTTCCGATGCGCGCTTCGTGCTCATCACCGACCTCGGCCTGATCGTGAAACGCAACGCCGATGGCACGCGCGATGTATTCGTGCAGTCGTTCAAGGAGCGCACGCCGATCGCGGGCGTGCATTTCGCCGCGCTCGCAAAAAACGGCGACACGCTCGCCGAGGCCGACAGCGACACCCAGGGCCGCGCGTCGCTGCCTGCGCTCGACGGGCTGATGCGCGAGAAGAAACCCGTCGCGCTTGTCGCGCGCAAAGGTGCGGACCTCGCGTTCATCCCGTGGGCCCGCGAGGATCGCGCGATCGAATATTCGCGCTTCGACACCGGCGGCGTCGCGGCGAGCGAGACGAACGCGCTCGACGCGGCGCTCTTCACCGAGCGCGGCATCTACCGCCCCGGCGATCCCATCCAGTTTGCCGCCATCGTGCGCCAGAGGAATTGGGGCGGCATGCTCGCGGGAC
>Ga0209698_10005635_pt1 | contig 13511 bp, 13 predicted proteins | sample LitLauG_LLR_2012_FD_187203 | JGI IMG/M metagenome (GOLD analysis project Ga0209698, IMG submission 187203) | Freshwater sediment microbial communities from Pennsylvania, USA - Little Laurel Run_MetaG_LLR_2012 (SPAdes) (version 2) | ecosystem: Environmental > Aquatic > Freshwater > Creek >... | reverse complement strand
GCGGCGGCCGATGCCGCGGCCGGCGCCGCGGCGGGGCCCGCAGCGAACACGGCCGCAGCGCCGGCTTCGCCCGGAGTCAATTTCCGCGAGCTGCTGCGCAGGAGCCTCGGCCGATGAAACTACGCGCGCTGGCACCGCTGCTGCTGATTCTGCCGCTGGCCCTGGCCTGCGGCTCGGTGCACGCGGCCGGCGCTGCGGTCGGCAGCGTGCTCGCCGCGCCGGGCATACCCGCCTTCGCCGTGCAGAATACCGGCGGCGGACAGACCTACACGCTGACCATCCAGCTGCTTGCGCTGATGACGGCCATCACGCTGCTGCCCGCGGCGCTGCTGATGATGACCGCGTTCACGCGCATCGTCATCGTGCTGTCGATCCTCCGCCAGGCGATCGGCGCCGGGCAGTCGCCGCCGAACCAGGTGATCGTCGGGCTGGCGCTGTTCCTGACCCTGTTCGTGATGGCGCCGGTCATCGACAAGATCCGCACCGACGCCGTGAATCCGTACATGGCGGGCACCATAGACACCGGTACGGCGCTCGATCGCGGCGTGGCGCCGCTCAAGAACTTCATGATGGAGCAGACGCGCGAGAGCGACATCGCGGCATTTGAACGCATTGCCGGCGGCAAGGGTTACGACACGCCGCAGGATGTGCCGCTGACCGTGCTGGCGCCGGCCTTCATGACCAGCGAACTTAAGACCGCGTTCCAGATCGGGTTTCTGCTGTTCATACCGTTCGTGATCATCGATCTGGTAGTGGCCAGCGTACTGATGTCGATGGGCATGATGATGCTCTCGCCGGTGCTCATTTCGCTGCCATTCAAGCTCATGCTGTTCGTACTCGTCGATGGCTGGACCCTGGTGATGGGTTCGCTGGCCGCCAGTTTCTACCGTTAGCGGAGGGGTTCGAGATGACGCCTGAAACCGTGATGACCATCGGCCAGCGGGCCCTGGAACTGACCATGCTGCTGGCCGCGCCGCTGCTGATCGTGGCGCTGGCCATCGGTGTGCTGGTCGGCATCCTGCAGGCGGCGACGCAGATCAACGAGATGACGCTGTCGTTCATACCCAAGCTGCTCGGCATCGGTCTGGCGCTGATGATTACCGGCCCGTGGATGCTCAAGGAGCTGGTCGACTACACGCGTACGCTCATCGAAAGCATCCCGTCCCTGGTGGGTTGACATGCCGAGCTTCGATATCGGCCAACTGCAGCATTGGCTGGCCGGCGTGTTCTGGCCCTTCGTGCGCATCGGGGCCTGCCTGATGGTGGCGCCGGTGTTCGGCGCGAGCCAGGTGCCGCGCCGCCTGCGGATCGTGCTCGCCGGGGCGCTGACGCTGCCGATCGCGCCGCTGCTGCCGGCGGCCCCCAATGTCGAGCTGCTGTCCGTGGCGGGGGCCGTGATCACCGTGCAGCAGGTCATCATCGGCGTTGCGCTGGGCTTCGTGCTGCAGCTGGTGTTCGATGCGCTGGCGCTGGGCGGCCAGCTGCTCGCCAACGGCATGGGGCTGGGATTCGCCTTCAACATCGATCCGTTGCGCGGCGTGAGTACGCCAGCGCTGGGCCAGCTCTACACCGTGCTCGGCACGCTGGTCTTCCTGGCCCTCAACGGCCACCTGGCGCTGCTCGGCACGCTGGTCGACAGTTTCCACGGCCTGCCGGTCGGCAGCGGCGGCCTCGAGCCGGAACGCCTGCGCGCCGTGGCCGACTGGGGCAGCGTGCTGTTCAGCGGCGCGCTGCGCGTCGCGCTGCCCGGGGTGACCGCGCTGCTGGTGATCAACCTGGCCTTCGGGGTCATGAGCCGTGCGGCGCCATCGCTCAACCTGTTCGCCGTCGGCCTGCCGGTGACGCTGATCTTCGGTCTGGCCATCGTCACGCTGGGCCTGCCGACGATCGGCGCGGCCTTCACCTCCCTGCTTGGCGACACCTTCGATTTCATGCGGGCACTGACCGCACCGCAATAAGGGCCAGGAGCAAGCCCGCAAGCCATGGCCGAGAGCGACGATCGCGACCGTACCGAGAGTCCGACACCAAAGCGGGTCGAGGACGCGCGCCGCCGCGGCCAGGTACCGCGCTCGCGCGACCTCGGCGCCGCGGCGGTCACGCTGGCCGGCGGGTTCGGGCTGTACAGCCTCGGCGGCGTCATGGGCGGCCGGCTCATGGAATTGATGCGTGGGGGCCTGCAGCTCAGTGGCGCCCAGAGCATGAGCGAGACCGCCATGGTGCGGGCCCTGGTGACGGAACTGGCCCGTGCGGCGCAGGTCGTGGCGCCATTGCTGGGACTGCTGGTGGCCGCCGCCATACTCGCGCCGCTCGCGATCGGCGGCTGGAATTTCAGCGCCGAAGCGCTGGTGCCGCAGTGGGGACGGCTGGATCCGGTGAGCGGTCTGCAGCGCGTGTTCTCGCTGCGCGGGTTCGTCGAACTGTCCAAGGCGCTGGCGCGCTTCCTGGTCGTGGCACTCGTGTCCTACGTCCTGCTGCATCACCAGTTCCGCGAGTTCACGTCGCTGAGCATGGAGCCGCTGCGGCCGGCCATGGCGCACGCCCTGTCGCTTGCCGGCAGCGCCCTGATCGTGCTCGGCGGCGCGCTGGGCGCGATCGCGGCGGTCGATGCGCCGCTGGCGTTGTGGCAGCACACGCGCTCGCTGCGCATGTCGCGCCAGGAGATCCGCGAGGAGAGCCGCGATGCCGAGGGCAGCCCCGAGAGCCGCAACCGCATCCGCCGCTCGCAGCAGGAAATGGCGCGCCGGCGCATGATGGCGGCCGTGCCCAAGGCCGATGTCGTGATCACCAATCCGACCCACTACGCCGTGGCCCTGCGCTACGACGAGGCGCGCATGCAGGCACCCGTGGTGGTGGCCAAGGGCGCGGACCTGGTGGCACTGCGCATCAGGGAGATTGCCAGCGAGCATGGTGTGCCGCTGCTCGAGGCGCCGCCGCTGGCGCGTGCGCTGCACGGTACCTGTGAACTCGGCGACGAGATTCCGTCGCGCCTGTACGCGGTCGTCGCCCAGGTGCTCACTTACGTCTACCAGCTGCGCGCCGCGCGCCGCACGGGCGCTCCATTGCCTGCCGTGCCCAGCCTCGACGTCCCGGATCCGCCATTAGTGTGACCCAGGTCGCAGGTGGCAACACCCGCAGGCGCCATTAAGCCGACGCTTCCGGCCCGGCACGGGACTTGCTCCTTACCTGTCCCAAGTAACGCCGTCGACACGGTGGCAGGTATTTGTAAATGGCCGAACTGGCGATCAATCCCGATACCCCTGGCATGAACCTGCTGCTGCTGCTGAAGCGGGGCGCCGGGGCGCCGCTCATGCTGCTGTCGGTGCTGGCGATGATCGTGCTGCCACTGCCGCCGCTGGCGCTCGACGTGCTGTTCACCTTCAACATCGCGCTGTCCGTGCTGGTCGCCATGGCGGTGGTCAACGTGTCCAGGCCGCTGGATTTCGCGATATTCCCGACCGTGCTGCTGCTCGCGACGCTGCTGCGCCTGGCGCTCAACGTAGCCTCGACGCGCGTGGTGCTCATGCACGGCCACGAAGGTACGGCGTCGGCCGGCCGCGTCATCGAGGCCTTCGGCGAGTTCGTCGTCGGCGGCAACTACGCGGTCGGCATCGTCGTGTTCGCGATCCTGACGATCATCAACTTCGTCGTCGTCACCAAGGGCGCCGGGCGCATTTCCGAGGTCAGCGCCCGCTTCACCCTCGATTCCATGCCGGGCAAGCAGATGGCCATCGACGCCGACCTGAACGCCGGGCTGATCAACCAGGACGAGGCGCGCGCGCGCCGCGTCGAGGTGCGGACCGAAGCGGACTTCTACGGCTCGATGGACGGCGCCAGCAAGTTCGTCCGCGGCGATGCGACCGCCGGCATCATGATCCTGGTGATCAACATCGTCGGCGGCCTCGCCATCGGCACGATGAGCCACGGCATGAGCTTCGGCGACGCCGCCAAGGTCTACACCCTGCTTACGATCGGCGACGGGCTGGTGGCGCAGATTCCCGCGCTGCTGCTGTCCACGGCGGTCGCCATCATCGTCACGCGCATGTCGAAGTCGCAGGACCTGGGCAGCGAGCTGGCCAGGCAGCTGTTCAGCAAGCCGCGCAGCCTGGCCGTCGCGGCCACGATCCTCGGCGTGATGGGCCTGATCCCCGGCATGCCGAATCTCGCGTTCCTGGCGTTTGCGGCGCTGCTCGGCGGCGGCGCCTGGTTTCTGGAGAAACGCGACCGCGCCGCCGCCGCCGCGGCCTCGGCGCCGCCGCCGCCGCCGCCGCCCGTGAACAAGGAGCAGCAGGACCTGACCTGGGACGACGTGCAGCCCGCCGACCTGATCGGTCTTGAAGTGGGCTTTCGCCTGGTGGCGCTGGTCGACAAGGCCAATGGCGGGGAGCTGCTGGCGCGCATCCGCGGCGTGCGCCGCAAGCTGTCGCAGGAACTCGGCTTTCTGGTGCAGGCCGTGCACATCCGCGACAACCTGGAACTGTCGCCCAATGCCTATCGCATCAGCCTGGCCGGGGTTGCGGTCGGCGACGGCAGCGTCTACCCGGATCGCGAACTGGCCATCAATCCGGGCCGCGTGTTCGGCAAGCCGCCGGGCATCGAGACGCGCGATCCGGCGTTCGGCATGGAGGCGATCTGGATCGAACCGGCCAAGCGCGAGCAGGCGCAGGCGCTCGGCTACACCGTCGTCGACGCCAGCACCGTCATCGCCACGCACCTCAGCCATGTGGTCCAGCTGCATGCCCACGAGCTGCTCGGCCACGATGAAGTGCAGCAGCTGCTCAACGGGCTGGCCAAGACTTCCCCGCGGCTGGTCGAGGACCTGGTTCCGAAGGTGCTGCCGCTGGGCGTGGTGGTGCGCGTGCTGCAGGGCCTGCTGGCCGAGCGGGTACCGATCCGCAACATCCGCACCATCGTCGAGACGCTGGCCGAACACGCGCCGCGCACCCAGGACCCGGCCGTGCTGCAGGCCCAGGCGCGCATCGCGCTGTCGCGGCAGATTGTCCAGGACATCGCCGGTACCGGCAGCGAACTGCCCGTCGTCACCCTCGAGCCCGAACTCGAGCAGCTGCTGCAGAACTCGCTCAACGCGGGCGGTGCCGGCAATCCGGCCCTCGAGCCCGGTCTGGCCGAGCGACTGGCCGGACGGCTGTCGGAATCGGCCCAGCGCCAGGAGTCAGCCGGAGAGCCGGCGGTCCTGATGGTGGCCCCTGCGCTGCGCGCGACCCTGGCCCGCTTCGCACGCGCCAGCGTCCCCAGCATGCACGTGCTCGCCTGGAATGAGATCCCCGACAACCGGCGCGTACGGCTGGTCGCTGCCGTCGGCCGCTGATGCAACCGGAAACCTGAAGCCAAGCCAATCCCATGAAGATCAAACGCTATCTCGGCACCGACATGCGCGACGCGCTGCGGCAGATTCGCCAGGAACTCGGCGCCGACGCCGTCATCCTCAGCACCAGTCGTTCCGGCAGGGGCGTCGAAGTGACCGCTGCGGTGGATGCCCAGGTCCTGCAGGGCCGCGGCTCGGCGGCGGTGGCGGAAGCCGTCGCTGCAGCGCCGTATTCGGCCTCGGCCCCGCTCGCTCCCTCCGCGGTGGCACCGGCCGCCGTGGCCGCTGCGGCGGCACCTGCCGTGGCCGCCGCCACGCGCGGCGAAGCGCCGCCCGCCGACGCGCCGACCGCCGACGCGCCGACGGCCGCCGGAGCACAGCTGGCGATGAGCGAGGAACTGCGCACGCTGCGTCAGCTGCTCGAACGCCAGCTCGCTGCACTCGCCTGGAACGACTACACGCGCCGTGAACCGCTGCGCGCGCAGGCCCTGGCCGAACTGACCGAGCTCGGCCTGGCCCGCGACATCGCGCTGCGCATCCTGGAGGAACTGCCCGAACCCCTGAGCGCCGAACAGGCCCAGCGCATGCATCTCGGGCTGCTGGCGCGGCGCCTCGCCGTGTGCGAATCCCCGACCGCAAATCCGGGCGCCGTGGCGCTGATCGGTGCCGCGGGCTCCGGCAAGACGACCATGCTGGCGAAGCTGGCATTGCGCTGGCTGCTCGAGCACGGCAGCGCCGGCCTGGCGCTGGTCACGATCGACGACGAGCACATCGGCGCCGCCGATCAGGCGCGCACCCTGGGCCGCCTGCTGGGCGTGCCCAGCTTCCGAGTCGCCAGCGGCGAGGAGTTCGTCGCCGAGCGCGGGCGCTTCGCCGGTCACGAGCTGCTGCTGGTCGACACACCGGCGCTGGTCGCCGATCCGGAGCAGTGCGCGGCGCTCGCGGCGGCGCTCAACGGCGTCGACCTCGACGTGCAGAGCATGCTGCTGCTGCCCGCCAGCGCGCAGGGCGGGGTGCTCGACGAAATGGTACGGCGCGCCGAGCCCCTGGGGCCGGTCTGCTGTGCCGTCACGCGCTGCGACGAGGCGGTCAGCCTGGGCGGCGTGCTCTCGACGCTGGTGCGCAGCGGCCTGCCGGTCGCCTACGTCAGCGACGGTCCACGCATTCCCGACGATCTGCGTCCGGCGCGCGCCCACCAGCTGGTGGCGCGGGCGGCGGAACTCGCGCGCCTGTCCGGTACCCGTTTTGATTCAGAGCTGCTTGCGCAGCGTTATGGAGGAAAGATCAATGCCGCAGCGTAACGTGGCGATGGAAAATACGGCCTCCGCCCCGGTCCAGGTGATTGCCGTCACCGGGGGCAAGGGCGGAACAGGCAAGACCACTGTCGCGGTAAATCTCGCCACGGCCCTGGCCATGGGTGGCCGCCGGGTGCTGCTGCTCGACGGCGACCTTGGGCTGGCCAATGTCGACGTGCTGCTCGGGCTGACGCCGACCGGCACGCTCGAGCAGCTCCTGAACGGGGAGGCCGGCCTCGAAGAGATCATCCTGCGCACGGCCGAAGGCGTCAGCGTGCTGCCGGCGTCCTCCGGGGTGACCCGCATGTCGCGGCTCAAGCCCACCGAGCACGCAGCAATCGTGCGGGCGGTGGCTGCGCTGCCCGGCGAATACGACACCCTGATCGTCGATACTGCCCCGGGCCTGAGCGAATCGGTACTGACCTTCTGCGCCGCCGCGCAGCAGCAGCTCATCGTGCTGCGCAACGAGCCCGCCTCGCTGACGGATGCCTATGCGCTCATCAAGGTCCTGAGCAACGAGCGCAAGCTCGCCCACTTCCGCGTGCTGGTCAACATGGCCCGCAACGGCACCGAGGCACAGAACCTCTTCAAGCGGCTGCAGCGCGTGACCGACCGCTACCTCGATGTGGCGCTCGACTATGCCGGCGAGATTCCCGACGACCTCGACGTGGCCAGGGCGGTGCGCTCGCAGCGGACGGTAATGGCCGCCTTTCCGAGCGGCCCGGCGGCGCGCGCCTACCGCCGGCTGGCGCACGACGTGCAGCGCTGGCCGCCGCCGAACCATCCGAGCGGGCGACTGGAATTCTTCTTCGAACGGCTGCTCAAGCGCCCGAGTGCGCAACTGAAGGTGATCAAATGAACGGCGCACAAGCTTATGCCAGCGTGGCTCCGCCACAGAACTTCGACGCGCTGGTACGTCGACATGCCGACCTGGTCAAACGCATTGCCTACCATCTGGCCGGCCGGCTGCCGCCCCAGGTGGAAGTGGACGACCTGGTGCAGTCCGGCATGATCGGCCTGCTCGAGGCCGCCCAGCACTTCACCGCCGGGCGCGGCGCCAGCTTCGAGACCTATGCCGGCATCCGCATCCGCGGGGCCATGCTCGATGCGCTGCGCAAGCTCGACTGGGCGCCGCGTTCGGTGCACCGCAAGGCGCGCGCCGCGGCGGCGGCGATCCGCGAAGTCGAGGCGCGCACCGGCCGCGAGGCCAGCGACACCGACGTCGCGGCACAGCTCGGCGTACCGCTGGCCCAGTACCACGAGATCATCCAGGACGCGCTCGGCTGCCAGCTGCTGCGCCTCAACGACGCCGACGACGGCGAGGATTCGACGCTCGACCGGTTGCCGCATGACGGACCGGACCCGCAGGGCGAGGTGCTCGACGACGCGCGGCGGCAGGCGGTGATCGATGCCATCAACAAGCTGCCGGAACGTGAACGGCTGGTGCTGTCCCTTTATTACGAGCAGGAGCTGAACCTCAAGGAGATCGGCGCCGTGCTCAAGGTCACGGAATCGCGGGCCTGCCAGCTGCACGGCCAGGCGTTGGTGCGACTCAAGGGTCTGCTGACGGAATGGCGCGGGTAGCGGGCGCGGACCGCAGCTACCGGAGAGCCGAAAGGGTCGTGGACATACTCAGCATCGTCGGAGTCCTGCTTGCGGGGATTGCGATCATGGTCGGCGCCGTACTCAAGGGCGCCGGCCTGCATGCGCTGGTGTCGTCCGCAGCGTTCATGATCGTGATCGTCGGCACGGTCGCCGCCATCTGCGTGCAGACGCCGCTGGACGTCATGCGTCGCGCCCTGACGATGCTGCCGTGGGTGTTCCGGCCGCCGGCGCGGGAGCCGGAGGCGCAGATCCGCAAACTGGTCGAATGGAGCACGATATCGCGCAAGCAGGGACTGCTCGGCCTCGAGCCCGTGCTGAACCGGGAGACCGACCCGTTCCTGCGCCGTGGACTGCAGCTGGTCGTGGACGGCGGCACGCCCGACGCGATCCGCAGCACGCTCGAAGTGGACATGCACGTGCGCGAGAGCGCCGACCTGCGCGCCGCGAAGGTCTTCGAGGGCATGGGCGTCTATTCCCCCACGCTCGGCATCATCGGCGCGGTGCTGGGCCTGATGGCCGTGATGCAGAACCTGGCCGATCCGGCCAAGCTCGGCCACGGCATCGCGGCGGCGTTCACGGCCACGGTGTACGGCATCGGCCTGGCCAATCTGCTGTTTCTGCCGATGGCCAACAAACTCAAGGTCGCCGTGCAGGCGCACGCGCATGTGCACGAGATGCTCATCGAGGGGCTGATCGGCATTGCCCAGGGCGACAATCCGCGCAGCATCGATACCCGGCTGCGCGGCTATCTCACGTAGGGAGGAACGGCGATGGCACGACGACACGTCCACGAGGAACACACCAACAGCGAAGCCTGGGCCATTCCGTTCGGCGACCTGATGACGCTGCTGCTGGCGTTCTTCGTCGTCATGTACGCGATCTCGTCGGTGAACGCCGGCAAGTACCGGGTGCTGTCCGATGCCCTGACCGCCGAGTTTCGCGGCACGCCGCGCACGCCGCAACCGGTGCCGGTCGGCGACGTGCCGCAGAGCATCAGCGAACAGCTGCCGATCACCGAGGTCAACCGCATGTTCACGGCAGGCATGCCGGCACACCTGCGCATGCCGCTGCCGCAGGCGCGCGGCCAGGTGCGCGAGAACCAGGGTGAGCACAATCCGGGTTCCGCGGACCCGCGCCTGGCGGCCACCGCGGCGGTGGCCGGAGCCGACGCGCAGCAGCAGCGCGAACTTGCCGGTGTCGAGGCCGACGTCGATGGTGTGATGGCGAGCCTGATCAGGAGCAATCTGGTCAGCGTGCAGAAACTGGGGGATTCGGTGCAGGTGCAGATCAGCGCCGACATCCTGTTCGCGAGCGGCGTGGCGGAGCCTGCTCCCGCCGCCGTGCCCGTGCTGCAGCGCCTCGCGGACGCCCTCAGGCCGTGGCCGAATGCGATCCGCGTCGAGGGACACACCGACGACGTGCCGATCCGCTCCGGCGTCTTTCATTCCAACTGGGAGCTGTCGGGTGCGCGCGCCGGCAGCGTCGTGCGCCTGTTCGCCGAGCGCGGCGTCGATCCGCAGCGACTGGCCGTGGTGGGCTACGGCGAATACCGGCCGCTGCAGGCCAACAGCACGGCTGCGGGGCGCAATGCCAACCGGCGCGTGGTCGTGGTGATCCTGGGCCGCGACCGCAACGGGCAGGGCGGGACGCCCTGATGCCGGTGCACGCCCCGATGTCATGGCACGAATTCTGCTCCGTGTCCGGGTGGCGCCCGAGGTCGGCCGCCGCCGCGACGGGAACCTGACGCTCAACGAGTGAGAACTGAAATCATGGAGACGATCTGGATGAAGTTTCAGCACCTGCACGCCGACTGGGCCGTGATCGGCCATGCGGCGGCGCTGCTCAGCACCGCCGGCTGGCTGCTGCTCATGCCCGCGCTGGCCGCGGGGCTGTGGCGCGTCCGCCAGCGGCTGGCCCGCGAGCGGCAGCAGCTCCAGGGCGAGCTGGCGCGGATCTTCGAGCAGCTGGACCTGCTGCGCCTCGATGCCCAGCAGGGCGCCATTCCGGTCGCGTCGCCACCCGAGGTGCCGGTACTGCCGGCAGCCCAATGCGATTCCCGCGCGCAGGGGCTGGGAGGCGAATACGGCCAGCACGCGAGCGATTACCACACCGCCGCGCGCCTCGCGGCCCGCGGCAGCAGCGCCGCCGAGATCGCGGAACGCTGCGGTCTGGTCGGCGGCGAGGCCCGCGTGCTGGTGGCCCTGCAGCAGGCACGCGCGCGTCGCGCCGAGGCGGCATGAACACCGCCGACGCCACCACCGGGGCAGCGTGGCGGCACGAGTTCCTGGATTCCCTGGTTGCCGAGCTCAAGGCCAGCCGCGTCGAGCTGCCTTCGTGGTCGAAGGTCACCGAGCGGGCGCGCGCAGCGCTTGCGCGTACGGAAGTGGACAATGACGAGTTGGCCCGGCTCATGGGTGCCGAGGCGGGCCTCGCGGTGCGCGTGCTGACGGTTGCGAACTCGGCGCTGTTCACGCGCGGTGGCCGGCCGCTGTCGGACCTGAAGGTGGCGATCCTGCGCATCGGTCACGACAACCTGCGCAGCGCCGTCTATGCCCATGCGCTGGCGCAGCTGCGCCAGGCGCCGCGGCTCCAGCACCTGCGCGGCGTGCTGCAGCAGTTCTGGCACGAGAGTACGGCGGTGGCCGCGCTGACCCGGCTGCTTGGCATGCGCACCGGGGTCGCGGACGCCGACGAGGCGCTGCTGGCGGGGCTGCTCCACAACATCGGCAAGATCTACATCCTGGCGCGGCTCGACGATGCCACCGCGGCTGCGCTCGACGCAACCAGCCGCGCGGCCCTGGTGCTGGGCTGGCACGCGTCGATCGGCGCGCTGGTGGCCGCCAACTGGCAGCTCGGGGACACGCTGTGCGAAGCGATCCGCGAGCAGGACACGCTCGGTGCGGCCGATTCGGGGCAGAGCGACCTGGGCGCCGTGCTGGCGGCGGCGGTCGTGGGCGCAAATGCCGCGGGCTCGCTGGAGGAGGCCGCGGCCGTGCTGTCCACCTATACGCGATTCGGTCTCGATGCCGCCGCCTGGCTCGCGCTGCTGGACCAGGCGCTCGCGGAGAGCGCGGCCCTGCGCGCCACCTTTGGCGACTGAGACCCGCCTGGTTCTGTGGCAGTATGTCGGCTGCCATTTCCCGGCCGCGACTTCAGCAGGATCATCCCTTGGCAGCACCATCCGGGTACCGCGCGCGCACACTTGACTGGGCCATGATCGGACTGGCGCTGCTGGTCGCATGCGGCTTGCCGGCCAACGCGGCCGACGGCACGGGCGCCGCGACGGATGCCGGCGCCGCCTCGGTTGGGGGCGCCGCGATCGACAATTCCGTGGTCAAGGTCTTCGCGACCATGCGCTATCCGGATCCGTTCCGGCCGTGGACCAAGCAGGCGCCATCCGAGGTGACGGCGTCCGGCGTCGTCATCGAAGGACGGCGCATCCTGACGAATGCGCACGCCGTGCTCTACGCGAGCCAGGTACAGATCCAGGCCAACCAGGCGGGCGACAAGATATCCGCCACGGTCGAGGCGATTGCACCGGGGATCGACCTGGCCGTGCTGAAGCTCGACGACGCATCCTTCTTTGCAGCGCACGCACCGCTGGCGCGCGCCAGTGCACTGCCGGCGATCAAGGACGCCGTGCTCGCCTACGGCTACCCCACGGGCGGCAATTCGCTGTCGATCACCAAGGGGATCGTGTCGCGGATCGAGTTCATGCCCTACGCCCTGCACGTCTCCGGCCTGCGCATCCAGATCGACGCGGCGATCAATCCGGGCAACAGCGGCGGGCCGGCAATTGTCGGCGATCGCATGATCGGCCTGGCCTTCAGCACGCTCGGCGACGCGCAGAACATCGGTTACATCATTCCGAACGAGGAAATCGAGCTGTTCCTCAAGGACATCGCGGATGGCCACTACGACGGCAAGCCGCAGATGTACGACGAGCTCCAGACCCTGGAGAATCCCGCGCTGCGCGCCTACCTGAGACTCGACGGCGGCGTTTCCGGGGTCATCGTGCGCCGTCCGTTCCGCAGCGACGCCGGCTATCCGCTCAGGCAGTGGGATGTCATCACCCGGATAGCGGATACGCCCATCGACGATCAGGGCATGGTCAGGCTGGGGGAGAACCTGCGCGTCAGCTTCCACTACCTGGTGCAGCAGGTCGCCGTCAACGGCCGGATCCCGCTCGGCATCGTACGGGCCGGCAAGCCGCTGCAGATCCAGCTGCCCGTGGCGGCCGATTATCCGGCGCTGATTCCCAGCCTGAGCGGGGCCTACCCGCCGTACTTCATCTACGGACCGCTGGTGTTTTCCAGGGCGACCCTGGAATTCTTCGCCTTCGCCAGCAACAACGCCGCCATGATGCGCGGCCTGGGCGCGATCGGCAGCCCGCTCATCACCCGCCTCGGCGATGCTCCGGATGCCGCCACCGAGGAGCTGGTGGTGGTGGCCGCGCCCTTCTTTCCACACCGGCTCGCGCAGGGCTACGGCAACCCGTCCGCCAGCGTCCTCTATGCCGTCAATGGCACGCGGATCAGGAGCCTCAGGCACCTGGTCGCGCTGCTGCGCGATCTCAAGGACGATTACGTGAGCTTCGAGATGGGCCACCGCGGTGCGGAAACGCTGGTGTTCCCGCGCAAGGAAATGGTGGCAGCCACCAATGACATCCTGACCGACAACGGGGTCCGTTCGCAGGGTTCGGCCGAGCTGCTGGCGATCTGGCAGGGCCAGACGGCGCATTGACGCCGGCGCGCCAGCGCCGCCGGCGGCATCGCCGGCCGCCCCGCGCGGCGCGTCCCCGCTCAGTCGTCCATGAGGAAACTGCGCAGCTGCTCGCTGCGGCTCGGATGGCGGAGCTTGCGCAGCGCCTTGGCCTCGATCTGGCGGATCCGCTCACGCGTCACGTCGAACTGCTTGCCGACCTCCTCGAGCGTGTGGTCGGTGTTCATGTCGATGCCGAAGCGCATGCGCAGCACCTTGGCCTCGCGCGGCGTGAGCTGCGCCAGCACCGAGTGCGTGGTCTCGCGCAGCGACTCGGTGGTCGCGGAATCGATCGGCGAGGACACGGAGGTGTCCTCGATGAAGTCGCCGAGATGCGAGTCCTCGTCGTCGCCGATGGGCGTCTCCATCGAGATCGGCTCCTTGGCGATCTTCAGCACCTTGCGCACCTTGTCCTCGGGCATTTCCATGCGCACCGCCAGCTCCTCGGGCGTTGGCTCGCGGCCCATCTCCTGCAGCATCTGGCGCGAAATGCGGTTCAGCTTGTTGATGGTTTCGATCATGTGCAC
>Ga0209698_10005634_pt1 | contig 13512 bp, 9 predicted proteins | sample LitLauG_LLR_2012_FD_187203 | JGI IMG/M metagenome (GOLD analysis project Ga0209698, IMG submission 187203) | Freshwater sediment microbial communities from Pennsylvania, USA - Little Laurel Run_MetaG_LLR_2012 (SPAdes) (version 2) | ecosystem: Environmental > Aquatic > Freshwater > Creek >... | reverse complement strand
GTCTCCTGCATCCATCAGTTGTTGCTCGACACGGGAATTCTTATCTCTTCGGAAATGGCGGGCTTGTGATGAGTACAGTTGAGATCAATGCGGAAGTGAATGCGAAGCTGGAGCACGTGCGGGCCACGCTTGCGCAGAAGATTACGGGCCAAGGAGATGTCTGCCTCACCTGCAGCTTTCAGGCGGAAGATGTGCTGCTGACGAAGCTTGCCATCGCGCTCGATCCGCAGATTCCGATTCTCTTTCTCGACACCGGGTACCATTTCGCGGAGACCTACGAATACCGGGATCGCATTGCGCGCGAGTGGGGATTGAACCTGGTCAACCTGCTGCCGGAGAAGACGGTGGCCGAGCAGGAGGCGGAGTTTGGGCTGCTTTACCAGACCGCGCCCGACCGGTGCTGCGGCCTGCGCAAGGTTGAACCACTTTTCAAGGCTGTCGCCAACTATCGTGTGTGGCTTACCGGGTTGAGGAGAGAGCAGGCAAAGAGCCGCGCGGCGCTTGAGGAGTCGGCGATGTTCGCGCTTCCGGGCGGCAAGCAGGTGCTGAAGCTGGCGCCGCTGGCCGAGTGGACCACGCGCGATGTCTGGTATGCGTGCGAGCAGCTTTCGATTCCGCTGCTGCCACTCTACGAGCGCGGATATTCCTCCATTGGTTGCGAACCTTGCACATCTCTCCCGCTCGATCCGAACGATCCGCGCTCAGGGCGCTGGGCTGGGCGCAAGGTGGAATGCGGAATTCACATTCAGGCGGCGCCGGCGCACTAAGACAGGGACGTAGGGACTAGGGACGTAGGGACTGGGGCGTACTAATGGAATACGTAATCGGGTTCATCATCGCACTGTTCATCGCGCTTACCGGCGTGGGCGCGGGCACCATCACGGTGCCTATCCTGGTGCTGTTTCTAAAGGTGCCCGCACCGGTAGCGGTTGGAATAGGGCTGATGTTTTCCGCGGCTATCAAACTGATCCTGGTGCCGGCGCAGATTGTGCGCCGCAATGTGGCTTGGCGAACACTTGGCTTTATGCTGCTGGGCGGTGCGCCCGGTGTTCTGTTGGGGTCGCTCTTTCTAAGGCACCTGGTGACGGCGGGATCACAGAATCTGCTGAACGCCATACTTGGCGCAATCCTGGTGAGCACGGCGAGCTGGCAACTGGCCTTCTCGCTTCGTACTGTGAAGGATAATCGGGATTCGCGAGACCGCAGTCCGCTGCTCTCATGGTTGATGTTTCCGGTTGGGGCCGAGGTGGGATTCTCATCGGCCGGAGCGGGCGCGCTCGGCAGCGCGGCACTGCTCAGTCTCACCCCGCTGGCGCCGGCGCAAATCGTCGGTACCGACATTGTCTTCGGCTTTGCAGTCTCGCTCATCGGCAGCGGTGCTCACTGGTTTTCGCACGCGACAAACCCTGAATTGCTTTTTTCACTTATTGCCGGGGGCATCTTCGGGGCCATCTCAGGAACCCTGCTCAGCGCGCGCATACCGCGCAGGCCATTACGATTTGCACTGTGGGTCTGGCTCCTGATTCTGGGAGGACAGTTTATCTTCAATAGCTATCATGTATGGGCTGCAATGCGGTAGTTCTCTCACGGCGCCGGCATGCTTATTGCGAGTCGGATCTCGTGCATCGGATTGAAATGCGCGATGGACAATTCGTTCCGTACCTACGGGACGGAGAAGGCGGAATGGACACGTTCCCAGGGTTTCGCTCCGCTTCACCCTGGGCTACTCTCGTGTTCTCCCTAGCGGGAGAATGTACCTTGCATCGTTGCAGAACCGCGTTTTGCGAGATCTGGTTTCTCACAGCGGCAGCAGGTTGCCGTCATCATCGAACCGCATGGGCTGGGCCGTGCCGATGGTAGTCACTCCAGGACGTTCTGCAAGCGCGCCTACACAGCACTCCGATACGAGCAGACGTTCGAGACTGAGCGTGTTGGCGATGCGCATAACTCGCAACGCCTCCGGTTTGTCCGAGGCAAGCGTTGCCAGCGCAGCTTGAATTGTCTCCCGGTCAGAATCGAAATGAATGGGAATCTTCGACGAAAGCACTTTGATCGACGTGAGCGCGTTCATGTACGTATAGCGCAGATCGAGAGCTTTCACGGCCCGGCTTGTTGTGAAGTCAGCCATGCCAATGCCAATCCCGTTGCCATTCGTTGCCGCGGAGAGATCGCGAACGAAGATGCGGAACACTCTCGGCTTCCGCGTGCTGCCTGGGAGGAGCGAGTCGGAATAACCTGAGCCATCGCGACCGGTAACGTTGGGATCCATGCCGGCGCCGCTAATCTCTTTTCCGATCTGGTCAACGATCAGCAGGTCGATCTCATCGAGGGGCAGGCGAGCCATCAGCCCGCGCGCTCTTTCGAGCAGCCGCTCTTCGGCGCCGACTATCTGGTCCGGCAAGAGGACTTCGATCTCGGCGGTCTGATGGCGCTGATCCTCGATAATTGCCACGCCGCACAGCACAGGAACCGTGCCAAGAATGACATTCGAAAACGCGCGGAGCACTTTTTCGTATCCCATGTGCGTGACTGCCCGGTGCGCGCTGTTGGCCCCGGCCTGCTTGCCGAATCCGATGGTCAGCATCTTGAGAATTCCGCTGCCCAGCGTCCCATCAAAATCCGTATGAGGCTTGACGCGATTGATGGCGACGACACCGTCTGCCTCGAGCGCAGGAACGCTGAACATTACCTCTTGCCCATCGAGGGCAGTTCCAATGCTGCGCACATCCATGCCGGCTTCTATGGGAACGCCAATGTTCTCCGATGTGATTCCATACTCAGCCAGGACTCTTTTTTGTCCTTCCGGCGTAGCGCCGCCGTGGCTACCCATCGCCGGCACAATAAATGGCCGCGCGCCGGCGCCCTTGAGCACGGCGATCGTGGCCTTTACGATTTCTTCCAGATTGGCGATTCCGCGACTGCCAACGCCCACGGCAATCGTCACGCCTGGCCGAATTCTTTCGACTATTCCTGCCTGGGCAAACTGCCGCGCAACCAGGCTGGGAAAATCAATTCGAGCAGATGGAGGATAGCTCTGCCTCACTTCGATCATTCTGGGAAAGAAATCGTTCATGGTCCTCACCGGGCACTCCAAGTTTAACGGATATTCCGCCGCCGGGGCTGCCCGATTGCCCACTCATTGGCCAGCTGGCGATAAGTTGACCAGGGGGCACGATTTGCTTGAGCCAGAAGGGTGTGCGAGGTGCCGATGACCGGCAGATTCTCGAGTCAGGCCCGGGAGAACATTATACTTATCCAAGCGCAGCCTTTTTATTGAAGCTTTTTGTTTTCCCCTGTCACATGGGCCCGGATCTGAATCATCCGGCTTGATCTGCCTGGAGATGCAGGGGTTTCGCCGGATACCGCGTTGGATTTGAGAATTTCGATGTATCATCGAAAAAAACCTCTTAAAAAACCTTCATTTTGAGTTCCCCGGAGAGAACCTAATGGAACTATTGGCTCCATCGATACCGACGACGAATAAACATCTGATCCGCTGGGTGGAGAAGATGGCCGACCTTTGCCAGCCAGCCCGAATCCACTGGGTTGATGGTTCGCAGGCGGAGTACGATCAACTCTGCAATGAGCTCGTCGAGGCAGGCACCTTTACACGACTTAATCAAGAGCTCTGGCCGGGTTGTTTCTACGCCCGTTCCGCGCCCAACGACGTGGCGCGGGTCGAGGACCGCACATTCATCTGCTCGCTTTCGAAGGACAACGCCGGGCCAACCAACAATTGGGAAGACCCATACACAATGCGCAGGAAGCTCAAGAGGCTATTTAGCGGATGTATGCGCGGGCGCACCATGTACGTTTTGCCGTTTAGCATGGGGCCGGTGGGTTCGCCAATGTCGCAAATTGGTGTTGAACTCACCGACTCTACCTATGTTGTGGTGAATATGCGGATTATGGCGCGAGTCGGCGCGCCGGTGTTCGCCGAGATCGACAAGGATTTGAAACGCGTTGTTCCCTGCATGCATTCCGTCGGTGCGCCGCTGGTGCCGGGCGAGAAAGATGTGCCGTGGCCGTGCAATGACGAAAAGTACATTGTCCACTTCCCGGAGACGCGCGAAATCTGGAGCTACGGCTCGGGGTATGGCGGCAACGCGCTGCTGGGCAAGAAGTGCTTCGCGTTGCGCATCGCTTCGAACATAGCGCGCGACGAAGGCTGGATGGCGGAGCACATGCTCATCCTCGGCATTGAGTCGCCGGCGCACGAGAAAACGTATGTTGCCGCGGCGTTCCCATCTGCGTGCGGAAAAACAAATCTTGCGATGTTGATTCCTCCGAATGGTTTTGAGGGATGGAAGGTCTGGACGGTCGGCGACGACATTGCCTGGATCAAACCAGACGCTAACGGTGAGTTGCATGCTATCAACCCCGAGGCGGGCTTCTTCGGCGTTGCGCCTGGCACCAGCAACAAGACCAATCCGAATGCGATGAAGACACTGACCAGGAACACGATCTTCACCAATGTTGCGCTTACGCCGGAGGGTGGAGTTTGGTGGGAGGGCATGACGGATGAAACGCCCGCTGAGTTAACGGATTGGCGAGGAAACCGGTGGACTCCGAAGGTCGCCGCGCAGACAGGGCAGACAGCGGCTCATCCAAATGGCCGATTCACGGCTCCTGCGACCCAGTGCCCCTGTTTGGACTCGGACTGGGAGGCGCCGGATGGAGTGCCGATTTCGGCCATTATCTTCGGCGGCCGTCGAGCAACCACAATGCCACTTGTCTTTCAGGCATTCAATTGGTCAACGGGAGTTTACGCCGGTGCAACCATGGGCTCGGAAACCACAGCAGCGTCGGCCGGAGAAACAGGCAAGGTTCGCCGCGATCCGATGGCAATGCTCCCCTTCTGCGGTTATCACATGGGCGACTACTTCCGCCACTGGTTGAAGATGCAGCGCAATCTCTCGCTTACGCCCCGAGTGTTTCACGTCAATTGGTTTCGCAAAGACGAGAATGGAAAGTTTCTCTGGCCCGGCTTTTCTGAGAATATGCGAGTGCTGAAATGGATCGTCGATCGCGTCCATGGCCGCGCACTGGCCAGGGAGACGCCAATCGGTTGGACTCCCTATTTCGATGACGTCAATTGGAACGGCCTCGACTTTTCACCGGCAACATTTGAAAGGCTGCAGGATGTCGACCGTGCCGCCTGGCGCAGGGAACTGATGGGACACGAAGAGTTGTTTCTTGCCCTCCACGATCATCTCCCCCCGGAGATGATCTACGAACGCGAACTGCTCATTTGCCGACTTTAATTCAGGTGAGTTGGAGAAGCGGTCGTCATGGAATAAGGGTCAGCTTTTCGCGCACTGCACGAGTCCCTTCTTCGTCCCAGTCAAAGTCGAGGGCGCAGTGTGTGCCAAAATCGGTCCTGTAGGTGAGTTGAAATCCTGACGCAGTTCCGCGGTTGACGTCGATCGGCACGGGCAGAACGTCGCGAACTACCAGCGTCTCCTTGGCAAGGCGGATTTCAGATGCGGACGACTGATCGCGGTAGCGCAACCGCAGGTCTTTGGCGCATCCGCCGCCCGCGTTGAGGATGGCCACTGTATCCTTCATGATTTCTCCCGCGCGGGTTGTCGCTGCTCCGATGAGAATATTGGGGAAAGCCTCCTGTTGAGGAAAGGCCTTGCTTGATTCGGGGGGGCGGTGGAGGAGTACGTCGGTGGCCTTTGTGGTTTTTGCCAGCGCGATCGAGCCGATGGCTTTTCGAATCACGGCAACGACAAGACCGATGGCCACCACGGCCACACCGATAGTGCCGATTGTATCCCACGGGAAAGAATCCACGTCGAGCCAAAGCAACGCCTCGTGCACTTGGGACCCCCTCTTCGCAAATTCCCTGGTTAAGCGCTAAATAATTCCGGTATGGTCGTCCTTCGTTCCAGAGCCTCCAATCTTTGAGGGATTCCGCGGTCGCAATTGCGGTCAATGCCCGGTTTCGGTCGCTGCGGTACCTGAGGATGCAAGACAATTGTGGGTCCGGCTAAAGGGCAGTGGCAAGTTGATTTTCAGGGGGGATCATTCTGAATTACGCCCGTATGGCCATGTGGCAGATGCAGGCCTGCCGGGTTAAATCAAAGGGAACCGGTCAAAGAAGGATCTTCATTTGTGGGGAGTGTTTGGTTGCGGTGCCGTCATGGGCAATTCCCGAGAGGCATGTAAGTTATTGGTGCGAAAGGGGGGACTCGAACCCCCATGGGTTTCCCCGCCAGATCCTAAGTCTGGTGCGTCTGCCAATTCCGCCACTTTCGCAAACTGGATTGTTCAGAGGACAGGAGCTATGGAGCCCTTCTCAATCCAATCCAGCCATATCAAGTCTAGAGGCGAATGTGTGCAGAGTGCAATGCCGATTGGGCGGATGATGACCCATACTCAATGGATTCGATTACCGATCTGCGCAAAGGGCCCGATTGCGAAACGGGAAGTCCGGTTCGCTTCTTCCGGGATCGTTCAAGCAGTTGATTGAACGATCGCGCTATGCTCATATTCGAGGCAGAATAGAGCCCGCGAGGGAAAAAGGCCAGGGTGGGGAATATGCAGAAATTTGCGCATGAGATGTTGCGCGAGATCTACGAACAGCCTGCGGCGCTGGACCGAACTTTGGCCCTCTACCTGGCCCTCAACGATCTGAGGCCAGAAGTTGGCGGCATGTTGGCTGGCTGGCCAAATCCGACGGGCGAAATCCTGATTGCCGCCAGCGGCTCCAGCCGCCACAGCGGGCTGTACGCGGAAATCCTCCTCGAGGACCTTTGCGGGCTTGCTGTGGATGTGGAGTACGCCAGCGAGTACTGTTGCCGGGGGGGGCTTGACCTTCGCCGTCCAAGCGTTCTGGTGCTTTCGCAATCGGGCGAGACCTCCGACACGCTCGCGGCTCTTGAAGCGGCGAGGCTGCGCGGGCAAAAGACCCTGGCCATCACCAATCATCCTGCCTCCACCATGGCAAACGAGGCCGATATTTCCATGCCGCTGGCTGCGGGTGCGGAGAAGGCGATTCCAGCTACGAAGAGCTTCACGTGCCAGTTGGCGGTGCTCTACCTTTTGGCGCTTTACGAGGGAGCTCGGCTTGGGCGCATCGATGCTGCGGCGATCTCTGCCCATATTGCGGAACTGCGCTCCGTGCCAGTGAAGATCGAGGCCGCGCTTGATGGCTGGCGCGAGCAGATGGCGGCTCTGGCCAGAAAGTACATGTCGGCCGTCTCATTCCTTTACCTTGGACGCGGCATTCATTACGCAATTGCGCGCGAAGGCGCCCTTAAGCTGAAGGAGGCTTCGTATGTCCATGCCGAGGGCTACCCGGTGGGCGAGCTCAAGCATGGCCCCAATGCGCTGGTCAGCGACCGGGTTCCCCTGGTGGTGCTGGCCACGGTAGACCGCGCGCTGGAGGCTTCGGTGATGCGCTACGAAAAGACCCTGCAACTGCTAAGCGAAATGAAGGCACAGGGAGCAACGGTGATTGCTATTGCCAACGCGGATGATGCCAGGATCGCGGGGCTGGCGAGCGACTGTGTCCGCGTTGAAGCGGCGTCAGAATACCTTTTGCCGATTCTCGAGGTGATTCCTCTACAACTATTTTCCTACTTTATGGCACTCGAACACGGGGTGAATGTGGACCGTCCGAGGAACCTCAAGAAGGCTGTGGTGGAATATGCGCGGTAAGTTCAAGGCCCCAAAACTCCGCATTTCGAATTGAATGCCTGCCATCCCAGGTCTCAAAATCGAGAACCGGGTCACCCATTCTTGATCGCTACTGTGTTGCGTGGGGTGTGTCCGGTGCGGCAAGCTGTGGCTTCTTGCTTACGGCGGCAATCGGGATCTCGATGGCGCCGACCTTGTTGGTGGTTTCGTCATGAACACCGATGCGCAGGAAAGAATCTTGGCCAACGGGGACGCTGATGTCCTGAACGAAGTGGATGCCGTCCTTCAGCATTGTGGCGTAGCGGTCCGCAGGGATATTTGATTCGATTCTTCCGCCAACCGAATTGAGCAGGGCTCCGTCGACGTCATAGACATAGATTGCGGCTTCCAACTCGCAATGGCGGACACCGTCCGGAGCGGCTGCGAAGTCGATATCGTGTGGGTCGATTCCGAACAGGACATGATAGCGCCGGTAGGGCCCCGATATCTTGCCGGCGAGCTGATTTCCTGCCGCCGGATCGGGTTCGGGATCTGCAATCGCAAGCCTGACGTGGGCGGAGAAGATGATCTCGATTGGATCTGGGCCGCCTCGTATCATGGCTGTGCGCATGGCGTTGTAAGCAGGCGCCTGGCCGGTGCCGGCACTTGCCGGTTCGGCGCGACGCCGAGGTTTGTCGGGATCGTCGGTAAAGTAGCCGCGGCGGTATGCGAGTGTGAGGCCCTGGCGCGCAATCTCGACGTGAATCCTCCGGTACTCGCCGTCCGATTTCTGAAGGGTGGGCGCATAGGTAAGCGTGTAGTAATTAGAGCCGATGTCGATGGCCTTTTCGACAGCTTCCTTCAGACCATTTGTATTGACAAGGGCTTCTCCTCCTGTGGCTTCCGCCATTGCCTGCATGGTACTGTGCCCGTTCGAGGTGTTCTGAAAGTTCGTTGCCTCGTCCTTGGCAATGGAGCCAGTCGTCCGGGCGTATTGGGCACCGGAGTTGCCGGCGTCCAACATCGGTGCGACCATCAGGCTTCGGGCATCGATGGGATAGACGGCAACCTGGCTCCTGGAGAGCAGGTCCGTCGTTTCGCGAAATTCATCCTCAGACGAAGCGACGGCGCTGAAAGGATTTTCCAGATCGCCGTCGGGCAGTATGTTGATGGGAAACGAGCTGGAGAACCAGATCAAGTTCTTGCGGCCGGGCAGGCCGGTGAGATATCGGGCAATCTGGTTGAGTGCGTCCAAGGTGATGCGCGCCCTGAGCTCTGGTTGAAGAGACTGCGTTTCTGCCTTGAATTGTTGCAGGTCGGCGAGCACCTGGGTAGCGTTCGGATCGTTTCCCATGGCGTCAGGGGCATCCTGGGCCATGTCCATCATCTGGTCGTCCGCGCCGGAGTTGTCGCCATTGACAGCATCGGTCAACACCAGTGAGCTCCTGGGCAAATCTTTCTTCCCGTTCAGCACGTCGCTCAGAAGTTCGGGGTCCGAGGCGAATCCCTGCAGCAGGATCAGTCTCATATTCAAACCGAAGATGGCCATACGGCTGCCGGGGCGAGTTCCTTTCAGGTACTTCAGCATCAGGTTCCGGACATCGGCCTGGGCGCTCATTGGGGTGTTGAGCGAATCGAGGAGCAGAATATTGAGCGCGCCGCTTGCGGGTACGTTGGTGTAGTTGGTGAATGTGGCGGGAGGGAGCTTTGGCGGTGGGGGAAACGGCGCGGCGGCTTCCCAGGTGTGATGCTCCTCAAACGTTTTGATTGTCTGCGGCTGGCCGTTCTCAAGTAGCTTGAAATCAGCCGAGGTTAGATTGTGGACCGGGCTATGCCTGGAGTCGGTCACCACGACATCGACTACGACCAGGTTTGCGCTGGTCTGGAGAGTGGAGGCGGACTCCGCCGCTGGGGACTGTCCAACTGCAACCGCCGGTGCGCCGAGTGAAACCAGGATGAAGAAGCTAAGAAATGGGCGGGTCAAGAGAACGGCTCCTGATTGGACCTTCGATTATAGCTCCGTCGAAGAAAGTCGAAGAGAATGGGCACGGGAGCGCAAAGGACCGACGGATCGAATTCTCCCGGTCCTTGCATTCAAAACGGGAGCCCTTTCGCGGGGTCTTGCTCCCGCCAAAGAGGTGGCCGGATTATTGAGATGCGCCTGCCCATCACGGGAGCGCCTGGCTTATTGCACCGTAAGCTTCAACGTGGTTGCGTGCGACAAAGAGCCGGAGGCAGCGGTCACACTCAACGTGTAGGAATCTGGATTCAGTTTGCCATTGCTTCCGCATCCGGACAACGCCATTGGAAGGCCCACAGCCAGGGCTGCGCCGATAAGAACAATCGCCACCTGCCTCTTCCATTTCCGGGCGGCCTTGCGCAACCGGCCGGCAAAGGGTAGCAGGATGAGGCAGAGTGCCAATGGCAGCGAGTTCCCTCTAAATGGCCGGGCCGGCGCCGAAAGCGCCGCTTTGCCCGGTAACTTCACCTGGAGTGTGACCGTGGTCCCTGCCGATCCAGCCGTCAGCGTGGCCGGAGAAAAGGCCGCTGTCGAATCCAGAGAGAGTCCGGTGATGCTGAACGAGATGTCGCCGGGCAGCGTTGAGTTCCCAACCGGGGTAATCACAAGAGGGTAAGACGCCATCCCCGCGGCGTGCACCGTCGCGGTTCCGCTGCCCGCTGGAACAAGGGTGAAGTCTACGACGTTTTCGGACAATGCGCCGCTGGTGGCAGGCCCATAGCTCGAGTCTCCGGAATACACCGCGGTGATGGAGTGAATCGCGGTGGAGAGCGACGAAGTTGTAAAGGTGGCAACGCCCGACGCGACAGTGCCCGAGCCGATCTGGGTAGTTCCGTCGTAGAAGGTCACGGTGCCGGTGGGCGCAGTGGCATAGGAGGTAATGGTAGCCGTGAATGTAACGGCGTTCGACAGAAATTGAGGGTTGGAATTGGAGGTCAGCGCCAGCGAGGGGGTGGCCGGGATCACGGTGAGGGTAACGGATTGCGTAGCGGTTGTGTAGTCGGTGGTGTCAGTTGGCGCAAATGCAGCTGTTAAAGTGTGTGCCCCGACACTCAAGACTGTTCCTGCGGCGGGAGAGTAGGTGATTATTCCCGGAACCGAGGCGATGGCATTGAGCTGCGTACCGCTCAGCGCGGTTCCATAAACAATGTTTGCCGGCGTCGGCCAGGTGATCGTGGGTGGCTGTTGGAAGATGACATTATCCGACGCTGTCACATTATTTGAGAAGTTGGGGCTGGAAGCGGTGGCGACGATCGAACCTGAGGCGCCCGGCCCGTAGGGCTGCACGCTCACGGTCAAAGTGACGGAATCGCTTGAGCTGGCGGCGATGCTGGTGGTGCGCATGCACGTGAGCGTGGAGACTGTGCAGGTCCAGCCACCGGTTGAATCCGTAAGCGACGTGGCCGTGAGGCCCGTGGGCAGCGTCAGGGTCAGCACGACTGAGCTGTAGATCTGGGTCGTCGCGCTGGTGTTGGTTACATCGATCGTGACCTGGTCGGCGGTATCGCCTTGCTTGACGATCGCCGGGCTGGGGTTGAAGCCAATCGAAAGTGTCGGCACCACAACCGGTGTTACAAACGACGACAGATCGAACAGCGCATACTCGAGCATCTCCTCCTGCGGGCTCATCGTTGTTGAAGCGGCGCACTCGGCGGGATAGATGGCGCCGGTGCTCGCAACGTTGAACACGTGGTAATCGTTGAACAGCACCCTCCCACACTGTTTGGCCGCCGGCGCACCCACCGGCGAATTGAATGTCATGGCCATGGTATCGCCGTTGCTATTGAGTTTTGCCCAGGACTGTGTGGGCGGAATGACACTTCCGATGTCGTTCTTCAGGGTATTGAGCTGAACCTGTCCAAAGGTAGTGGATGCGCCAACATTCTGGAGCCACTGAGCCAGGGTCGCGCCGTCGGTAAATCCGGTGTTGACAGTGGCAATCCCATCGGGAAGAGGCGTGTCCGGCACCCAATTGGCAACCGGCGGGAAGAGCGAATTGTAGGGCGTGGCCGGTTCCAGCCACGCAAAGCTGAAATGGGTAGCGAAGACTCGCCCGCCTGCGTTCGCGTAGTTCAGCAGGTTGGTTGCGCCAGTCGGAGTCGCCTGATTGTTCGGATTTCCCTGGCAGGGAAACATAACTACGTCGTAGCCGTTCATGAGCGACGAACTGCTCATCAGTATGGACTCATTGGGTGTAGACGCGTTGATCGCCGCGCCGGGCGAACTGCTGCCTCTGTAGAGATGGATGTGCCCTGCCGGGTTCACAGAGCCGTTGTCATCGGTAAACTCCGTGTCGGCGATGCCCATCTTGCGAAACACGCATTCAAACGCGTCGACCGAACCGGTGGCGATGGCGATCATCGGGATGTCGCCCTGTGTATGGTCCGACGGCATATGCAGGGCAAGGCCGGTGAGCGGAGCGGCTGCAACGGTCTCGCTGAACTGCCTGCGCCATTTGCCTGCCTGAATGACTACCGTGTATGTGGCGCTCACAGGCACATTGCCGATGGTGAAGGTGCCATCAGCCGCGGTGTAGGTGAAGCCGACCACGCCAGTGGGATCGGATGTGGTCAGGCACTGCACCCCGGAGGGAAGTGCCGCGACCGCACCCGTGGTGACATAGACCAAGACGTTGGGCAGGGGCAGGGAACTGGCGGTGGTTCTTGGATCGTAGACCGTGCCGCTAATGGTTGTGGTCTGTGCGAAGGCAAGCCCGGCGACCAACGGGAACATGAACAAAAATGTCGCGAAGGCGCCTTTGAGCCCAACGATGCAGTTACAAATTGCGGTAGGAATGGAACGAATGAAGCCCGGAAGTACGTTCATGGCGAGGGATATCCCTTTCCACACATGCCCGTCTCCATCAGCGACTCTCTGTGCCCGGCGCAGGCGGAACTCATCGACTAAGAGACCTGCAAGTGTACTTACGAATATGTTAGGAACCCAGGAACAATACTATACACATATAAATAGTGGATTGCCGTGAGGGCAATTACATCCATCCTCCTGAGCGGACGGTCCCCATTCCGGCCGGTGTTGTCGAACTCGGGCATGCCGACTACTCGACGCCTAACACCTTGACGATCACCCGCTTGCGGCGTTGGCCATCGAATTCGGCGTAAAAGACACGCTGCCATGTGCCCAAATCCAGCTTGCCGCTGGTCACCGGCAGCGTGGTTTCGTGGTGCAGTAGCAGCGACTTCAGGTGGGCGTCGCCGTTGTCTTCGCCGGTGTGGTGGTGCTTGTAATCGGGGCGCGAAGGCGCAAGCTTTTCCAGCCATTTTTCGATGTCTTCGATCAGGCCGCTTTCGTGGTCGTTCACATAGACCGCCGCCGTAATGTGCATTGGCGAAACAAAGCATAGGCCGTCGCGCACACCGCTGCGCGCTACAATCTGCTCTACCTCGCCGGTTATGTGGACCATCTCGCGGCGCTTCTTCGTTTGAAAGACCAGGTACTCGGTGTGACTCTTCATCGGTGCCTCCCGGCATGAGCCGCAATCGATAGGGCGGCTCTGCCTTTATCCTAAAGAAAGCCGTGAATGCACCCAATGCACAAATTGCCGAGGAGCACTGCCAGCGAGGGATCGACCTTCTCGCTGCGGGTGCGGCGGCTGAGGCGGCGGAGGCATTTCGTGCCGCGATTGATTTGGATTCCGAAAATATTGAGGCGTACCATGGGCTGGTTCGCGCTTTGCGCGATGCGGGCAGACTGGAGCAGTCTGTCGGTGCGGCGCTGGCCTTGACCGCGCTGACTCCCGCGGACCCGCTTGCGCATACGGCGCTTTCCATCAGCCTGCAACAGGCGGGCCACGTTCCGGAAGCGGAGGCGGCGGCTGCGCGGGCGCGGGTTCTGGAGTGGAAGAT
>Ga0209698_10005633_pt1 | contig 13513 bp, 12 predicted proteins | sample LitLauG_LLR_2012_FD_187203 | JGI IMG/M metagenome (GOLD analysis project Ga0209698, IMG submission 187203) | Freshwater sediment microbial communities from Pennsylvania, USA - Little Laurel Run_MetaG_LLR_2012 (SPAdes) (version 2) | ecosystem: Environmental > Aquatic > Freshwater > Creek >... | reverse complement strand
GTGAGGGCGCGAATCCTCAGATTTCATCCTTCCGAAACTGAGCGAAGGATCGGGCACCCAGAATCTGCAGCAACACTCCAAGGAGGCTTTGTGAACGGTAACGGCAATCATAAGAAGAAGCGTCGCAGACTGTTGATCTGGGGCGGCGTCGGACTGGGCATCGTACTGCTGATCGCAGTGGGCGTCTTCGCCGCAACCCGTGGCGGGACCAAGATCGATCCTACCAAGCTGGCCAAAGTGGAGAAGGGTGACCTGGCAAAGAGCGTCGTGGCCACCGGCAAGGTTACCCCGATTACGAAGGTCGAAGTGAAGTCAAAGGCCAGCGGCATCGTGAAGAAGCTGCTGGTGGACTACGGCGATCGCGTGAAGAAGGGGCAACTGCTGGCGCAGCTCGACAAAATCGAGATCGAAGCGCAGGTCGAGCAGTCCAAGGCGGCGCTGGAAGCCGCGCAAGCCAACCTAAAGAGCACGCAAGCCGACTTTGAGCGGGCCAAGGTGGACGCGGAAGGTCCGGACGTACCTCTATTAAAGCGCGCCTACGACCGTGCGACCGGCATGGCCAAAGATGGAGTCGTATCCGCATCTGCCTTGGATGACGCGCAGAAGAACTACGAATTGGCGCTGAACAAGCAGAACGTCTCCAAGGCACAGGTCACGGTCCTGAAGGCGAAAATTGCCCAGGCCCAGGCCCAGGTTGCGCAGGATCAGGCCAACCTCAAACAGCTCGAAGAGCAACTCAGCTATACCGACATTGTCTCGCCGATTGACGGCATCGTGCTGTCGCGCGACGTACAGATGGGCGACGCGGTGAGTTCCATCCTCGTGCTGGGTTCTTCGGCCACACTGGTCATGAACCTGGGCGACACCAGCGAAGTCTACGTCAAGGGCAAGGTAGACGAGAGCGATATCGGCAAGGTGTACCTCGGGCAACGGGCACGCATCAAGGTCGAGTCTTTCAAGGACAAGACCTTCGATGGCAAGGTGACCAAGATCTCGCCCATGGGCGTGGAGAAGGATAACGTCACCACGTTCGAGGTGCGCGTGTCGATCCAGAATCCGGGCGGCGAATTGAAGGCCGAGATGACCGCTAACGCGGAAATCATCCTGGAAGAACATAAGAACGTGCTGCAGATCCCTGAAGGCGCGATCCTGTACGACAAGGATAAGAAAGCTTCGGTGGAGGTCCCCGATCCCAAGGGCAAAGAGGGCAAGAACAAAATTGCCGTCAATATCGGAATCTCGAATGGCGCGAAGACTGAGGTGCTGAGTGGCTTGAAGGAAGGCGATCAGGTCGTACTGCAGTAAGAAGGCTGGACCTCAGACCTCGGACTTCGACCGCACCATGGGCGATTCCGAGGTCTGAGTTGCATAGGATCTAATTCAAAGGGCAGTCCAAATGACTCTCTCCGAAATCCTGCGACAGGCGATAGCCACCTTCCGGGCGCACAAGATGCGGACGTTCCTCACCATGTTCGGGATTATGTGGGGAATTTCCTCGGTGATCTTGCTGGTGGGCCTGGGGCGAGGCTTCGTGGTCGACCAGAAGAAACACATGGAGAGCCTGGGCAAGGATCTGGTGATCGTGTGGGGAGGCCGGACCAGCACCCAGGTGGGTGGACGCGCAGCCGGCCGCGAAATCCAACTCAACGTGGACGACGCCAAACTGATCCGGGACGAGTGCTATCTGGTCAAAAATGTCAGCCCGGAACTGCGGCGGAGTATCCCCGAAGTCAGCCAGTTCAATCTGGCGAGTCGCGGCGTAGTAGGCATGTGGCCTTCCTATCAGGAGTTCCGGTCGCTGAAGGTTTCTGAAGGGCGCTTGATCACCGACGATGACGAGAAGGAAGGGCGGCGCGTGCTGGTGCTGGGATCGAAGGCCTACCGGCAGTTGTTTCCGGGCCAGCCCGCGATCGGGGCGACGGTGTTGGTGAAAAGCATTCCATATTCCGTGGTGGGGGTTTTGCTGGAGAAGAAGCAGAACTCGAATTACAGCGGCCCCGACAATGACTACCTGTTCGCGCCCTACTCCGCGGTGTCCCGCGACTTCCCTCCTCCAGAGAAGCCCGGCGCCGGCATCACGCGCGGTTATCTGGATGACATCGTTTTTGAAGTGGCCGATCCCGAAGAACATGAAGCCGCGGTGCTGCAGGTAAGGCGCGCGGTGGCGAGGGTGCGGCATTTCGATCCTGTCGACAAAGATGCCCTGTTCATCTGGGACACGATGGACGGGGCCAAGCAGCTGGCAAAAATTTTCGGGGTCGTCACGCTGTTCTTCGGATGCGTCGCCATCGTAACCCTGTGCCTGGGCGGCATCGGCGTCATGAACATTATGCTGGTCTCGGTGACCGAGCGCACCCGCGAGATTGGAACGCGCAAGGCGATGGGCGCGACCAAGCGCGACATCCTGCGGCAGTTCTTCGCCGAGTCTGCGATGCTGACTCTGGTGAGCGGGGTTCTCGGGCTGAGCATCGGAGTCGGAATTTGCGTAGCCATGGTCGTCGTGCCGCTTCCGGATTTTGTGCCGCACCCGATCGTTTCGCCGATTTCGATTATCGCTTCGGTTCTGACCCTTTCCATGATCACCGTGACGGCGGGCATGTATCCGGCCCGGCGCGCGGCCGATATGACACCTGTGGAGTCACTACGCTATGAATAACGCTTACTCTCTCCGCTCCGCCAAAGTGTCCAGCCGGTTGGTATTGGGGGCCGTGCTGGTCGTGCTGTACGTATCCACGGCTGTTTTCGCTTCCTCGCGCCCCGCAGGCACGTTCGAAAAAACCCTGCAGGTAAACGGCGCGGTCGATCTTGACGTTCTCACCCGCTCCGGCGACGTCACCGTGCGCAACGGGGCGTCGGGAACGGTCGTTATCCGCGGCAAGATTTATGTCGGAGACCACTGGCTGATGGGCAGCCGGGATAGCGACGTTCACTCCATCGAACAAAACCCGCCGATCCGGCAGGACGGCAACAGCATTCACATCGACTACGTGAACCCGCGCGAAATTTCCATAAGCTACGACATCACGGTGCCCACAGAAACGACCGTCCGTACCAAGAGCGGCTCGGGCGATCAACTGATCGAGGGCACCAGAGGGAATGTCGACGTGCAAACCGGCTCGGGCGACGTGCGGCTCACCAACCTCGCCGGCGAAGTCCGCCTGCAGACCGGATCGGGCGACGTTCGCGCGCGTGAGATTTCGGGCACGGTCCGGGGTGGCACCGGAAGCGGCGATATCGAGGTGGAGGAGAGCGGCCCGGGCGATATCGAGTTACACACCGGATCGGGCGGTATCAACGCCCGCGGCATTCAGGGCGGCTTCCGCGGCGAGACGGGTAGCGGCGACGTTACCGCGGAAGGCACGCAAACCGGAACCTGGGAAATCCGTACCGGCTCGGGCAATGTGCACGTGCGCCTGCCCGCGAACGCCGCCTTTGATGCCGACATTTCCACCAGTTCCGGTTCGATCGAGGTGAACTCGCCCATTGAAATGACCGTACAGGGGCGGGTGCAGGAAACGCGACGCTCGATCCACGGTAAAGTTCGCGGCGGCGGGCCGACGCTGTCGGTGCGGACAGGATCGGGCGACATACATATTCAGTAGATCTAGAGTTTCAAGGTTTCAAAGTCGCGAAGTTTCGGGACTTCAACGGGAACATTGCGAGCAACTTGAGACTCTTGGACTTTGGGATTCTGCGAGTTTGAACCATGTTTCTCAAAGAGCTCATTTCGCAAGGGTGGCAGGCGCTGATGCGGGACCGCATGCGCTCGGCGCTGACGATGCTGGGCATCGTCTGGGGCCTGGCGTCGGTGGTGCTGCTGCTGGCTTACGGCCAGGGGCTGGGCGGATGCGTGCTGCACGCCTTTTTGAACATGGGCAACAACGTCATCGTCATGTGGCCGGGCCAGACCAGCATGCAAGCCGGCGGGCAACGGGCCGGCAAGGCAGTCAAGTACGAACTCGAGGATGTGGAAGCGATCCGCGACGAAGTTCCCATCGTGCGGGCGGTCAGCGGCGAGATCGACCGTGACTTCGGATTCAAGATTGGCACGCGCGTGGTGTCCATCATGATCCGCGGCGTCGACATGCCTTACGGGCAGATGCGCAAACTGGACCTGGCCGACGGCCGCTACTTCAGCGAGACCGATTTCTCCGATCACCGCCGCGTCGTGATTCTCGGCTACGAGGCGGCGAAGAAAGTATTCCAGGGCGCGCCCGGCGTGGGGCAGCACGTCGAAATTGGCGGGCTGGATTTTGAAGTGATCGGGACCATGCGCAACAAGATTCAGGACTCGATGTATCAGGGACCGGACAACGAGAACGCCTTCATCCCCTTCGCGCTGATGCGTGATCTCAAGAACCTGCGCGATCCTGACGAAATCATCATTCAGCCCACCGCGCCCGAGTTGAACAAGAAGGCTTTGATGGCCGTGCGGGAGGTGATTGCGCGGCGGCACCACTTTGATCCCAAAGACGACAAGGCCACGCCCGAGTGGGACACGATCGAAGACCGCAGCATGATCAATGCGTTTTCCTACGGTCTGCAGGCGGTGCTGGGACTGATCGGCGTCTGCACTTTGGCGGTGGGCGGGATCGGCGTGATGAACATCATGCTGGTTTCGGTCACCGAGCGGACGCGGGAAATCGGGCTGCGCAAGGCCATCGGAGCGCGGCCGCGGCATATCCTGCTGCAGTTCCTGCTGGAAGCGCTGGTGCTGACGTTCATTGGCGGACTCGCGGGAATCGCTGTGGCAGAGTTTCTCACCTGGGTAATCCCGCCCATGCCTCTCTATGACGAGTTCTACAAAACCACCGACCACGAAGGCGCCATCTTCCTGCACGCGTCGATGAGCGTGACGGTTGTTTCGTTCGTCATCCTGTCGATGGTGGGAATCGTGTCGGGCTTCTTCCCCGCCCTGAAGGCGTCGCGGTTGAATCCGATCGAAGCGCTGCGGTACGAATAGAGCGCTGACTGCGCATCCGTTCCCCGGTCGCCCCGAAAGCCGCTTTTATTTCACCCGCGGTTCCTGCGCCAATCAGGAATTCCGGGTGGCGGCATTTGCGGCCGCTGCTCCCGCAGCCGCTCCGGTCCCCTTCAGCATCTCTCGAGGGCCAGGTCGAAGCTCCTTGTTAACGAACAACCCAAAATGGCTGCTTTGCCGGTACAAATTCAATCGGTACGTCTTTTACGAATCCTTTCAGCCACTGGGCACACTCCGACATCCCGGCCTGCTCGCTGGGGACATGTCCGATCACAATCAGGGCTTTTTTCCGACCCTGGGTCACTGCATCGGCTGCATACTCGACGGTCTCCCATTCCCGGGTCTCTCCCACCAGAAGCACCTGTACGTCGTCCCGCTCCAGCGCATGCGTCTCGGGCGCGAATCCCGCTGCCCCCGGACTCAAGCCGACTTTAGTCACTTTCATCTCCGGCTCCCCGACCACTCGCACCACCGGTGATTCCAGCTTTTTGGCAACTTCCTGGGCCAATTGACTCAGCGACGTATCCGGAATGACAAACAAATATTGGTTGTCCGGACTCTGAAATTTCTCCCATCCCAGGGCATGCACTATTCCCGCCTCGATTCCATCCGGCTTGCGCATGTGCCAGTGATCGTGGAAGCGCCATACCACCATCCGATGGTTCTCAATGAAGGCCCGTTTTTCCGCCCAAACCGGATCGCTTTCCGGCATCTCTTCGGGCGTGTCGAGGTGCGCATAGAAGGTGGGCTCGTGCGTGATCACGAAGTTCATTCCCTTGGCGGATGCGCGTTCCAGCACGTCCATGGTCGCCATCATCGTCACCGCGATTCCGGTCACCACCGTATCCGGATTGCCCGCCTTGAAGGTGTCCACCGTTTCCTGCTTCCATTCGACGCCTATCTGCTTCTGAATCTCCGCGACCATTTCCCGCGCGGTCACTCGTCTCTGTTGCCCAGCCCCCGCGGATGTAGCAAGCACAATCGCAACGACCACCCATACCCGAAGCATCCTGTTGTCCAAGAGACCGCCTCCTTGCTGGTTTTACGCTCTCCTTCCTGCACCCCAGAGCCTAGTCCGCTGATGAACCTTCGGCAACTGGCAAACCGGCTGGCTACGCTCGCGAGCACGCAACCATCGTGTCTGCCGGACGCTTCCGAGACCCTAATCTGCGGGCCATTACTTCCGTGTCTTGACCCCGGGCCTTGCTGACAATTAACTTCGGAGGTTCAGGGAAAATCTCGTCTTCCATTATTCTGTCTTCCAGCGAGGCAACGTTGGCGCATCGTCCGATCATTACTCTTACCAGCGATTTTGGAATCAACGATCATTTTGTGGGCGCGATGAAGGGAGTCATTCTCGACATCGTGCCGGAGGCCGCGATCGTCGACATCTCGCACGCGGTACAGGCCTTTGACGTGCTCGACGGCGCCATTGCCATTTCTCAGGCATATTCGTACTTTCCGACCGGCACCGTTCACGTCGTCGTGGTCGACCCGGGCGTGGGTACGACCCGGCGGCCCATTATCGCGTCCAGCGACGGATATCATTTCGTCGCACCCGACAATGGCGTGCTATCCATGGTGTACGCGCAGGAGGAACGCATTCACGTGCGGCACGTCACCTCGGAGCATTACTTCCGGCAGCCGGTCAGCAACACCTTCCATGGGCGTGACGTGTTCGCGCCGGTGGCAGCGTATCTGGCCAAGCAGGTTGACTCGCACAAGTTCGGCGACGAGGTGGAAGACTACCTGCGCTTCGCCGCGCCCCGTCCCAAGGCCGCCGGAGAGAACCGTATTCGCGCCGTGGTGCTGAAGGTCGACCGCTTCGGCAACCTGATCACCAACGTGCGACCGGAGGATGTTCCCAGCCTTTTTGCTGCCAAGGCCGCGGCCTTCAAGATCGTGGTGGGAGGCAAGGAGATCACCGCGATCCACTCCAATTATGCCGAGGGCAGGCCAGGAGAAGTTTTTGGCATTCTCGGCAGCATGGGATACCTGGAAATCGCCGCGAACCGCGGATCGGCCGCGCAATTCACGGGCGCCGGCAAGGGCGGCGAGGTGAGCATTCTTCTTGGAGAGTCTGCCGCAGCGGGCAAAGGGGCTTAACCCTTCGCCACCGAGGCCACGGAGGTTCAGCAAGGCTCCGGCGGCGCCTGTGTATCTCTGTACCCTCTGTGGTTCAGATTGCTTCTGGTTAACTCTTCGGTTTGGGATGGACGTATCGTTCCATCTGGCCCGTCCACTTGAGGAAGCCCCACAATTCCTCCCGCTCCCTCCAGACGAATTCCCAGAATTCCAGAAATCCGATCTGGGTCATTTTCACGCCGGTATAGGTTTCAATGCGCCACAGCAGATAGGGACTGCGCCACGGAGCAAGGCGATGGCCTTTGGTCGCGTTCCAGAGGAAACGAAGCCGGTAGCGCATAGCAGGTCATGATAAACCACAAGGGACCGAATAAAGCCGAGGGGATCTGCCTCGTCACGATCGGCGCCATGCTAGAATCCCTCTCTGCCTGCTTGTTCTACGTATGCCTGACGCTGATGCCCGCCAAGAAGCTGAAGACCACTACTACGCCGCACTGGACCTGATGGCCGACGGGCACCTGGAAAAGGCCGTCGCCGCCTATGAGCAATCGCTGTCGGCCGATCCCACGTTTACCGAAGCCATGCACGGGCTGGCCCGGGCGCTGCAGGATTTGCAACGCTACGACGAGGCCATCGCGGTGGCGCAGAGGATCGCCGAAGTGGATCCGGATGACGTGCTCGCTCACACCAGTTTGTCCGTCCTCTACCAGAAGAAAGGCATGATCGCCGAAGCCGAAGCGGAGGGCGCGAAGGCGCGTGTGCTGGGATGGAAACAGCAGTTGAAGAAAAGTTAGCCATTGGCTGTCCGCTATCAGCTCTTAAGCTGTATACGACCTGAGCATGGCTAACGACATGCTCCCGACCGGGCGGAACGTTTGGCTGAAAGCTGACAGCTGATAGCTGGCAACTGATGCCTACAACTCGTATTTCTTCATCAAATGCCGGAATGAACGGTAGGAGATGCTAAGAACGTCAGCAGCCTTGGTCTGCACACCGCCGCTCTGGTGCAGTGCGCTTTGCAGAAGCGAGCGCTCGATTCCGGCGACATAGTTTTCCATCCCCATACCTTGCGGAAGGGACACATCACTGCCGATCTCGGGTAACCCTCCAGCCGAAGCAGCCGCGGCGCGCGCTTTTGGACGTTCCGCGGGAAGTTCGACGTGCAGTTCCTCGGTCGTTTCGAGCGCAACGGCGCGCTCCACAGTGTTCTCCAACTGGCGGACGTTGCCCGGCCACTCGTAGTCACAGAGCGCGGACAGTGATCCGGCATGCAGGCGCAGGATGCTCCGGCCGGCAGCCGTAGCGTATTTCTTCAGGAAGTGGTTCACCAGCAGCGGAATGTCTTCGGGGCGTTCCCGCAACGGGGGCACGCGGATTGGAATGACACTGAGCCGGTAGTACAGGTCTTCGCGGAACAGGTTCTCTGCCACGGCCTTGTCGAGTTCGCGGTTGGTGGCGGCAATCACGCGCACGTCGATGGAGATTTCGCTGGTACTGCCGACCGGGCGCACGGTTCGCTCCTGCAGCACGCGAAGCAGCTTGACCTGCATGGCCAGCGTCATCTCGCTGATTTCGTCGAGGAAGATGGTGCCGCCGTCGGCCACTTCAAACAGCCCGCGCTTGTTCTGGTTCGCACCCGTGAAGGCGCCCTTGAGGTAGCCGAACAGCTCACTCTCGAGCAAAGTTTCCGGAAACGCGCCGCAGTTGACCGAGACGAAAGCTTCGGTTGCGCGCGGCGAGCACACGTGCACCGCGCGCGCGACCAGTTCTTTACCGGTGCCGCTTTCGCCATGAATCAGGACCGTGCTGGCGGTCGAAGCCACGGTGCGCACCGTCTGTTTGAGCTTCTCCATGGCGCCACTGGAGCCGATGATATTGTCGAGCGAGTTGCGCGTGGCTGCATCGCGGCGCAAGGCGAAGTTCTGCCGGCTGAGATTCAGTTTCTCCAGCGAGCGGTTGAGCGCCAGCTTGATCTCATCCACCAGGCCGGGACTCTTGCGGATGTAATCGGACGCTCCTCCGGCTTTCACGGCTTCGACTGCAGCCTCGTAGTCGTCGACCGCGGTAATGAGGATGACGGCGGAATCGGGCGAAACCTTGTGCGCGTGGCGCAGCACTTCGATGCCGTCCACGTTAGGCATCTTGATGTCGGTGATGATGACGTCATAAAGCGCGCCATCGATCTTATTCTTGGCGGCCTGCCCGTTCTGCACGGTCTCGACGCGATGGCCCTCGCGGCGCAGGGAGATGTCGAGCATTTCGCAGATTGAGCGCTCGTCGTCGCAGACCAGTATGTTAGCCACGCGACCTCCCTCCCGCGGCGGTCGCCGCCAACGGCTGCGCTTGGGTCAGGACGTCAGTCTTGGCCGTACCAATCTGGCCGAGCGGGGCGGCGCGTTCGGCCTCCAGGCGGCGCAGCCTCAGAACAAAAGTCGTTCCCTTCCCCGGCTTGGAGCGCGCCCACACCTTGCCTTCGTGCGCCTGCACAATCTGATAAACGATCGCGAGTCCCAGCCCGGTGCCTCCCTCGAAACTCGACTGGAAGGGCTCGAAGATCTTTTCAATCTGCTGCGGGGTCATCCCGATCCCGGTATCGCTGATGCCCACCTGCCAGTCATCTCCCAGGGGCTCGACGGAGACGGTCAGGGTGCCTCCGCTCTTCATGGCGCGCACCGCGTTTTCGCAGAGATTCCAGAATACCTGCTTGATCCGGTCACCGTCGGCGAAGACACAAGCCTCGGGGACGACAAACTCCCGTCGGATCGAAATTCCGGTTTCCTCCGCGGTCATGCGGTGATCCATCAGGGTCAGCGTGTCTTCCACCAGTTGAATGAGATCGAACTTGCCGAAGTGATATTGCTTGGGACGTGAGTACGCCAGAAAATCGGTGATGATGGCATTCAGCCGCTGGGATTCGCGGGTCACGATGTCGAGCAGGCGGCGGTGCTCTTCATTCATCTCCGGCACGCCGGAGAGCATGCTCACCGAGCCGGCGATGGAGGTCAGAGGGTTGCGGATTTCGTGCGCAATCGCCGCGGCCAGCCGGCCCACGGCGGCGAGACGGTCCTGCATGCGGACCTCGCGCTCCAGGCGGCGGATCTCCGTGAGATCGTCGAAGGCATACACGTAACCGCAGTCCTCGCGGTCGGGCACGCTTAGCGCGGCGACCCGCACGCGGAACGTCTTGCGGAACTTGTTGGGCGAGTCGAAGCGTACCTCGGCATGCGGGTTCTGCGACTCCATGCTGGGCAGGGGATCAAGAAACAACTGGTGAACCGGGCTCCCGACCATCTCCGCCTCGGTACGCTCCAGCAGCTTTTGCGCCGCGGCATTCACGAGCGTAATACGACCGTCGTGGCCGGAAGTGATCAGACCGCTGCCGATCGAGTGGATGATGTTTTCGTGCAGCGCCTGCAGGTTTTCCAGCGCCCCGCTGGCGTCTTTAAGCTGGACTCCTACCTGCCTCAGCTTGGCCGTGAGCAGGCCACCCAGATAAGCCACCGCCAGGAAGGCGAACAGGTTGACGAAGATGATCGCCTGCAGCGTTTTCAGGGCCGGATGCGTTGTGCAGAAGGACGGCACCACGCCGTAGTAGTTCAGCTCCAGCACGGACCCGTACAGGATGAAGGCCAGCGCGGCGACCAGGTGCGCCCAGACACGCGGCAACAGCACGCTGGCCACGATGATCACCAGCGGGTACAGGAAGTTCAGCGAACTGTCCCAACCGCCGGTTTCGTGGATCACCAGGCTCACGAGAAACAGATCGGTCAGGACCTGCAGCGAGGCTTGTAAACGGTGCTCTTGCCAGAAAGACAGCAGGACAACGTAAAACAGCGAAAGGCTGAACCAGAACAGGATTGTGCTCAGAAACAGGCGTAACGGGAGCGGCGCCGGAGTGAACTGGGCAATCGCCAGTTCCATCGCCAGCAGCAAGGTCAGGATGAAAATCCTGACCTTGACCAGCCACACCAGCCAATTGCGCTCGTCAAATGTCGATTGCATGCGATTCGAGCGATCTCGACAGCCTGAGACAGCACAGGCGTGCGGGTTTCAAGAGTTTCATGGTTTCAACGCTTCCACGTCGACGGTCGCCGAAGGTTCAAAGTGACCAAGTTCAACTTTGAAGCCGTCGAAACCTTGAAACCTGGTTTTTCTAGCCAGACAGCTTGGCGATCATGGAGAACAACGGCATGTACAGCGAAATCACGATGCCACCGATCGTGACACCCAGGATCCCGATGATCATTGGTTCCAGCATGGCCAGCATATCTTTGGTGGCAGCGTCAACTTCCTCTTCGTAGAAGTCGGCGATCTTCTGCAGCATGGAATCCATGGCGCCGGTGGCTTCGCCCACGCCGATCATCTGCGTCACCATGTTCGGGAACACCCCGCACTCGCGCAACGGGTCCACGATCGTGCGGCCTTCTTCGATCGCCTTGCGCACCTTCATCAGCGCCTCTTCCAGCACGGCGTTGCCGGAAGTCTTGGCGGTGATGGTCAGGCCTTCCAGAATCGGCACGCCCGAGGTAATCAGCGTTCCCAGAGTACGGGTGAAGCGGCCAACCGCGATCTTGCGCAACAGCAAGCCCAACACCGGCAGGTACAGGAGACCCTTGTCGAAGTAGTACTTGCCTCGGGGATGCTTGCGGATCTGTTTCACGCCGAAGAACAGGGCGATGGCGCCGACCAGGATCATCCACCAGAAAGTCTGAACGAAGGCGCTGAGCCCCATGACGATGCGCGTAGGCAACGGCAGGGTGACGCCCAGTCCGGCGAATAGGTTGGCAAAGATGGGCACGACCCACTTGAGCAGGGCGCCGACAATCAGAACTGCGATACTGACCACGGCGACCGGGTAGATCAAAGCCGATTTCACCGCGGAACGCAGGCGGACCGCCTTTTCCACATAGGTAGCCAGGCGCTGCAGGATGATATCGAGAATACCGCCGGTTTCACCCGCTTCGATCATGTTGGTGGTCAGGTCATCGAAGACGTTGGGATACTGGCGCATGGCGTTGGCCAGAGTGGCGCCGCCTTCCACCGTGGTCCGGACCCCGGTCAGCGTCTTCTGGAAGGACTGGTTTTCCTGGTTGGCCGCAAGGATTTCCAGGCACTGGACCAGCGGCAGGCCGGCGTCGATCATGACCGAGAACTGGCGGAAGAAGACCGCGATGTCTTTAACCGCGACCCTGGTCGAGCCGAAGGTAGGCATGGAGAATTCCTTGCCTTTTTCGCGAATCGAGCCGGGCGTGATGCGCTCGCGCCGCAGGGCCTGAGCCAGCGATTGTTTGTTGGGTGCCATTCGCTCGCCGGATATCTTCTGGCCACTGGCGTCCTTGCCGGAATATGTAAAGACTGGCATGGTGTTAGTCTCTCCTCACTGATGTGCCGTTTTGTGCTGGCATGTCATTGCGCTGGCCCTAGTGCTTGGAGGGAGCCGCTCCCCGGGCCAGAGTCGTTCCCGCCGTGGTGGGCCGGTTCAACAGGCTGGCGCCGCGATTGATCATTTCCTGCAGTTCATCGACATTGCTGGAACGCGCCATGGCCACTTCCAGCGAGATTTGCTTCTGGAAATAACAAGTTGCCAGCGCCTGGTTAAAGGTCTGCATGCCGAACTTCTCCTGTCCGGATTGCATGGCGGAATAAATCTGGTGAATTTTGTCTTCCCGGATCAGGTTGCGCACAGCGGCGTTGGGCACCAGGATTTCCATAATCATGGCGCGGCCCTTGCCGTCGATGCGCGGCAGCAACGATTGACACATGATGCCTTCGAGTACCAGCGAGAGCTGGGCACGAATCTGCGGCTGCTGGTGTGCCGGGAAGACGTCAATAATCCGGTTGATGGTCGAAGTCGCCGAGTTGGTGTGCAGGGTGCCGAAGGTCAAGTGGCCGGTCTCGGCGATACGCAGCGCCGACTCGATGGTTTCCAGGTCTCGCATTTCGCCGATCAACACCACGTCCGGGTCTTCACGGAGGGCAGCGCGTAACGCGTCGGTAAAGCTCTTGGTATCGGCGTGAAGTTCGCGCTGGTTCACCACGCAGTTCTTGTTCATGTGCACGAACTCGATCGGGTCTTCGATGGTGAGAATGTGATCGTGCCGCTCGCTGTTGATCTTGTCGATCATGGAGGCGAGAGTGGTTGACTTGCCGGAACCGGTCGGCCCGGTGACCAGGACTAACCCGCGCGGCTTGTCGCACAACTTGCTGACCACGGGTGCGAGACCCAGCTGGTTAAAGGATTTGATCTCGAAGGGAATCAGACGGAATACAGCGGCGCTGGCGCCGCGCTGGTTGAAAACGTTGGCGCGAAAACGGGCCAGGCCTTTCAAGCCGAAGGAGAAGTCAAGCTCGAGACTTTCTTCGAAGCGGTGCTTTTGCGAATCGGTCATGACGCTGTAGGCCAGCTGCTTGGTCTCGGCCGGCGTCATCTGCGGCAGATCGAGCGGC
>Ga0209698_10005632_pt1 | contig 13516 bp, 13 predicted proteins | sample LitLauG_LLR_2012_FD_187203 | JGI IMG/M metagenome (GOLD analysis project Ga0209698, IMG submission 187203) | Freshwater sediment microbial communities from Pennsylvania, USA - Little Laurel Run_MetaG_LLR_2012 (SPAdes) (version 2) | ecosystem: Environmental > Aquatic > Freshwater > Creek >... | reverse complement strand
GTGGTGGGAGCGTCCGGTGGGGCCGTGGCGTCCGGACCGCTCCCGGTTCCCGTGTCGTCGACCACGGGGCCGGTCACGGCGTCACCGCTGCGGCCGTCGTCGGGATGTCGATGGTGCCCACGGTGGCCACCAGGGCCGCCGGGCCCTTGGGCCAGTCGTCGGACTTGCGGCGCAGGATGCGGTTCACCCACCGGGCCACGAAGTCGTCCAGCCCCACCGCCTGGGCCCGGACCAGGTCGAGGGCCTCGGAGGCCACCCCGCTGGTCGAGTGGGCGATGATCGAGCCGAGCTCCGTCTGCTCCACCAGCGAGTCGATGTCGACCCGCTCGATGATGGCCTGGACGTCGACCCGGTCGATCAACTTCTGTACGTCCACCCGGTCGATGATCTTCTCGACGTCCACGCGCTCGATGATCTTCTCCACGTCGACCCGGTCGATGAGCGAGTCGACGTCGACCTGGGAGACGATGGCGTCGACGTCGACCTTGGCCAGGAGCGCGTCCATGTCGACCTTGCCGACCAGCGCGTTGACGTCGATGGCCTCGATGACGAGGCCGACCACCCGCTGGGCGATCGACTCGACCAGCTGCTCCATGCGTCCGGTGCCGGGCAGTGGACTCACTCCCCCGGCCGGTGCGTCGTCGCCTGCATCCCTTCAGCTTCGCACGCCCGGGCCGCCGCCCGGCGACTCACGAGCGGCTCCTGGGCCCGGGACCGCGGCAGACCGCGCCGTCGGCCCGGTCAGGCCGAGGCGGACGCGGCCTTCAGGATCTCGAGCGCCCGGTCCGCGTGCACGTTCATCCGCACCTCGCTCTTGACCACGCCGAGCACCCGGAGGTCGGATCCGATGACGAAGGTGGCCCGCTTGGTCGGCGTCAGCACGGTGATCTTGCGCCGCACGCCGAACTGGGTCGCCACCGCCCCGTCGGGGTCGGACAGCAGCGGGTAGTCGAACTGGTGCTTGTCGGAGAACTCCTTCTGCTTGGACACGGCGTCGGCGCTGATACCCACCCGCTGGGCGCCCACCGCGTCGAACTCGGCCTTCATGTCCCGGAAGTGGCAGCTCTCCGCGGTGCACCCCGGGGTCATGGCCGCCGGGTAGAAGAACAGCACCACCGGACCGTCGGCGGCGAGCTCGCTGAGGCGCCGCGGTACCCCGTCCTCGTCGGGAAGCTCGAAGTCGGGTGCCAGGTCACCGGTGTCCATGCGCCGAGGCTAGCCACCGGAGGTCGCCCGCGCCGCCGGAGGTGCGACCGCGGGTCGCCCCGGCGTCGGACGGTCCGCCGGGTCCCACACGTGGGCACCGTAGGATGGTCCGCGCTCCACCAGCCCGGCACGACCGGGTCGCCAGGCCCGGCACCGTCCGGGTGCCGGCGTGGTGCGGGCCGCCACCCACCAGCTCCACCCGGACGGGACCGCACCATGACCCTCGCCATCGAAGTCCACGACCTGAAGAAGACCTTCAAGGGGAAGCGCGAGGTGCGGGCACTCGACGGCGTCGGCTTCGGCGTCGAGGAGGGCACCGTCTTCGGGCTCCTCGGGCCCAACGGGTCCGGCAAGACCACCGCCGTCCGCGTCCTCACCACCATCCTGCAGGCGGACAGCGGCACGGCCAAGGTGCTCGGCTACGACGTACAGAAGAAGGCGGCGCTGGTCCGCACCCTCATCGGACTCGCCGGTCAGTACGCGGCGGTCGACGAGAACCTGACCGGGCGCGAGAACCTGCAGATGGTGGGCAACCTCAACCACCTGCCCCGGGACGTCGTGGCCAAGCGGGCCGTGGAGCTCCTGGCCCAGTTCAACCTGACCGACGCGGGCGACCGGCCCCTCAAGACGTACTCGGGCGGCATGCGCCGCCGGCTCGACCTGGCCGCCGCCCTGGTCGCCCGGCCCACCGTCCTGTTCCTGGACGAGCCCACCACCGGCCTCGACCCCCAGAGCCGCAACGACCTGTGGGAGGTCATCGAGCGCCTGGTCGGCGGCGGCACCACGGTGCTGCTGACCACCCAGTACCTGGAGGAGGCCGACCGGCTGGCCAGCCAGCTGGCCGTCATCGACCACGGCCGGGTCATCGCCGAGGGCACCCCCGAGTCGATGAAGGCGGACCTCGGGGCCACCGTGCTCGAGGTGTCCCTGCCGTCCATCGACGACGCCGCCCGGACCGGGGCCATCCTCGACACGCTCGGCCCCCACACCGCCCTCGTCAACGGCACACTGGTCGAGGTCACGGTGGACGACGGACCCCAGGCGGCGATGACCGCCCTGCGGGCGCTCGACGCCGAGGGGATCGCCCCCCAGACGTTCAACCTGCGCGAGCCGAGCCTCGACGACGTGTTCCTCTCCCTCACCGGGCACCGGACCGAGGAGGAGCAGGCCGACGACGACGTCACCCCGAAGCAGCGCCGCCGGCGACGCCGGGCCAAGGAGCTCGAGCAGGCGATGCCCGTCGCGACAGGAGAGCTCGCATGACCACCGCCACCCTGCAACCGCCCGCCGCCGCCCCGGCCCACCCGTCCGGGCCGCTGTCGAACGTCCGGTGGCTGCTGTCGGACACGGTCACCCTGACCCGGCGCAACCTGCTGGCCGTCACCCGGATCCCCGAGGCGCTGTTCTTCTCGACGGTCCAGCCGATCATGTTCGTGCTGCTGTTCCGGTACGTGTTCGGCGGGGCCATCCACACCGACGCCACCACCTACGTGAACTACCTGATGCCCGGCATCTTCGTACAGACGGTGGCGTTCGGCGCCGTGAGCACCAGCATCGGGCTGGCCGAGGACCTCCAGAAGGGCCTCATCGAACGGTTCCGGGCCCTGCCGATGTCACGGGGCGCCGTGCTGCTCGGACGCACCACGGCGGACCTCATCCGCAACATCTTCGTCATCGTCGTCATGACAGTGGTCGGACTGCTGGTCGGCTTCCGCCCCACCACCGGGGCGCTCTCCTACATCGGCGCCGTGCTGTTGATCCTGTTCTTCGCCTACGCCCTGTCCTGGGGCTTCGCCATCGTCGGCCTGACCGCCCCCAACAGCGAGACGGCCCAGGTCATGTCGTTCCCGCTGATCTTCCCGCTCACGTTCATCTCGGCGGCGTTCGTGCCGCTGTCGTCGATGCCGAGCTGGCTCCAGGGGTTCGCCACCTACCAGCCCTTCAGCGTGACCGTCAGCGCGTGCCGCTCGCTCATGGTCGGGGCGGCGTCCACCGGGACGGGCAAGAGCACCTCGTTCTGGGTCTGGCAGTCGCTGGCCTGGACGGTCGGCCTGCTGATCGTGTTCATCCCGCTGGCCATCCGCAAGTACCGCACCCGCACCTGACCGACCCCGGAATTCCGGGCGGTCCGGACGGGGCAGAATGGGGGCATGGCACAGACCCCCACCTCCCCCGACAGCTTCGGCGCCCGTGGCAGCCTGCAGGTCGGCGACGCCACCTTCGAGATCTTCCGCATCACGGCGCTGGCCGACCGCTTCGACGTGGCCCGGCTGCCGTACTCGATCAAGGTGATCCTGGAGAACCTGCTCCGCCACGAGGACGGGCAGTCGGTGACGGCGGCCGACATCGAGGCCGTGGCCGGGTGGGGCGTCAACCCCGAGCGTCACGGCGTCGGCGGGACCGACGCCGCCGAGATCGCCCTCACCCCCGAGCGGGTCCTCATGCAGGACCTGACCGGCGTGCCCGGCGTGGTCGACCTGGCCGCCATGCGGGACGCCCTGCGCGAGCTGGGCGGCGACCCGGCCAAGGTCAACCCGCTGGTGCCGGTCGAGCTGGTCGTCGACCACTCCCTGATCGCCGAGTCCTCGGGCACCGCTTCTTCCTACGACGAGAACGTCGACATCGAGTACCAGCGCAACATCGAGCGCTACCAGCTCCTGCGCTGGGCCCAGCAGGCGTTCGACGGCTTCCGGGTGGTGCCCCCGGGCATGGGCATCTGCCACCAGGTCAACCTCGAGTACCTGTCGCGGGTGGTCTTCGCCACCGACGACGGGCGGGCCTACTGCGACACCCTGGTCGGGACCGACTCCCACACCACCATGGTCAACGGGCTCGGTGTGCTCGGCTGGGGCGTCGGCGGGATCGAGGCCGAGGCGGCCATGCTCGGCCAGCCCCTGTCGCTCCTGCTGCCCCCGGTGGTCGGCTTCCGGCTCACCGGCGAGCAGCCGGTCGGCACCACGGCCACCGACCTGGTCCTGACCATCACCAACGTGCTGCGCAAGCACGGGGTGGTGGGCAAGTTCGTCGAGTTCTTCGGGCCGGGCGTGGCCACCGTGCCCCTGGCCAACCGGGCGACCATCGGCAACATGTCCCCCGAGTACGGCGCCACCTGCGCCATGTTCCCCATCGACGAGGTCACCCTGGACTACCTGCGGTTCTCGGGACGGGACGACGCCCACGTCGCCCTGGTCGAGGCCTACGCCCGCACCCAGGGCATGTTCCACGACCCGTCCGGCCCCGAGCCGGTCTACTCCGAGGTCATCGAGCTCGACCTGTCGACGGTGGTGCCGAGCATCGCCGGGCCGTCCCGGCCGCAGGACCTGGTGCCCCTCGACGGCGCGGCGGAGGCCTTCCGGGGTGCCCTCGGCCGCGACGCCCGCAGCCACGCCGCCGTGCACGCCGACGGGACCACCGACCGGATCGAGGACGGCCACGTGGTGGTGGCCGCCATCACCTCGTGCACCAACACCTCCAACCCCCAGGTCATGGTGGCGGCCGGCCTGGTCGCCCGCAACGCCGTGGCCCGGGGCCTGACGGCCAGGCCGTGGGTGAAGACCACCCTCGCCCCCGGCTCACGGGTGGTCATGGACTACCTCGACCGGGCCGGGCTGACCGCGCCGCTGGCCGAGGTGGGCTTCGACCTGGTGGGCTATGGCTGCACCACCTGCATCGGCAACTCCGGGCCCCTGCTGCCCGGGGTGTCCGAGGCGGTGCAGGAGGGCGACCTGTCGGTGACGTCGGTCCTCTCGGGCAACCGCAACTTCGAGGGCCGCATCCACCCCGACGTGCGGATGAACTACCTGGCGTCGCCCCCGCTGGTGGTGGCCTACGCCCTGGCCGGCTCCATGGCGGTCGACCTGGCCACCGAGCCGCTCGGCACCGGGTCCGACGGCGAGCCGGTCTACCTGGCCGACGTGTGGCCCAGCGCCACCGACGTCGACGAGGCCGTCCGCACCTCTCTCACCTCGGAGATGTTCCGGGAGCGCTACGCCTCGGTGTTCGACGGTGACGAGCGCTGGCGGGCCGTCGAGACGGCCACCGGCGACACCTTCTCGTGGGACGACGCCTCCACCTACGTGCTGCGGCCGACCTTCCTGAAGGGGCTGTCGATGACCCCCGCCCCCGTGGCCGACGTGGTCGGCGCCCGGGTGCTGGCCACGCTCGGCGACAGCGTCACCACCGACCACATCTCGCCCGCCGGCAACATCAACCCGACCACGCCCGCCGGCCGGTACCTGGCCGACCGCGGCGTCGCCCGGGTCGACTTCAACTCGTACGGGACCCGCCGCGGCAACCACGAGGTGATGGTGCGGGGCACGTTCGCCAACATCCGGCTGCGCAACCAGCTCGCCCCGGGCACCGAGGGCGGGATCACCCTGCACCTGCCCGACGGCGACCAGACCACCATCTTCGAGGCCTCCGAGCGCTACGCCGCCGAGGGGGTCCCCCTGATGGTGCTGGCCGGCAAGGAGTACGGCTCGGGTTCGTCGCGTGACTGGGCGGCCAAGGGCACCCTCCTGCTGGGCGTGCGTGCCGTCCTGGTCGAGTCGTACGAGCGGATCCACCGGTCGAACCTGATCGGGATGGGTGTGCTGCCCCTGCAGTACCTGGAGGGGCAGAACGCCGAGGTCCTGGGGCTCACCGGCCACGAGGTCTTCTCCGTGACCGGCCTCGGGTCGCTCAACGAGGGCATCAGCCCCAAGACGGTCACGGTGACGGCCGTCGACGGCGACCGCACCGTCGAGTTCGAGGCCCGGCTCCGGATCGACACCCCGATGGAGGCGCAGTACTACCGCCACGGCGGCATCCTGCCCTACATGCTCCGCCAGATGGCGGGCTGAGCCGGTACTGCCCGGTCGCGGGGCCGTCGGTCACCCCGTCGCCCGGTCGGGCACCCCGTCGCCCGGTGGGCCTGGTCGTCGGGCGGTCGGTCACCCCGTCGCCCGGTCGGCCACCCCTTCCGACCGTCGGTGAATGATCGTTCACCGACCCACCCGCACCCGACCAGGGTGCGTCCGGGGGGGCGTCCTGGGGCGTTCCGGTCGGGGTCCGGATCGGCGTCGGACAGGACGGACCAGACCGGTAGCGCCTCCACGGCCGGCACGCCCGTCCCCTGTGTCGGCATCTCCGGGACCGACGCCGTCGGCCAGGTGCTCACACTCCACGGCTGCGACGGGGCCACCGGCGGGTCGGGCACCATCCGGGGCCCGCCGGCCTCACCGACCGTCGTGCACCGGGCCTCGGGTGGCACCACCCAGGTGGGGTTCGACACCGACACCAAGGTGACCGCCGGGCCGGTACCACCCGTGCCCTTGCCGCGGCTCAGTCCAGGGCGTCGGCCAGGTCGCGCACCGAGTCGACCACGGTCACCCTCGGGTCCTCGGCCGGAGGCGTCCGGCCGGCGGCGATCCACACCGCCGTCATCCCGGCGGCCAGCCCTCCCTCGACGTCGCGCTCCCAACTGTCCCCGACCATCACCGACGCCCCGGCATCGGCGCCGAGGCGCTCCAGGGCCAGGCCGAACACCGCCGGCTGCGGCTTGCCCACGCCGACCTCGCCCGACACCACCACCGTGCCGAAGGCGCCGGCCAGGCCCGCCTGGTCCAGCTTGAGCCGCTGCAGGTCGGACGAGCCGTTGGTGAGCAGGCCCACCGGGTGCCGCGACCGGACGCCGTCGAGCGCCTCCTCCATCCCCGCGATGTTCGGGTGCCCGGCCCGCTGGGCACCCTCGAAGACGGCGGCGGCCGTCGTCGCCAGCGCCGGGTCGTCGGCGTCGAAGTGGGCGGCGACCGCATCCCACGCCGCCACCCGGTAGGTCGGCGCCCAGGCGTGCAGGCCGGCCATGCAGGGGTCGTTGCCCTCGAACGTGGACCACAGGCCCTCCCACGAGGCCAGGCCGAGGGCGATGGCCAACGGGTGGTCGGGCCCCGTGCGCCACACCGAGCGCACCGCTTCGAGGGCGTCGGCCTGGGACGCCACCGGGTCCACCCCGGGGAAGGTGGCGATGGCCGCCCGCAGCGACTCCATGGCGAACGCCTCCTCCACGATGAGGGTGTCGTCGAGGTCGAAGATGACGGCGCGTCGGGACATGGGAGCCGATGCTAGCGACGTGGTCGGACGGTACGTCCCGACGGTCAGGAGAACTTGGTGGCGGGGCGCTCGAGGCGGACGCCGTCGACGGTGAGGTCGACCTTCTCGTTGTAGAAGGCGACCAGGCCGGCGATGGGCAGCAACTGCCGGGTCGGGAAGTCGTAGGCCCAGGCGAGGTCGTCGTGACGGGTGCCGTCGACCTCGACGGACCAGTAGGCGCTGGTCGTCCCCTTGTAGGGGCACGCGGTGACCGAGTCGCTCGGGACCAGGTGGGAGAAGTCCACGTCGAGGCGGTCCAGGTAGTAGCGGGTGGGCAGTCCCGTCTCGAACACCAGCACCGGACGGGTGGAGCGGGCCAGCTCGACGCCGTCCAGCTCCACCACCACCTCGCGGTCGGACCGCAGGGCGTCCACCCGGGTGTAGGGGTTGCGGGGGTGCACGAACACCTCCTCGTCCTCCTCGAACCAGGCGTCCAGGGCCGCCCAGTCCAGTCGGACGGTGCCGACGATCTCCTCGATGTCGGACGACACGTAGTGGTGGGCCACACCGGGCGTGACCCCGTCGGCCGCCCGCAGCCCGAACCGTCGGGCCGTCCCCCGCCGGAGGTGCTCGTCGTGGTCCTCGTCGACCAGCACGTCGGGGGCGATGTCGGCCAGGGGCACGTAGTACTGCGGGTAGTAGGGCCACTCCCACACGTAGCGGGCCTCCGTGGTGTCGAGCACCACCCGGCCGTCGAGCACGGCCCGGATGCGGCGCGGCACCGGCTCGACGTGGTTGACCGGCACGATGGCCTGCGGGAAGTCGGACACGGGTGCCTCCTCGGGGTGTCGAACGCCGTGGGGCCAGCCTAGGCAGCGGGCCCGGGCGGTCGTCCGGGCCTTACCGGGCCGTTACCGGTGCTCCGTACCCTCGACCCATGACCACCCCGTGGAGTGCCGACCAGCAGGTGCAGGATCGGATCGGGGGGCGTGCGGACCGCCCGGTCGCGGACGGCGACGCCGTGCCCGACGCGTGGCCCACGGTGGGAGGTGGCGACGACGCGGGGCGCGCCGGCGGACGGTCGCCGGTCGAACGGCGGCGACGGCAACGGGCCTGGGCGTGGCTGGTGACCGGGGTCGTGGTCGTCATCGGCTCCTGCATCCTGTTCGGCGCCGTGTTCGCCCATCTGAACTGGCTGATGGAGCACGGGGCGCGCGTTCCGGCGGTGGTACTCGCCGACGACCAGCCGTGTACCGACATCGTGTTCCCGCACGTCCAGGTGGCGTACGTCCCCCCGTCGGGCACCGAGCGGATCGAGACACTGCCCAGCGGGGCCACCGACTGCCCGTCGCTCGCCGTGGGGACGTCGACGTGGGTCTACGTCAATCCTGCGGATCCGGCCGACGCCGTCCTGGGCAACGGCGGCGACCCGGGACCGGTCCAGTTCGTGCCGTCCGGTCTGATGGTCGTCGGCCTCGGCGTCCTCGGGTACGGCGGTGTCCGTCTGTGGATCACCCGTCGGCGTCGCCCGGCCGACGGGTTCCCCGGCGTGCGCACGGTGCCGCACGACGACGTGCCGCAGGACCACGTGGTCGCCGGGTGAGGCGGAGCCGCCCGCTCAGCCGCCGCTCGACGTCCGGATCCGCCGGATGACCTCGTCCACCACCTCGCTGGTCGAGGCCCCGCCGCCGAGGTCGAAGGTCCGCACCCCGTCGGCCGCCGCCCCCAGGGTGGCCTCCCGGACGGCCGCCGCCGCGGCCACCACCTCGGGCCCGGCGCCCGGCGCGTGGTCGAGGGCCGCCGCGCAGGCGAGGAGCATGGCCATGGGATTGGCGACGTTCTTGCCCTCGAGTGACGGCGCCGTCCCGTGGGGGGCCTCGGCCATGGCCACGGTCGGCTGCAGGTCGTCGTCGAGGGCCAGGAGGACCGACTCGGCCCCGGCGATCGAGCCGAACATGGCGAGCACCAGGTCGGACAGGCAGTCGCCGTCGCGGTTGAGGGCGGGGATGACCAGCGACTGGTCGTCGGCCTCGGTCAGCAGGCCGGCGTAGGCGGCGTCGATCAGCATCGGGCGGTACGGCACGTCGGGATGGCGGGCGGCCGCCGCATCCATCTCCTCCTTCAGCATCCCCTCGTAGACCGTCGACACCGTCCACTTGGGCCCGCCGAAGACGCACGCCCCGAGGTGGGCGGCGGCCCGGAACGAGTACTCGGCGACCGACCGGCACACCGACCGGTCGATCCGCTCGGTCCGCCACGCCTGCTCGTCGGGCCCGCCGACCGTCCCGGTCCGGCCCTCCTCGGCCCCGTAGGCGTCGCCCACGGCCATGCGGACCACCACGATCGGGTGCACCACCGGCGCCGGGGGGACCACCCCCGGGATCCGCCGCCCGGTCCGCACGATGACCGACCCGCCGACGCCCTCCCGGAGGATCCGGTTCGGGGAGCCGACGTCGCCGGTGGTCGGCGGGGTGACGGTGGCGGCCTTCAGTCCGAGCCCCACCTCGACCATGGCCTCGGCCGCCTCGGCCACCACGCCGTTCTGCGTGCGCCGGCGGTTCCCGAGCGAGAGGTCGTACCGGAGGAGGTCGACCGGGATCCCGATCACCGAGGGGTCGAGGACGCGCAGCGCCTCCTCGAGCAGCTCCTGGCCCGTCTCGTCCCCTTCGCAGACCACCAGGCGGGTGCGTTCGGACATGCCCCCAGGGTCCCACGCCCCGTCCGCCACGACCAATCGTCCCCGGCCGTGCGCAGCCGGTAGCGCGCCCCGGGCCGGACCGGGGTCAGGCGGCCGGGAGCTCCCGTCCGCCGCGGTGCCACCGCCGTAGGGCGATGACCGTCCAGACCGCCTCGACCACCCCGAACGGCCACGCCCCCGAGGCGAACCCGTAGGCGGACGACAGTGCGCAGCCGACGGCGAAGGCGAGCACGTAGCCGTTCCCCCGTCGTTCGAAGGCGTACATCGTCATCATGAAGCTGAGCGCGAGGACGCCGTAGAGGGTGAGTGCCATGTCGCGAGGGTAGGCAGCCGGGACGGCGCCACGCGCCGATGGCCGGGGTGGGCGGTGCCGGCGGGACGGGGTAGGGCCGGCCGGGGCGGCCCGTCCGCTCAGGAGGCCAGCGGCAGCACGTAGATGACGATGCAGAGGTAGTGCAGCACGGCGCCGACGATGGTGCAGGCGTGGAAGACCTCGTGGTAGCCGAACACCCCCGGCACCGGGTTCGGCTTCTTGAGGGCGTAGACCACCGCCCCGGCCGAGTAGGCCACCCCGCCGGCCAGCAGCAGCGCGAACCCGCCCGGGCCGAGCGCCCGGTACAGCTGTGGCAGCACCACCACGGCGGCCCAGCCGACCACGACGTAGGGCAGCGCGATGACCCACTTCGGCGCGTCCAACCAGACCTGGCGCAGGATGATGCCGGCCGCGGCCCCGATCCACACGATCAGCAGCAGCGCGGTGCGGGCCCAGCCGGTCAGGGCGATGCCGGCCACCGCCGTGTAGGAGCCGGCGATGGCGATGAAGATCGTCGAGTGGTCGGCCCGGCGCATCCGCCGTCGGCCAACCGGACCCCAGGTGTGGCGGTGGAACAGCGCGCTGACCCCGAACAGCAACGAGATCGAGCAGGCGTAGATCAGGCAGATGACCGTCGACGACGGGGTGGGCGCAGCCCACACCAGGGCGGCACCGGCCACCAGCGACACGAAGAAGGCGACCTGGTGGAGGACGCCGCGCATCCGGGGCTTGACCGGGCCCTCGGCGTCCTCGTCGTCGAGGGGCACCGGGGTGGACCCGTCGGACGCCGTCCCGGTCCCGGCGGTCACGATGCCACCCCGGCGATCGCACCGTCAGCCGCACCGCCGGCCACCCCGGCGACAGCCACGGTCACGAACCGGTCGAGCACCCGGCGACCCGTCGCGGCCACCCGGGCCACCTCGGCCGGGGTCAGCTCGACCCCGTCGGGCAGCAGTGGCCGCCACGCCGCGGCCAGGTCCTGGTCGACCTCCACGTGGAACTGCAGCCCGTAGGCCGTCCGTCCCACCCGGAAGGCCTGGTGGGGGAAGACCCGGGTGGCCGCCAGGTGGACGGCGCCGTCGGGCAGGGTGAACGTGTCTCGGTGCCAGTGCACGCACGGCAGGGCCGTGCCGGACAGGCCCTTGTACTCCGGCCCCAGCACCGGGTCCCGGCGGCCGTGCGCCGTCAGCTCCACCTGCCCCGGTCCGACCTCGGCGACCGGGCCGGTGGTCACCTCCGCGCCCAGCGCCGCGGCCAGCTGCTGCGCACCGAGGCAGATCCCCAGGACCGGGAGCCCGGCGGCGACGGCGTCGGCCAGCAGGACCCGTTCGTCGGCCAGCCACGGGTACCGGTCCCCGTCGTGCACCCCCATCGGGCCGCCCATGGCCACGAGCCCGGCGACGTCGCCGACGGCGGGCAGGGGGTCGCCGCGGTCGAGACGCACGACGGTGACCGGCAGCAGGTGGTCGGCCAGCACCGTGGCCACCGCACCCGGGCCCTCGTGGGCCACGTGCTGCAGGACCGCCCACGGACGGCCGGGCGGCGCCGGTGCGGGCGGGGCCACTAGGCGGTCTGCACCACGTGGAACGCCTCGGCCAGGCGTCCGTCGGGGAGCCCGGCGGCCAGGGCCGTCCCGGACATCCACCCCCGCAGCAACTCGTCGAGGTGCTCGCCGTCGCCCACCTGGCTGACGTGCGACTTCAGCGCCGCCAGCTTCCGGGGGTAGACGTCGGTGGCGTCCACCACCCGGTTGGCCCGCTCGGTGGCCATGATCCAGAGCTCCGGCACGGTGTGGGGCTCGAGGCCCTCCTCGAGCAGCTCGGGGAAGGCGAACGGGTTGCGGGCGTCGGGGTAGACGGCACAGGCCGCCGCCTCGGCGGTGGCCAGGTGGTCGGGATGGCTGGCGTAGATGCGCTCCCAGTTCCGCTCGGGCGACTGGGCGATCACCCGGTCGGGGCGGATCCGGCGGATGACCCGGGAGATGGCGGCCCGCAGCTCCAGGCTCGGGGTCACCCGCCCGTCCGGAAACCCGAGGAACGTCACGTCGTCCACCCCGACGGCCCGGGCGGCGGCCAGCTGCTCCTCACGCCGGATGGCGGCCATCTCGGCCCGGGTGATCGAGTGGTCGGACCCGCCGGCGTCGCCGTCGGTGGCGATGCAGTAGGACACCGAGATGCCCCGGCCCGTCCACATGGCGACCGAGCCGGCCGCGGCGAAGTCGACGTCGTCCGGGTGGGCGGTCACCACCAGGATCCGTTCGACGTCGTGCGACGCGTCGTCGACGGTCAGGGGCTCGGGTGCTGGGGACACGGTGACTCCTCGGTGCCTGGGGGGACGGCGGTGACGCCGGCACGGGCGGTGGTGCCGGACGGGGGTACGACCGCCGGCGGACGGGGTCCGGCGGGGTCGCTGGAAGCGATGGTGACTCCTGGTGCGGGGCTCAGGCCTTCTCGGGTGTCCACGCGGCCAGGTCGGCCAGGCGCGGGTCGTTCGAGAACATCTCCACGATCGGCATGCGCACGCCGATGCGGGTCTGGATGCGCTCGATCTCGAGGATCTGGTTCCACTGCACGAGCGACACGACCAGGCCGGCCGACCCGGCGCGGGCGGTGCGGCCCGACCGGTGCAGGTAGGCCTTGTGGTCCTCCGGCGGGTCGAAGTGGACCACGACGTCGACGGCGTCGATGTGGAGGCCGCGGGCGGCCACGTCGGTGGCCACCAGCACGTGGAGCTTGCCCTCGGTGAAGTCCTTCAGGGTGCGCTCCCGGTTGGCCTGGCGCAGGTCGCCGTGGATGGCACCGGCCCGCACGCCCTCCTTGCCCAGCTGCTCGACCAGGCGGTCGGCGCCGTGCTTGGTGCGCACGAACACCAGGGCCTTGTCGACGCTGCGGCACACGGCGGCGCACACCTTGACCCGGTCCATCTGGTGGACCTCAAGGAACCGGTGCTCCATGGCCTCGACGGTGGTCGTGTCGGAGGCCACCTCGTGCAGGACCGGGTCGGTCAGGTAGCGGCTCACCAGGCGGTCGACGGCCCCGTCGAGCGTGGCGCTGAACAGCAGGGTCTGGTGGTCGCGCTCGAGCCGGCGCAGGACCCACTCCACCTGGGGCATGAAGCCCATGTCGGCCATACGGTCGGCCTCGTCGAGCACCAGGGTCTCGATGTCGGCCACCGACAGCTCGCCCCGGTCGCCCAGGTCGATCAGCCGGCCGGGCGTGGCGATGATCACG
>Ga0209698_10005631_pt1 | contig 13518 bp, 13 predicted proteins | sample LitLauG_LLR_2012_FD_187203 | JGI IMG/M metagenome (GOLD analysis project Ga0209698, IMG submission 187203) | Freshwater sediment microbial communities from Pennsylvania, USA - Little Laurel Run_MetaG_LLR_2012 (SPAdes) (version 2) | ecosystem: Environmental > Aquatic > Freshwater > Creek >... | reverse complement strand
GCGCCGACCGGGTGCACCGCCGGCCGAGGGTCTGGTCGACGGCGTGCCCGCACTGTCGCGGTGCCACCTGCGGCTGCTGGTCCGGGGTCAGGGGACCGGGGGACACCTGCGGGCGCGGCGGGACCGCTTCGAACTGGCGCCGGGAGTCGACCGGGCGGGTCTGGCCGACCTCCCGGTCCTTGTGTTCGACGACACCTCGACCACCGGAGCGGCGGCCCAGAGCGCGGCGGCGGCACTCCGCCTGGCGGGGGCCCACGTGGTCGGCACCCTGGTCATGGGCCGGGCACTGGCGTCCCTCTCCCGCTCCGAGGGAGCCGGGAGGAGCCCGCCCTCGTGGTGGTGACGGGATCCGCCACCACCTGATATACTTGCTTGTTACAAGCACCTAGATGGCGGGGAGCTTCACCGCCCCCGACCATCCGGGTGTCCGTACGGCACCACCGGTGCGAACCGGTCGCCTCCATCTGTCGTCCGAACCAGCAGCTCGAACCCCGCAACTCGAACCCCGCAACTCGAACCCCGCAACTCGAACCCCGCAACTCGAATCAGGGACCGCCCAGTGACACCATCCACCTCCGAGATCACCGAGCCGAGGAACGGCGCACCCGTGGCACGGGTGTCGGCGGGCCTGGAACGTTCGCTGACCCAGGTCGGCCGGGCCATACTCCGGCTCGACGTGCCTGCCGACGCGCTGCCGGAAGGGGTGTCGATCAACCGGACGGGCCACTGGCTCCTGGTGCGGGTGTCCGAGTCGGCTCCGCTCCGCCTGTCCGAGATCGCGGACTCGGTCGAGCTCGACCTGTCGACACTCAGCCGGCAGGTGCGCTGCCTGGTCGATGCCGGGCTCCTGGCCAAGGTGCCGGACCCCGCCGACGGCCGGGCATCGCTGCTCAGCCTCACCGACCGTGGGGCGGCGGTGCTCGAGTCGGTGTCGCAGGCCCGGCGCCGGGTGCTGGCCGAGGCGATGTCCGACTGGACCGACGAGGAGCGCACGTCGCTGGCCAGTGGGCTGCTGCGGCTGGGCGCCGGGCTGCAGCACGCACACGACGACGAGGGGAACCGATGAGCATCGACGCCTCAACGCACAAGGACGCCGGCAGTACCGGCGATCTCGACCGTGCCGACACACCGCTGCCGGGGGAGTTCCTCCCGCCCGGGGTGGGCGCGGACGGGTCCGTCGTGGCCCTCACCCACCGCCAGATCCTCCTGGTGTTCAGCGGCCTGATGCTCGGCATGTTCCTGGCCGCCCTCGACCAGACGATCGTGGGGACCGCACTGCCGACCATCGTGAACAGCCTGCACGGTCTCAACCACATGAGCTGGGTGGTCACCGCCTACCTCCTCACCTCGACGATCTCCACGCCGCTCTACGGCAAGCTGTCGGACCAGTTCGGCCGCAAGGGGATCTTCCAGTTCGCCATCGTGGTCTTCCTGGTCGGTTCGGCCCTGGCCGGCCTCAGCCAGAACATGTTCGAGCTGATCGCCTTCCGGGGGATCCAGGGCCTCGGCGCCGGTGGTCTCATGGCCATGGCCATGACGATCATCGCCGACGTCGTGTCGCCCCGCGAGCGGGGGCGCTACCAGGGCTACTTCGGCGCCACCTTCGCGCTGTCGTCGATCGCCGGCCCGCTGCTCGGCGGGGTGTTCACCAGCTACCTGTCGTGGCGGTGGATCTTCTACATCAACATCCCGATCGGCATCGTGGCCCTGGTGGTGACCTCGGCCGTGCTCAAGCTCCCCTTCCGCCGCCAGTCGCACCGGATCGACTTCCTCGGGGCCGGCCTGATGATGGTCGGTGTGACCGCGGCGCTCCTGGTGACGGTGTGGGGCGGCACGCAGTACGCGTGGAGCTCACCGGTCATCATCGGCATGGGGCTCACCTCGGTCGCCTTCATCGGGACGTTCATCGTGTGGGAGCACTACGCGTCCGAGCCGATCCTCCCGCCGTCGCTCTTCCGGATCGGGGTGTTCCGCACGGCGTCCACGGTCAGCTTCCTGCTGTCCATGGTGATGTTCGGCGCCATCATCTACCTGCCGCTCTACCTGCAGCTGGTGGACGGTGTGTCGATCATGGTGTCGGGACTCCTGATGGTCCCGCTGATGCTCGGGCTGCTGGCCTCGTCGATCGTCTCCGGCCAGATCGTGAGCCGGACCGGCAAGTACAAGGCGATGCCGATCGTCGGGTCGATCCTGGTCATCATCGGCATGTGGCTGCTGTCCAACCTCGGCCTGCACACGCCGCACCTGACCATGAGCCTCTACGTGATCGTGCTGGGCGCCGGGATGGGCATGACCATGCAGATCATGATCCTGGCCACCCAGAACGCCGTGCCGACCGACTCGATCGGCACCGGCACCGCGGCGGTCACCTTCTTCCGGTCGCTGGGCGGAGCGTTCGGGACGTCCCTGTTCGGCGCGGTGTTCATCGCCGGCCTCGCCCACTGGATCCCCCGCCTGGTGCCCGGCGCCGCCGCGACCCACATCCACGTGAACGGCAGCTTCTCCATGAGCCCGGCCGAGCTCCACGCGTTCCCGCCCGAGGTGCAGCACGGGATCCTCGACTCGTTCGTGCGGTCGCTCCACACCGTGTTCCTCGTCGGGGTGCCGATCGCCGTCGTCATGTTCGTGGGCACGCTGTTCCTGAAGCAGCTGCCGCTGCGGTCGGCGTCCGGGCTCCAGCGGCCGAGCGAGGACCTGGCCATGTCGATGGGCGAGGTCGGCTCGGCCGACGCCGAGATCGACGAGGGCGTGCTCGGGGGCTCCGTCCCCCTCGGTTAGGCGCCGTTCCCGGCTAAAACGGAGGCATGGACCTCCGCATCTTCACCGAACCCCAGCAGGGCGCCGCCTACGACGACCTCCTGGCCGTGGCCCAGGCCGCCGAACGGCACGGCTTCAGCGCCTTCTTCCGCAGCGACCACTTCCTCAAGATGGGCGACGTGAGCGGGCTGCCCGGCCCCACCGATGCCTGGATCACGCTCGCCGGCCTGGCCCGTGAGACGACCACCATCCGGCTGGGCACCCTGATGACGGCGGCCACGTTCCGCCTCCCGGGGCCGCTGGCCATCGCCGTCGCCCAGGTGGACGCCATGAGCGGCGGGCGGGTCGAGCTCGGGATCGGCACCGGCTGGTACGACGCCGAGCACGCCGCCTACGGGATCCCCTTCCCTCCGCTCGGCGAGCTGTTCGACCGCTTCGAGGAGCAGCTGGCGGTGATCACCGGGCTCTGGTCCACCCCCGAGGGCGCCCGGTTCGACTTCACCGGTAGCCGGTACACGCTGACCGACAGCCCGGCCCTGCCCAAGCCGGTCCAGCGCCCGGGCCCGCCGATCGTGATCGGTGGCTGGGGACCGAAGCGGACCCCCCGCCTGGCCGCCACGTACGCCGCCGAGTTCAACCTCGGATTCGCCACCCCCGAGGAGACGGCGCCCCAGTTCGACCGGGTGCGTGACGCCTGCCGGGCGCTCGACCGGGATCCGGCCACGCTCGAGCTGTCGGTCGCCCAGGTGGTGTGCTGCGGGACCGACGACGCCGACCTGGCGCGCCGTGCCGCCGCCATCGGGCGTGACCTCGACGAGCTGCGCGAACACGGACTGGCCGGCACGCCGGCCGAGGTGGTGGAGAAGCTGGAGCGGTTCGCCGCGGTCGGTACCGGTCGGACCTATCTCCAGGTGCTGGACCTCTCGGACCTGGACCACCTGGCCCTGCTGGGCGCCGAGGTGCTGCCTGCGGCGTCGGGCATCACCGCCGCCTGACGTCCGCCCCGGTCAGGCGGCGTGGGCGGCGGTGCCCCAGCGCTCGGCCACCAGTGTCAGCGACCGGGCCCGGGACTCGAACGAGTGGGCCCGGGTGGAGATCATCAGCTCGTCGGCCCTGGTCCGCTCGACGAGGCCGGTCAGCCGGTGGTGGACGGTTGCCGGATCGCCGATGGCGTGGTCGCGGGTCGCCGCCTCGACGATGGCCCGCTCCTGGTCGGTGTAGGGGTAGGCGGCGGCCTCCTCGGGACTGACCACGGGGCCCAGGCGACCGGTGCGCAGCTGCAGCATGGTGAGTGCCGACGGACCGGCCAGCCACCGGGCCTCCTCGTCGGTGTCGGCGCACAGCACCGAGGCCGCCACCATGACGTACGGCTCGTCGAGCAGTCCGGTGCGCCGGAAGTTCGACCGGTAGAGGTCGACCGCCTGGTCGACCAGGGCCGGGGCGAAGTGGAAGGCGAAGCTGAAGGGGAGGCCGAGCATCCCGGCGAGCTGGGCGCTGAACGTCGAGGACCCGAGCAGCCAGACCTGGGGCAGGTAGCCGCGTCCGGGCACCGGCGACGGCCCGGTGGCGGGTGCGTCGCTGTCGACCAGGTAGTTGATCAGTTCGACGACGTCCTCGGGGAACCGCTCGGCGCCGACGTCGGCGCTGCGCCGGAGCGCCCGGGCGGTGGCCGGGTCCGTGCCCGGGGCACGTCCGAGCCCCAGGTCGATGCGGCCGGGGTGCAGGGCCTCCAGGGTGGCGAACTGCTCGGCCACCACCATCGGGGCGTGGTTGGGGAGCATGACGCCGCCTGCGCCCACCCGCAGGGTGGTGGTGGCATCGGCCAGGTGGCCGATCAGGACGGCGGGGGCCGAACTGGCCACGGCCGGCATGCCGTGGTGCTCGGCCACCCACATCCGGTGGTAGCCGAGCGCCTCGACCACCCCGGCCAGGCGGGTGGTGTCGGCCAGGGCCGCCGCAGGCGTGGCGCCCTTGGCCACGGTGGCGAGGTCGAGGACCGAGAGCGTCGTCATGAGAGGGTCAACACCGTCCGTGCCCGCATGTTCCCGGCCGGGGTCGGCCAGGCTCACCACGGGGGGTCACGACGAGGTGACGATCTCCTCGATCCGCTCCAGGGTCCTCGCCATGTTGGCCGCCGTCTTGTCGGGCAGCCCGCCGAGGCGCAGGAGTGCCTTGGTGCGGTCCTGGCTGATGTCCCAGCTCTCCCGCACCAGGGTCCCGCCCTCGGTGGGCTCGAGCTCGTAGCGCCAGATGCGGCCGCCGACGAAGGCGTCCGCGAACTTGGCGAATCCGACCTTCCAGGCGATCCGGCGGTCCGGCTCGAACTCGATCACCGTCGAACGGCTCGTGTAGGGCAGACCCATCTTCATCGACATGTTGAACGTGGCCCCGAGGCTCAGGACCTGCGGCGCGCCCGGCTTCACCACCTGCACGGTACCCGAGCCGTCGATGTCGGGGTGCCGGGAGGCATCTGCGACCAGGGCGAAGATGGCTGCGGGCCCGGCGGGGATGACCCGCTCCACGGATACGACGTCGCCGTTCATGCGTCCTCCTCGCGGTGGCCGTCGGTGCGGTCGGCCACTCCACAGCCTACGTCGACACACCGACGGGCCCTCGGGGAAGGACCGCGCCACGAGGTCGGAGCGGCCCCTGCCCGCGCAGGTGTCATCATCGTTGCCGTGCCGTCGACCCCCGTGCCTCCTGCGACCGTCCCTGCGACCACCGTCAGCGGCGCGGTGGCCGAGCTGGCACGGACGGACCCGGTCCTGGCCGGCCTGGTCGACCGGCACGGGCCGCCTCCGGCCCGGCGACGGGTGCCCGTCGACCGGCGCTTCGGCGACCTGGCCCGCAACATCGTCTACCAGCAGCTGGCCGGCCGGGCGGCGGCGTCGATCCACGGTCGGTTCGTCGAGGCGCTCGACGGCGACGTGTGCGCGGCGCGCGTCCTCGCCACCCCCGAGGCCGCGCTGAGGGCCTGTGGCCTGAGCGGCTCCAAGGCGGCGTCGATCCTCGACCTGGCCGACAAGGTGGCCGCCGGCGAGGTGGCGCTCGACCGGATCGGGCGCCTGCCCGACCAGGACGTGGTCACCCACCTCACCGTGGTCCGGGGGGTGGGCCCGTGGACCGCACAGATGTTCCTCATGAACACCCTCGGCCGGCTCGACGTGTGGCCCATCGGGGACTACGGGGTGCGGGCCGGCTTCGCCCGGGCCTGGGGACTGGACGGGGTGCCGACCCCGAAGGTGCTGGACGCGCTGGGTGAGCCGTTCCGCCCCTACCGCAGCCTGGTGGCCTGGTACTGCTGGCGGGCCGCCGACGAGCGCTGACGCCGGCCGGTCACGGGCCGTCGTGCAGGTCGGCGCAGATGTCGGCGAAGTGGTCGGGGTCGGGACGACGGGTGCACTCGAGGCTGACGGCGTCGGCCAGGCCGCCGACCTTGGAGCGGACCAGGTCGGCGATCTGGTCGCGTCGGCCGACCACGGCGATCGACTCGACCAGGTCGTCGGGGACGAGCGCCGCCATGTCGTCCCACCGACCTTCCTTGGAGAGGGCGTTGAGCCGCCGGTGCAGCCCGCCCCACCCGTTGCACTCCAGGACCCGCGCATAGGCCGGGGTCGACCCGTAGAAGGCGAGCTGGCCCCGCACCGTGGCGATCGCCGCGTCCAGGTCGGGGCCGGCGTCGCCGGTGGCGATCATGCAGACCATGGCCAGCTCGAGGTCGGCGCGGTCCCGACCGGCCCGGGCCAGGCCCTCGGCCACGGCGGGCAGGGTCAGCTGCTCCAGTGACTCACGGGTGGCGAAGGGATGGACGAGCAGCCCGTCGCCCACCTCGGCCGCCACCCGGGTCAGGTGGGGCCCGACGGCCCCGAGGAGGAGGGACGGCCGACCGAATCGGGCCGGGCCGGGGTCGAAGGCCGGGGGCATCAGCGTGTGCGTGTAGAACTCGCCCCGGAAGTCGAGCGGGGCCAGCCCGTCCCAGGCGTCCCAGATGGCCCGCACGGCCAGGACCAGCTCGCGCAGCCGGGCGGCCGGGTGCGACCACGGCATCGAGTACCGCCGCTCGATGTGCGGCCGGATCTGGGTACCGAGCCCGAGCGTCATGCGCCCGGTCGATACGTCCTGGAGGTCCCGCCCGATGGTGGCCAGCAGCATCGGCGAGCGCGCGAAGGCGACGGCGACGGCGGTGCCCAGGCGCAGGGTCGTCGTCCGGTCCGCGGCCAGGACGAGCGGGAGGAACGGATCGTGACGGGTCTCGTAGGAGAAGGCGCCGTCGAAGCCGGCCGTCTCGAGCTCGGCGAACAGCTCGCCCGCCGTGGCCAGCTCGGGCACGGGCACCGTGGTCCAGACGTCCATCCGGCCTCAGCCCGCGAACTGCGCGTCGAGCGCGGTGAAGGCCCCGTCGGCCTGTGCGATCCCGCTGCAGGTGTCGCCGGGGGCGACCCCCGTGGGGCACGACCGGTCCCGGTTCACCATCCAGAAGGTCAGCCGGGCGATGTGGTTCGTCCGTGCGTAGCCGAGGATGGTCCGGAAGTCCCCGACCGACACCACCTCGTCGGCCTCGTCGGTGACGCCGTTCATCGAGGAGATGCCGAGGTGGGCGTAGGCGGCCGACGGGCTCTCGCCGTAGGCGGACTCGAGGTCGGCGCGCAGACCCTCGGCGGCGGCCACCGTCGTGGCCCCCATGTCGGCCACGGGTACGCCGAAGTCGAACGGCATGATCGTCCACGCGAAGGGCTGGAAGCCGATCCGGGCGGCATCTGCCACCAGGCTCCTGCCGTCGGCGTCGGGCCCGGTCGGGGACGTCGCGAAGGTCACCGTGATCCGCAGGCCCGGCCGGGCCGCCTGGAGCTCGGCCAGCGCGGTGACCACACGCAGGCGCACCCGGGCACTGGTGAATTCGCCGTGCTCGATGTCCACGTCGAACGCCCGCAGCCCGTAGGCGTCGACGACCTGTCCGTAGGCGGACGCCAGGGCCGCAGGGGTCCTGCACACCGAGCCGAGCTTCCTGCCGGACCAGCCGCCGGCGGACACCGAGACGTCCCCTCCGGCCGCCCGGATGGCACTGATCGAGGCGCCGTCGGCCCCGCCCAGCAGCGGTCGGTCGCCGTCCCACATCGGGACACATCCTCGGCCGGCCAGCACGAACGCCAGCGTGTACTGCCGGATGCCGGTGGCGGACATGACCGCGGTGGGCGACGGTGGGTCACCCCAGCCGAGCGTGAGGTAGGGCGCCGCCTGCCCGACCGGTGCGGCCGGCAGGGAGATCAGCGCCGACGGCGTGCGTGGCGCGGCCGATGCCGGCACCGACGCGGCCACCAGGCAGGCGCCGACCGCGACCAGTGCGGCGTGGCCGATCCGGCTCCGGCGGTGGTCGCCTCGTCGGTGTGCGGTCACGGCGCGTCCTCCCCGGCCCGGTGGATCCGGTGTCCGGCACGACGCTACCGGGGCGGTCCATCGTGTGCCGGGCCGTCCCGTGGGTCCGCACCCTCCACCGCCATGTCGGATTTCCGCTAGTAGCGGGCCCCCGGCCCGGGCAGACTGGCCAGGTGCACGACGACCCGGAACGCTGCTACCTGGCCGTGCGGTCGAAGGACCCGCGTTTCGACGGCTGGTTCGTGACGGCGGTGACGTCCACCGGGATCTACTGCCGGCCCAGCTGTCCCGCGCGGACTCCGAAGCGGGCCAACGTGCGGTTCCTGGCGTCGGCGGCGGCGGCCCAGCGGGACGGGTTCCGTGCGTGCAAGCGGTGCCGGCCGGACGCCACGCCGGGCTCACCCGAGTGGGACGGCCGGGCCGACGTGGTGGCGCGGGCCATGCGGCTCATCGCCGACGGGGTGATCGACCGGGCCGGGGTGCCGGGACTGGCCGATCAGGTCGGCTACAGCGTGCGTCAGCTCGAACGGGTGCTCCTGGCCGAGGTCGGGGCCGGACCCCTGGCCCTGGCCCGGGCCCAGCGGGCCCAGACGGCCCGGATCCTGGTGGAGACCACCGACCTGGCGATGACCGAGGTGGCCTTCGCCGCCGGCTTCGCCAGCATCCGGCAGTTCAACGACACGGTCCGGGCCGTCTTCGCGGCACCGCCCTCGGCGCTGCGGGCGGCCGCCCCCGGGCCGGCGCACGTCGGGCCCACCGGCCCGGGCCCGGTCGACCTGCGGCTGCCCTTCCGGCGGCCGCTGGCGCCCGACACCCTGTTCGGGCACCTGGCGGCCACCGCCGTGCCCGGGGTCGAGGAGGTGGTGGGCGGCACCTACCGCCGCACCTTGCGTCTGCCGCACGGCCCGGGTGTCGTGGCGCTCACCCCGCAGGCGGACCACATCGCCTGCCGGGTGGAGCTGGCCGACCTCGCCGACCTGACGGCGGCGATCGCCCGGTGCCGCCGGCTCCTCGACCTCGATTCCGATCCGGATGCGGTCGACGGCACCCTCTCGGACGATCCCGCGCTCGGGTCGGTGGTGGCCCTGACCCCGGGCCGGAGGGTGCCGCGCACCGTGGACGGCGACGAGATCGCCGTCCGGGCCGTGCTCGGCCAGCAGGTCTCCACCGCGTCCGCTCGGACATGCGCGGCCGACCTCGTGGCCGCCCACGGCGAACGGCTGACGTCCCCCTCTGGCGGACTCACCCACCTGTTCCCCACGGCCGATCAGCTGGTGGGTGCGGCACCGGCGCTGCCCGGCGGCCGGACCCGGACGTTGGGCCATCTGGTCGAGGCCCTCGGAAGCGGCCGACTCGACCTCGGGCCCGGAGCCGACCGGGACGACGCCCGACGGGTACTGGCCGCCCTGCCCGGGATCGGACCGTGGACGGTGGAGATGGTGGCCATGCGGTCACTCGGTGACCCCGACGCCTTCCCGGTGGGTGACCTCGGGGTGCGCACGGGGGCGGCCCGGCTGGGCCTCCCCGAGGGGCGGCGGTCCCTGCTCGCCCACGCCGAGCGGTGGCGTCCCTGGCGGGCCTACGCCGTCCAGCACCTGTGGGCCGCCACCGACCATCCGATCACCCACTGGCCACCGACCCGAAGGAGTCACCATGCCTGACCATCCGACGACGCGCACCGCTGCACCGGACGCCACCTACCGGTACACCGTGTACGCCAGTCCTCTCGGTCCCCTGACCCTGGTGGGACGGGCCGGCCGGCTCACCCAGCTCGACATGGAGGACCAGGCCCACGCGACCCCCGTCCCCGACGGCGCACGCCGGGACGACGGCACCTTCACCGATGCGTGCGGCCAGCTCGACGAGTACTTCGCCGGGACCCGGACCGGGTTCGACGTGCCGATGCTGCTCGAGGGCACCGAGTTCCAGCGGGCGGTGTGGGCCCAGCTCTGCACCATCCCCTACGGGACGACCATCAGCTACGGGGAGCTGGCCAGGCGGGTCGGCAACCCGAAGGCGGCACGGGCCGTGGGCCTGGCCAACGGGCGGAACCCGATCGCCGTGATCGTGCCGTGCCACCGGGTGATCGCCGCGGACGGCTCCCTCGGCGGCTACGGGGGCGGGCCGGACCGCAAGACGGCCCTGTTGGAGCTGGAGCGGTCCCGCCGGGACTGACAGGGCGGGAGCGGTCCCGCCCTAGTGTTGGCGTCCATGGAACGGTCGAGGGGCCACGGGGACGACATCGGCACCGGTGGCGCCGACGGCCCCGCCGTGCGGCACCCGCTGGCCCTCGTGGTGGTCGACCACGGATCTCGGCGGGTCGAGTCCAACGAGTCGATGGAGGCCTTCGTCCGCGAGTCGGCCGACCGGTTGCCGTATCCCATCGTGGAGCCGGCCCACATGGAGCTGGCGGAGCCGTCGATCGCCTCGGCCTTCGACCGGTGCGTCGCCGCCGGGGCCTCCACGGTGATCCTGGCCCCCTACTTCCTCGGTCCGGGCAACCACTGGGACCGGGACATCCCCGCCCTCGCCGCCGACGCCGCGTCGGCCCACCCGGGGGTGGGCTGGCTGGTCACCGCACCCCTCGGCCCCCACCCACTGCTGCTGGACATCGTCGAGCAGCGGGTCCGGCACTGCCTGGCCCACATCGCCGGGTCGGCCGGCCCGTGCCCGTCGTGTGCCGGCACCGGACGGTGCGCCCTGCGGTGCTGACCGCCCGGATGGACGCACACCCGTGACCGACGTGATCGTGGTCGGCGCCGGCATGGCCGGCCTGGTCTGCGCCGACGACCTGGTGCGGGCCGGGGTCGAGGTCACCGTGCTGGAGGCCTCCGACGGCGTGGGGGGCCGGGTACGGACCGACGTCGTCGACGGCTACCAGCTCGACCGGGGATTCCAGATCCTGCTGACCGCCTACCCCGAGGTGCAGCGCCGACTCGACATCGGTGCGCTCGACCTGCGGGAGTTCGCCCCGGGTGCGGTGGTGCGCACCCCGGGAGGCAACGTGGTGGTGGGCGATCCCCTGCGGCGACCGTCGCAGCTGCCGGCGACGCTCCGGGCCCCGATCGGGTCGTTGGCCGACAAGGCCCGGCTGGCACGGCTCGTCCTGTCCGTGCGGACGACGTCCGCCCGCGACCTGCTGCGCGGGCCCGACGGGACGACGATGGACCGGCTGCGTGCCGCCGGGTTCGGCGACGTCATGATCCGCACCTTCTGGCAGCCGTTGTTCGCCGGGATCCAGCTCGATCCCGACCTCGAGGTGTCCCGACGTCGCTTCGACGTGGTGCTGAAGATGCTGGCCGGGGGCCCGACCGCGGTGCCGGCCGCCGGGATGGGGGCGATCCCGGGCCAGCTCGGCGCCGCGCTCCCGGCGGGGACGGTGCGCACCGGCGCCCGGGTGGAGCGGGTCGACGGCACCACCGTGCGCCTGGTCGGTGGCGAGGTGCTCGACGCGAGGGCGGTGGTGGTGGCGACGGAAGGACCAGAGGCGCACCGGTTGCTGGGCGGCGACGTCGAGGACCCGGGGTCCCGGGCGGTGGCCTGCTGCTGGTTCGCCATGGCGGCGCCTCCCCTGTCGGGCACCGCGCTGGCCCTGGACGGCTCCGGAGCGGGCCCCGTCCGCAACCTCGCCGTGCTCAGCCAGGTGGCCCCGTCCTACGCACCACCGGGGCGCAGCCTGGTGGCCGCCGCCGTCCCCGGCCCCGACGCCCTCGCCCCCGATCTGCTGCCGCGCGTCACCGACCAGCTGGCCCGGTGGTTCGACACGTCGACCGGCGACTGGCAGCACCTCCGCACGGACGTGATCCCTCACGGGCAGCCCCGCCAGGATCCGCCGCTGCGACCCCGACGTCGGGTGGCCCTCGGTGGCGGTCGGTTCGTGTGCGGCGACCACCGGGACACCGCGTCACTGCAGGGCGCGATGTTCAGCGGCGAGCGAACGGCCGCCGCCGTGCTGGGGTACCTGGCCGGCTGAGGTCCGGGGCACCGACCGGGTGCCCGGTGGGTCAGCCCTGGCTGCAGCGGTCGCCGAGCCACGGCTGCTGACCGTCCATGGCGAAGAGGGCCACCGCCACCGCGTCCTGCTCGGCCCGCGACGCATGGTTCGGGGGGACCCCGACCAGGAGTCCGAGTCCGGCGGCACCGGCAGCCGAGTTCCAGGTCGCCTGGCTGAACTGGAAGGCGCCCAGGTACAGCCCGTCGGGGGACACCGCGCCGTAGTTGCCCCCGGACTCGGCCCCGACGACGCAGCTCAGGAAGGAGTTGAGGGCGGGATCGGCCAGCCCGGGGTACGGATCCCCCGACGGCGAGGCGGCCGGCGCCGACACGGCACCGCCGGGCGAGGTCGTCGTGGGACCGGACGGCTGCGTGACGGTCGACTGGGTCGTGGCCGGAATGGTGGCCGGCGGTGCCGCCGTGGTCACGGCGGGCCGTCGGGTGACGGCCACGGCGGCTGCGGCGGCCCTGGCCTGGGCCGCCTGCTGTGCGGCGACGGCGGCCCCCAGCTGGCCGGTCACCTGGGCCTGCTCGGCCCGGAGCTGCCCTGCGGCGGCCCTGGCCTGCCCGAGCGCGGCGGCCTGTCGGGCGGCGTCCACCCGGTCCTGGTCCTGGCGGGCCTGGAGCTGGGCGTGCTGCGCGCCGAGAGCCTGCTGGGCGGTGTGGAGCTGGGCCAGGTCGGTGGTGATGGTGCCGACGGCGAGTCGCCTGTACTCGCTGGCCGCCTGCGCCCGGGAGGAGCCACCGGCGAAGAGTGCGGCATCCGAGCTCGACGAGTCGGCTCCCGAGTCGATGTAGGAACGGATCGCCTGGGTGCGTACGACCTGGAGGTGCTGGGCGATGGCCTGCTGGTCGGCGGCCAGCTGCTGGTCGAGCGTGGCGATGGCCTGCTGGTCGCCGGCGACCCGGGCGGCCGCGACCGAGTCCTGCTGCTGGGTGGCGTCCACCTGGAGCTGCTCGAGGACCAGGTCGTGGGCGACGGAGGCCGCCCGGGCCTGGAGGCCGGCCACCGTGTCGGCGCCGGCAGGGCGCAGCGCTGCCCCGATCGGGAGGGCGGCGAGGATCACGAGCACGGGGAGGCAGAGGACCCGGAAGGTTCGGCGGGTCGACCCGGCGGTGTCTGGCCCCGTCAGAGGGGTCGAACCGGAGTGCAACACAAGGTGCACCAATTTAGGGCCTGGGCGGGGGTGGGTCCAGCCGGGCCCGGATCCGGTCGCGGCCGATCGGCCGGATCGGGGCGGTGGACAAGTGGACCTTTGGCCCTTTGCCGCTGCGGTCCCACGCCGTAGGTTCGTCGACGGGAGACGTCGAGGAGGAGGTCCGACGTGGTGGACGACGAGCAATTCATGCGGGATCCGGATGCGTTGGCGTGGAACATGGAGCACGATCCGGGCC
>Ga0209698_10005630_pt1 | contig 13518 bp, 12 predicted proteins | sample LitLauG_LLR_2012_FD_187203 | JGI IMG/M metagenome (GOLD analysis project Ga0209698, IMG submission 187203) | Freshwater sediment microbial communities from Pennsylvania, USA - Little Laurel Run_MetaG_LLR_2012 (SPAdes) (version 2) | ecosystem: Environmental > Aquatic > Freshwater > Creek >... | reverse complement strand
GCGCGCCTGCTCGACGGCGGCCGTCGTCCCGTTGATCGCTTGAACGTGATGCGCGACCTCATGCCCAATCACGTAGGCCGTCAGGGCGCTGGCCGCGGAGCCAGCCCGAGAGATCCCTTCAGCAAGGTAGGCCTGATCGATGTACACGTGCTGGTTCGCCGGGCAATAAAACGGACCCAGGGCGTCGAATGGCAGCTTGCACGCCCGCCTGAGAGCGTCCGAATAGAAGGTGATCCGGGGTGCGGCGTAGCGGCCGTGCATGGCCGAGAATTCCTGAGTCCAGAACGTCGTGGTGTCGCGCAACAGCTGCCTGACGTGATCCTCGGTGACGGCAGAAGAGTCCGCCATCAGCGGCTGGCAGCACAGCGCCAGGACCAGACCGGTCAAGCCAAGGAACGTACGTCGCATTTGAAGCATGACGCGGAATGTAATCCAAGCCGCTGAACATCTCGGTTGCTCGAGGCGTATCTGCTGCGACCGTTCGAATGAACAGAAGGTTCCATACACATTGGAACTTTGTGCGCCCGCCTTTGATCCCACGAATTGACTGCGTGGAGCTGCGCACTTGGCATGGCGGAGGCGCCGGCACTCCGGAGCCGCGTACTCGAGGTCGCTGAATGAGCACGTGTTCTGAGGTCCCCGAAGCGTCGGTTGACGAGGGTCGATGTTTGTACCGGGTCCCTGCCACGGGTCGGGATTCGACCGGGCGCGCCGGGTCTTCGAGGGTGCGCCCGCCTCGACCGATATCGTGGTGGGCCACGAACCGGAGACGGCGTGGAGTTCTGCCATGAGAACGAGTTTCACCCTGGCCGTTGTTTGCCCAATACTGCTGATCCTGGACGCCTGCCAGTGCATGCTGGCGGGCCGGCAGCCCAGTGCCGCCGCGGCTACGGCAGCGGCTGGCGACTGCACGCTGGAACTGATGGAGGCGCGCCGGACGCTGTCACAGCGCATGTATGCCACCGGCAGCCCGGCGTTGGTGGTCCTTGAGAAGCCCGCGGATACTGCGGGCGACGGAGAGATCAGAAGTGGCGATCGGATCACAATGCGACCCGCGTCAGCGGACGACGCCGGTACGCAGGGCATTACGGCGCGGCAGGTCTATATCGCCGAGGGCGAGGATTCCTCAGGCCATGTCCTGGCCGCAGGCAGCCCCTTGAGTGACGGTGCGTTCGTACGACTAAGGACGGGTCCGGCGGAGGCCTATGTTCGCGAGAGCCATGGCGCCATTGAGCCGGGGCCGCGTGATCAGGCGACCAGGCTGGAGCTGTTGAAGGCGGATATGCCGGACCGGACGCAACCGTCGAGCTGCGATAGTCACATCCGCAGTCACGACCTCGTTCTCCTATTGGCGATACGCCCCGGAACGTGGATGGCAGCTGATGGGGTCGGTTCGCTGTCGATGCCTCGGGCGCCATGCCGGGAAGACGCCACCATGCCGGCTTCGCGGCTACATTGTGGCTCAACCAACGGCGGATCTCTGGTGTGCGCCTGGACGCCTCAATGTTCACTTTTCGACACAACCCGGTCCCCATGATGCGCAGAACGGCCTGCACGTGGATTGACGGCAGCGCTGTGATGAGACGTTGGAGTCCGCGTGGTCGACGGCGATGCGCACCCATGCATCTGCGGGGCGCCGCGTGGCTGGTGCTCGGAGTTGCTTTGACCCTATGGCCCAGGCCGGGGAAGACGGACAGTTTTGCGCAGGCCTATTACGATGTCGCGAAGAACGACCTTGTCATCACGATGAATTACCGTGGCACGAATCCAAATCACGCGTTTTCCCTGGCATGGGGTCCATGCAGCAAGTCGAAGGACGGTGCCGGCCATGAAATTGCCGCCGACGTACTGGACAGTCAATGGCTGGACGCCGCAAGTCGTGACTTTGTGAAGACAACACGATTCAATCTGGCGAACTTTCGTTGCCGTCCAGCAACAGTCACGCTGCGAACCGCGCCGCGATTCTTTTACACCCTGCAGATCCCCGGCTCGTAACATGCGCTCGATCGGCACGCGGTGCGATGACTCTGGCCTGTGGCGCCGCCGACGGGAGAGCCCGGCGGGGTGCAGGGTCCACGGAGGCTTCGTCGCGCGGCTGTTGATGTCCGTTGCGTTTCTGTTGCTGGTCGCACCCGCGCGCGCCGATGCGGACGCGCCGCTGCGCGCCACGCTGGGCAACGGTCTGCAGGTGGTCATCGTGCGCAATAGCCTGGCACCCGTGGTATCGACGGCGGTCAATTATCTGGTGGGTTCCGATGAAGCGCCTGCCGGATTTCCGGGGACCGCTCACGCTCAGGAACACATGATGTTCCGGGGCAGTCCCGGCTTGTCCGCCGATCAACTGGCGGACATCGGCAGTCTGATGGGCGGGGAATTCAACGCCAATACCCGCGAAGACCTGACCCAATACCTGTTTACGGTGCCGGCCGAAGATCTTGACGTGGCGCTGCACATCGAGGCGGTTCGAATGCGGGCGGTGATGGACTCGAAGCAGGCGTGGGATCAGGAACGCGGGGCGATCGAGCAGGAGGTGGCGCAGGACCAGTCCAATCCGACCTATGTGCTGTACCAGAGACTGCGCGCGACGCTGTTCGCGGGTACGCCTTACGCACACGATGCACTTGGTACACGCCCGTCGTTCGACCATACGAGTGCGGCCATGTTGCGGCACTTCCACGACGCCTGGTATGCACCCAACAACGCCATTCTGGTGGTCGTGGGTGACGTTGATCCCCGGGCAACACTGGAGAAAATACAGACCGTGTTTGGCAGCATTCCACGCAAACGCCTGCCGGCTAGGCCGGATTTCAAGCCCGGCCGTGCTCATTCCATGGATTTGCACATCGACACGGATCAGCCCACGGGTACTGCGCTGCTCGCCATGCGTCTGCCGGGTCTCGATAGCCGGGATTTCCCGGCGCTGGAACTGCTGGCCGACGTATTGAGCAGCCACCGCTTTGACTTGTATGCGCTGGTCCCCCAGGGCAGGGCGGTCGACGCCCAATTTGCCCTCGACCCATTGCCGCGGGCCTCGTTGGGTTACGCGGAAGTGTCCTTTGCGACGGGTGCGGATCCCGCGACCCTGGAAGCGGCCATCCGTGGGGTGTTGGAAAAGGTCGTGCGAGAGGGCGTGCCGGCGGAACTGGTGCAGGCCGCGAAGCTCCAGGAGCGCCGCCAGGCGCAGTTCCAGAAGAACTCGATCCCGGACCTGGCTTCGGTCTGGTCCGACGCCCTTGCGCTCTATGGACTCCACTCGCCCGATGACGACCTCGCCCGGATCGAGAAGTTGACGGTGGCGGACGTCAACCGCGTGGCCCGCAAGTACTTTGATCTGAACAACGCGGTCTGGGCCGTGGCCAAGCCCCACGGTACCGGTCGTCCGGTCGTTAGTGGTGGTGCCCCGTACGGTGGACAAGAGACGATTGCGCTGGGGCAAACGCCGCCGAGCCAACTACCGGATTGGGCGATCGGTGCGTTGACCCATGTGGCGGCCCCATCTTCGCTCAGCGCTCCGGTGGTCAGCACGCTGGCCAATGGACTGACCCTGATCGTGCAGCCGGAGGACATCAGTGACACGGTCAGTGTATTCGGCCACGTTCGCAATCGGCCCGAACTCGAGGCGAACGCCCAGCAGCAGGGTGTCTCCGACGTCCTGGAGCAGATGTTCCACTACGGCACCGTGGATCTCGATCGACTGAATTTCGCCCGCGCGCTGGATGCCATCGGCGCCGAGGAGCGCGCGGGAGTCGACTTTGGCGTGCAGGTTCTGGCTCATGACTTCGACCATGGCGTGGCGCTGCTGGCGGCTAACGAACTGCATCCGGCACTTCCGCCCGCCGCGCTGGGCACGGTCGCCAACCAGCTGGCACAGGTGCTTACGGCACGCGATCACAGTCCCGCCTATCTCACGCAGCGCTCGCTGCGCGCGGCGCTGTTCCCGGCTGACGATCCGACACTGCGCGAGGCGTCCGCCCAAACCGTCCGTTCACTGACTCCCGAGGACGTACGGGCGTACTACCGACGGGTCTTCAGACCCGACGTGACGTGTATCGTCGTTATAGGCAAGATCTCCCCGACCGAGGCCCGCGCCGCGATCGAGAATTATTTTGGATCCTGGAAGGCGGAGGGAACGAAGCCTGACACGGACCTGCCGGGTGCGCCGCCCAACGGAGCTTCAGCGATTGCGGTGGCCGATTCAAGTCGCGTCCAGGACAACGTGATTCTCGGTCAGGATCTGGCTTTGACCCGCAGCGATCCCGACTACTACGCCCTTGAGCTCGGCAGTACGGTGCTCGGCGGTGGCTTCTATTCAACCCGCCTGAGCATCGACCTGCGGAAGAACCTCGGACTCGTGTATTCCGTCGCATCGACACTGCAGGCGGGCCGTACGCGAGGCGTCTATTTAATCCACTTTGCCTGCGATCCCGGCACCGTGACCAGGGCGACGCAGGCGGTTGTGAAGGAACTGAGGAACATGCAGGCGGCTGCGCCGTCGGCCGACGAACTGCTGCGCGCCAAGGCCCTGCTGGTGCGGAACCGTGCCCTCCGTGAATCCAGTGTCGCCGAAATTGGTAATGGCCTGATCCAGCGCTGGGACCTCGGTCTGCCACTCGATGAGCCGACCATCGCTGCCCGCAAATACCTGGCGCTGACCGGCAGCGATGTCCAGCAGGCGTTTCAGCACTGGATCCGCCCGGACGACCTGGTGCGCATCATCCAGGGTCCGGCGCCGAAATGAGCAGCTCGCGGCTGATTCTCGACACCGCACTGCATGAATTGTTCAATCCCAACCAGCCGCTGGGTGCGCTGGATATCGCCATGCTCTTTCTGCTGGCCGCCATCGCCTGCGCGACCGTGGTCCGGAGGTCGGCGCGGCGTGCGGAAGCCCACCTCTCGGACGTGACGGGTCTGGCCTTTGCAAGTGCGCTCGCTCAGGTTTTTGTCTACCTGGTGGCGTTGATTCTGTATGCGCACCTGATTCCGGATCTGCGCGCCGTGGGGACCGCATTGCTTGCGGGCGCGAGCGTCGTCTCCGTAGTGTTCGGACTCGCCGCGCAGAGCACGCTCAGCAATGTCGTTGCCGGGTTTTCATTGGTCCTATATCGCCCCGTCAGGGTGGGTGACCGGGTCCAGTTGGCGACGCCCAAGGGACTGGTGACCGCGTCCGTTGAGCTGATCTCTCTCGGGTATACCATCCTGATCGATGCCGAGCACGACCGCATCTTCGTGCCAAACAGCCTCATGATGAACACCATCGTGATCCGCAAGGAAGGGCCTGATGATTCCGCGCAGCCCCCAGCGCATTAGTTCGCATCGTCTCCGGACCGGCGGAGCGCTGGCCAGCCGAGGAACGGAGTGTATGCTCTGCGGTCCAAGCAACAGAAGATGTAGGTTGCGGCGCTCTGCGCATGGCGTGCGGCGCCAGCCGGAGAGCCGATGCGGGTGTTGGTGGTCGAAGACGATCAGATGATCGCAAATGGGCTCCTGACCGCGCTCAGGCAGGATGGCTACGCCGTCGAATGGACGGGCGATGGCGCCGCTGCGGCGGCGGCTCTGCATACGTCGCAATTTGATCTGGTGCTGCTCGATCTTGGACTGCCGGGCCGCGATGGGCTCGATGTGCTGCGAGAGTTCCGGCGGCGCGGCAACGCCACGCCAGTCATCATCGTCACTGCGCGCGACGAACGCCGGGATCGCGTCCGCGGCCTGGACGGGGGGGCTGATGACTATATCGTCAAACCCTTCGATCTCGATGAACTCGCAGCGCGCATGCGATCCTTGCTGCGCCGCGCCGCCGGACGTATCGAGCGCTGCATGCGGCACGGCGGAGTGAAACTCGACCCTGCGGCACATACCGTTGAGTGCAGCGGTGTCCCGGTTGTCCTGTCGGCCCATGAATATGCGGTGCTCGAGGCGCTGCTGCAGCGCCCTGGCGCCATCCTGTCGCGGGCACAGCTGGAGGATCGGCTCTACGGCTGGGACCAACCGGTGGAGAGCAATGCGGTCGAAGTGTACGTCCATGGCCTGCGCCGCAAGCTCGGGAGGGATTTCATTTATACAGTGCGTGGCGCAGGATATTTCGTCCCGAAGCAATGAACTCAATTCGAACGCGATTGCTGGTGGCGCTGCTGGCGTTGTCCGCGGTGGCCTCGCTGCTGGCCGGTGCGTTGACGTATCAGCGCGTTCTGGTGGAGACATCCACTCTGTTCGACTACCAGCTCCGGCAGATGGCGCTGTCGCTGCGCAACCAGGTTTCGCTCGCACCGCGCGTGCAGCTGCCCGCTGATCCGGGTGATACCGACTTTGTGATCCAGATCTGGGATCCATTTGGTGCGCGAGTCTACCGCTCCCGTCCGGGACTGCCGATCGTCAATCGCGCAGTTCTGGGCTATGCCGATCTTGAGCTGAAGGGCGGACCGTGGCGGGCCTTTGGGCTGCAGACCTTTGATGGCGTGATCGAGGTTGCGCAGCCGGCCCGCATTCGCGAGTCTTTGGCGCGTTCGGCCGCGCTGCGGGTCGTCGTGCCGTTGCTGCTGCTGTTACCCGTCCTGGGCGCCGCAATCACGGCTGTCGTCGGCGGCAGTCTGCGACCCCTGCGGCGCGTTGCCGCCGAGGTCGAGCAGCGCGATGCCGACAGCCTGGCTCCGATCGGCCCTGGATCCCTGCCGCGGGAGATTGCACCGCTGGTCAGCGAACTCAATCAATTGCTGGTTAGGCTTGGTCGTGCCTTTGCGCAGCAGCGCTCCTTCATCGCGGACGCGGCGCACGAATTGCGTTCGCCGCTCACCGCCGTGCGGCTGCAGCTGCAACTGCTCGATCGGGCTCCCGACGAGGCGGCCCGACTCGAGGCACGTGTCAGCCTCGGCGCGGCGGTGGAACGGGCGACGCATTTGATCGAGCAGCTGCTGACGCTGGCGCGCAGCGAACCCCAGGATCATCAGGTCGCACTCCAGCCGGTTCCATTGGAGCGGGCGGCCGAGGCGGCGGTCGAAGACAGTCGTGTCCTGGCCGATGCACGCCGCGTCGATCTGGATCTGCAAGCCGACCCTGACACGCGGGTGCAGGGCGACGAGGAGGCGCTGCGCACGCTGGTGCGCAACCTGGTCGACAATGCGGTGCGATACGCACCGCCAGGTACGCAGGTGCAGGTGCGGTGCCGTCGCGCGCACACCGGGGCAATGCTTGAGGTCATGGACGCGGGGCCCGGCATTCCTCAGGCAGAGCGGACGCGGGCCTTTGACCGTTTCTACCGGCGCGCGAATTCGCCCCAGGGTGGCAGCGGCCTGGGACTGGCGATCGTCAAGGCCATTGCCGAACGGCATGGCGCCCGGGTCAGCTTGTCCGACGCGCCGGAGGGCGGTTTGCGGGTGGCGGTGGCCTTTCCTCAGGTGCTTTAAGACTGACTTAAGGTTTGAGGAGGAAGCTATTTCGCAAGGAGCGGGGAACCGTTTCGCTCCGCCATACAGGAGACCATGACATGCCTTCATCCAGCAGTAAACTTGCCTGGGCGGCTGCAGGCGTATTTGCGATAGGAGCCGTTGCCGGACTATCCGCACCGTCCGTGCTGCCGATCGGGTGGGTTACACAGCAAGCCGCGCGTTCAAAGGCTGCGGCCGCCCCGGCGTCCGCATCGACCGTCGCGCTTCCATTGGTTGCTGCGCCCGATTACCGCGCCATCGTGGCTCAGAATCAGGCTGCAGTCGTGGGTATTACGTCCACGGGCCAGATGAAGGCCCCGGGATGGCCGCAATTGCCCGGTAATCCCTTCGGACCCGGCCCGTTCAATCGCGGCAATGATCAGGGCGATCCCTTTTTTTACTTCTTCCGCAATATCCCGGAGCCACAAGGCAACGTACCCACTCACTCGCTGGGTTCGGGATTCATCATCAGCGCGGATGGGCTGGTGCTCACCAATGCCCATGTCGTCGATGGCGCCAATCAGGTCATCGTCAAGCTCGCCGACCACCGCGAGTTCAAGGGCAAGGTGTTGGGCAGCGACAAGACCAGCGATATCGCCGTACTGAAAATCGATGCGCACGGGTTGCCCGCGGTCCGCCTGGGTGATTCCGATGAACTCGCCGTCGGTGACTATGTGCTGGCCATCGGGGCACCTTTCGGGCTGGAACAGACCGCCACGGCCGGCATCGTCAGTGCCAAGGCAAGGTCCCTGCCCGGGGACGGGTACGTTCCGTTCATTCAGACCGATGCGGCCGTCAACCCGGGAAACTCGGGCGGACCGCTGTTCGACGCGGCTGGAGCCGTGGTCGGCATCAACTCCCAGATCTACAGCAACTCGGGCGGCTATCAAGGCGTGGCGTTCGCCATTCCCATCAACCTGGCGGAACAGGTCGAGGATCAGATTGTCAAGACCGGCAAAGTGCTGCATGGCCGGCTCGGCGTCGAGGTCCAGAGCCTGGACCAGGCGCTCGCCAGGTCCTTCAAGCTGCAGAGCCCTGAGGGAGCGCTGGTGTCGAAGGTCGAGCCCGGCAGTGCCGCGGTACGGGCCGGCATGCAGGCAGGCGATGTCATCCTGAATTATGCCGGCAAGAAGGTGACGAGCGCCGGCCAGTTGTCCATGCTGGTCAACACGACCGCTCCCGGCAAGCACGCGACGCTGGAAGTCTGGCGTGCAGGCGAACCCCTGACCCTGTCGGCGCTGATTGGCACCACGGCTGTGCCGGAGAATGCCGCTACGGAAGGCGCCCCTTCAGAGCAGACGCGCCTCGGTCTGACGTTGAGGCCGCTGACGCCAGAGGAGCGCCAGCAGGTCGGTGTCGCCGGTGGTCTGGAGGTTGAGAATGCGCGCGGTCGAGCGGCCGAAGCCGGGATTCAGCCGGGAGACGTCGTCCTTTCCGTGGATGGGACTGCAGTAGGGAATGTCCCGCAGCTGAGGAACCTGGTGCATGACCATGACCAGGTCGCGCTGCTGATCCAGCGCGGTGACAGCCGAATTTTTGTACCGGTGGATCTCAGCTGAGAGCGCGTCGAGCACCGCCCGCCTGCGTAGCTGCCTGGGCGTGCGGTGCTCGCGGGACCTGCCACGACTTACCGGGGGGCCGCTGGCAGGATTAACCGGGTAAACGCAGCTGCCGGTCCAGATTGGCGTTCGCAAAATCCCAATTCACCAGGCTGTCGAGGAAACCGGCAACATAGTTCGAGCGCTGGTTCTGATGATCGAGGTAGTAGGCGTGCTCCCAAAGATCGAGCGCCAACAGCACGCGATGGCCATCCAGAAATGGCGGCCTGGAGTTCCGGGTCGTGACAATCCCCAGCTTGCCGGCGTGCCACGTCACCCACAGCCACCCATTGCCGTAGAGCGCTCGTGCACGCTCCTGTACTTCCGTGGCAAAGCGTTCGTAGCTGCCAAACGCCAGGCGAATATGCTGAGCAACTGCACCAAAAGGTGGTCCGCCGCCGCGCGGGCGCATGGAAAGCCAGTACATGTTGTGATTCCACAGGCTCGAAGCGTACTGATAGACCGCCCGGCGACCGGGCGCCGCGGCCACCATCCGGATCAGCGTCCCGAGATCCAGCTGATCCAGCTCTGTGCCCCGAATCCGATCCAGCATCGGCTCGAAACAGCCGTGCTGCTGGCGCGAGAAATGAAACCAAAGGCTATCGTGCGATATCACGGGCTCGAGATCGCCGTACCCATAGGGCATTTCCGGTGCTGCAATGCGTCCATGGCACGGCATCATCGCAAGGCGCGACGTGGTCGACCCGGCCGCGCGGTGCGAGGTCTGCCGGCCGGGCCTGGACCAGGCAGAGCCAGGCCGCCCAGTACCTGGATTTCGCCCTGATGCAGAGGAGATTACCCAGCATGATCAGCGATTCCTTGACATGCCAACAGGCTGCCGTGCATCCGACCCACGATGGCCTATAGACTCACGGATTGCCGCTGAGTTCACGCGATTGCGCCTTCCCAGGCAATGCCCGCGGGCGTCAACTGATCGTCAGTGCGAGGTTCAACGCCCGCCCTCAGCTCATTGATACCGTGGTTGGCGCGCGACGCCTATAATATCCGTGGCTGCGATAGTCGAGTCCGGGGAGCTTAGATGGCCGCCAGAACGCAATCGTCCGGGAAGGATCGTCATGTACAGCTGACACTGGGCGTGCTCAAGCAGTTTCGCCTGATCTTTGGGTCGGTGCGGCAGCACTTCCGTCAGGTTGAGGAGACCTGCGGAGTTTCCGGATCGCAATTGTGGGTGCTCCGCGAGGTCGGTGCGGCGCCGGGTATCGGCGTCTCTGTACTGGCCGGCAAGCTGTCCATTCATCAATCGACATGCAGCCAGCTGGTCGAGTCGCTGGTGACGCGCGGGCTGGTGAACAAGGCCAGGCTTGGCGACGACCAGCGCCGCGTTGGATTGACCCTGACCAAGGCCGGCACGAAGATACTGGCAAGCGCGCCCGGCCCCGCCGAGGGATTGCTCCCAACGGCACTGGCGGAGCTGTCCAACCAGTCGCTGGTCACGCTGAGCGCCCATCTGGATGAACTGATCGCGGAGCTTCGTCCGAAGGATCAGCTGCATGCCGGGCGCCCTCTGGCGGATCTTTAGGCAGGCAACACCCGCTTGGCGGGTCGGTCTCGGCCCTGGCTGGTGCTGCCTGTGGAATTGCACCCTATTTGGATAGCGAGCGTTTGAACATCCGGTTGAGCTTCTCGTCGATCGCGTCAATCTTGCCGGAATTGGCCTGCGCCAGTGCCAAAGCCTGATCGGACTTGGCAGACGCCGACTGGGCGGTCTGCTGAGCCGCTGCGGCGGCACGCTCATTGTTACTGCTGTCGGTCTTCTCCTGGGCGGCATTGGTCTGGACCTCGGACTGCAGTTTGCTCACCTGGGATTTGAGGGAGTCGAGGTCGGCCTGCAGGGGTTTCAGGTCCGTACAGCCGGCTGCTGATACAGCGAGCAGACCGAAGCAAGCGGATTTGAGATACGTGTTCATTGGAATCATTGCTCCTTATCATTTCATGATTTCAGCGCAGGTAATTCACGCGGCATGCCGGCGCTGCGCACTGACCGGTGTTCCGGGGCAGGAAGGTGCGGGAAAGAGCGCGGGCGCCGCGCGCTGCCGTGCGACTGGGGAATCCGGCGGCATGCGCGTCCGGGACATGTGCCCCAGGTGCTCGAAATCATTCCTGGATTGACTAACCGCTGCCATGGCCGCATCGCACAGACCCGTCGAAGTCAATATATTATAAATTCATGCACAATACATGGGTACCAATGTAAGATTACCGCATTGTAATCAACCAGCGTGCACCTCATGGCAGTATGCCCTCGGTGACACGCCTCGCCGCTATGAGCGGCGAGGCGGGCGACGGCCGGCACTCCGAAAAGGCACCACCCCCTGGATTGCCGGCACCGTCGAGGTGCGCCAGCTCGAAGCGCCTGCGAGCGGAATGTCCTCGGAAAGCGGTGCGCTCGGGACTCCATGACAGTTGACAAGGCGTCTCGAACCTCCAGTCAAATTTCCGGTGTCAGGTCAAGCATGCGCATGCAACTCAGGGAGAAACTGGCGCTCACCGAATGGCGCCGTCGGGTGGTGTTCTGGGTCGGTGCAGTGCTGTGCGGGTCGGTTGCGGTACTGTTCGCCAGGCTCAGCGATGTGTCCATGGCGGCGTTTTTCAAGGCGCGGGCCTGGGCCACCTGGTGGCCGTTCGTCTCCGCCCCGATCGGCCTGGCCCTTTGCGCCTGGATGACCCAGAGGCTGTTCGCGGGGGCCGAAGGCAGTGGCATCCCGCAGACCATCGCCGCCCTGACGCTGCCGACGGAACGTGCCCGGGACAGTGTGCTATCGATGAGGATCGTTACCGGCAAGGTGCTATTGACATTACTGGCCCTGGCGTCGGGCGCTTCCGTCGGTCGGGAGGGCCCTACCGTACAGGTGGGCGCATCGATCATGCACAGCCTGCGCCGCTTCGCAAGGTTTTCAGCCGCGGACGTGGATCGTGGATTGATCCTCGCCGGTGGGGCCGCCGGGGTCGCTGCCGCGTTCAATACCCCTCTGGCCGGCGTCGTGTTTGCCATCGAAGAGCTATCGCGGTCCTTCGAGGAGCGCACCAGCGGTACGATTCTGGCGGCGGTCATTGTCGCCGGCGTGACCTCCATGGCGCTCGTAGGCAACTACACTTACTTCGGATCGACCAGTGCCACCATGAGCGAGCCACGGATGTGGCTGTCCGTCCCGTTGTGCGGGCTAGTCGGTGGGCTGCTCGGAGGCCTGTTCTCCCGCGTCATGATCCAGCTGGGCGCGGAGCTGCCGTTCTCGCTTCATCTGGTGCGCCTGCGCCGGCCGGTGCTGTTCGCCGCGGCGTGCGGCGCATTGATCGCCGCGCTTGGCTGGCTGTCCGGCGGGGCAACTTATGGAACCGGATATGCCGAGGCGAAGGCGCTGCTTCAGAACGAGGCGGCACCATCGACAGGGTTTGCCCTGATGAAGGCGTTGGCGACCCTGGTATCGTATGTCAGTGGAATCCCAGGCGGTCTGTTCGCGCCGTCGCTGGCGGTCGGCGCCGGGATTGGGGCGCACCTGCACGCCTGGTGGCCGCTCGCGCCGGCCGGGGCCATGGTAGTGCTTTCCATGGCGGCCTATTTCTCTGGCGTAGTCCAGGCACCGCTGACCGCCTTGGTCATTGTCACCGAGATGACGGGAAATCGTGCATTGACTCTCCCACTCATGGCGGCAGCACTCCTGGGCAGAGGCGCCAGCGCGCTGGTATGCCGGCATTCCCTTTACCGATCCCTGGCCGAGCGCTTTCTTGTCAAGCAGGGCCCGCCGGAGGAATGACGAGGACGCCGGGCATTGCATCAGGCGAGACGTACACTTGCCTATGAACATTGGTAGCAATATGATGGGTGTCAAGCGAAAAGCAGCTGGCTGATCTCCTCAGTCCGCAGGCCTGCAGCTGGTGGGCGACGCTGATGGCGCCGTGCCGCCCTGCGGCGGAGTGAAGCCGGTCGCGAGTCAGGACCGGTGGCGGCCCGCGCGCGAGAACATCTGAACTGGAGACGCGGCCGTGGCGTACAGCGATGTGACGGATCCGGGAGTTGACGATGCCTGTCGGGACCAACGGCTGTCGATTGAAAGAAAGCTTGCTGGCCTGGAGCGCTACCTCGGCTTTGCCGCCATGGCAAAACCGGGACCGGTGGCCGCACCTGAACCTGCAGCACACGCGGCTCCGGTGACGGCGGGGAACCGCGGATTGCTGCGCGGAGCATGAAATAGGTTGCCTGGGCGTGCCCTGCAGGCGCTTGCGGCGGTACCGCGGCACAGCAAATACCCCATGCGATGACGAGCGAGACCGGCCGGAACCGACTCCACCCGGCGCCCCCGCTCGAGAGTTGCACACGGTGCGGGTGGCCGCAGCGCCATTGAGATTGCGGTTGGCGCATTTCCCGATCGTGTCCCTATGAGGGGCTTCAGCCGCGCCGCCGCCGCAACCTGGCGAAAGGCGCTCGGAGATTTCAAGTCAGGCATCGATGCCCTTGAATGCCTGTACTGGAGGATCCCGCGGGC
>Ga0209698_10005629_pt1 | contig 13521 bp, 10 predicted proteins | sample LitLauG_LLR_2012_FD_187203 | JGI IMG/M metagenome (GOLD analysis project Ga0209698, IMG submission 187203) | Freshwater sediment microbial communities from Pennsylvania, USA - Little Laurel Run_MetaG_LLR_2012 (SPAdes) (version 2) | ecosystem: Environmental > Aquatic > Freshwater > Creek >... | reverse complement strand
CTTCCTGGCGCCCGCGCACTTCTCGCTTGTGCACCACCCGCGCAGCGCGCCATCGTCACCTCCGCCACCCGTCCTCTCGCCGAAGTCCGTCTCCGCGCCGCGGGCCTCTGGGACCTCGTCAGTCAACTCGTCACCGCCAACGACATCCAACACGGCAAGCCGCATCCCGAGCCTTACCTGAAAGGCGCCGCCTCTCTGAACCTTTCGCCCAAGGATTGCGTCGTCATTGAAGACGCCGCCTCCGGCACACGCTCCGGCAAAGCCGCCGGCGCCAGCGTCCTGGCAGTGCGCACCACCAGCGATGATGCTTCGCTTCTCGCAGCCGGCGCCGATTGGATCGCCAACGACTGCGCCTCTCTCCACTGTTCGGCCTCTTCCAACAGTAAACAACTCGTCATCGAATTCCCCGATAGCGAAATCCCTCGACTACCTAAAATGCGATAACATGCGTCCAATCACGAAAGGCCCGTTTTTGCACCCAAGGAGAAATTTCTGATGAATCGCTCCAACCGCTTCACCCTTCTGTGCGCCGCCGCTTGCTTGTTTGCCTTCTCCCCCCTTGGCGCCTCCGCTCAAGAAAAAGATTCGAAGCCCGCCGATAAGCCCGCGGAATCCACCGCCGCTCCTCCCAAGGAAGAATCCACCGCCACTGATCACTCCATTAAAATCGGTTCGCAAACGATCCCGTACAAAGCCACGGTCAGCAGCCTGCTCCTTAAAAACGAAAAGGACGAACCTACCGCTCTCATCTTCTCCACTTCCTACATCCGCTCGGACGTCAAGGATCTCTCCCAGCGACCCATCTCTTTCGTATATAACGGCGGGCCGGGTTCCGCCTCCCTCTGGCTGCACATGGGCTCGTTCGGTCCGAAGCGCGTTTCCACCGTGAACGCGGGCGTCACTCCCCCGGCTCCCTACAAACTCGAGGACAATCCTAACTGCCTCCTCGACAAATCCGATCTCGTCTTCATCGATCCCGTCGGCACTGGCTTCAGCCGTGCCGTCGGCAAATCACAGGACAAAGACTTCTGGGGCGTGGACCAGGATGCCCGCTCGCTCGCCCAGTTCGTCGAGGCTTACATCAGCCGCAACAATCGTTGGAATTCGCCCAAATTCCTCATCGGTGAAAGTTACGGCACCTTCCGCAACGCTGTACTCGCTAACACGCTCCAGAGCCGCTACAACCTCTACCTCAATGGCCTCGTCATGATCTCCTCCGTCTGGGATCTCGGTAGCATCTCCTTCTACCCCGGCCAGGATCTCTCCTACATTCTCTATCTCCCCAGCTACGCGGCGACCGCCTGGTATCACAAGGTGCTCAGCGATCGGCCCGATAATCTCAACGCCTTCCTCGACGAAGCCTCCAAGTTTGCCAAGGGCGAATACGCCGATGCCTTGCTGAAGGGCAGCGCGCTTTCCGACGCCGAGAAATCCGCTGTCGCCAAAAAATACGCCCGCTTCACCGGCCTCAGCGAAGACTACGTCATCAAATCCGATCTTCGCGTGAAACTCTTCCAATTCATGCAGGAACTCCAGCGCAGCCGCGGCCTCACCACCGGCCGCCTCGACGCGCGCTTCGCCGGCCCTACCTATAATCTAATCAGTGATTCCGCCGACTACGATCCGCAGGAAGCCGCTATCAGCGGCGCTTTCGTCGCCGCGTTCAATCAATACGTGCGCGAGGAACTCAAATACAATCCCGACCGCGAATATCACGTCTTTGCCCACTTCGGCGAAAATCCTTGGGACTGGAAGCACTCCGCCGGCGATGGCGCCTTTTTCCCCGGCTCGCCCAACGCCATGCTGGACCTTGCCAACGCCATGATCACCAATACCCATCTGCAAGTGGAAATGGAAGACGGTGACTACGACCTCGCCACTCCCTTCACCGAATCTGAATACGCCACCGAGCATCTCGGCCTGCCCCCCAACCTACAAAAAAATATCCACCACCGTCGTTACGAAGCCGGCCACATGATGTACCTCCGCGAGGAAGACCTCGCCAAGCTCAAATCCAACGTCGCCGCTTTTCTCGACGCAGCCTCCAAACCCCAATAATTCCCTGTCCTGTAGCACAGCCATTCCTGGCTGTGCGCTTCGATTACGGATAGTCCGCAGCCTGATTCGTTCAGGGTGCGGTTTTTACCCTTCCAATCCTTCTGTTCTCTTCCCTCTATCTTCCCCAGTAACTAACTAGCACGACCTGTACTTCGCCATCCTCGCTGCCATCTCCCCCGTCTTCGTAAAATAGTCTTTCAAGAAATTCCGCCCTTCGCGGGAGCTTCTTGATGTCAACTTCAGTTCGACCACAGTGCATCAACATCGTGACCCAGGGGATCCATGGCTACGACACCTTCGTCCGTTACTTCCGCTCCGCGCACGTTTCAGGTGCCTCAACTCATCGCCGCAATGCTCAAATCGGGCGAGCACGTCAGCGATTTGATTTTTTCTCCTGGCCGCGCTCCGCAGGTTGAGCTCAGCGGCCAATTGGTCGAGCTCAAGTTCAAGGGGCTCGAACGGCTGCTTCCCAACGACACCGAGGGGATCGCCAAAGTACTGATGGCCAAGAACGAGCACGCTTCGTCGAAACTTGAAAAGGAAGGTTCTGCTGATCTTTCCTACGGTCTCGAGGGCCTCGGCCGCTTCCGCGTCAACATCTTTCGCCAGCGCGGCACCTGCGCGATTGTCATGCGCGTCATCCCCGATCGCATTCCCAATTTCGAGGATCTGAAGATCCCCCCGCAGGTTAAGGAAGTCTGCAATTTAAAGAATGGCATTGTCCTCGTCACTGGTCCCACTGGCTCCGGAAAGTCCTCCACGCTAGCCGCGGTCATTGACAAGATGAACGAGGAGAAGGCTATTCACATCCTCACCATCGAGGACCCCATTGAATTTCTGCACCGCCACAAAAAAGCCACTATCCACCAACGCGAACTCCATAGCGACACGCCCACCTTCGCCCTTGCGCTGCGCGGCGCCCTCCGCCAGGCTCCCAAAGTCATCCTTGTCGGCGAAATGCGCGACCGGGAAACCATCGAAATCGCTCTGGAAGCCTCCGAAACTGGCCACCTCGTCCTCTCTACCCTTCACACCACCGACGCGGCAAAAACCGTTGAACGCATGATCGGCGCCTTCCCTATGGAAGATCAGCAGGGCATCCGCAATCGCCTTTCGAAGGCCTTTCGCTACATCATTTCGCAGCGCCTACTCCCCCGCCTTGATGGCAAAGATCGCATCGCGGTGATCGAGATCCTGAAATCCACCATGCGTACCCGCGAGTACATCGAAAAAGGTGAGTCCGAGGGGAAGAGTCTTCTTGACGCCATGCGCGATGGCTCTCAAGAAGGTATGCAGCACTTTGACGGCGAAATCGAAAAATTGGTTCGCGAAGGCGTCGTCAGCGTTGACACTGGCCTCACCTACGCCACCAACCCCGGCAACCTCCGCCTCGAACTCACCGACTTCCTGGAAGAACATCATCGTATGCGATCTCGATCGTCCGCGGATTCCGCCCCATCCTCCGACTCCGAATTCGAGTTCACCCGCTAGGTGGCATTCAAGTCGCTCCGCTCGGTGGCACAGCCATTCCTGGCTGTGCTCTTAAGTCCAAGAGTCTTTGTTGAAGCCTACATTTGATCGGCACCCCGCCGACAGCTCAAATCCCACCTATTTGCTTTTCACTCTCCCCCACGTATGATGTGCCATCATTCATCCCACTCTGAGACGACACATTGCCCAACTCCTCAGCCTCTGACACCGCCGAGCCCCCATCTGGTCAGACTTCTTATCGCAAAGATAAAGGCAAGCTCCTGCAAATCCTCGGTGTTGGTTTCGGCATTGCCGTCGCCGTCGGCAACTCCATCTCGGTAGGCATTGTCCGCACCCCCGGCGACATCGCCGCTCTTCTCCCCAACGCATGGCTCTTCATCGCCGTCTGGATTGGCGGCGCCGCTTACGCCCTCGTCGGCGCCTTCCAACTCGCCGAACTCGGCACGCTGATCCCATCCAGCGGTGGTCAGTACAATTTCTCCCGCCGCGCTCTCGGCGATTACGCCGGCTTCATCGTCGGCTGGAGCGACTGGATCTCCACCTGCGGCACCACCGGCGCCGTCGGCATCGTCTTCGGTGAATACTCCGCGCACCTCTTCCCCGTTCTCAATTCCGCCCTGCGCATCAAAATCACCGGCGTTGCGGTCATTGTTCTTTTCGCTCTCCTTCAATGGAAAAGCATCAACATGGGCAGCAAGGTGCAAAACTTCACCACGCTTCTCAAGGGCCTCGTGTTCTTCGTAATGGTCGTCGCCTGCTTCACCATGGGCCGCGCCGCCCACGCGGAAGCCATCACCGCTCCCGCCATTGCCTTTCCCACTGGGGCCGCGCTCATCACCGGCCTGCTCCTCGGCATGCAGGCCACCATCTACACCTACGACGGCTGGGATGGCGTGATCTACTTCGGTGATGAAATCAAGAATCCCGGGTACCTGATTCCTCGCGCTATTTTCGCCAGCCTGGCCTCGCTCTTCGTCATCTACCTGCTCATCAACGCCGCGGTCCTCTACGTTCTCCCCATGAACCAGATCGCCGGCAACGATTTCTCGCTCGGCCTGGCCGCGCAACGCGTCTTCGGCCAGTACGGCGACACCGTCTTCCGCTCCATCATGATCATTGCCCTCTTCAGCTCCATCAACGCCCTCCACCTAATGGGCGCCCGTGTCATTTACGCGATGAGCCGCGATCGCCTCTTTTTCAATCAAGTCACACGCATCAACAAAGGCGGCACACCCACAGTGGCTCTCTTCCTCAGCGCCCTCGTCGGTGTCATCTTCGCCATTGGCAAATTTGAGCGTGTCATCGCCATGCTCGCCTTCTTCTTCGTCACCAACTACATGCTCTCATTCATCTCCCTCTTCCTCCTCCGCCGCCGCGATCCCGACGCCCCTCGCCCCTATCGCGCCTGGGGCTATCCCTGGACCACGGCTATCGCCCTCCTCGGCTCCATCGCCTTCCTCATCGAAGCCGTCCGCGAAGACACCAAAAACTCCCTCCTCACCCTCATCGCCTTGGCCTGCAGCTATCCCGTCTACCGCATCCTGAAGCTGGTCTCCAACCGCACCGCCGATCCCGTGTAGCGGCCGCCTTCCGAGGCGGGCGCTCTTTCTCGCCGAATCAACTCAAAATGAAAAACGGGACGGATTTTCATCCGCCCCGTCCAATTCTCCGTGACCTCTGTATTCTTCCTCAGTGGCCTCTGTGTTAAGTTTTTCTCTTCCTTTTTACTTCAACTAACTTTCTCCGCCACGGCCTTCGCCTGCAGGAAGAGCAACAGATAATCCTTCCCGCCGGTCTTCGAATCCGTTCCGCTCATGTTGAATCCGCCGAACGGATGCGCGCCCACCATCGCGCCGGTGCACTTCCGGTTCAAATACAAGTTCCCGACGTAGAAATCTTCTTCCGCCCGCCGGATCTTTTCCGGATTCTTCGAATACACCGCGCCCGTCAACCCAAATTCAGTGTTATTCGCAATCTCCATCGCATGATCAAAGTTCCTCGCCTTGATCACCGCCAGCACTGGACCAAACACTTCCTCCTGCGCCAGCCGAGCCTTGGGGTCCACGTCCGCGATAATCGTCGGCTCCACGAAATAGCCGTCGCCCGGCGCGCGTCCCCCGCCCGTCAGCAACCGCCCTTCCTTCTTGCCGACCTCGATGTAATTCAAAATTCCCTTCATCGCCGATTCGCTCACGACCGGCCCCATGTAGTTATTGGGGTCGTCGCTCGGCCCCACCTTGATCTTCTTCGTCCGCTCCACCAGCTTGTTCAGGCACGTGTCATAAATCTTTTCGCTAACGATTACACGCGAACACGCCGAACACTTCTGGCCTTGATATCCGAAAGCTGCGGTCGCCGTGCCTTCCACGGCTGCGTCAATGTCGGCCTCTTCGTCCACGATCATGCCGTCCTTGCCGCCCATCTCCAGCACGGTGCGCTTGATCCAGATCTGTCCCGGTGACGGCTTGTTCGCCAGTTCTGCAATCCGCAGGCCCACTTCCTTCGACCCCGTAAACCCGATATACCGCGTCTTCGGATGCTGCACGATCACGTCGCCGATCACCGCGCCCGACCCGGTCAGAAATTGCACCGCTTCCTTCGGCACACCCGCTTCATGCAGGACGTCCACAAACTTTGCCGCAATCGTGGGCGAATCCGCCGCCGGCTTCAGCACCACCGTGTTGCCCGTCACCAGCGACGCCACCACCAGCCCGGCCATGATCGCCATCGGGAAATTCCACGGCGGAATGATCGCGCCCACGCCCAGCGGGATATACACCAGGTAGTTCCGCTCGCCGCGCATCGGAGTCAGTTTTTGCGGCTCCGCCAGCCGCAGCATTTCGCGCCCGTAAAATTCGCAAAAATCGATCGTTTCGGCAACGTCCGCATCCGCCTCAATCCAGCTCTTCCCCACTTCGTAGCAAACCAGCGCCGCGTATTCGTATTTCCGCTCGCGCACAATCTGCGCCGCCTTGAACAGGCACTTCGCCCGCGTCTCCGCAGGCACCTTCTTCCATACGTCAAAATACTTTTGTGCCGCCTCCACCGCCTGCGCCGCCTGCTCCTTCGACGCATCCTGGAACACGCCAATCACTTCCGACGGCCGCGAGGGGTTCGTGGATTTCTTCTTCCCCGTCGTAATCACCTTCTGGCCCGCGATCCACATCGGATATTCGTGGCCAAACTCGCCCTTTATCTTGGCCAGCGCCGCTTCCATCTTTTTTCGATTCTCCGCATTTGAAAAATCGATAAATGGCTCGTTCGTGAATTCCGGCACATGCAATTTCGTTTCGGCAGTCGCCATGGCGCTTTCCTCCTGATTCGTTCAACACTTAATTATATGGCCGCAGCGTGAAACGCCACAAGCAGCCACGGATTAGAGCAACTATGTTTCTCGCTGCGTACCAGTGCGATGCTGACCTCCGGGAGCCCGATTTTCGTATCGGTCGCCCGTGCGGCCGTCAGTCCCCAAAGGCCGCAAGGCACAGATTTTACAGTACTTGTCCATGCACGATTACAGCTTTACACGTAGCGCCCAACATTCCATACTTTGCCGCCACGATCCGGAGGTGCTCCATGCTCCGAATTCGACTAGCGGCCGTAACCGCCTTCTTGTTCGTCGCCATTCTCTTCGTCTCGCGTCCTGCATATGCGGACTCGCTCACAATTCACTACACAAACTCCCAGTCTCAGACGGACATCGTAGGTCCAGGTTTCACTCAAATTGATTTCACCGGGTTTGTGACCAACAACACTTCCAGTCCCATCACATTTCAGCTAACCGGCGGACCGGTGCCCTTCGAGCCGTATGTAGCATCGTTTGTGAACGGGATTCCTTATCCCGGCATCACCCTCGGCGCTGGCCAGAGTTCCGGGTTGATCAACCTCGCCGTAGTCACGATCAATCCATTCGATCCCAGTCTCAATTATCCCGGCACCGTGGATATTGTCCTGGACGCTATAACGGTCGACCCTGTGACTGGACACACTGGCGGCGTCATTACAGAGGACGATGCCTCGATTCAGGTGATTAGTTCGATCCCAGAGCCCTCCACGCTTCTCCTACTAATGACCGTAATGTCGGTTTTCGCGCTGACTAGCATCTATAGAACTTCCGTCCGAAGCAACTAGTCCCGCCTCGACTGCCGCGAGCATATAGTGGCGCCCAGGATCCAGCCTGTGTGGGGTTCTCTTTTTTTGCTGCAGGCGCAAAAAATCAACTGTGCCTGCTATCCAACTGACACCAATTCATCTACATGGGCTGCAATGCGATAATCCTATCCATGCCACAAACCATTGCCCACCTGACCCTGATCGTCCGGGATTACGACGAAGCACTCGCCTTCTTCATTGAAAAACTCGGCTTCACCCCGCTACAGGACACTCCGCTGCCCGACAAAAAGCGCTGGCTCCTCGTCGCGCCCCCTACTTCCGCGGGTGCCGCTCTTCTCCTCGCCGAGGCGGCAACTCCCGAACAATCCGCTGCTGTCGGCAACCAGACCGGCGGGCGCGTCTTCCTCTTTCTCCACACCGACGACTTCTGGCGCGACTACCATGCCTACCAATCCCGTGGCGTACATTTCCTCGAAACCCCGCGCCAAGAATCCTATGGCACCGTCGCCGTCTTCGAAGACCTTTATGGCAACAAGTGGGATCTCTTGCAACCCAGCACTCCGGTTATCACCCAGTAAATTCGTCTCTGCAATCTCCGTGCTCTCTGTGTTCTTTCTCTGCGCACTCTGCGTTAATTCTTCTACTTTAACGGTCTTCTACTTTCCTACCAAAAACGCGTACTGCTCGGCTGTCAGCGGCACCACCGACAAGCGCCCAATCTTGATCAGTGGCGACTCCTTGAACATCTTCTCCTTCTTCAGTTCCGCCAGAGATACCACCTTCGTTAAGGCTTTGCCCGCTTTAAGCTTCACCACTGGATTCTTCGGATCCTTCACATCCACCGACAACACCGCCGCCGTTCCCACCGCGCTTTTCATATTCCCCGTCTCATAAATCACCAGGCGATCGGCGGCTTTCATCGCTCGCATGTGCATGACCGCGGTGGGATTCGCGACGCCATCCCAGGTCGTTTCTCCATCCTTCTGCAAGTCCGCAAAGGAATACTCCGAAGGCTCGGTCTTCAGCAAATAGTGGTTGGCCATGAGAATTCTCCATGTCTTGGATTGTCGAACACGATAAAGATTATCAGGGATTCGAGGGATCGAGGTTTTTGGAGGAGTGCGAGGTGATCTTGCGCAGGACAAATTCCTGCAGCAGGTTCACTCCAGCCGTGGCGCCAATGCCGATGCCGAAATTTTCAAACGTCAGCGCCGCCCCTCGATCGCTGGCGGGATAATACGCGTTGGAAATTCCGCCGGCAGCGAGACTTCCCAGCAGGCTCGAATAGCACAACTGCCAGTGCATGTTGTCGCCCTTGCAGATCACGGCGTTCGCAATCGCATAAGAAAAGCGCGACTTGAAGGTTCCGGTCCCTTTGTAAAAGTAGCGCGGGTCCTGCTTCATCACCGACGGAAGCACCGCACTGCCGATAAACGTACCGATCATAATGTCCGCGTAGGTTGCGCCGTAGCGCTTGCCGTACCCTTGCGCGCCCTGCCCATATCCGCTGAACGCGTTGGTCGCCTGCTGGGTGCCGGCGATGGCTCCGGCAACGACGAATGTGACCGGATCGAGTGTGGACTTCCACGCCAGTTCGTATTTCTGCTTCGTGTTGAGCGGCACCGCATCCTTGGCGTACGACACATAGAAGTTCGGAATCACGCCCAGGACGCGCTGCTTCTCCTGTTCGTGGATCTGCTCCTGAGCAATTTCGACCGGTGTTTCCTCCACGCGGACGGTAGTCACTTCCATCGCCAGTTCCAGCGTGATTTCCGGCACGGCCAGCACTTCGCCGGAGTGCAGTGTGCCCGAATACGCTTGCGCCTTGAAATTCGTCGCCGTGAACGTCAGTTGAAACGCGCCAGCCGGGGCATTCACAATCTCAAATTGCCCGTCTTCACCAGAGGTCGCTTCCAAGCTTGTGGATGAACCTTCCTGCGAGAGCTTGATGCGGACGCCACCCAGCAAAGTGCCGGTCTTGTCCACAATGGTTCCGCGAACCACACCGCTGAAGAGCGGATTCGCTTGCTGTGGGTTGGAGCTTGCTGAAGATGTGGGGTAGGTCGAGGGCGTTTGTTCGGCCGTCGCTGCAGGATCCGCTGATTGCTGTGCCAATCCCGGGCACGGCAGTGTGCAGAGAATCGCCGCGAGGCCAAGGGTTGCCTGGGCCACGGACACGAACGGAAATCCCGGCCGGCCGCGGCCCGAATGGTGCTTTCCTGTAATAATGTCGGCGAAGCTCACGCTTAACAGTCTAAAACCTTCCTGGCTGGATTACGGTAGCTTTGATGCCGGGTGTTGCTTGGACGGTTTTATCCGGACACCATTAATTTTTCAGTTTGTTCCGATTTGCCCTGCCCCTTCCGGCGGCAGGTATTTGATCAGGAAGGCTTCGTTCCCCTTTTCACTGAAAATGAGGTCGTCCACGAATTTCCGGGCTATCAGTATTCCCAATGCGCAGGCCGGAAGTTCTACGTCCTTTCCTTCCCGGGTCTGCTCGGCATAATCGACAAGTGGGCCGGTGAGCTCCGCCACGCGGATCTCGTCCAGCGAAAAACCATCACCCGGGTCCTTTACCCGGCACATCACCATGCGCTTGGATTTCAGGTAGCCAATTTCCACGAATTTCTGTGGATCGAATTTGCCACCGTGCTCCATGGCGTTCATCACAATCTCGCGGAACGCAAAGGCCACATCCTCGCTTTCTTGCGGTGGCAGAAACGGGACTTCGCGCATGAATTGCATCAAACGGTCCAGCGTCTTCAAATCGCAACGCACCGCCAGGACCACGTTTTGTAGGGTTCCCTGGATGGTCTCGATCCCGTCGTCCCACACCGGCTCTTCCACGGCGTGTTCAATCAGGTCGTGCAAGTCCGACGTCGCAATCGGCAAGGTGAAATAACTGAAAGCGTGATTCCGGATCGCTTTCAGGATGTCGCCCGGCACCCATTCTTTGGTCAGGATAATCACCCGCGTGTGCGGGCGCACGGCGCGCAGGCGCCGCAACATCTCAACGTCTTCGGCACAGGTGGTGGCGGCATTGGTGAGAATCAGATCATAGGCTTGCAACCGTGCCATGTTCAGGGCGGTTTCGTTGTTGCCGGCGTAATTCACGAGCCAAACGCTTTCGTCGAAGAGTGTGGCAAGCTCAGAATTCGATTCTGGCAGCGGCTCAATCAGCAGGGCCTTTCGGCGTTCGGTTTTCTCGGGTGAGGAAGTTTCGCGGCCGGCCACAGACTCCTCCGTATGCGGGAGTTGGGCGGCATCCGCAAGGTCATGCATACACTATCACGGCGCCGCGCGTCAGGAACGTGTTGACTGTCACAAGCGGCTGCTCCAGAATCGCGGCGGGGCAATGCCATGATTGTGACCACTGAATATGTTGATATTGCTTTGCCTGGAAATCCGATGCGCACGTTCGTCGCTGCGCCCAATGCGGACGGAAAATTTCCCGGCATCTGGTGCTACTCCGATATTTTTCAATTGACACCTCCAATGCTGCGCGCCTGTATTCGCCTTGCCGGCTATGGATTCGTCGCCGCTGCGCCGGAGATTTATCGCCGTATCGAAGCGCCCGGCACGGCGATTCCATTCGACGACGCCGGACGGACGCGCGGGCTGGAAGACGCGCAGAAAACACCCGTCGCGCACTTTGATGGCGACTGCCGCTCGGGACTTGATTGGCTGGCGAAGCATCCGAAGGTGGCGCCGGGAAAAATCGGGGCGATGGGGTTTTGCATTGGCGGGCATTTAGCGTTTCGCGCGGCGCTGCAGCCGGATGTGCGGGCAACGGCGTGCTGGTATGGCACGGGCATCAACAACGGGAAGTTGGGCGCGGATGCGGATGCGGGGTCGCTGGCACGGGCGAAAGAGATTCGCGGGGAACTGCTGATGATTTTTGGGGGGCAGGATCCTCATGTGCCATCCGACGCGCGGGAAACGATTGACCGGGGGTTGAAGGCTGCGGGTGTGCGGTACGAGATGCAAGTGTTTCCGGCGGAACATGCGTTCGCACGAGACGAGGGACCGCGGTTTGATCCGGAGGCGACGGACCAGGCGTTTGGAACGATGGTGGGGTTGTTCCGGCGGGCGCTCGGGACTTGAGAAGAGGAAGCCCTCACCGAACCATCCGTAACTTGCAGACAATACAATAGTTAGCAGACGTCGATGGTCGGATGTATTCTGAACGGAACGATCTCGTGCTCGTTTCCGTTTAGAACTTTGCGGGGGTGGAGACCGGGGCAGCCTTCATCTTGGCAATGTCGGTGAGGACATCCGTTTTACCGGGAATGACTTCCAGGTGCGGGTAGCGCTCGCCGCCGTGGTAGTCCACTTTGAAGGTGTGGAAGTAGTCGCCATTTTGCACCAATAATTCGATCGGTTCTTTGGAATCCTTGGCGCGGCGAATGGCATCGCGCAGAAGGTCGGGGCTCCATTTGCGGCTGTTAACGGCGACAAGTTGCATGCCCGGGGCCAATCCCGCGTGGTCAGCCGGCGAGCCGGGAATGACATCGAGGATCTGGCTGCCATCGGGGCCACCCGGTGAGTGCACCTCAAATCCCAGGGAAAATTGCACGTTCACGGCCAATTCTGACGCCTCTTCCGCTCGTTGGTGGTCGTTCATTGTGTCGTTGAACACGAGCTTCCAGCCGCTGCTCTCGAGGCCGCCGAGCGGGGCGCCGGGCCCGTGGGACTGCAGGCGCTGTTCGAAGAACGCGCGCCAGTCGTAGGGAGCAACTTCGTTCATCGCGGCAACCACGTCGTCGAAAGTGTAGGTCACCAATTGCGGGCCGGTGTTTTCTCCGCCATGGAATTTCCGGCAGAAATCATCGAGCGATTTCTTGCCCTTGGATTCACGGCGGATGATGGTGTCGGCTTCCAGCCAAATGAGCGTGCTTTCGTCGTAATAGTCCACGCCGCGCCGCCACGAAGATTCCGCGTCCGGCGCGCCATAGAGAAGTTGCGCGGAGGTAGCGGTGTCCTGCAGGTCGCGCCAGTTGCGGCCGGGTCGATCATTCAGGTAGGCAGCGGTGGCAGCGAGATTTTCCCGGAAGCGTTCCGGGGTCCACAAGCCGGCGCGAGCGGAAAGAATCTGGCCATAGTATTGCGTCAGGCCCTCATACACCCAAAGCAGATCGCCCTTCATAGGCTCCTGATAATTCGGCGTGTCAAGTCCCGCGGGGCGGCGATATTTTCCGTTCCAGGAATGCGTGGATTCGTGGGGGAGCAGGTCCATGTGCATTTCGCGAACGTCGGGATCGAGAAAAAGGCCTTCGGGAGTGCGGTTGTCGCTGGATTCGTGATGTTCGACGCCATCGGGTGGCATGTGGTCGCTCAGCGCGAGCAGGAAATCGTAGCGGCGATAATGCCGCGCACCGAACAACCGATATTCCTCCGCAATCAACTGGCGTAAATGCTGGACTTCCGAGGCACTGAGCTCGAGCGCAGCAGGGCCGTCGGCGGCAATGTGCAGGGTATGTTTCATTTTTTCATCGGGCGACAGATCAACGTCGCGAAAAAACGCGCCGGTGATGACCGGCGAGTCCATCAGCGTGGTCAGGCTGGTGGGTTCGAAAGAAATCTCACCGGCTTCTTCTTTGGCTACGGGCAGGGCGGTTCCATACTTCCATCCAGACGGCAGGCGCAGGTTGGCGACATAAGTGAGATCGTCGGACTTCCAGCCTTTGGGATAGAGCAGCACCTGATTCCAACTGATGACGGCCATTTTGTCAGTCGCGGAAGAACCCGCGGAGAAGCCGCCTTCAAAAGTCGCGGGAGAAAGGAAATCGAGTTCAGCGTTTACCTCAGTCTCGCCGGCTGGAACTTCGACGTGGAGCGTGAAGCCGTCGAGCAGATCGC
>Ga0209698_10005626_pt1 | contig 13523 bp, 5 predicted proteins | sample LitLauG_LLR_2012_FD_187203 | JGI IMG/M metagenome (GOLD analysis project Ga0209698, IMG submission 187203) | Freshwater sediment microbial communities from Pennsylvania, USA - Little Laurel Run_MetaG_LLR_2012 (SPAdes) (version 2) | ecosystem: Environmental > Aquatic > Freshwater > Creek >... | reverse complement strand
GTTCTGGGTGGTGCTTCTCGAGGTGCTGGTGAATCGCCTCCCTCGGTGTCTGGAACCGCTGCGGGCTTGTCGCTGCCGTCGTTGTGGATCCGGTCCCAGCAAACCTCCGCAGCGTCACCACTGCAGCAGGACTTCTTTTCGTCGCCAAAAGCGGTGGCAAAGTGCTGGAACAGCTGGTCCACACTTTGCCGCGACATAATGAAGTCCGCTTGCACCTCGTCCTCCTCCGTCCGCTCTTGTCCGAAGATGTTCCCCACCACAGCATACCCAAGGTCGCGGAGAAGTCCATACTTTATGGACTGGCGCACTTTCACGAGAAATGGGGAGCCCTGAAAGTACTTCGCCTTGACCAGCCCGGCAAGACGATCGCCAAAGACCCTGAAGATGGCCGACTCATCGGGGATTGTAGACGGTGCAGGTTCAGGCCGCTTCGCGACCGCAAGCTCTCCATCTCCACTCGCCGAGGGGTCATCGTCGAATGCATGCAACTCGCTCCTCGGGGTCTTCTTTCGCCGGGAGATTCCCTGAGCCGTAGACGATTTGTTCGGCGTCTCCGCTCGGTAAAGGGCTGGAGGTCGCCGGCTACGCTTAGAAGAACGGGTGGGCTCAACGGGTTCCGCCTGGCGGCGCTTCCTCGTAGCAGCATCCTCGTCGCTTTCCGCATCGCTATCGGATACCAGGTCGGACTCGCTCTGCTCCCGCTCGTCCAGTCCCGGGCTCTGCGCATTGGATTCCATGGAAAAGGATTCCTGGTCATGCGGGTCTCGGGAAGGTGCAGACGCAGGACGAATGACCGGGGACTCTGGAGCGCTGCTGCCCTGGACCGCCTCCTGCGGCGCTTCCACCTGAATCGAAGGAGCGGTTTCAGCTTCCTTGTCCGGGAGGGGCGCAGAACGCAGACGAACGACCGGCGGTAGAGATTCTTTTAGCGCGAGAAGGTTTGTTTCTTGCTCGCGTACAAGAGAATCCGTTCGAGTCGACTCCCCCACTGTGATTTCCGGTAAAGTTGATGCGTCACGGAGCACAGAGGGGGAGGGACTGCGGGAGCGTTGCTGCGGGACTTCGGAGCGCCGCTGTGTAGGTTCCATGGCACGGGGTTGCAAGATTGTATTCCCAGGATACCTCACGTCGTGCTCCTTGTTCACCAAGGCACAGATCTCTTGCCTAACACTCGCAGTAGCCTTCAGCCCATCTTTCGGCTCGTACTGCTCCTCCAAAGAGTCGGCCATAAGTCGGATAGCCTTCTGGCGGAGCGTCTGATCGCCCATGCAGCACTGCGTCAGAGCAAGCGGCCTTGTCTTCTCGCAGTATTTTTGCATCGTGTTGTAGTACTCAATCACGACTTCGTGCAGATCAGAAAAGAACTTGGCACGTACTGCGTCGGACGTATCAGCAAGAAACGGCTGCCTCGATCGCAAGACCTCGTCGAACACTTCCAAGAAGAACCGGGCCCCTGCAGAAACGCTCAGCTTCTTCAAGTTAGTGCGGCTAAACCAGCCGTGACCATGCTCATTGCCGAGCTTGAGGAGATGGTCCAGGTACTTGTGCTTCTTGAAGTCCGAGTACATCTTGTAGTCCTTGCTAACCGTCTTCTCCCCTAAAACGCAGCGGGACTCCACTATGGCTTTTATCTTCTTGTCCTTACTCGGATGGTCGGGGAGCAGGCGCGACAGGGCTTCAAACGCAGAGTAGTAGTTCAGCTGAGAGACGCGAACACAAACTTCCGTCTGTTTGTTGATGACCAGCGCGTGCTGCACCAGCTCAAGCTGGGACATCTCCTCGCGGAGCACGCCAACCTGCATCTTCACGCGGCCGCTCGCGGGATCTTTGGGCCAGTCGGATGGCCAGCTCACGTCCTTCTTCGCGATAAGGCTGCAGACCGCCATCACACGATGCATTCCGTCCAGGCAGAGGAAGGGTTTGCCGGACGGGGCCTTGTCTGCAGCCTTCTGGACGGCGGGCGTCTCGGGCGCTTCCACGTCGGCGGTATGGTGGGCCGCCGGCGTTTCGGGCGCTGCCACGTCGGCGGTATGGTCGGCCGCCGGCGTTCCTGGCAGCGCGACAGCGCGGTAAACCAAAACGAGACTGCCGGTCTTCCAGCCGCTTGCACGGATCGAGGTCGCGATCTCGCGTATGCCCTCGTCGCGCATGTCGCGGACGTCCGAGCCCGGCCCGATATCCTCGGGGTCTACGTACTGGAGATCGTACGATAGTTCCGGGAGCGCGGCCATGGTATTGTAGGAGAGGGATGGATAGAAGGAATAAAAAGGATAGAAACGCAAGGGCGCCGAAAGAGTGCAGAATCCTGTCCCAGGCGAGAAGAAGGGATGCGCTTATATAGGCGTCTATAGCACTCGGAGGTACCGGTACAAAACGACCGAGGTACTGGTAATCCCAAAGAGTCGAATCAGGGACCGTACGCGAGGGGTCACTGAAGGTCCGCGGACCTCCAGCCTGGGCCCAGAAGGGACGTCGCCGAAAGGCAAAAACTCATTAATTAATGAGTTTTTGCCTTTCGGCGCCACGCCACGCGGACCCCAAGCCTGGCCCAAAAGGGCATTGGAACCGCCCCCCACAACCTCGTCCGCGCAGAGTCACCCGAGGTCCGCGGACCGCCGGCCCCAGGCCCAGAAGGGGCGTGGTACCTTTTGGCAAAAACTCATTAATTAATGCGTTTTTGCAAAAAGGTACCACGCCCCGCGGACCCCAAGCATGGCCCAAAAGGGCGTTGGAACCGCCCCCACAGACTCGTCCGCGCAGAGTCACCCGAGGTCCGCGGACCGCCGGCCCCGGGCCCAGAAGGGGCGTGGAGCCTTTGGCAAAAACTCATTAATTAATGAGTTTCTGCCCTTCGGTACCACGCCCCCAGGGGTCCAAGCTCCAAGGCTCGGAGCCAATGAACGTTCGTGGTGCAGCCCCAGAGGACCAGGGACATGACCATTTAGAGCCGTTACAACCCGTACAGTGTGAGAATGCAAAAGGTTTTATTGATTTACGGCGATTAACCACCACACCGCAAGGTACGGTACTACGACTGTTCCCACGAAATCTCTATCGCGGGTACAACTCCCACGTCTCTTCTGCACTACTCGCGTACCTTCGGCCTCTACCTTTTGCCTATATAAGGACTTCTTCCACTGCGCGCTTTGCTCGCTGCCTTTACATCCGTGTGTAGACTAAGCTGAAGAGAAAGGAGTGAGCGATGGCGACTAGCGAGAAATACTTCCTCAAGATTAACCCGCGCAACACTGTGCCCGGGTCGAACATTCGCCAGGTCCGCGAGGCGCATGTCGCCGACCTCGTTCAGAAGATGCTCGCGAATGGCGTCTCTACGGCTATGGCCGTCTCGGTGTACGAGCCGTTCCCTGACCGGGCGGCGCGCGACCTGCCGCAGGACGAGCGCGACCAACTCGTCTTCGAGATCAGGGACGGTGCGCATCGACTTGCCGCCCTGCGTCGCCTTCAGGATGACCCCAACTACCCTGAATATGGTGACGACTACAGGTTCGAGGTGCAGGTCGTCCCTTCTCTCAGCCCCGTCCTGGAGCGTACGATCGATGCGGCAGGAGTAAACACAGGCGCCCATCAGGTAGGCGCGAAGAGGACCTTTTGCGATGAGCTCTGGTCTATGCTTCGCGTCCGGAGCGACATCGTGCGTCGCCTCGTTGCATACAGTTCTGCATTCGTTCGCGACCCGGAGAATGAGCTTGCAGATGCCGGTCCGCGCGCGCGCGAGACGATTGCTACCACTGCTCCTAATCCGCCTGAGACGGCAATTTTCAAGGCCTACTACGAGAAGCTCAAGAAAAAGCTGCTGGATAAAGAGAAGAACCCGCGCGTCTTCGACCCGGCGATGGACGGGAAATGGCTCAAGCCACGCATCATCTTCTTGCTGCTTTGCGACGAGAAGGTGACCACCGACAACAGCAGCCACGTGTTCGACATACTGCCGGCGAAGAGCGGCCTCGGCGCTTCGCTGCTTCGCGTGAAATGGTGCGTGCTGGAGTACTGCGTGCCACACGGCGTACTGCTTGCCGAGTCGGAAGGTGACGTGCTGAAATCTGGGGGAAGCGGTGTAGTTCGCAAGCCAGGAGACGACACACGTCTCTGGGACTACATGTGCCTCGTCAACAATTCCCTACGCGCCGAGAAGACTGACCACCTTACCTACACCAGGATGTACGTCCCGCCGTTGTACAGGTACTTGGAGTTGCACAAGCTGTGCGCTCTGCTGTCGATGACGAGGTTGGTTGCCACAACGAACGTGGTGGAGAAGAAGAAAAAGCGAAACAAGAAGAACGCGGGCTCCTCCAACGCGTGGAGCAATTCCTCTCCCCTCTCCCTCATTCCCGCGCAGGTGAATGCGATTTATCGCCAGTACAACTCTTCCCTCCGCCTGGTACCAGAGTTGAAGGGCCTCGAAGAAGGACTCTCGGCGTTCATAGCCATCAACCGACACACGCTCCTCTTTGAGCACATTGCTGAGCCTGGTGTTTGGTCTGCTCCCGATGAACGCGAGTTCCTGGCCGAGCAGCGGCAGACGGTCACAGTGCATCCAGAGTTGCAACTCGGCTGGGCAGATATGACGTCGAAACACCGGGCCATCGACAACGAATGCAGGGAAGTCGCAAAGCTGTTCATAGAGGACATCAATGGAGTCCCGTACGAAGACGACGCGGCTTTTGAGACCCGATTCGGCGATCCTGATACTCAGCGTGTTTCGATTTCCGTGCAGCCCAGTGACATCACGAGCAACGTCGCTTCAAGGGTAAGCGCTCTACGCATGCTGGGATTTCGCGAGCTGTTCGAGAATGTGCGAAGCTCGAACGCTCCCTTGGAAGACGAGGATGGCAGCGGTGACGATGGCAGTGGTGACGATGGCGGCGGTGAGGATGACCCGGCCGTGAGATCCGCGGGCCAGCAGCTCAGGGAGACAAGCGTCCATTCGGATGCATCTGCAGATGGCGGTAGCAGCGATGAGGTACAGCCGCAGCCGAAGAGACGTGCGATAGAACGCTCAGTCAGCACCCCACCTCCAACTCCGTTGGTCGAGGCGCAGAAGGCAGTTTTACTGCACTTGAAGGACGTCGACAAGGTGTACATGCAGTGCGCCAAGTTCGAGGACTGGGGAAAGTCTGACGAGTGCGCCGGCCTCGAGGGAAAAGTCGCCCTTATCCTCACGGACCCGCCCTACAACTGCCGTCGCATCGGAGGCGCTCCAAACTCTGACTATGACGAGCTCAGCGATTCCGACATGAAGGCAGCAGCAGAGATTTTTTGCAAGCTGCTTCGCCCTGGAGGTCAGCTGTACATCTTCTGCGGTCATGACCAGTTTCCGACATGGCGCGAGGTGCTGAACAAGTGCGGCGGTGGACAGAAGGTCGTTGCGTGCAACACGCACGAGAGTATTATGCTCCATCCAGACGCGGTCAAGTCGAGAGGACGATTCAGCTACCACCGTCAGGGTGCGTCCCAGGATGCTGTGCACGCGTTCAAGCGCATTACAACAGGTGAGGGCGTAAACGTGCAGGAAGAGTACGCCCGACTTGTCGCATTTTCCGACACCAGCATGAAGATGCTGTCGGGCAATGACATGCCTGCTTTCGCGGGCGCCATGACGAACTACAGGCCTCCAGTTGGACGCGAGGTGCTGAAGTGGCCGGACGGTGACGGAACAGAAAAATCTGCCGTACGTCAGGAGCAAAAGGGGGTCAATCTCCTTCGGGATCTCATCCGCATACATGCGCCGCGCCGCACGGATATTGTTGTCGACCTGTTTGCTGGCACAATGTCTACTGTTGTGGCAGCACTGATGGAGGGACACCCGGTGTATGCATGTGAGATGGAGAAGGCTTGCTTCGAGCTTGGAGCGGAGCGCGTGCATGCCCTGGCGTACCGGCGCGCGGCTGCTGGCCTGGTTCCAGGTCTCTCCGACGCACAAGTCGAGCTTTTGAAGAAGAGCGTCTGTCCCAGCAAAGATGCTGTTGACTTGCTCGAGGATTCTGACGAGCGCGAGCTTGCTAGCGTTCAAGTTCAAGCTCCGGTTGTTGCGACCGTTCGCGAGGAGGAGGACGAGGAGGACGAAATCACTCCCAGGTACATTTAATGGCCACGCTTAGCTTGATACACACACTTGATAGGATACATACTGTTTAGAACCATATAAAAGGGAAGGAAGCAGTTGCTGTTGCCTCTACAAAAACCTGTGCACTTGTTCCGATGTTTTACCAATGGATCTTGTAACGTATACATATCGAGCTAGCTATAGCTAGCTGTTTATTTATCCATAGTCGCTAATAGGTACCCGCTCAATAATAAACATGCATTAATGCATGTTGTCGATGCACATATTGGGACGTGCGCAATGGGCGCATAGGAAACAGGCAGCCGCCTCCGGCCTCTATAAGAAGGACGCGGTTGTGCGACTAGTACATCAGCTGGGTGGTGGTATAGCGTACACGTGAAGTTTAGACATCTCTCAGCGCACGAGCGAAGCAAGAAAATGGCACTAATTCTCGAGATGTTCGAGTACAAGCCTCACACTGGACGTATGAAGCCCAAATGGAGTAGGGTGATCGGCGTTGTGGAGATTCAGGACGCTACCGTCGAGATCGACGGGATCAGGAAAGCGGTACAGCAGCACTTCCAAGGGACCCCCAGACACAGGATGCAACGTGATGGTTTCGATGTCATCGATTGCATGGACGACCGCATCGGGTCTGTCGAGTATTGGGTCGATTTGGTGCGCTCGAATCTCTCGGGGACAGCGCACACGTTTTCCAACGAGACGTTCTGGATCGATGGGCCTAAGCATTGGCAGGTAGTTACTCGCATATTTTTGAACTTCAAGCCTACTTCTCAATTGGTCGACATGGTTCCGGACCTGGGTCACTGGGTGCTTGCCTCGCCGAGTCACATGTGACTAGAGAATACTACCTTCCATCTGAACTGCAGTTCAGATGGAAGGTAGTATTCTCTATATAGATGATTGCCACGGATACGTGTACAAGACGGTATCCGATACATACCTCTAGCCAGTGGTAGTAGTCCATATTAAAAATAACCGAAAGCAATGCCTCGATATCGTTTACATAGTACTAGAATGGTACGAAAACAGGACGGGGCCTACCCGGTCCGCGGTGGATAGCCTTGCCTTCGTCCATATACGTAGAAAGCAGTGCCACTGCAAAGCTCTGCACTATGCTCTACATACTCTGTTATAGTATCTACGGTACACTCTGGCCCGGTACATGCGTGCATAGCCATGACCTCTCGGATGCTCGATCCGAGCGGGAGTAAGCAAGGAGTGTCATCCACCGCGACCTTCACCAGGTTTGTCCGTTGTTTTTCTTTAGAGGCCTGCACGCATGGGAGTACTATCGCGTAAGGATCAGAATCGCAGATGTTGCCCAACTGCGCAGCTGAAGGTACGCTGGAATGGTCCTCCATGGCGACAAGTGCCAGAATGAGCCAAAAGGACACGACGAAAGCAGGCGAGCAAGTATATTCGGCCCCGGTAGCACGCTCCGTCTCGGAGGCCTCGCGTAAAATACGGAGGGAAGCTTCACCGTCCCTAAACGTCCCGCCTGGTATCGTCAGGGCCTGTAAAACGCTCCCAGGGTAGAGAGTGCCTCTTCGGTGGACGCGTATCGTCGATTCCAAATCCCCACTCACCGCGTAAGTACTTGACGCTACGGGGAAAATCCTAGAAGTGCGCGTGCAAGTACTTGCCCCTCGCGCGCTACTTATAAAAAGGTCGAAACAGCGGAGCAGACGGTCCATATCGCCCTCATCAATACCGCACATGATCCTGTGCGGTGCTTTTGGACCGTACGCCAGTCTCCAAACCACTCGGCTTGTGCGCCCGTGCCTGGATGAGGAGACGCCTCGTTGTACCTTTGAAAGCTCCGAAAGGACAGGAGGAGAGAAGGTACGAATCACAGCATCCATGTCTACTGCAGATGCTAGGTCCCTCCCCACAAGTAGTCTTTGCAAACGGCGGCACGTTTCGTACGACCATTTCGAGGGGGGCCCCGCGCTCTCCACTTCTATCGAGAGTCTAGACTCCCAATCGTTCGCCACTACCGCCATCATCGCAGCTAGTTGAGGATCGCGGTGGTTCGAGCGCAAAATACCACGCTTGAGGGGCTGGTGGGCGGTTTCGAACAAGAGCTCCTGAAAGTGGCGCGTGTGGCCAAGGGCAGGAAGGGTGTGCGCATACAACTCGACGAACCTGTGAACATTCGGCTTGTCCAAGCATTTCCGTGCCTCCTCGTACCCTGCTTGCGGTCGCGAGAAAATCGCGTGCATGTCGTTTACGTACTCGCAGGCATACTGGAAAAGCGCGTCCAGGCGATCCTGTCCATTGTTCTTGTTGAACTCTTGCAACGCTGCAGTACCGTCCACTTGAAGTTCCGGCCAGAAGTGCGTCTCGCTTACCAAGGCTTGAAACTTTCGTAGGAGATCCAGCACGGGATGGGGATTAGACGGAGAAGAAGTTGAGGAAGGCGCCTTAGAGCGAAATGCAGAGCTTGCGCTCGCGTTCCGGGCACACTCGAACGCAGTAGGGGCAACTAGGAGAACTGCAAACCGTTCCGACATGCCCATCGTGAGCAATGCCGGTGGCGACGCGCTGAATATCCTGTTCTGCCTGATCATGTTGTACGAACGGAGAGCGTCCAGGATAAGTATCTCTGCATGTCTCCGAACGTCCGGTGGGCATACTACGAGTATGGCGTTCAACACGTCCTGTGCCATACCGCAGAGAAGATGGTCCGGCGCGACCATGGAGGACTGGTACGGGTCAAAGAGGGCTGGTACGACCGGGTGACCGGATGCAGTTAATGGGACATCTTTCCTCACCGCAGCTAGAGCCACGCTCAATTCGTGAAGAGGTAGGTCTCTTTGCTCTGCAGTCGGCTTCAGGCCAAGTACTTTTAGCTGCTCGGTGTCTGCACAAGCTTTTCTGACGCTCTCGATGCGGCCACGCGATCTGTTGAACGAGGAATTACGACTGTGTACTGTTGTAGTGAACGCATACCTTGCTGCTTTCGAGCCGGATCGATCGTTCCGCAGAAATGAACACAGGTGGCACGGGGCCCTGGATGTATGGCCAAGCACGTCAAGCGTGTGCGTAACGGCAGGATAGTCACCAATATAGCCTACAATGTCAATAAAGATGGTGACCTCATTTCCGTTGGCGTCTATATCCGTGATTCCGGCAGTCGTGCACTGCACAATATCTGGGATAGCTGCGCGAAGTACCTCGTTTGATGAAACTCCAGGTGGAGTGAGCCCTAGGACACGGACTGCACCGTATCCAGCTCTCTCTTCTGGCGCAAGTCCTAGGGGAAGCATGTAGCAGCCCCCAAAGCTTCCTCGCTTGCTTGTGTGAGGCTGGAAATCATCGCAGTATAGAAGGGCGCGGTACGTGAGATACCTCCGACCGTCCATCAGGTACCCGCTGGAGGGGACTGACCGACCCTCTGGAGGGCGGGATGGTTCATTCATCATGCCCTGAACACGCACAACGCGAGAACTACAGCACTCTTTCTTTCTGAATGAACCTTTACCGAAAGAAGTTGCTGGAACGCGTACTAGCAATACCCTCGGCTCGCTCTCATCTCTCCAAAATCGGAATACGAGAAGGTACATGGGAGGTCCTGGGGTATGGCATGTGTCCAAGACCAGCTCTACCACCGTATCTCCATTGCGGAACAGACTAGACTTGCTAAAGGAAGGTACGGCGATCATTTCTTCCAGAGAGCCAAAAACACTGCTCACATCCGTGCAAGTCACACCATCGTCCGCAAAACTAGCGTCCCACACGTAACCGATAACCACAGCCAGCGTATACACGGCATAATTGTCCTTGTGCGGACCTTCCACTATCCCGTCGCGCTGCATGGCACTATACATGACCTTGTCAGCATTAAAATGCACTATAACTGGGTCACCAGTGACTGCTTGCTGAGGAAGATGGGAGCTGTTCGACGCTCCTCCGGTGAGCTTCTGGACAAAAATCCCCCTTTCTAAGCTGAGAAACCTATGCCTGTCGCGGACGATGGGTACATCCTCAATCGATGCGAATGCTATGTTCTGTTCATCCTTATCTCGTACGAACATACTGGTAAACAATGGGCCACTCGAAATGTCCAGCCGCGCCCATTCACTCGGAGGGACTATCCTGACCGGAGCCAAGGCTGACCGGGAGCCAGCCTGTTCCAGAGTGCATTTGTCGAGCGGACCACCCGTCCTGGCCATTCTCGAATGCATGGAGCTCGGTGCTCTGGCTCCAGCCTTCTCCAAGGCGATGGGAAAATGCTCCACCCGAGACATCGGATAGGCGTTATCCCGAACGTACGGCATAATGATGCGCTGCACTTTACGAATTCCGGGCATGCCGGGAGCTCGGGAACTGAGCTCCGTTGCTTGCCAGTTCATCACGGAGCGCAGAGTCTCGTACTGGAGCACTGTCATCCGGACTGTGCCACAGGTGACGAGCAGGGCGAAAACGCTCTGCCACTGCAAGATAGATCTGGCATGGTGTGGAAGGTGGATTCTCCCCGTACTACACTCGTCGCCCTCCAACGAGTCTGGCACTGGCATCTGTAGAGTATTGCAAGCATCTACAGTGTCCATGCTCTCATGAATGAACTCGAGCGCATCCCTTGCGGCAGGCCCCGTGTGCTCTGTGGGCTCTATCGCTATGTAGACCTGCTCTGCGCTTTCCAGGTCTTCAACGCTATCACTATCCTCATCTGTCGCTACGCTAGGGATCTCTCTCTGTACTACAGACGTAGAAGGCTGGGGTTCTGGTGAGTAGCGATCTACATTAGCGGGCTCGCTCGCCGTCAACGGTGGCTCGAAACGAAATGGTCGAAGTGGCGTGGGGCTGGGAGTTCCATCGTGGAGTCCAGACCCATCCTGGACGAGGCGACGAACTATGCTGGAGGTATCTATACCCAGAGAGCCACGCCGCCGCCTAGTACGTCCATCGCTCGTTCTCAATGTACGCAATGACCTGACCTCTTTCGCTGTCCTACCGGAATAAAGCCCTCTTGTCATCGTCTATAATCGGTCTCCCTCGCTGCGAATGGGGATAAGCACAGTGGAGTAGTACGAGGTGTCCAGGACAACCGTAGAAGAAACGAGCGAGAGTGAAGAAGCTTAATAAAACAGGATGAATTTGATATAGTTTCGGATAGATATCAACACTGCTTTATCTGATGTGAATAGCACCGAACTATTGTAACGGCTATCGTACAGAGCAAGAATTGTCAGCGCGAGGCATACATCTCGGGCGTTTCGATGCCTCGCGCTGGACTAAATTGCGTATAAAAATGAGGACATGTCCTTGCTGGGATAGTGTCAAGTAGGCTGCAATCGAGCGCGCGCGCGCGCGGTAGATAGGTTTACTCCGGCTGTGGCCAAAATAATGCGATATACATGAATAAAGGTTCCGCCTAATCGCACCGCCCTTTTCGTAAATTTGAAATCTTGCAATTTGTCGATAATTTATTATTTTTTTGCCGGTTCAGCCACCAGCAAGAGGCTCAACCTTGGATTTGAATCTGAACGTGCAACGAGAGCATGTCACGTAGTGGTGGATGAGTACAAACAAGACGAAATGGGCGTTTTGGCAATCATTCCCCAAAGGCCCATTTCGCCTTGTTTATGCGCGTAAATGTCTATAAATGCGGCGGGGAGACTGGGTTTGATGCAGTTTCCTCGCCTTTCTCCGCATCAGGCCCAGAAACAAAGTGCACTTTAAGTGGTAAGGAACTATTTCAATGCCAACCCTTTTTTTGTTTCTGAACATGCTAACTAACTTATTTGTGTTTGTTTGCTTTCTATTTGGATGCTGAGGATGGGCGGAGTTGATTCTGAGCTCAAGATCTTGTCGACGTCGATCCTGCAGCTGTTGAGGACGAGTTTGGTGGGGTAATCATCCTTTTCACGTTTTCCCTCATTTCTGTTTAACAGCTTGAACGGTTTCTAACATTTCTTGTTTATCTGTTTATCTGATCTTCATCACTGTGTTCTGCTTTTGTCGTGATAGCTCTAGCTCGCTCCTAGTAGTCCTAGTTTCGATAGAGTTTAGCTAGCTTGCTAGGTTAGTTTTGGTAGCTCTAGCCTATAGTTAGTTTCTATTCGGATAGGTATAGGTAGCTTGGGCAGTTAGATGAATCTTCTAGCTATAGCTACGATAAGAACAATAGCCCAATGTAAAACTGAGAATGGCAATGGCCACCTGAACAGCAACAATGACCTAAAACTAGCCTATAGTGAGCTGATAAGAACTACCCTAGCGGTTCCAAAGAGGGCCGAAAGCGGCGCGGGAGCGGCGCTCCCGGGCGCCGGAAGGGTGCCCAAGATAGCGCCCCAGATAGTAAAATTAGTGTCCGTAGACAGTAAAGGGGAGGGGCTGTTTAGTGTCTCCGGATAGTAAAATGGAGGGGCGGATGCTATCTGGATGCGCTGCGAGACAGTAAAAGAGATGGGGCATCTAGTGTCTCGGAGACAGTAACCCGAAATGGCATGTGCTATCCTGAAGCACTGTCTAGACAGTAGGAGGGAGGGGAATTTAGTGTCTCGGGGACAGTGAAAGGGTTTTCGTTTTAGTGTCTCGGGGACAGTAAAAGGGATTTTCGTTTTACTGTCTTGGGGATCCCGGAGACAGTAATCGAAAATCAAATTTACTGTCTCCGGATAGTGTTTGCGCAAAGCGATTTACTGTCTTGGAGACAGTAAATTGCCCGGGCGATTTACTGTCTTGGAGACAGGCCAAGACAGCACGCCAGATAGTAATTCCAGTCTCGACTAATATGATAAGAAAATCAAAAACACCATGTCAAGACAGTAGATTTTACTGTCTCAAGACAGTAAAAGGCGTTCGCCATTTACTGCCGAAACTGTCCGAACCTATGAAAACCTATGATAAATGACGTTGGAGGGGCCCCTCCTGAGGCTGTTTCGTATTCCGACGGCCATCTCGAGTACGAAGTTGAAAAGATCCTCGCTACGCGCCTCCGGCGCAACTCCCGCCAGTACCTCGTCAAATGGGTCGGCTATGGCGATCACGAAAATTCCTGGGTCTCTCGGGCTGACCTTGCCAACAGCCCCGAGCTCCTTGCCGCCTTCCACGCTGACTCTGGTCTTTCTTAAGGGGAGGAGGATGATAGGATCCGGATCTAATCTTTCCTTGATCAATCCTTCTTTGATCCGATCCTATCTGGATCATCACTGATCCTATCTACTTTCAAACTCTTCCCGCCCTTATGGTTTTAATCAGGCTCCCGCCCTTACACCTCGTCATCATTAGTCACTTTGCATCACCCTTATGCCTCTGAGGATTCTTTCTAATCCTTATGCCTCGCATGCGTTTCCCTTATCCTTATGCCTTACATGCATTTCCCTCATCCTTATGCCTTACATGCATTTCCCTCATCCTTATGCCTCGCATGCTTTTACCTTACAATACGTACTTTCCTTGTCATCGTTTGAACCTATCCCACGCTAGT
>Ga0209698_10005625_pt1 | contig 13523 bp, 12 predicted proteins | sample LitLauG_LLR_2012_FD_187203 | JGI IMG/M metagenome (GOLD analysis project Ga0209698, IMG submission 187203) | Freshwater sediment microbial communities from Pennsylvania, USA - Little Laurel Run_MetaG_LLR_2012 (SPAdes) (version 2) | ecosystem: Environmental > Aquatic > Freshwater > Creek >... | reverse complement strand
TCAGGTTCCAGATGGGGTCGATGATGCTGGAGGTCGCGCCGAGCTCGAAGGCCCGGCGGAGGAAGATGGCCGACAGCTCGTTCTGGCGGACCCCGGGGCGCAGGGCCGCCTCGACGTCGTACATGGCGATCTCGTTGATGCGCTGTGCCCGGCGCATGCACTCGACCTCGTCGGGGGTCTTGCAGATGCGGGCCGCGCCGGTGGCGGTCGTCGCGTCGAGCCACTCGATCGACGGCGACAGCCGGGCGAGGTGGTCGACCATCGGGGAGGTCAGCTCGTCGACGCCGACGCGCCGGGCCGACGGCGCCACTTCGGACACCGCCCGCACGAGTGCCTCGACGCCACCGGTCAACTCGATGGCCAACGGCGCGTGCACGTGGTCGGCCGGGACCTCCTCGGGGACACCCTCGATGAAGGGCGTCCACACGTGCGGCAGCGCCTCGTCGACGGTGGCGAGGACCACGACCGGCTCGTAGTGCATGCGCATGGCGTCGGCGCACGGCTGCTTCACGCCGGCGTACTCCTGGTTGGACGGCCCCACGAGGAGCACGGCGTCCATCCCCTGCGCCGACATCGCGTCGCGCAGCTTGGCGCGACGCTCCCGCCGCATCCTCGGAAAGTCAAGGTCCATCGGTGTCCCCCCAAACATGGACTCGGCCGCGATCAGCCCCCGGGCGCCACCCTAGCCAACCGTGCTAGAAGCAGGCATGGACATCGCGTACAACCCCTTCGATCCGGCGGTCGTCGATCATCACCGGCCGATCATCGACGAGCTGCGCCACTCCACGCCGGTGGCCGAGGTCCTGCCCGGGGTCTTCTACCTGCCCCGCCACGAGGACATCATCGCGGTCTGCCGGCAACCCGACCTCTTCCGCCAGGGCCGCTTCCGTCCGATGGACGAGGACACGCGCACCGACGACCAGCTCAACCTGGGCGAGACCGACCCGCCGATGCACACGCGGGTGCGCAAGATCATGCAATCGGTGCTCAGCCCGCCCGCGGTCCGACCCTACGAGCCCTTCATCCTCCAGGTGTGCCGGGACCTCGTCGAGCGCTTCGTCGACCATGACGGTGCCGACCTCATCGCAGAGTTCGGCGCGCCGCTGCCCGGGGCGGTGATCGGGCACATCGCGGGGATCCCCGAGGCCTTCCGGGACCAGTTGCGCGCGTACTCCGACGACTACATCGCCATCGGCAACAGCGCGGAGCCCGCCGAGGCCGCAGCCGCCGAGGCCCGGGTCGAGGCGTTCGATGTCGAGATGCGCGAGGTGATCCGCGCCCGTCAGCGTGCCACCGACCGCCCGCGCGACCTCATGACCGCGCTCATCGAGCACCGCGACGACAACGGCGTCGGGCTGTCGGAGGACAAGATCCTCACCCACCTCACCAAGGACATGATCGTCGGCGGCATCGAGACGACCACCCACCTGGTGGGCAACCTGTTCTACGAGCTGCTGTCCACCCGAGGTGCGTACGAGCGCGTGCGCGACGACCACTCCCTCATCCCGATGGCCGTCGAGGAGGCGCTGCGGCAGCGGGCGCCGGTGCAGATCCTGTTCCGCCAGCCGGTGGAGGACACCGAGCTGCACGGCGTGGCGATCCCAGCGGGCTCCATCGTGGCGCTCGGGTATGCGTCGGCCAACCACGACGAGTCCGTGTGGGACCACGCCGACCGCTACGACCTCGACCGGGGCGAGGCGGTCCGCAAGCACCTGGGGTTCGGGTGGGGGATCCACCTCTGCGTCGGTGCTCCACTGGCGCGCGCGGAGCTGGTGTCATCGCTCCAGGCCATGGTCGAGCGCATCGGGCACATGCGCCTCGCCCCCGGGTTCACCTACGAGCGGGTCCGCTTCTTCATGATGGAGGGACCGACCCGCCTCGACGTCGTCTTCGACTGAGAGGTGCCGCCGGAGGAATGCCTCCGGATCGCGCGCCCGGGCCACCATCTCCGCAGACATCTCGTGATGGGTGAGCGCGAGCCACGTGCCCGCGCGGATGGCGTCGACCACCTGGGCGCCCACCACCGCCGGGTCGAGCAGGTCGAGCGCGGGGCGGGCGAGACGGGCGCGCTCGCCGAAGCGCCGGGTCTGCTCCGCGATGTTGGTGGCCACCGGACCCGGGCACAGGCACGTCACACCGACCCCGCGCGGGAGCAGGTACAAGGCGAGCGCCTCGGCCATCGCCACCAGCGCCGCCTTGGTCGCGGTGTACGGCAGGCGGTCCCACGAGTAGGACCACAGCCCGTTGTAGGACGCGGTGTAGACCACGTGGCCCTCGCCCTGGGCGAGCAGCAGTGGGAGGAAGACGGCGTTGATGCGCACCGCGGAGAGCAGGTTGACGTCGATGACCCGCTCCCACTCCGACAGGGGGATCTCGAGCGGCGAACCGACGGCCAGGGTGCCGACGTTGCTCATCACGATGTCGACCCGCCCGTGGGCGTCGAGCACGTCTCGTGCGAGCCCGGCGACGTCGGTGACCGACGTGACGTCGCAGCGCGCCGGCGACGCCTGCCCCCCGCCGGCGAGGATCTCCCGGGCGACCGCGCCGGCGCGTGGCTCGTCGCGGTCCGCGACGACCACCGCGACACCCGCGGCAGCCAGGCAGCGGGCGCTGGCCGCGCCGATGCCGCTGCCCCCGCCGGTCACGACCGCCACCCGCCCGTGCAGATCCTCCACCGCGCGCACCCCTCTCGACGGCGCATCCTCGCGCTTGGAGCGCCCCCGGCGCCCGTGCTAGACCGGCGCCGTCGAGGGGGGAGCATGCGACACGATCCCGAAGCACTGGTGCAGCGGCTGGTGTCGCCGCCGTTCGTCGCCGACCCCTACCCGGTGTTCAACCGGCTGCGGGAGGTGGCACCGATGCACCGCAGCGAGCTCGGCTTCTGGTGCGCGAGCGACCACCGGTCCTGCGCCGAGGTGTACCGCTCGTCGCGCTTGGGCCTGGGGTTCGGCGCGGCGCGCCTCGAGCAGGACCCCCGCTACGCCGAGAGCCTGTCGCTGCAGACCTTCGGGCACATGCTGCCCTTCATCGATCCGCCCGACCACACCCGGATCCGCCGCCTGCTGGCGCCGTACTTCACGCCCAAGAACATCGACGGGATGCGCCACTACACCGAGGAGCTGGTCGACCGCCTCCTCGACGGCCTGGCCGAGGCCGGCGGTGGTGACCTGGTGGCCGACTTCGCCGAGGACATCCCCGTCGCGGTGGCCTGCCAGCTCCTCGGCGGCATGGGCGAGTCCGATCAGGACCAGTGCCGGGACTGGGCGGAGGGGCTCGTCGAGGCGGTGCACCCGGTGGTGACCGACGAGATGATGCGCCACGCCGACGAGGCGGCGGAAGGCTTTCGGGCGTACTTCCTCGGGCTGGTCGCGGCCAATGACGGCTCCGGCCGCGATCTGATGAGCCAGCTGATCGCAGAGCAGCGCGCCGGCGTCATCGACACCGACGAGCTGCTCGCGACCGCGACCACCCTCGTCGGCGCCGCGTACCACAACACCCGCAACCACATCGCCACCGGCATCTGGACCCTCCTGCGCCACCCCGACCAACTGGCCCGCCTCCGCGACGACCCGGGCAAGGCGCGAGCCGCGGTCGAAGAGCTGCTCCGCTTCGAACCGCCGGTGCAGCTCTCCTTGCCGCGCGTCGCCCTCGAAGACCTCTCGATGGGCGGTGTCGCGGTCCGTGCAGGGGAACAGGTCTGCGCCTTCCTCGGCGGCGCCAACCGGGATCCGGCCCGCTACGCGGAGCCGGACCGCTTCGACATCGACCGGCGCGACGGCGGCTCGCTCGCCCTCGCGTCGGGCATCCACTCCTGCATCGGAGCGGCCATGGCCCGCATGGAGGGAGAGATCGCCATCGGCGCCTTCTTCGAGCGCTTCTCGCACGTCGAGCTCGTCGACGAGGAGCCCACCCTCGACGAACCGGGCCTGCCCCTCACCCGCGGCTTCACCGAGGTCCGCGTGGAGGTGGCGGTCTGAGTGTGGAGGTGGCGGTCTGGGTCTCGTGCCGTCCGGGCTCAGCCGAGCCGGACGACGGTGGAATACCCGAAGCGGGCGGCGACCAGCTCCTTGATCCCGGTGGGAAAGCGGGCCTGCGCCGCCCGGTGCGGTCCGGCGACCCGCCGTTGGGCGCCGGCGTCGCCCGCCCACGCCTCGATGCACAGCTCGGGCTCGGCGTTGGCGAGGGCCAGGATGGCCCCCGCGCAGCCGAGTGGGCCCGCCAGCGAGAGGAGGGCCGCCGAGCCGACATAGAGGGGGCGCTCCCAGACATCGAGGGTCTCGAGGAGCCGGTCTGCGTCGCCGCTCGAGTCCTTGCATCCCTGCACCGGCAGGCCGCCCAGCTGCGCCACGGGGATCCCCGGCGGCGACACCGCCGGGAAGTGGTAGGCGAGGACGGGCAGGCCGGCCGCCGCCGCAGCCACCCGCTCATAGTAGGGCCGCACGTCGGGGCTGCGCGGTGGGGACAGCGTGAGCACGGCGTCCGCTCCCTCGCCGCGCGCGGCGGTGGTGAGCTCGGCGGCCTGGCGGGCCGAGGGCGCGCCCGTGCCGGCGATGACCACGGCCCGCCCCTCCGGCACGGCGGTGCGCACCGCGGCGAGCAGGCGGCGGCGCTCGTCGTCGCTCAGGGCGGCAGCCTCCCCGGTGGAGCCCGCCACCACCACCGCCCGCACGCCGAGGTCGACGAGCTGTGCGGCCAGGGCGGCGCTCGCCCCCGCGTCGAGGTCGCCGGCATCGTCGAAGAGGGTCACGAGCGCGACGCCGACGCCGACGAAGACCGGGCTGGTCACCCCTCCACCGTAGCGGTGCGCCTCGCCGGCGGGCGCGGAGGCCGTTCGGACATTCACCTGGACGACCTGGTGAGGATCGGCGGCGTTCCTGTCGATGATCCGTCCGTATGGGACAGTCGCGCAGGGGTGGACGCGGTGTTGCGGTGTGGGGGGGATCGGCGCTCCTGATCGGCGGTCTCGGCGTCTGGGGGGCGTGGCGCTCGGGCGATCCCGGCGCAGCCGCGGCAGGCGCGGCCATCGCCTTGTCGGTCGCCGTCGTGATGACCGCCGTGCGCTACGGCTGGGCGGCGCCACCCGTCCCTCGGCGTGGCCTCACCCCGCAGGCCGGCGACCTCGCCCAGCTCGGCTACCTGGCCCTCCACGACGGGGTGACCGAGCTGGCCAACCGGGCGCTGTTCCTGGACCGCGTCGGCCATGCCCTCACCCGCAGCAACCGGACCCGCACCACCATCGGTGTGCTCTACCTCGACCTCGACGGCCTGACCGAGGTGACCCGGCGCCTCGGGAGCGCAGCCGGCGAGGAGCTCCTCGTCGAGGTGGCCTCGCGCCTCGCCGCCGCCGTCCGTCAGGGCGACACCGTCGGCCGCCTCGGTGGCGACGAGTTCGCCATCCTGGCCGAGGACGTCAACGTCCACGAGCTGGTTGCGGTGACCAACCGCATCCTGACCCGCTTGTCGGTGCCGGCCGTGATCAGCGGCGACCAGGTGAGCATGGGGGCCACCGCCGGCCTCGCCCTCGGGCACCCGGGCGGCCCGGGGGCGCACGAGCTCATGGCGAGCGCACGGGCGGCCACCTATGAGGCCAAGGCCACCGGTGGGGAGTGGTACCGCCTCGTCGACGTCGGCCCCGCCGGCGCCTGACCCGCGCGACCGCCATCAGTCGCGCTCAGTCCACCTGCGCCTGCACCTCCTCGACGTTGAGGATGGTCCCCTGGCCGTAGCCGGGGATGATCTGCTGGTAGCCCTGGTGGCGGCCGAGGAAATCGAACACCCGCGGGTTGTAGGACTGGACGTACACCGTGCGGCGCCGGTTGGGCCCGGTGGGCGCCATGCCCGCGTGGAGCCCGCAGCCCATGTGGACCGTGGCATCGCCGGCCTCTGTCTCCAACTCGACGACGGGCAGCCGGGCGAGCTCGGCCTCGGTCGGGCGGTCGTGGCACGCCTTGCCCCACGACCCAGCCATCATCGTCAACTGCGAGCTCGACCGGTTGGCCGCGTCGAGCTGGACGCCGACGAGCACGCTCGGGCAGGTGATCTGGCAGCCCCCGAGACCGCAGTCCTTGTGCCAGGGCAGGTTGGCGAAGCCGGTGACCTCCGGGTCGGTCCCGAAGTCCTTCAGCACGGCGAGCAGGCCCTCGACACGGTCCGACACCGGGACCACCTGCTGTCCCCCGAGCGCGGTGAGCCGCTGGACGGTCGGATCGGCGTTGAGCGCCTCGAGGGTTGCGGAGCGCTCCCCCATGAACGTGAGCCGGTACGGGAAGCGCCGGCCCTCGCCGTCGGCCGCCCACCACGAGTCGAACTCCCCTTCGCGCGCCTGGTCACGCAGGCGGTCGACTTCGGCGCCGATCTCGGCGATCCGGTCGGGTCCGAAGGCCTGCCGGACCACGAGGTACCCGGTGGCCTGGAGGAAGTGCGACAGGTCCTCGGGGCGGTCGTCGGTCGTGAAGCTGCGGTGCAGGTCGAGCGGTCGCCCCTCCAGATCGCGCAGATCGAGCGAGCCGGGGTCGTAGATGGCCCGACCCGAGTACATGGCCCGGATGGCGGGCTCCCAGCGGTCCCAGCCGTCGAAGTCGCCGCGCACGAACTCCACGGCCCGGGAGTACAGCAGTCCGAAGCGGGTCCGGAACTCGTAGACGTAGTCCTGCCACGACTCCCGGTCGAGACCGATCACCACCTCGGCGTCGGCGACCACACCGGCCACGATGCGCACCGCTGCCGGCTCGGCGACGTAGCTGTAGGACGCGCCGTCCACCGTCAGCGCGAACGGCGCGGAGCCCGCCACGTCCCACGCGATCCGCTCGTTGCCACCGTCGGCCAGCCGGCGGGGCAGCTCGCGGCGGTGGAAGTCGTGGAAGTCCACCTCCGGGTAGCCCGCCACCCGGAACGTCCCCACCGTCGTGTCCCGCCCCACTGCTTGCGCGCGCACGGTCCCCCCTCGTCCAGGTCCATCCAGACGTTACCGGAGCGTGCCCTGGGTCCCTCCATGCACTCCACCGGGCCGAGAAGACCGGATGCCTAGAAGACCGTGTAGCCCCCGTCGACGACGAGGCAGTCGCCGGTGTGAAAGGTCAGCGTCGGATCGGCCAGGAACACCGCCGCCTCGGCGAACTCGTCGGGCGACGCCCAACGCCGCACCGGCGTCCGCGCGACGGTGTTGTCGACGAAGCGCTGGTAGGCCTTGGCGTCGGCCAGCAGCTCGGTGTCGGTCCACCCCGGCAGCAGGGCGTTGGCCCGGACGCGATGGCGGGCCAGCTCCACGGCGAGGGAACGGATGAGGCCGATCACCGCACACTTGCTCGCCGCGTAGTGCTCCCGGCGAGGCGCACCGTGCAGGGCCACGGTGGAGGAGACGGCCACCAGGCTCCCACCCTGGCCGCGCGCCACGAGGTGGCGGGCCGCGGCGCGCAGCGCGAGGAAGCTGCCGTCGACGTTGACGCAGAGCACCCGGCGCCACTCCTCGAGGGACATGTCGACGAACGCCGCATCGCCGGTGACCCCCGAGTTGGCAAAGAGCACGTCCACCTTGCCGAAGTGCGCCACGGTGCGTGCCATCGCGTCGTCCACCTGCGCCTCATCGGTGACGTCGCAGCGCACACCGAGCGCCCCGACACCGAGCGCCTGGAGCTCGGCGACCGCAGATGCGTTGCGCTCCTCGTTGCGGGCCCACACCGCGACCGCGGCACCGGCCGTGGCGACGCCCCGGGCCAACCCGAGGCCGATGCCGGTGTTGCCGCCGGTCACGACCACCACCCGGCCGGAGAGGTCGAACATGGCGGGATCTTCCCACCCTCGTCGGCCCGGTCGCACCTCGCCGGCGTCGCTACGATGCGCGGGTGACCGCGACCGATGCCCAGATCCAGGCCGTGCTCGACGAGCGCGGCATCCTCGACACGATGAACCGCTACGGCCGGGCCCTCGACGAGGGCGTCGACGAGGAGTGGGAGGCGATCTTCACCGACGACGCGGTGTTCGACACCGTCCTGCCCGACGGCACGCTGTGGGTCCACCTGACCAACCGGGACGAGTTCCGCGCCTTCCTCGCCGCCTACCCCCGCCACCCGACCACGGCTCCCAAGCACGTGACGGTCAACCCGGTCATCGAGATCGACGGCGACGAGGCACGCGTCCACGCGACCTTCCTCTACCTCAACCAGTCACCGGGTGCGGCTCCCGAGCTGTCGGCCTGGGGGCACTACCGGGACCGGCTGCGCAAGGTCGGGGGCCGGTGGCGCTTCGTCGAGCGCCGGTGCGTGACCGAGGCCAAGGCCGACTGAGTGCCAGGCGCGCCGGCACCGGCACCGCTGCGTGGGGGCCCCCTGCAGGGGACGGTCGTGGTCGAGCTCGCCAACTTCATGTCCGGCCCGTTCGCCACGTTGATGCTGGCGGATCTCGGTGCCGAGGTCATCAAGGTCGAGCAGCCCAGGGGCGACCCGTTCCGGCGCTGGGGTCGCCCCGACACCTACGTGAGCGCCGTGTTCGCCAACTGCAACCACGGCAAACGCAGCGTCGTCCTCGATCTCAAAGATCCCGACGGTGTGGACGCCCTCCTCCGCCTCCTCGAACACGCGGACGTGCTGGTGTGCAACTGGCGGCCCGACGTGGCCGCACGCCTCGGCATCGGCGACGAGGTGCTGGCCGGCCGCAACCGTCGTCTCATACGACTCTACGTCTCCGGCTTCGGCCCGACGGGACCCCTTGCCGACGAGCCCGCCTTCGACACCGTCGTGCAAGCCCGCACCGCCATGACCGAGGCGCTCTCCACAACCGGGGAGCCCACCCTCGGCGCCGGGTACCCCGTCGACAAGCTCACCGCGATCATGGCGGTGCAGGCCGTGCTGGCGGCACTGCTCACCCGGACGACGAGCGGGCGGGGCGAGCGCATCGACCTGGCGATGCTCGACGCGGCGAGCTACCTGTCCTTCGTCGATCTCTACACGGGGCGCACCTTCGTCGACCACGAACCGGCGGAGGCCGTCAACCGGCACAGCTCCGCGGTGCGTCCCGTGCGGACCAGCGACGGGTGGCTCCTGGTGGCGCCGGTCACCGGCGCCGACATCCGCCGGGCGTGCGAGGCCGTCGGGCGGCCCGAGTGGGGGGAGGACATCCTCTCGGCACCCGACCAGGTCAACCTGGTGCACGCCCTCTTCGACCGGATCGAGACGGTCACCGTCGCGGCATCGACAGAGGTCTGGCTCGGGCGCTTCCGGGCCCACGACGTGCCCGTCGCGCCCTGTCTCAGCGTCGACGAGCACCTCGCGGATCCCCAGGTCGACCACAACGGCGTCTACCGGGTGGTCGAGTGGCCCGATGCCGGCGCGGTGCGTGTGGCCCGCTATCCGGCCCGTTTCTCCTCCTTCGGACCGCTGGTCGCCGACGCACCTGCCCCGCCGCTCGGCGCCGACACCGAGGCCGTCCTCCGCCGGCTCGGCATCGAGCCCGCCGCTGGGTGAGGGACTGGGCCGCCCCGGCTGGTGCTCGGTAAGCTGCGCCGCGCCAGGCGCCAACGGCGGGCGGGACTGCCGGGACACGAGGAGCACGTCGGCTATGGAACTGGGCCTGTCGGAGGACCAAGAGGCGCTGCAAGAGGTGTTCCGCGCCTTCTTCACCAAGGAGGCGCCGCCGAGCGTCGCGCGCGGGTCGGAGCCCCTCGGCTTCGACCGGGCGCTGTGGGAGCGCCTCTGCACCACCGGTGCGGCCGGCATGGGCGTGCCCGAGGCGGCCGGCGGGGGCGGCGCCACGCTGTCGGACCTGGTCGTGGTGGCCGAGGAGCTCGGTCGGGCCATCGCGCCGGTGCCCTTCGTCGAACATGCCGTCGCCGCCCGGCTGCACCCCGCGGCCGATGTCGTCGATGGCAGCTCGATCGCCACCATCTCGCTGCGGCCCGCCGGCGCGGACGGCACCTGGTCGCTCGTGCCCGCGGGCGCCGTCGCCGACGTGGTCATCGGCGTCGACGGTGCCGACCTGGTCGCCGTGCGTTCGACCCCCCCGGGCGCGGCGCCCCGCAACCATGCCGCGGCCCCGTTGGCGCACCGCTCGGCGCGCGCCGGCGAGCGCGAGGTGATCGGGTCGGCCGGCGACTTCGACCGGGCCCTCAGCGAGTGGGAGGTCGCCACCGCGGCATCTTTGATCGGCATCGCCGCCGCCGCACTCGACATCGGCGTCGCGTACGTGATGACGCGGCACCAGTTCGGGGTGCCGGTCGGCTCGTTCCAGGCCGTGCAGCACGCGCTGGCCGATCTGCCGGGCAACATCGACGGCGGGCGGCTCCTCATCTACAAGAGCGCCTGGGCAGGCGAGCAACCAGCCCCCGGCATCTGCGACCCCGACAACAACGACATCACCGACTTCGCCACGCTGGCATCGATGGCCTTCGTGTTCGCGGCCGACACCGCGGCGCACGCCACGGACCGCAGCCTCCACTTCCACGGCGGGTACGGCTTCTCCGAGGAGTACGACATCCAGCTCTTCTACCGCCGTGCCCGGGGCTGGGCGCTGGTGCTCGACGACCCCGGCCGGGAGTGCCTCCGCCTCGCCGACCGCCTCTTCGGGCCGGCGGCCCGGTGAAGTCGCCCGGTCCCAGCCCGCGAGCCCCGAGGAGCTGAGATGGACTTCGCCCTGCCTCCCCACGTCGAGGAGTACCGCCGCGAGCTGCAGGACATCATCGCCACGCACGTCACCGACGAGGTCATCGACCGCCAGCACCGCAGCGGCACGTTCAGCAGCCCCGAGCTCAACCAGGCGCTGGCTGCGCGCGGCTTCCTCGAGCGTGCCATCCCCGGCCTCGGCCGCGGCGACCCGATCGAGCTGTGGGTGCTGTTCAACGAGCTGGAGAAGGCCGCCGCGCCCTACGACGCGCTGGCCACCACGATCATGATCGCCGGCGTCGTCGCTCACGTCGGCACCGAGTGGCAGAAGGAGCAGATCCTTCCCGGGATCATCGCCGGCGAGTCGATCGCCTGCCTCGGCTACAGCGAGCCCGACTACGGCAGCGACGTGGCGTCGATCGTGACGCGGGCGGTGCGCGACGGCGACCAGTGGGTCATCAACGGGGCCAAGATGTGGACCACGATGGCGCATGAGGCCGACTGGGTCATCCTGCTCACCCGCACCGACCCCGACCTGCCCAAGCACCGGGGCCTCACCATGTTCCTGCTGCCCATGGACACGCCCGGCATCTCTTTCGAGCCGGTCCCGACCATGGGCACCGAGCGGACCAACGCCACCTTCTACGACGACGTGCGCGCCGGCGACGAGCGGGTCCTCGGGGAGGTCAACGGGGGCTGGCGGGTCATGACGGTGGCGCTCGCGTTCGAGCGCGGCGTCATGGGCGGCACCAACGTGGCCGTCCCCTTGCTGCGCCACTTCCGCCACTGGGCCGAGTCCACCGGCCTCGCGGCCGAACCGGTCGCGCGGGAGCGCATGGCGCGCGTCGCCATCGACAACGTCGTCGCCACGCTGCTCACCCAGCGCTCGGCGTGGATGGCGGCCAGCGGCCAGCTGCCCGGCCTCGAAGGGTCGATGACCAAGGTCTTCGCCAGCGAGAACTACCAGAAGGCCGTGCGGTGGTTCCAGCAGCTCGCCGGGCCGGCCGGGCTCCTGCAGTTCCACGAGCCCGGCGCGGCGGCCGAGGGGTGGATCGACTACGACGCCCGGCACAGCCCGGTGACGACGATCTACGGCGGCACGAGCGAGATCAACCGCAACAACATCGCGGAGCGCCACCTCGGCCTGCCGAGGACGCGCAAGGCCCAGCCCTGAGGACGGGCCGGACCGCGTAGGTTGAGGTCCGGGAGGTGGGCAGCAGGCGGTGTGGCTCTCGTGGGACAACGCGGCGCTCCTCGCAGCCGCCCTCGGCGTCGTCGGCCTGGGCGCCCGGCGGGCGCGGGATCGCGCCCTTCGGGCGACCTCGGCGTTCGCGGTCGAGGCCTCCCTCGTCGCGGCGCTGTACTCGGTGTGGCAGTTCGTCGGCCAACTCCCCCACCGGGGGGTCGGAGGCGCCATGGGCCACGCCCGTTGGATCGTGCACGTGCAACGGCTCCTGCTCCTGCCGAGCGAGCGGGTGCTCCAGCAGGAGGTGCTCGGCCACCCCCTGATCGTGCAGGCGGCCAACGTGTTCTACGCCGTGGTCCACGTGCCGGCGCTCGGCATCTTCCTCGTGTGGCTCTTCGCCCGGCACCGCTCCCGCTACCCGCGCTACCGCAACGCGCTCGCGGTGCTGACCTTCACCTGCTTCCTCATCCACCTGATCCCGGTCGCACCCCCGCGACTGCTGGCGGGCTCCGGCTTCGTCGACACCGCCGTGCGGTACCACCAGTCGGTGTACGGCCCGGTCGGCACCGGCATCTCCGACCAGGTGTCCGCGATGCCGTCTCTGCACCTGGCCTGGGCCTGCCTGATCGCGGTGGCGGTGATCCAGGTGAGCCCGAGCCGGTGGCGCTGGCTGGTGCTCGCCCACCCGGTCCTGACGATGTACGTCGTGGTCGTCACGGGCAACCACTTCTGGCTCGACGGCATCGCCGCCGCCATCCTCGTCGCCGCGTCGCTGGCCCTGGTCGACGGCGCCGGCCGGTTGCGCCGACGCAGGCGCGCCGCGTGCCCGGCGCCCGAGCAGCCCCGACCGACCCTGCAGCGGGCCTGACCCGCTCCGCACCCCCGGAGGCCCCATGTCCAGCGCACCGCGCGTCGCCGTCGTCGGCACCTCATTCGGCGGCCGGGTCCACGTGCCCGCCCTGCGGGCGGCCGGGTTCGACGTCGCCGCGCTCGTCGGCCGCGATCGGGTGCGCACCGAAGCCCGCGCCCGCGACCTCGGCGTGGCCTGGCCGTCCACGTCCCTCTCCGAGGTGCTGGCCGAGCCGGGGATCACCTGCATCACGGTGGCGACGCCACCGCACGCCCATGCGGCTGCGGTGCTCGACGCGCTGCGCGCCGGTCGCCACGTCCTGTGCGAGAAGCCCTTCGCCCGCGACGGCGCCGAGGCCCGGGCCATGGTGGAGGCCGCCGAGGCCGCCGGCGTGGTCGCGCTCGTCGGCTGCGAGTTCCGCTGGACGCCTGAGGAGCTCCTGGCCGCCCGCGCCATCCGCAGCGGCGCCATCGGCACGCCCCGGGTGGCCACCCTGCTGCTGCACTCACCGCTCGTCGCCGGCGGCCTCCACGGCGCGTTCAACGGCGAGTGGTGGTTCGACGCGGCGAGCGGTGGCGGCATCCTCAACGCGGCGGGCGTGCACTGGATCGACCGGTTCCGCACCTGGCTCGGGGAGGTCGAAGCGGTGTCCGCCGTGCTCCAGGTCTGCGGGGACCGGCCCGCCGACGAGGCCGAGGACACCTTGACGGTGCTCCTGCGCTTCGCCTCCGGTTGCCTCGGGACCATCCAGCACTGCGCGGCGGCGCGAGGCCCGGCGACCCGGGTGTGCCGCGTCGTCGGGCCCCGGGGCAGCCTCTGGCTCGACGGCGCCGACGTCCATGTCGCCGACGGCACCGCCAGCCGCGTGCTCGACGCCGGACCCGCGGACCTCCTG
>Ga0209698_10005624_pt1 | contig 13524 bp, 11 predicted proteins | sample LitLauG_LLR_2012_FD_187203 | JGI IMG/M metagenome (GOLD analysis project Ga0209698, IMG submission 187203) | Freshwater sediment microbial communities from Pennsylvania, USA - Little Laurel Run_MetaG_LLR_2012 (SPAdes) (version 2) | ecosystem: Environmental > Aquatic > Freshwater > Creek >... | reverse complement strand
ACAGGTTCTCTTAGAGGGAGAGGACCTCTACAAGACCTCGGTACCCATCACCGTGCTGCGCAGCCGTATCGGCATGGTCTTTCAGCGCCCCAATCCTTTCCCGACGATGTCGATCTTCGACAATGTCGTGTCCGGACTGCGCTTTATCGGCGTCAAGGATAAGGCATTCCTCGCGGAATCCGCGGAGAAGGCCTTGAGCGAAGCCGCATTATGGGACTCGGTGAAGGACCGCATGAAGGCTCCCGCCGCGACCTTGTCGGGCGGTGAACAACAGCGTCTGTGCATCGCGCGCGCGATGGCGGTGGAACCCGAGGTCTTGTTGATGGACGAGCCCACCGCGTCGCTCGACCCGGTGTCGACCCAGCAGATCGAAGAGCTGATGTCGACGCTCAAGCAATTCGTCACCATCATGATCGTCACCCACAACATGCAACAGGCTCACCGCATCTCGGACAACTGCGCGTTCTTGCTGATGGCCGATGATCGCACGGGCGAGCTCATCGAGTTCGACACGACGGAGAAGATCTTCAACGACCCCAAAGACTCACGTACCCTGGATTACACACTGGGCCGCTTCGGCTGAGGGCGCCCCGGTCGCGTCGCGGCGGTGGGCAAAGTGTTTTGTGTGGTGTCGCGAGGACTACTCGCCGGGACGTGACCCCTGGGTTTCGGGCGTCACGAGAGTCCGACGACGAAGGATCAGTCGAGGAGACATCGCCTCGGGCCAGAACTCCCACGCCGCGACCAGCATGACCAACAGCATGGCAACCATGGTGGCGTTCTGAGAGACGTAGGAGAGGTAGAGCTGGTGTCGCGGTAGGAGGACTTGCACCACTCCGACGTCCTTCCACCGCGGCCACGGGACGACGTTGACCGCCAGAGCCAGTAACGCGACCCGCGCGGTCCAACTGCGCCAGCCGATCTCGAGGGGTAGCAGAGCGAGGAGCGCGACGAAGGCGAAATAGTGGTTCCACGCGATGGGCGAGCAGATCGTGGAGATGACGAGACCGATGACCACCGACGTGAATTCGTGTCCGCGCAGCCACGCGCCATAGGAGGCGATGACTCCGATCACCGCGAAGACTCCGGCGACGGCGAGTGACTGCGACGCGGTGAGATGGCCTAAGAAGTAGGGCGGCCGCAGGAAGACGTCGTCGATGCTCGAGCTGGCCTGGGCCGTGGAATACGTCGCGAAGTGTTCGAGTTCCTGGCTGCCCACGATCTGGTCGCGGATGAACGTCGAGGCGCTCTGGAAGAAAAATAAGGTCGCGCTGAGCGTGACGACGGCCACCGTAATCAAAGCCGTGACCGCCTGGCGATATTGGCGCCGCACCAGCCAGATCACGATGAAGATACCGGGATAGATCTTCAGCGCGGTGGCCAGTCCCACCCAGATTCCTTGTAGTTTCCCGTGGATCACGAGTTCGTCGGCCACAATGGCCAGCGTCAAGAAAGCACCGATCTGGCCCCAGAAGATGTTGTCGTAGACCGACGAGAGTGCGATGGGCGAGATGACGGTGATCGCCACGGCGATCAGGAGAGCGGTCGCGGCACGGTGGCGCGTGAGCCGTCGTAGGACGAGGTACAAGGTGGCGGTCAACGCGGCCAAGATCGCGAAGGTCCACAGCGGCGCGAGCCACGAGGTGGGGACGAGGACCAGGGGGCTCAGCAACAAGATGCCGCCGGGCGGGTACGTGAACGCCTCGATACTGAAAGAGGTGTAGATATTGCCCGTCGACTTCAACTGTTGGAAGTTCGCGGCGCGGCCGAAGAGGTCGGCGAACCCGCCGTCTTGGTTCTTGACGAGATGGTAATAGATCGCTGCTTCGACGATGAGGACGACCATTGCGATGGCAGCGGCCAGAGCGAAGGGCGGTGTGGTCGCCCGCGCGCGCGAGCGGCTGCGGCGCGACGCAATGGTGTCGCCGGCTTCGTCAATAACCGTCATCGGAGTGGCGGCTGTTGGCCCGTCGCAGGGCGCAGAGTGCGAGTAGCCATAGGTGAACCTTACCTTTTGACGGGTCGACTCTACCGCCTCGACGTGAGACCCTCGTGACGAATGACGCTTACGAGCCGGCGGGAGTGATGGAGGCGAGGTTCGAGACCGATGGTTCGATGAGGCCCGAGGGACCCTTGCCGAAGAGGCGCAGGATGTTGTTGGTGATGGTGATCAGTTGGGGTGCGGGACACGTGGGGTAAGTGGCGGTGGTGCAGCGATTGAGGTCACCGACCCAGACGTTGTTGCCAGTGTCGATCGTGCCCGCGTGCGAGACCGGATTGGTGAAATAGACCATGTCGGAGTAGCTGTTGCCGTTCCAGACCCCGCCGCTCGTGGTCCCCTCGTTGACGGGCACGGGTGAGTGCGAGAGGATCTCCAAGTTCGCCGGCTCGCCCGAGGAGGGGATCACGTGGTCGAAGTCGGAAGCGATGACGTTCACCAATGACGAACCATTGGCCAGTCCGGTGCCGTGGAACACCCACGATGTGGCGTCGGAGACGACCATCGGGACGAAGATGTTCGGGGCGAGGTAGCCGCTGTACTGCACCCCGATCTGTCCCAGCGGCGACCAACTCGCCGGTGGGGACTCCCACGTGTTGCCGGTGACCTGCACGCCGGGCGCTTTGCCGTTCAGCGGATCCTCGTACGAGTTGCGATAGTCGACCACTTGGCGATTCAGTCCGAGGATCGAGGGTTCGAGTCGATCGTGACGCACCATGGCTGCCGCCCCGAAGAAGACGACATTCATTCCGTGGGCCTGCGCGCTCTGGAGGGCGAGTCGCTCCTCGTAGGTCCATCCCTCGTCGTGGTCGAGCGAGATCATCACTTTGTGGTGATCCAACACGTGAGGGTAGGACGACAACGTGATGTCGGTGATGTAGCTCACGTCGAGCCCCTCCTTCTCCATGAGTGCCACGAGGGGGTACTCGTTGGTGAGGAAATCCGAGGAGCCGTTTCCCGTGTCGTAGGGCCGGTCGAAGGAGACCACGCGCGCCCGATTGCAGACCGGATACGAGGAGTTGTCCACGATGCAGGGACCGGTGCCTTGGTAGAAGGAGTAGCCACCATAGGCGTTCCAGCCTTGTTCGATCATCGAGCGGTTCACGACGACGTAGGTCGAGGTGCTGGTGGGGTCCCATACGGTGAGGGGGATGTAGCTCGCCGAGCCGTCGCTGCCGACCAGTTTGAGCAAGTAGTCACCGGGGATGAACTTGGGCGAGACCAACATCACCGCCGAGATTTTCCAGTTGTAGCACGACACCATGTGATAACCGTCCACGGGACACGCTGGCTGATCAATTCCTCGCTGACGCTGCGTCGTGTAGATCAAGCGCGCCCCCTTGCCCTGGTACCACCCCATGCGAAAGGCTTCGACGTAGTAGGACGGCAGTTTCGTGCTCACGTAGAGATCCAGGTTCTGACCGACCTGGGCGTTGGTGGCGTTCGCGAAGCCCTGGATGGCGGTCGTCGACGTGCTCGGACCGATGCGCCACGTGGTCGTACCGGGCAGCGCGTTCTCGTCCAGAATGGCGCGCGACTGCACGCCGTCGGCGCCGATCATGGTGGGCGGCAGAGTGGTCGTCGGAATCGTGCTCGTCGATCCAGAGAACGCGCTGACCTTGAGGCTTACCACCGCGACCACGATGAGCAGCGCATACACGCTGATCAACAGGTACGAGACTCGACCAATACCCCGAGAATTATGACGCGGCACAAGACCTTCCTAGTGTGCGACGTCGTCGCAGCCTTGGACGATTCTAGGCCCGCCGCGAACCAAGCGTCGAGGCGGTGGCTACTCGTCGATCGTGAAAGGACGGTGCACCGCGCCCAGCGTGATGCCCGCCGAGTGCAGGTCCGGTCGTTCACCGCGGGCTTCTTGAGCGCGGATCGCCGCGCGCTCCCAGCGTTCCTCGACGCGTCCGTACTTCCAGTAGAGCAGGGCGAAGGCCCACACGCCCACGAAGATCCCGACGATGGTGAAACCCGCGGCATTGATGTTGAAGTTGGCCGCGTAATTCCACAGACCGCCACGGAGGTTCAGTTGGGTGCTGAGCACCTGCATCAGTTCAAGGGTGCCGATGTAGAGGGCGACGAAGACGCTCAGACCCGTGATCGCGATGTTGTAGTACACCTTTCGCACGGGCTTGGAGAACGCCCAGCCGTAGGCGAAGTTCATGAAGGATCCGTCAATCGTGTCGAGCAGGCTCATGCCGGCGGCGAAGAGGATCGGCAGGCTCAGCAGTGCCCAGATGGGCAGCCCGGCGGCCACGCTGGAACCCGCGAGGACCAAGAACGCCACCTCCGTGGCGGTGTCGAAGCCCAAACCGAAGAGCAGGCCGACGGGGTACATCTTCCACGGGGCGTCCACGCTGCGGGCGAAGCGTCCGAAGAACCGCATCATGAAGCCGCGCGCGTCCAGGTGCTTCTCGAGTTCGGCGTCGTTGAAGGTTCCCTGACGCATCTGGATGAAGAGGCGAACGATCCCCACCAGGATGATGAGGTTCAAGATGGCGATGAGGTACAAGAAGCTGCCCGACACGATGGTGCCGATGAGCCCGCCGTAGTGGTGGAGCCCCGAGTTGGAATTGCGTACCTGACTGCCCAGCGCTCTCACGCCAAGGCCCAGGATGAGGGTGAGCGCGAAGACGATGGAGGAATGACCGAGCGAGAAGAAGAAGCCCGTCGACATGGGCCGCTTGCCCTCGGACATGAACTTGCGCGTCGTGTTGTCGATGGCCGCGATGTGATCAGCGTCGAAGGCGTGGCGCATGCCCAGGGTGTAGGCGAGAACGCCGGTCCCGACGCCGAGCATCTTGCCCGAGCCGAGATTGAAGTGCTGGGTCGAGGCGTAGATCAGCAGACCCCAACCGAGGACGTGCAAGAAGACGATGAAGCCGAACATTCCCGAAAGGCGCTTCCATTCACTTGGCGTGAAAGCGGCCTTGACGCGCTCGCGGCGTGTGGTCGGAGTGGGGGCAAAGGTCGTCACGAGGCCACCCTAGTAGGAGGAACTTCTATTAAGTCCAAAATTATCGTGACCGGCAGATGACCTCTTGGCGACGCGTGATCGACGTCGTCAACTCGAATGCATTCGCCGGTCGAAGGCCTGTGCGCAACCAGCCGCGCAGAAATAATAGTGAACACCATCCGCGTCACGCTCCGCCGCGGCGGTGGCGGGCGTCACCGTCATGCCACAAATCGGATCGATGACGTCATCTTCCGCGACTGGCCTGGCCTGGGGCGCGGGGCCTCGCGCACGTAACGCAATCGGGGTCGGTGTCGCGGGGGCGTCGTCGCCCTCTTCGTCGCCCTCGAGGTTGTCGGCGACGAAGCGCTCACGGCACCGGTCGGAACAGAAGTAGTAGGACCGGCCGTCGCGTTCGGCTCGCGCGGGAGCATCGTGGAGGCGAACCTGCATCTTGCACACTGGATCAATGGCGTATCCCGACGCCTCGCCCTGACGGTGTCGACGGCGCGCGAGTGACCACACCACCGCCGCCACCGCGATGAAGACGAGGTTGAGGTAGGTCGTGTAGTCCCACGTGAAACGTTGACCTGTGAGGTGTACCAGTCGATTGGTGGGCGCCAATCCGGCGATGCGAAAGACGACTTCGGTGACGAGGCCCGCCACGACCATCGCCGCGTAGAAGACGCTGATCAGTCGCAGGGTGAGGGCACCACCGTAGAACTTGCGGTAGATCAAGATTAGCGGCATGGCGATCAGGTCGGCGAAGACGAAGGCGATCACGCCGCCGAACGAGATGCCGCCGTGCCACAAGGCGGCGGCCAGGGGCACGTTGCCCACCGAGCACACCCAGCTGATGACCGCGATGAGCGGTCCGACGAAGGCGTTCTCCACCGACGTCCACGGACCGTGGCCGTGTAAGAAGACGTCGCCCCACCACGAGACCGGCACCGTGACGGCCAAGAAACCCGCCACGAGATAGCCGATCACCAGTTCGCGCCGCAGCATCGTCGCGTCGGCGACGGCGTACGACGAGGCGTTCGACCAACCCGACAGGCGGCGCAGCGAGCGTTCGGGGGTCGGCGTCGCTGGGGCGGCGCCGTTGCCCACGCCATCATCCACGGTGGTCTCGCGGTCTCCGTCATCGTGGCCGGCCGACAACGCGCGCACGCGTCGGCGAGCGCGATCCACCAGAACGGCGCTGAAGGCGCTGGTCCCAATGAGGGCCAGCACGACGATCATGACCGGACCGCCGACGAATTCCGCGGCCGCGAATTGCCAGCCGAGCAGGACGAGCATCACGATGCCGAGCTCGACCACCAGGTTCGTCGAGGAGATCATGAAGATCATCGCGCTGGTGAAGTCCGCCCCGCCGGCGAAGAGCGATTTGGCCATGGCCGAGGCCGCGTAGGAACAACTCGAGGAGACCATGCCGTACCAGGAAGCTCGTACGACGGTGCGGGGGCGATGATCCCCCAGACGCGATCGCATCAAATCGGTGTCGACGAAGGCCTGCACGGCGCCCGACAGGGTGAAGCCGAGCACCAACGCCCAGAGGGTCTCCCAGAACATGTAGCCGCTCTCTCGCAGCGAACGTCCCAGCGTGAGCATGAGGTGCGACACGGCTACGACGACTTCACGAGTCGCGCGATGGCGGCGGACGCCTCTCGCAGTTTGGCGTCCTTCTCCTCACCGCCGACCTCGACCGCGTGAGCCACGCAGTGACTCAGGTGATCGTCGAGCAGTTGCAGCGCCACGCCCTGAAGGGCGCGGGTGACCGCGGTGATTTGCTGGAGGACGTCGATGCAGTAGCGGTCGTCCTCGACCATTTTGTGGATGCCGCGCGCCTGACCCTCAATACGTTTGAGTCGCGCCAGGACGGCTCCCTTGTCGTCGCGGTAACCCGGTGAATCCATCATGTCTCCCTTGAGCGGGCGTCGCGGGAACTGCTCGCTTCGCCGTGGTCTGTCGTCGACGGTCGATCCGCGACGCGTCGAATCAACTCTCCTTGAGGAGTGCGAGACGCCGCGTGAACTCCTCTTCACTGACTTCGCCCTTGGCGAAACGTTCCTTCAAGATGTCAATGGCGGGATGAGCCACGGAAGAGGCGCCAGGTCCGTGTCCGTGTCCGTGACCGTGTCCTTGGCCATGTTCGTGGCCGTGCAGGTGTCGCGGGCCGCGGCGGTAGTTCTGGATGAGGACCAGGACGAGCAGGGCGATGCCCGCCCAGAAGGCGATCATCACGAGCACGCCGAGCAGGCCCACGCCGTGGCCACCGTAGCCGCCGAAGAAACCATCGTGTTGACGAAACATGGGCATGAGTCCTCCAAATCGAGAGCGTTACCATCATACTCCCTGGGAGTATGGGTGGCTACGAAGGATTCGCGGGGTCTTTCGGCGCGCGTCGTCGCCCCGGGGGTCCGACCGGTGCGCGACGCCGTGGCGGCAAGGTGGCGAGGAGTTCGCGAGTCGCGGCGGCGATGTGATCGATGGCGTGACCGACATCTTCTCGCGCCATCTGGTTCGGCGTGTTCAATCCGGCGACCTTACGCACGAATTGTCGCGCGGCGTCGACGATCTCCTCGTCGCTGGCGGGGGGCTCGAGTCCTCGCAGCACGGTGATGTTACGGCACACGGTCCACCTCTCGTTCTCGCGACGGGTCGCGCGGGGTCAGCCCCCACCCTCTAGCCAATAATTCGAACGAGGCGCGCCGCGCGGCGAATTCGTGGACGCGGGTGGACACCATGATCTCGTCAGCCCCCGTGCGCGCCTGCAGGAGTTGAAGACCGTTGACGACGTGCGCGGGCGAACCGATGTAGTGCGTGGCCAGCGTGTCGGCGACGAACGCGGCTTCGTCGTCGCTCATCACGGTGTTCGCCGCCTCGTCGGGCGAGGGCAGGGGTCCGAGTCGCCCCCGGGCTCGCTGCAGGACGTTGAGCGCGTTCGAGCCCGCCAAGAACTGGGCGGTTTCGTCGTCATGAGCGCAGATGACCGAGGCGGCGACCATGACATAGGGCGCCGCCAGGAACTGCGAGGGCCGGAAGTTCGTGCGATACACCTCGACGGCCTCGTCGAGCTGGGCCGGAGCGAAGTGATAGGCGAAGGAGAAAGGCAGGCCGAGCTGACCGGCCAATTGGGCGCTGAAGGTGGACGAGCCCAGCAGCCAGATGTCGGGGAGATAGCCCGCTCCCGGCGTGGGTGCGGGGTGCGGCGGCGTCGCCTGGGGCACGAGGTACGTGATCAGCTCGACGACATCGTGGGGGAAGGTGGTGGACTGGACGTCGCTCGCACGGCGCAGAGCGTGGGCCGTCACCCGGTCCGTGCCCGGCGCGCGACCCAGGCCCAGGTCGATGCGACGAGGGTGCAGGGCCTCGAGGGTCGCGAATTGTTCGGCGATCACCAGCGGTGCGTGGTTCGGCAGCATCACCCCGCCGGCGCCCACACGAAGGGTGGTGGTCGCGTTCGCTACGTGGGCGATCAGCACGGCGGGTGCGGAACTGGCGACTGCGGCCATGGCGTGGTGCTCGGCGACCCAGAAGCGGTGATAGCCGAGTTGCTCGACGACGACAGCCATGGCCGTCGTCTCGCGCAGAGCCTGGGCGGGGGACGACCCCGACGCCACGGTGGCGAGGTCGAGGACCGAGAGGGGTATCACCTCGTCACCTTATTGATTGATCGCCAGCCTCAGCGCTTCGAGGAGGGACTGGCCAGACCGACCACCGCGTGGGGGACGTAGAACTCCTCGAGGGCGGCCATCTCGTCGTCGTTGAGTTCGAGTGATAACGCCGCCACCGCGTCGTCGAGGTGGTGTGACTTGGTGGCGCCGACGATGGGACTGGTCACCACCGGATGGGCGAGCACCCAGGCGAGGGCGATTTGGGCCGGAGCGACGCCTCGCTGGCTCGCGATGCGCACCACGGCGTCCACGATGGGCTTGTCGACCTCGGTGTACAAGGTGGCGCCGAATTCGTCGCTCTGGGACCGCGCGGTCTGCGATTCCCACGGTCGGGTCAGTCGACCACGGGCGAGGGGGCTCCAGGGGATGACCCCGATCCCCTGGTCGTCGCAGAGCGGCAGCATCTCTCGCTCCTCTTCGCGGTAGAGGAGGTTGTAGTAGTTCTGCATCGAGACGAATCGCGTCCAGCCGTTGAGGTCGGCGACGTAGAGAGCCTGGGCGAACTGCCAGGAGTACATGGAAGAGGCGCCGATGTAGCGGACCTTGCCGGCGCGCACCACGTCGTGCAGGGCCTCCATCGTCTCTTCGATGGGCGTCTCGTAGTCCCAGCGGTGGATCTGGTAGAGGTCGACGTAGTCGGTGCCGAGGCGGCGCAGACTGTGGTCGATCTCGGCGAGGATCGACTTTCGCGACAGTCCCATGCCGTTGGCGCCGGGGTTCATGCGACCATTCACCTTGGTGGCGATAACCACTTCCTCGCGCGGGACCATCGATAGTAACGCCGCGCCGGTGATCTCCTCGGACGTGCCGTCGGAGTAGACGTTGGCGGTGTCGAAGAAGTTGATGCCCGCGTCGAGGGCCTGGCGAAAGAAGGGCAGCGCGCCATCGCGGTCGATCGACCACGCTTGACGGCCCCTCGAGGGAGTGCCGTAACTCATGCAGCCGAGAGTGAGGCGCGACACCTTGAGGCCGGTGTGACCGAGATTGACGTAGTCCATGATGAGAATCTACCGATTGTCGCGACGGCGAGTGCGGGTGCGGGCATGAAGTGGCCGAACATCGTGGTGGCGAATCGTCTAGCGTCTTGCGATGGCCCCACGTGAACGGTTGACCTACGAGGAGTTCGGGCGCGCGACGCGCGAACTGGCCCAGGAGATTTGCGACTCGGGCTTTTCGCCCGACATCGTCTTGAGCATCGCGCGTGGGGGATTCTTCCTCGGCGCGGGCCTGGGATACGCGCTGGGGGTGAAGAACGCCTTCATCATGTCCGTGGAGTTCTACACCGGTGTGGATGAACGGCTCGAGATGCCGGTCGTCCTGCCGCCGGTACCCAGCAAGGTGGACCTCTCGGGGGCGGTGGTGTTGATCGCGGACGACGTCGCCGACTCCGGGCACACGCTCAAGATGGTCACTGACTTCTGTGCCGAGACCGTGCGCGAGGTTCGTTCCGCCGTTCTCTACGAGAAGCCCCAGACCGTCATCGTGCCCGACTATTCCTGGAAGAAGACGGATCGATGGATCGACTTCCCCTGGTCCTACGAGGGTCCGGTGACCAAACAGGGTGGCATGAACCACTAGGTGGTCCGACGCGGACCCGAGCGCCACGGCGTGCGAGCAGTGAGCACTGCGACAGCGCCTCTAGTAGAAATAGTGGGATATGACCTTCTCCGATATGGATGTCGCCGACAGCCCGCTGGAACTGATTGGCCACACCCCGATGGTGCGCCTCGGCAAGATCGCCGCCGACGTCGCCTGTGACGTCATCGCCAAACTCGAGACCACCAATCCGGGCGGCAGCTCCAAGGATCGGCCCGCCTTGACGATGATCGAGGCGGCCGAGAGCGAGGGGCTCCTGACGCCGGGTTCGACCATCATCGAGCCCACCAGCGGCAATACCGGCGTCGGCCTCGCGATCGTCGCGGCGCAGCGCGGCTATCGCTGCATCTTCGTGATGAGCGACAAGATGGCGCCCGAGAAGATCGACGTGCTGCGTGCCTACGGGGCCGAGGTCGTGGTCTGTCCGACGGCGGTCGCGCCGGACCATCCGGATTCCTACTACTCGACCGCCGAACGGCTCACCCGAGAGACGCCTCACTCCTTTCGCCCCGACCAGTATTCGAACCCCCACAATCCCCGCGCCCACTACGAGACCACGGGCCCCGAGATCTGGGAGCAGACCAAGGGGCGCGTCACCCATTTCGTGGCCGGGGCCGGAACCGGGGGCACCATCAGCGGTGTCGGTCGGTACCTCAAGGAGCGCAATCCCGACATCAAGATCATCGCCGCCGACCCGGCGGGGTCGGTGTATTCGGGCGGCGCCGGGCGACCGTATCTGACCGAAGGGGTCGGCGAGGACTTCTGGCCGGGGAACTACGACGCGTCGCTGGTCGACGAGGTCATCGCGGTCAGCGACGCCGACGCGTTCGCCATGGCCCGCGCGGTCACCCAGCGCGAGGGGATCCTCATCGGCGGCTCGGGCGGCACGGCGGTGGCCGCCGCCTTGGTGGCCGCCGCCACGTTGCCCCCCGACGCGGTCGTCGTGGTGCTGATCCCCGATTCGGGCCGAGGGTACCTCTCCAAGATCTTCAATGACACCTGGATGACCGAGTACGGCTTCTTGCGCCCCCACGTCGAGATGGACGCCGGTGACGTGCTGACGAACAAGGGGAATCGTCACGACGGCCTCGCCGACTTGGTCCTGGTGACCGAGGAGGTGTCGGTGCGTGAGGCCATCGCGGTGATGCGCGCCAACGACGTGTCGCAATTGCTGGTGACGGTGACCGACCAGTTGCCGCTCGCCGCCAAGGAAGTGTCGGGATCGCTCAGCGAGTTGGGACTGCTCGAAGCCACCACTCGTGACGCGGCGGTCCTGGACATGACCGTCAAGGAGATCTGTGACGCACCCATGCCGATGGTCGGCGTCGGCATGAGCGTGGCGCACCTGACCAAGCAACTGGGCACGTCGGCCAGCGTGCTGGTGCTCGACGGCGGTCATCCCGTCGGCGTCTTGACCCGCAGTGACCTCCTGAGTTTCCTCGAACAGCGCAGCGAGCGATGAGCGGCTTCAATACGCGCGCCATCCACGTGGGATCCGAGCCCGACGCGGTGACCGGTGCGGTCAATCCGGCGGTCTATCTCACCTCGACCTACGCCCAGGACGGCGTGGGCGTCGTGCGCTTCAGTGACTACGGACGGGTCGACAATCCCACCCGCGCCGCGCTCGAGACGTGCCTGAGTGGTCTGGAGCAGGCCCGCCACGGGGTCGCCTTCGCGTCGGGCCTCGCCGCGGAGGACGCCCTGCTTCGCACGTTGTCGCCGGGTGACCACGTGGTCCTGGGCAACGACGCCTACGGCGGGACCTATCGACTGCTCACGCGCGTGTTCGGGGGCTGGGGACTGCGCGTCACGTGCGTCGACCTCGCCGACCTCGAAGCCGTGGCCCGCGCCATGGAACCCACGACGAGGATGCTCTGGGTCGAGACGCCCTCGAACCCACTCTTGAAAGTCGTGTCACTGCGCGCACTGGCCGCCGTGGCCCACGAACACGGTGCCGTGCTCGTCGCGGACAACACGTTCGCCACTCCGTTCCTGCAGCGCCCCCTGACGCTCGGCGCCGACGTGGTGGTGCACTCCACGACCAAGTACGTGGGGGGTCACTCCGACGTGATCGGTGGCTTCTTGGCGACCAACGACGACGACCTGGCGACGTCGCTGCGTTTTCACCAGTACGCCATCGGCGCCGTTCCCGGGCCCCTCGATTGCTACTTGCTCGTGCGTGGTCTCAAGACCCTCGGCGTGCGCATGGAGCGCCACTGCGCCAATGCGCGTGCCGTGGCGCAGTTCCTCGCCGGTCACCGCGCCGTCGAACGGGTCTACTACCCCGGGCTGAGCGAACATGCGGGCCACGACGTCGCGCGCGAGCAGATGGACGACTTCGGGGGAATGGTGAGTTTCACGGTGACCGGCGGTGCGCCGGTGGCGCGCCACGTCTGTGAGTCGACGAAGGTCTTCACGTTGGCCGAATCCCTCGGCGGGGTCGAGAGCCTCATTGAATTGCCGGCGGCGATGACGCACGCCTCGACCGCCGGATCGACACTCGAACCCCCCGACAACCTCATCCGACTGAGCGTGGGGATCGAGGACGTCGACGACATCCTCACCGACCTCGATGACGCTCTTCGCTAGTCGCTCCTCGTGCAGGGCGCCGTGGGGTGGGGGCTTCTCCGCGCCGAGGTGCGCCCTGCGTTGAGGTAACGGTGCGCGACACCAAAGGTCAAGGACGGGGGCTTTCGCCCCCGTCCTTGTGTTTCCGCTTGCGCCCGCGTGCGGAGGTGTCGTTCGCGAGGCCCCTAGAACGCGGGTCCCGCGACGAGGGTGAGGTTGACCGAGGACGACGTCCCGCTCAAGGTGGTGTAGGTGACCTTGACGCTGGCGCCCACCGCCAGTTTCTGGACGATTCCCGAGAGCTGCGGCGCGCTCGTGACCGTCTGGCCGTTGAGGGCGGTGATGACGTCACCCGCGACCAGTCCCGATGACGCGGCGGGGGTCCCCGGCGCCAGTCCCACGATCTGCACGCCCGCCACGGTGGGGCTGTTGAAACCGCCCACGCTTGAGGACGCCGAGTTGATCTCGATGCCGAGGATGGGGGTGGCTCCGACGTGGACCGTCGTCGTGCTCGTGCCGGCTTCGATGGTGTGGACGATCGCCAACGCGGTGTTGATCGGGATGGCGTAGCCCTGGGTGGCGCTCGCCGAGGTGTTGCCGAAGTAGCCGATGCCGGCGCCGCTCGACGAGCCGGCCGTGTCGATGCCGATGACCTCGCCCTTGGTGTTCACGAGCGGGCCTCCCGAGTCGCCGGGCTGGATGTTCGCGATGATCTGGAT
>Ga0209698_10005623_pt1 | contig 13525 bp, 9 predicted proteins | sample LitLauG_LLR_2012_FD_187203 | JGI IMG/M metagenome (GOLD analysis project Ga0209698, IMG submission 187203) | Freshwater sediment microbial communities from Pennsylvania, USA - Little Laurel Run_MetaG_LLR_2012 (SPAdes) (version 2) | ecosystem: Environmental > Aquatic > Freshwater > Creek >... | reverse complement strand
ACTTGAGGGGCTTGTCTTCCCCCTCTGTTACCGAGAGCAGTGCCACACGAATCTTTTCGCCCAGGTCGTAGCTCGACGGGCAAACCAGGTTGCCCACATTTTCTATAAACAGGTAGTCGAGACCGCCCAGCGTGACGCCCTCCCAGCCGGCGAGATGCCTGTCGATCATATCTGCGTCAAGGTGGCAGATTCCATGAGTATTGATCTGTCTGACCGGCGCTCCGCTGGCCGCAAGACGGCGCGCGTCGTTGTCCGTCTCCAGATCGCCCACCAGCGCGGCCACCTTCGCTCCCTTGGCCCGCAGCTCGCGCAATGTGAATTCGAGAAACGCCGTCTTGCCCGTCCCTGGGCTCGATACCAGATTCAGCACAAGCACGCCTGCATCGCCAAATCGGCCGCGTAACCCCGCCGCCAGTTCGTCGTTCTTTTTCAGAATTCCGCGACGCAGCTCTACAATCCTGGTCGTCATAATGCCTCCACTCGGGCCGTCATACCGCCTCCTGCGCTGTCTTCCTGTCGCCCTCGTCTACCTCGTCAATCTCTATCGACTCGATCTCCATTTCGCGCCCCTGCCGCAAATCGCTGCATGGCTTGTCGCAGTGCGGGCAGCGAAAGCTCTGTAGACTCTCCAGTTCCCCATCCTTGCCGCACGCCTCGCAATGCATTACAACCGGCAGTATCTTTACCACCAGTTTCGAGCCTTCCAACGGAGTCCCTTCCGTCGTGATCCCCCAGCAGAACTGCAGCGAGTCTTCGACAACCGACGCCAGCGCCCCCACCCGCAGCCGCACTTCCTGCACTCGTGCGCCGGGGTACGCAGCCGCCGTCTCGGTGACCACGTCCACAATGCTCGCCGCGATTGAAAGCTCATGCATGAAAGGTCGATTTTACGCTTCCGCACGCCCTGCCGCCGTCTGCTGGAAGATGCCTTTGAGAAGCGCAAAATGATCGCAGGTTGTCAGGGCTCCCAAAAGCACCGGATTCTGATCTCAAGAGAGCGCCGAAGAGCCAGCTCGCGCAGGGCAGGTGCCTTCAAAGGCTACCGCATTTACAATCAAGCTGTGGAGCCAGAAGCGTCATCGCAGATCATTCTCGCCGAAAAGCTGGTCAAGGTTTATACCGCTGGCAAACTTAAGGTAACCGCCGTCCGTGGAGTCTCGCTTTCAGTCCGAAAGGGCGAGTTTGTCGCGATCGTCGGCCCATCCGGTTCGGGCAAGTCCACCCTCTTCTACCTCCTCGGCGGGCTTACGCAGGCCACCGAAGGCCGCATCGTTATTGACGGTGTGGACTTTGCCACCCTTGGCGACGGTGAGCGGACACGGCTGCGCAAGCACCGAATCGGCTTCGTCTTCCAGAAGTTCAACCTTTTGCCTACGCTCTCGGCCATGGGCAACATCGAGATCGCCTACACCATCAGCGGCCGCAAGGAGCCAATGAACCTGGAGTATCTTGACCGGCTGAGCGACCTGCTCTCGATCAAGGGACGGCTCAACCACCGCCCTTCGGAGTTGAGTGGAGGCGAGCAACAGAGGGTTGCGATTGCTCGTGCACTGGTGACACAGCCGGCAATCGTGCTGGCCGACGAGCCCACCGGCAACCTGGACACCCGGAACTCGGACGCAGTTCTGCAAATGCTGATGCGTTCGAACCGTGAACTGGGCCAGACCACGTTGATGATCACGCACAACCCCGAGGCGGCATCGGTGGCCAGCCGAATCCTTCATATGCGCGACGGACAGATCGTGCTTGAGGAGAAGGGTTCCCGCTCGGACGATTCGCTACCTGTTTCTGCCGCGGCTTTGCCCGCCTGAAGCGAAGCCTGGAAAAGGTGTTTATCGCGGCCAGAGGCGGTTTTTGGAGTGGGATATTGGGGGACAAATGCAGTGCCCGATGCAGTTTGACCCAGTTTCTCCCGCCCGGTATACTCGAAGTTGCATCAATGCGGGAGTAGCTCAGTGGTAGAGCATCGCCTTGCCAAGGCGAGGGTCGCGAGTTCAAATCTCGTCTCCCGCTCCAAATCGCCCTCCGGCAACAGCCGGGTTGGCTACGGCGGTTCGGAGCGAAACAAACCAGTTCATTGGCTGCCCTGCCGAGGCGCGGTACCCAAGTGGTAAGGGAGAGGTCTGCAAAACCTTTATGCGCCGGTTCGATCCCGGCCCGCGCCTCCAAACTTCTTAGGAAAACCCTCCTGAGTTCCCCTTCATTGGCAAGGAAACCTGCCGCGATATGCCTCGCTCGGCGCAGTCAGCCCGGGGGGCAACGAAGCCTTGACGATGAGTGGTTTTGCATTGCGAGCCGAGGTCCCCTCTGTGAAAAGCGGGCAAGAGAACAGGCAGTTCGCCGGAGACAGGCCGTTCCGTGCGGGTCTGGAAAGTAAACGACAGGGCGCTTGCCATTCCCAATTCAAGTGTGAGCTTGGTCACAATCAGTATCCACAGATCGGGATACCATCGTGGCGTGGTTGGGAGTACGGTTCTGGTGGAGCGGTTGAACAGGAACTGCCAAGAGCAGGTACTTACAGATACTCCATGCCATTTGACGCCGATAGGCGTCGCTTCGCGTTATGTGAAGGAAATAACAGCCAAATTTAGACCTGCTCAGTTGCAAGATCTGCTTAAATAATTCTCTCCAATCTGCTTCGCGACTTAAAAGTCAAAAGACCACCGGCATGGCATTGATACTGTCGTTGAATTGGGATGCCTTCATGACACTCCAATAGGACAGGCAGCCAATATTTCTTGATCTCTCATGCCGGGAACACTCAATCTTGAGTTGCACAGTTCCTGCATATGGGTACACCCGTGAACATGAAGCGTCTTGATTCGTGGAAGGGAATTGCCGTGTTTCTGGGCCGGAGCCTGCGCACGGTGCAGCGGTGGCACGATTGTAACGGGCTGCCGGTGCATCATTTCGGTGGCGATAAAGGCTCCGTTTTCGCCTACGAGGAAGAGATCGATCACTGGCTTGCGCGCATGGCGGAAGAACCTGGAAAAGCGCACGCGTCAGCGGACAGTACGCTTGAGTCAGGCAGGCGGAGTTCGATAGAGCTCACCGCGTCCGCTGCTCGGATGTGGGAGACGCGTTCGGAGAGAAACATCCAGTCGATCGCCGACCTCTACCGCAAGGCTATTAGCGACGACTCGAGCAACTCTGCCGCATACGCCGGCCTTGCCGGAGCCATGGTCTTCTGCGCGCTGAACGATATCATCGACGGCGCCCTGGCTTATCCCAGCGCCATCGAGGCTTTGCGGCGGATGCCTCAACTTGACGCCGAACAGCTTGACGCAAAATGCCCGGCGGCCTGGATCGATATGCTTTACAACCGGAACTGGGGCCAGGCGCGGGCGAGCTTCGAAGAGATCACGCGCAAGCGGCCCTCATCCTTCGCTCTGTCCGGCCTGGCGGCAATGTACGTTGCTGAAGGCAGGATCCTGAGAGCCCAGGGATGCGCCTGGGAGGCGTGGAGGCTCAATCCGCTGGTTAGTTCACTAGGCGCACTTCTTTGCTGGACCGCGTACCTGAGCGGAGACTTTCAACAGGTTCTGGATCTGGTTGCTCAAATCAGATCCGGAGGGGGGGATGGGGGGTTCGTTACCGCGGTGGAGGCGCTTGTGCTGATTCAGAACGGCACAGCTTCCACGAACCTCGCGTACCTGGAGAAAGCTGCTTCCCACTTTCCGCAGAATCACACGTTGCAAGGGATTCTCGGCTATGCCTACGGAATCTCGGGATCAATGAGCCAGGCGCGCAGAACGTACGAGCACCTCGAGCATTGCTCTGAAAGAAACAGGAGGAGCAACGGATACGCATTGGCAATTGTTTCCATGGGACTGGATAACAGGCAGGGAGCCATTACCTGGCTTGAGACGGCTTATGCGAAGGGCACGCTCTGGAGTCTCGGGTTTGGCTCTGACCCGATGCTGAGATCTCTCAAGAACGATCCACGCTTCGAGCGGCTGGTAAGCAATATCGGAGTCACAACGAATTACCAGGTGACAGACGGATTTCGAGGACTGGAAACGCGCTCATTCATGAGTGAAGTTCTGGTCGGAGAAATCCCATGAGATTTTCGGCTTGGGAACGCCGCCCGGCATTTATCTCAGGCTGAGGAATCAGTCCACCGACCGTCGCGATCCTATGAGATGCACGGATCAAATTCATTGGCGGCTTCCGGCTTTGCACGGAGGCGGGGATCGGGAACTGAGAGCATGTGCTTCCATGCTTTGCGAATCGGGGCTCGCGCGTGCGCTCGCTTTGCTCATGACCGTTTTCCTCAACGATTGCGAAAACCTGACACGAATTGGCAGATTTACACATGTCTTGGCGCTGTTCAAGAGAAAAGTATTCGCTTACTCTCATCCTTAAGAAACTCAGACCGCTTCATAGCCACTTTGACCGGGCATCGTTGCCCCGCAGGGAATCGGCGTCGATTCAGCCTGAGTTCACCGATTGATTGGCTCGAACGATGGAGTCAATCATGCCGGCCTCCAGGGTAAACTCAGCGATTCCCAGGAAGGTGTCAAGGAATTAGCCCGGTTGGGCACTGGCAATGCTAAGTCAGCATGGCGAAGCCATGCGCAACAATACCTCCCGGGGGAGGGCATGGGATGCAGGACACACAGGAACCAGGCGCTTGCCATGCATGGCCCGATGGTCGCGCGCAGAGGTTTGAGATGCCTCCAATGAGCCTTCAACTTCAGGAAAGCGCTTTGGATGCATCGATTGCTCCGCCGGCCACGACAACGGGAGAAGACCGCAGGTGGTTCGCCGTCTTTACACTTCCTCAAAACGAGAAGTCGGTTGTGAGACACCTAGCCATGCGGGAGGTCGAGGCTTTCCTGCCCACCTACGAGACGGTGAAGGTGTGGAAGAACCGGCAGAGGGTGCGGACGATACTTCCTCTGTTTCCAACTTATCTGTTTGCACGCATCGGCCACCGGCAGCGCAGCAGGGTTCTGGAGTCTCCGGGGGTCATCCAGATCGTCGGCAACGGCCGTGAGCCCGTGCCGGTCTCCGATGCAACGATCGAGTTGCTGCGTGCTGGCGTCCAGAGCGGGAAGATGGAGCCATTTCGAGAGCTTGTAGTGGGCAAAAAGGTCCGCATCAAGAGCGGCGCCATGGAGGGCGTGCAGGGCACTCTGGTTAGAAAGAGCAACGGCCTGCGCTTCGTTCTCACGATTGAGATGATCAAACAATATGCCTCGATCGAAGTTGGCGCCGATGACCTGGAAGCCGTAGTGGAGTAAAGTTCGGACGACCCAATCGCTTTCGTTCATGAACATGTTGGAGCAGCCTGCGGGCAATTGAAGCACACGACCGGATTCATTCCAGTTCCCAAATGAGAATTCAATGATTCATTTCCAACCTCCCGGCCTCGAGTTGCGTGGAGCGAAGATCCCAATGCCAGGCAAGAACTCGAACCAGAGAGAGAAGATTCTGGCCTCCGCGGCCCAGTTGTTCGCGCGGCAGGGATATCACGGGACCAGTACGCGCGAAATTGCCCGCCTCGCCGACGTAAACGAAAACAGCATCTTCCGCCATTTTGACCGCAAAGAAGATCTTTTCTGGTCGGCCCTCCGCTCTCGTTGTACGGCGATAAAACTTCGCCGCGACGTCGTCGAAGGTTTGGCGGCCGGCGAGGCTCCGGAGACCGTTCTGCCGAAGCTCATCGAGTTTCTCTCCGATATCCTCAACTTCTCGCCGGAGCTGTTGAGGCTGATCGCGGTGGCATTGCTCGAAATGCAGTGGAAGGCCGATGTCTTCTGTGACGAGTGTCTCTCTCCCGCGCTCTCGGCCATCAACACATACCTGGCCATGAATGTCGAGAAGGGGAGGGTCCGCAACCTTGATCCAACCATGGTCACCGCGGCGCTCACAACGATGGTGCTGGTGCATCCGTGGCTTTCCCGGCATATTTCTTCTGAAACCACAATGTATGCCGATAGCCGCGCGGCAGAGCGCGCCTACACAACATTCTGGCTCGGTGTGCTGATGCCGCGGGCGGTAGGAAATCCGCGAGAGCCGGTTTTTGCGGCTGCCAAGGAACCCGCGCGCTGAACCTGCAAATCGGCGGGCCGTCGCGGCCGTCGCGGATCAACGAAATCCGGCATCTCAGGCAACCTTCCACTTAATGTGAAAACAGTTTTCAAATTATGAGCAAAAGACTTTCAATCCTATTTTTTCTTTGGAGCACAATCTGCGCAGGCCAATCGGTATTGACAACGCCTGTCGTGGAATCTCCGTCGGCACCCGCAACAGGGCCGGCCTACGCGACGCCCGGTGCAGGGTCCCCGGCGACGCCGAACGCTTCGACGAAGGAGCAGGCGCCGGCTGCGGCTTTCGGCACTGGCCGGATTGTGGGACCGCTCACGGCAAGGTCCGAATTTGAAGAGTACGTCGAGGACGCAACAGGGCGCCGGCTTCCGGTGTACGGCCGTCAACTGTTCGACGAAGTTCCCACAACTTTTGCGCCGGTGGAGAATGTGCCGGTACCTGCCGATTATGTGCTGGGGCCTGGCGATCAACTCCTGATTCGCGCCTGGGGGAAGATCGAACTCGATTCGCGCGCGACTGTGGACCGGAATGGTCAGATCACGCTTCCCAGAGTGGGAACTGTGACGGTGGCCGGCCTGCGCTATGCGCAGGCAGAAGGGTATCTGCGCGGAGCCATCGGCGCTCTGTTCAAGGACTTCGAGTTGAATGTCGCTTTGGGCCAGCTTCGCTCTATCCAAATCTATGTTCTAGGCAATGCGCGGCAGCCGGGGGTCTACACAGTTGGTTCGTTGAGCACCCTGGTCGACGCCTTGTTTGCCTCCGGAGGACCGTCGGCAACCGGAAGCATGCGTCATATTCAGCTGCGGCGCGAAGGCCGGACGATAACGGACTTTGACCTCTACGATCTGGTCGAGAAGGGCGACAAATCCCGCGATGCCCGGCTGCTGCCGGGCGACGTAATCTTCATTCCTGCGATTGGTCCAGAGATCGCGATCAGCGGCGATGTGAATCAGCCAGGGATTTACGAGTTGAGTGGGGAGACCACGGTCGGAGCCGCACTTGAAGACGCCGGGGGAATGACCAGCCTTGCGGACGCCGGGCGGGCGGTGCTGGAACGGATCGAAGACCACAGCAGCCGCAAGGTGGATGAGTTCGTACTCGACACCCAGGGGCGAGACCGGCCAGTCAGGGATGGAGACCTGCTGCGGGTATTTCCCCTTTCGCCAAAAATCGCCAACGCCGTAACTCTGCGAGGCAATGTAGCTCAGCCCGGCCTCTATCCATGGAAGGAGGGAATGCGCGTCTCGGACCTGATTCCCTCTCGTGCCTTTCTTATCACGCGCCGCTATTGGAATCAGCAGAATCATCTGATTCGGCCCGAGCCTGACAATCCATTCACAGGCCAACGCAGAAATATATCCGGAAATCCGCTCACGGATGAATCGGACGGCCCGCGGACGAATGCAGTCGGAATCGGACGTGCCGATTCGATGCGAAACCCAACGACGGATCCGCCCGAGAACACAGGCTCCGAGACAGTGAGCGCCATCGGCCAGAACAGCGCGGAGATCAACTGGGAATATGCGCTGATCGAGCGGCTCGACGAGCGTGATCTCAGCACCCGCCTGATCCCGTTCAACCTCGGCAATGCGCTGGACACCTCCGCTTCTACGGACAACCAGCAATTGAAGCCCGGAGACGTGGTCACAGTCTTTTCGCGGGCAGATCTTGAATTGCCGATGGAAAAGCATGCTTCCTTTGTAAGGATTGGCGGAGAGGTGAACGCGCCCGGAGTATACCGCGTGAATCCGGGGGACACTTTGAAGGAGGTTGTGGGAAGGGCCGGTGGCCTGACCGAGCATTCTTACCTTTATGCCTCGATATTCACCCGCGTTTCGACGCGCACCGCCCAGGAGGCACAGCTTCGGCAGTCCACTGAGCAGATGCAACGAGAACTTATCGCCAAGTACGCGAATGCGACTCCGCAAGGGGGACAAACCGCGGCAGACCAGCAGGCACAGCTCGCCTTGCAGCAGTCTGCCCTGGCCCGGCTCACATCGGTCACAGCGACGGGCCGGGTGGTCCTGAGCATGAAGCCGAACGCGGGCACTGGAGAGGTTCCCGATTTCCCCCTCGAAGACGGGGATGCCTTTTACATTCCGCCGCGGCTAAGCACAATCCAGGTGGCCGGCGCAGTCTATAACGCCAATGCCTTCCGCTATTCGCCGGGCGAGCGGCTCGTCAAGTATCTGAACGCTGCCGGCGGCGCCACCCGCGAGGCGGATCAGAAGCGCATTTTTGTGGTCCGCGCGGACGGGACGGTTGTGAGCCGCCAATCGCGCAACCTTAACTCCCGCGGCAGTTTTGAAAACCTGAGGCTGCTTCCCGGCGACGCAATCGTGGTTCCGGAGAAGCTCAGAGTCTCCTCTGCGATGAATGAATTTCTGCAAACGACGCAGTTCCTGTCCCAGCTCGCGTTGACCGCGGCCGCGATCAGCGTAATCAAATAAAATGCCGCAGACCACAGAAGAAAAGATTCGCGTGACGGCGCCGGCAATGGCTTCGGGACAACTTAGGGGAGCGGCTCGATCCGGTTCAGCAGCCGTTGCAACCCGGAGCTTCCCGGCCACGATGCCGGGAAGAGCGGGCAAGCGCGTCATCGACGTTGTCGTCGCAATGTTTCTCGCCGTCCTGTTGCTGCCCTTGTTTCTCGTCTTTGCATTCCTGATCAAGGTGACGTCGCGAGGCCCGGTGATCCATTGGTCGAATAGGGTTGGGAAGGATAATCGAATCTTCCGCATGCCGAAATTCCGCAGCATGAAACTCGACACCCCTCAAGTCGCCACTCACCTGCTCTCCGATTCTTCCACATACGTCACCCCTATTGGCAGCTTTCTTCGGCGCGCAAGCCTCGATGAATTGCCCCAGTTGTTCAGCATCCTGATTGGCGATTTGAGCTTTGTCGGGCCGCGGCCGGCGCTCTTCAACCAGGTCGATCTGGTGGCGCTCCGGACCGAATGCGGAATTCATCGACTGATTCCGGGATTGACAGGCTGGGCGCAGGTGAATGGCCGCGATTGCCTGTCGATTCCAGACAAGGTGCGATACGATCTCGAATACCTCCAGAGGCAATCCTTCGGATTCGATCTCCGCATCATCGGCCTTACCGTGGTGAAAGTCTTCTGCCGCGAAGGCATCACGCACTGAGATTCTGAGGTCGCCGGCATTTTATCCGTCGCGGATGCCGATGCCCAACCTCGATGACGCCGCAAAAGCCCACGAGGGTGGAACGATTCCAAAGTCCACCATCCAATTTGAAGCAAGTGTTCATGGGATTCAAAGTCGCTCAGAACCGGGCGCCTGCTTTTTTAAGGACAGGTAAATAGAGATGCGCAAAATGCATGAATTGATGGATGAACTGAAGATTTGGCGGAGGCCTATCATGTGGGCCCTGCAGATCGGGCTTTTTGCCATTTCGGCCGTGGCGGCGTTTCTGCTGCGCTTTGATTTCAACATGCCCGCGATCGAGGTTCGCTACCTCGCCTTTGCATTTCCGGTATGGATTCTGGTCAAGATTGCCGTCTTTCGCACATTGAAGCTTGATCGGGGGTTGTGGAAGTACGTGTCCGTAACCGACGTCCTCCGGGTTGGAGTCGGGAACCTGGCTGCCTCGGCAATAAGCTTCGGTGTAATTGTTGCGTTCGGGCCGTCCGGATTTCCGCGATCGATCTTCGTCCTCGACCTGATGGTCTGCTACCTGGCGACCAGCGGGCTTCGATTGGGAGTTCGCATCTTTCAGGAAATCTCTTCAAATGCTCGGGGCAGCAAGGCTGCGCGAAAGAACGTTTTGATTTACGGAGCGGGGGACGCCGGCATCTCGCTGCTCAAGGGCATTCGGAACAACCCGACATTGCCCTACCGAGTACGGGGTTTTGTGGACGACGAAGCCGAAAAGCGGGGCCTGCGCGTCGACGGAGTCACGGTGCTCGGCGGGGGAGAGAATGTCAAGTCGCTGGTCAAGAAACACTGTATCGTGACCATACTGATTGCTCTCCCTTCCGCCACCGGCGCGGAGATGACCAGAATCCTTGAACTTTGCCATGGTGCGGGCGCCGAATGCAAGACGGTACCTGGACTGGACGAAATTATTGAGAATCACTGCCTGGCCGGCCAAATCCGCGAGGTGGCTGTTGAGGACCTTCTGGGCCGGACACCGATACGTCTGGAAGAAGGCCAGATCCGCTCGGCGCTCGAGAACAAAGTCATCCTTGTCACCGGCGCGGCGGGATCCATCGGTTCCGAACTTTGCCGCCAGATTGCGCGCTTTCACCCTGCCGCGATCGTCGGATTCGATATAGCGGAGTCGCCGCTTTTCGAAATCGACCGGGAGATGTTGAAGGCGTTCCCCAAGATTCCTTTCCATCCCGAGATTGGAAGCATCCAGAACCGGGCGCGGCTGGACGAGGTGTTCTGCCGCCACAGGCCTTTGGTTATCTTTCATGCCGCCGCGTACAAGCACGTGCCGCTGATGGAAGAGCACGTGTTCGAGGCGATCGAAAACAATGTCTTTGGAACCTACAATGTCGCCGAGGCGGCCGCGGACTGCGGGGTTGAGGACCTGGTCATGATCTCCTCCGACAAGGCCGTGCGGCCCACCAATGTCATGGGCGCTACCAAGCGCATTGCGGAACTGCTTCTGCTGACCCTGCAGAACGGCCGAACGAAATATGTAGCGGTTCGATTTGGCAACGTGCTCGGATCCAACGGCAGCGTAATCCCCATCTTCAAAAGGCAAATCGCGGCCGGTGGTCCCTTGACCGTGACGCACCCCGAGATGCGGCGCTTCTTCATGACGATTCCCGAAGCCTGTCAGCTTGTGCTGCAGGCCTCGGCGATCGGGCAAGGCGGTCAGATCTGCGTCCTGGACATGGGCCATCCGGTGAAGATCGTCGACCTGGCCAGAAACCTGATTCTGCTCTCGGGGCTCAAGCCCGATGAAGATATCAAGATCGAATTCACGGGCATGCGGCCAGGGGAAAAGCTCTACGAAGAACTCAGTACGCTTCTTGAAGACACAATTCCAACCGGTCATGAAAAAGTCCGCATCTTCGTCGGAAACGGAATGCCCGAGCGCGACATGCTCACATGGGTTGATTCACTGCGCAGCATCTGCGAGGCTCGCGACACCGGCCGCCTTGTTGTGGCCCTCAAAGAGATTGTGCAGGACTACAACCCCAGCACCAATCTCCTGAAGCGTGTGATCAAGTTCCAGAATTCATCGGAGCTCGTCGACATCGGGATAGTCGACTAATGGCGCGTCGTGGCCGGGCACGGGCGATGCTCTTGCGATAAGCGTATCCAACAACGGAACAGGATTTAACAAACCAATCGAATTTGCCGGCGAAAAATCCAGTGAGAGTGGATGCAACGGCCGGTATAGCTTGATGGTCTCAAGGGTCTAAACATGATCGAACAAGAGATAGAGAGCGGTCGATTGCGAGCTTTGACCGAGGAAGAGGCTCGATTCGAACAGCGCGGCACCTTTCCCGGGTTCGCTTTGATGAACTATTTAACCGAGTTGGCCCGGCATAAGAAGCTTGTCTCGATCTTCACCGGCGCCGGCATGGTGCTGGGGGTGATCTACGCATTGGTCTTACCTACGCTCTTTACGGCAACAACGAGAATCATGACACCTCGTCAAACTCAGTCCTCCGCTTCGCTGCTGATGAGCCAGTTGGCTGGTTCCTCATCGGGGTCGTTGGCCTTAGCCGCGGCGGGCGGCGGCTTTGCACTGAGAAACCCAAATGACGTCTATATTGGGTTATTGACATCACGACCAGTCCAGGACGCAATCATTCGAAGATTTGGACTCATGAATGTATATCGCGCCAAAGATCTGACCGCCGCTCGGAACCTTCTCGCCGAGAACACGAGCCTGGCCTCGGAGAAAAGCAGCCTGATTGCGATTTCGTTTACAGACCGGGACAGGAGGCGCGCCGCCGACGTCGCCAACGCATACACCGAGGAGCTTAGCGTTCTCACGAAGAATCTTGCTCTTACTGAGTCGTCCCACAGGCGGATGTTTTACGAAGAACAATTGAAGACAGCAACCAAGGATCTTGCCGGCGCGCAACTTGCCTTTGCTCAAGTCGAGCAGACGCGTGGAATTATCCAACCGGAGGCCCAGGCGAAGGCGGTTGTTTCCGGAATAGCCGATTTACAGGCGCAAGCTACGGCCAAGCAGATTCAGCTTGAAGCTTTACGATCCTTCTCGACTGAGAGGAATCCAGAAGTGCAATTAGCAGAGAAGGAACAGGACGCTCTCAGGGGAGAGATTGCGCAAGCTGAGCAGAGGACGCCACAGCCCGGCTCCGCCGCTCTTGGCATGAAGGGCGTAGCCAGCGCAGGGTTGGAGTTTCTGCGCGTAGAACATGAAGTGCAATACCGGCAGATGCTCCTCGATCTGCTCGTCCGGCAATTCGATGCCGCCAAACTCGATGAGTCGAATGACGCGGCGGTGATTGCCGTTGTCGAACAGGCGATACCTCCAGAGAGAAAGTCGTCCCCGCACCGGGCCACAATTGCCATGGGCTTCCTCTTCTTCGGATTTCTCGGTGGGTGTTCTTTCGTTCTCGCCTCAAGTTTTCTGCGGCGCAACCGCGAGATTTCGCAAAGCCTGGAAACTCTCATGTCGGAATTCGCGAGCAAATGAGTATGATGCCTCCCGAAAATGCGCTTGCGCTTTCCGCGCGGACTCTGCCGTCATCAGACAAGTTCGGGGACCAACGTTGGATCGGAATCCGTTGGCTTGCATTCCTGCATCTTGTCTACACGGCCGTTGCCTTCTACTGGCTATCGTCGTCGCAGTCGGCGAGCGTAGACTTTGCCGATTACACCTACACTCTCTGCTTGGTCTTCACAGCCAGCGTCGCGTGGCTGGCAGTCAGCTGTTACCTGGCATGCCGCAGTGTGTACCATCCGTACTTTCTTTTCCTTTTGTCGGCTGTGCTCTTCAACGGCGGGCAACTGTTCTCCAGGGCATTCCGACTGACCGAATTGGAAATTGCCCTGGGCCGATTCTCGCAACCGACGCTTCAGGCCACCATCATTCTGACCCTGGAATGCCTGCTATCTCTGCATTTGGGCATCCTCTTCTATCTGCTCGTTCGCAGAACTTCCTCGAGCCGGCGATCCTACGATGATCTTCGCGTTTCGCAAGCGGTGGCGCAAACGGGCTACGGATTAATGCTTTGTACCGCGGTTCCATACGCGCTTCTAGTCATTCACCAACTGCGGGCATCGGCGGGCGGATATGAAGGGTTGTATACCAGGGACACAAGCTTCTTGTCATCGATAGAGGGCGTGGGTGGCAATCTATACCTGTCGGGGCTGATATTCGCATTGGCGGGAAGTACCTGGAGGCGTTTGCCTTCAAAAACATTGCTGGTTCTGACTGCACTCGACATTGGAGTTTCGCTGTTTGTCGGGAACAGGGCAAGGGCCATGATGCTGCTATGCGGTTTCTTATTTG